>Ga0247608_10000022_pt1 | contig 340785 bp, 294 predicted proteins | sample 176DNAGHGlowgp2_FD_193490 | JGI IMG/M metagenome (GOLD analysis project Ga0247608, IMG submission 193490) | Sheep rumen microbial communities from Palmerston North, Manawatu-Wanganui, New Zealand - 1766 DNA GHGlow gp2 | ecosystem: Host-associated > Mammals > Digestive system > Stomach > Rumen...
CAATAACTCCGTTCGACTTGCATGTGTTAAGCGTGCCGCCAGCGTTCGTCCTGAGCCAGGATCAAACTCTTAATTAAAGTTGTATATCAAAAGGCTTCCGCCTCTTGCTATCCTTCTCGCTCAGCTTTTCACTGACTGTATGTTTTTTGTCGTACCCGACATCTCTCTTCCGAGTCTCCTCAAAAGAATTTTCCAAGGGTTTCGTGTTGTTATTCAATTTTCAAGATGCTGATCTGTGTTTTGCCCTCTCTTTGAGAGTGCCTATCTATTATAACACAGTTTGTCGCCTTTGTCAAGAGGTTTTCTAGATTTTTTTGAAAATTTCTTTCAAATCCATTTTGTCGCTCTCGCCGGGTGACTTATTAAGTTTATCACATAACCTGCTGTTTGTCAAGCGGTTTTGGAAAAGTTTTGTATTTTTGTCGTTTATGTCTACCCACTGTCTGAAAAACCGCTTTGCATTGTGCCTGTTGAACAAATGCCGATCATTTCAGCTCCCTCCCGCCCTCAGAAAGGCCTGCTTTTTAATGTATAAATGCCATTTTTTCGCAGACACTACCATTATATAAAGACTCAGAACGGAGGAACAAATCATGAACGATCATTCTATCCGCCGCTACCTGAAAGCGCTGCTGATCTCTTTTGCCGCTCTTGCTGTCGTCGCACTTATCGGTCTCAGTATAGAGCCGGACAAAGAAGCACCCGCGCTCTCCCAGGTCGGCTCCCGGGGAAAAGAAGTAACCGCGATACAAGAAGAACTGAAAGCCCGGGGGCTCTTTAACGTCGGAGTCACAGGCTATTACGGCGAAGAGACCAGAAAAGCTGTGCTGCGGTTCCAGCGTCAGCAGGGTATATCCCAGACGGGCATTGCCGGGCCTATAACCCTGAAAGCACTGGGCATATCCGTCGGGAAGATACCCGCAGCGACGGAAGCCAATATCTATCTGCTGGCAAGGATAATATCCGCCGAAGCAAGAGGCGAGCCCTACACCGGGCAGGTAGCTGTCGGCGCAGTTGTTCTCAACCGCATAGAGCATCCCTCTTTCCCCGACACTCTGGCGGGAGTCATCTACCAGAAGGGCGCCTTTACAGCTATCACAGACGGCCAGTTCAACCAGCCGATCTCCGATTCCGCCTACCGCGCCGCGAGAGATGCTCTTAACGGCTGGGATCCCACCGGGGGCTGTATATACTATTATAATCCCAAGAAGACCTCAAACAAATTCATCTGGTCCCGCCCGGTAGTCATTACCATAGGAGACCACCGTTTCTGCACCTGACAGCAAAAAGCCGCGCAGCTCCCGGGGCATAAAGCCTTACGGGCTGCGCGGTCTTATATTCCCCCTGCCGGGGGCTCAATCCCTGTAAAAATGCTGGTAATCCTTGCTGCTCTTCCAATCGCCGCCCCATTTCCAGCCGTGCTTTTTGAAGAGCTTGCAGCAGATGTCGTCCTCGTCTATCTTATGGGGAAAAGCCTTGCTGCGGTCAGCATAAGCCGCTCCGTTGGGAGGCAGTATCCTGTCCCCGACGATATATGGATTGTAGAGCGGATTTATATCGACAGCTCTGCCGAGAGCGTGCATCGAGAGCTTTTCTGTCCCGGCGACACAGCGGTAGTTGAAGCAGGATGAGCAGTTGTCCGCCATGATAAGGTCGTCGTTGCCGCCGTATTCATCGGCAAGGCGGATCTTCTCTATACGGTAGCCTTCCCTGAACAGTTCCTCAAAGATCGAGAGCAGATCGCCGGCGACGGCTCCGGAGCAGATCAGCATCCCGAGCTGTTCCCTGCCGTCAAAATCGCAATAGCTGACAGAAAGCTGCCGAAGCTGATCCAAGGATATATGCGGATTATCGGTATAAGTAATACCGCTGATATGCGCTATGGTCTCAGCGGAAAGCGGAGAAGCAGTAAAGATCGGCATCAGATTGCCTCCAGTTCCGAATAGTATTTATCGCTGAACCCCTTGAACAGCTCCTGGAAATTCTTATCGCTCTCCTTGACACTGCTCCAGTATTCGTGGATATCTATCTGCTCGTCGATCTCGATAATGGAGCCTGCGATATTTGAACAATGATCGGAAATGCGCTCCAGGTTTATGAGAATATCCTGGAAGACATAGCCGAGCTGGACTGTGCATTCGCCGGATTGCAGGCGTCTGATATGCCTGTTTTTCAGTTCCATTATCATACTGTCGATGACTTCCTCCAGAGGCTCGACGGTGTGTGCGAGCCCAAGGTCATCTTCAATATATGCCCTGATAGAGGTCTGTATGTTTTCTTTTACGGCAGCGCAGATGACATCCAGCTCCCGGATGCCCTCCTCGGAGAACACCATACCCTTATCCCGCATTTCCTGAGCGGATTCGACCAGGTTCACGGCATGATCGGAGATGCGCTCCAGATTGCCGATAACGTGCATCATCTTGGAGACCTTACGGCTGTCAGCGGAGGTAACTGCTGATTTGGATATCTTTACCAGATACCCTCCGAGCCTGTCCTCATAATGGTCGATGAGCTGCTCTCCGGCGACTACCTTCTCGGCATCGCTCTCATTGTAGTTCCGCAGGACTTCCAGCGCTCCGGTTATCGTATCTTCGGTATGCTTGCCCATAGTTACGGTAGCCTCGCGGCAGGCCTCGACTGCGACAGCGGGTATCTTAAAGAGGTTCGTATCCAGCTCCGGGCCGTTATCTCTTTCCTCAGCGGAGCCTTTGTCCTTAACGACCTTTCTGGAAAGAGCGACCAGCTTATCGGAGAAAGGCAGAAGGATCACAGTGATTGCAATATTGAATACCGAGTGCCCGATAGCTATCCCGACAGGAGAGATAGTGCTCTCAAAGAAGCTCTTTGCTACCGTCGCCTCCAGCAGCAGAGTGATCGGCAGGAGTATCAGCACACCCAGCAGCTTTATCATGATATGTATGGCCGCGACGCGCTTGGCGTTCTCTTTAACACCGATCGACGAGATCAGCGCTGTTACGCAGGTGCCGATATTAAGGCCCATGATTATCGGTGCAGCCATCCCGACTGTCATGCCTCCGGTCTGAGAGAAGGCCTGAAGGATACCGATAGATGCAGCGGAGCTCTGGATAAGGCCTGTAAAGGCTGCTCCCACCAGCACTCCCAGCAGCGGGTTCTTGAACATTACCAGGACATCTCTGAAGGAGGGGGAATCAGCCAGCGGCTTTACCGCCCCGGACATCAGCGTCATACCAGTCATAAGGATAGCAAAACCCAGCATTATCGAGCCGACATCCTTTTTCTTGGAGCGCTTGGAGAGCATTATCATAAGCACTCCGCCCAGCGCTACCAGGGGAGAGAAGCTCTCCGGCTTCAGCATCCTGATAAAAAAATTATCGCCCTCTAATCCCGAAAGGCTGAGGATCCAGGCGGTGAGCGTAGTGCCGATATCGGCACCGAAGCAGACCGCGACTGTCTGCCCGAGCTGCATGATGCCCGAGTTGACAAGACCGACCAGCATAACGGTAACAGCGGACGATGATTGTATTGCAATGGTTATACCCGCTCCGAGGAGCAGGCTTTTAAAGCGGTTGGAGGTCATTTTGCGGAGAGCCGATTCCAGCTTGCCGCCTGTGAGCTTTTCGAGGCTGCCTGACATTATGTTCATTCCATAGAGGAAGAATGCAAGACCGCCCAGCATCGTAAACACGGAGAAAATGTCAAAGCCGTTCATATTGGATTTCCTTTCGATCGTTTGCCGCCCGGCAAACCCTTGATTTTTCTAACCCTTCTTATCTATTTTTATTATATCCGAGGATCCGAGCTATGTCAACAGGGTTTTGCATTTTCTGCGAATTGCCGAAAACTGCGGGCTTTGCAGAAATTCTTTTGTATTTTTGCTCCAATGCGGCGGCTGATAAGAAATATAATGTCGCAGGAAAGTGTTAAAATCCGTTTGCATTTTTCAAAGCACTGTGTTATAATATAAAGACAGAGACTTTTTTGGGCCTCTGAAGTGTATTTCCGAGGAGCTGTCCTGCTATGGATTTTTTAAAACGCACCTGGGCGGAGATATCTCTTGACGCCCTTTCCGAAAATATAAAGCTGTACCGCGCCTGCCTCCCGCAGGAGACAAAGCTGCTGTGTGTCGTCAAAGCCTCCTGCTACGGGCACGCAGATCTTGCCGTCTGCCCGTATCTCGAAAAGGAGATGGGTGTCGGCTGGTTCGCTGTGTCAAACGCCGAGGAAGCCCTGCGGCTCCGCAATATGGGCATAACAGGCGAGATACTTATCCTCGGCTATACGCCCCCCGAGGCTGTGGCTGACCTGGCGGACCATAATATCATCCAGACAGTAACGGATGTCGATTATGCCGAGAATGTCAACGATTCCCTTTCCGGGACTCCTCTGCGCTGCCATGCCGCCATAGACACCGGCATGACCCGTATCGGGCTGAGAGGGTCTCCGGAGCAGATCGCCGCCCAGCTTCGTGATATCGACGGACTGGACGATATCATCCTTGACGGTATCTTTACCCACTACGCCGTCGCAGACAGCTTCGACCCTGATTGCAAGGCCTATACCGCTGCCCAGACCGAAAAATTCTTCGCAGTAAAGGATGAGGCTGAAAAGCTGGGGGTCTCGCTGCGGGAATGTCATTGCCTCAACTCTGCCGGAGGAGTCTATTCCCCCGACAGCCGCTCGACTCTCGCAAGGCTCGGGATAATCCTCTACGGCCTTTACCCCGACCCGGCTACCCCACTGCCCTTTGAGCCGAAGCCTGCCCTTTCGCTGAGATCAACGATCTCTCAGGTCAAGCAGATAGACGAGGGCGAGACCGTGAGCTACGGCCGCACCTTCCGCGCCGACAGGCCGATGACCATAGCGACAGTCACCTGCGGCTACGCCGACGGCTACCCGAGATCCCTCTCCAATAAGGGCGAGGTCATCGTTCACGGAAAAAGAGCCCGGATAGTCGGCAGGATATGTATGGATCAGTTCATGATAGACGTTACTCATATTCCGGAAGTGCGCTCCCACGATACCGTAACTCTCATCGGAGCAGACGGCGGAGAGCGTATAACCGCCGACGATGTCGCCGGCTGGGCAGGGACTATCGGCTACGAGATCACCTGCGGGATATCCTCCCGTGTGCCCAGAGTCGTCTACCGGGGCGGCGAACAGATCGGCGTTTACAGGATATGACCGCAAGGAGGGAGCTTTATGGGAAAGACAGCCTTTGAAGGAGCATACATTCCCGCAGACGGCAGCTACGGCCTCCGGCTGGAGCTGACCGGGGAAAGATTCCTGCTGCTCTGGCGGAACGCTCCTGTCCTCGACACGACCTTCACTGTCTCGGAAAAAGACGGCAAAGTGCTGCTCATTCCCGAAGAGACAGGGCTCCGCAGCGGGATCTCCGAAGAACCTTATGCGACCCTGACCGAAGTCTCCGCAGAAAACGGGCAGTTGATCCTCCGGGAGTTTTTCCCCATCTCCGGCGAGAGCGTTACAGCTATGGCATTTACGGAATACAGCCGCTACGGCAGAGTCACAGTCGAGAACGAAAAGGTCCTGCCTATGCTCAGGGGGTGCTGGAAGGACGAAAGAGGATTCTGTAAGCTCCGCTTCGACGGTGACAGCATCCAGGTAAACGACCAGAAGGATCATATCGCAGCAGTAAGATATATCGGAGAGACAAAAGAAAGATACCGGATCGTCAACAAGGACCCATCGAAGGATTATATCGCCTTCCTGACACCCTTCGACCTCGAAGGCAGTATCCTCTCCGCTAATATACCCGTCTGCGATGCCGAGCCGATACGCCTGACTTTTGTTAAGACCGGAAAATAATCTGTTGCAAAAAACGCAGCCTTGTGATATAATTATTCAGTCCGGGGAGCTGCCCCGGGCAGAGCAAAGTATGATTTCAGGGGAATAGGATCTATGTCAGAAGCCGTAGTCAAAAAAAGCAGCTATAAAAAGCTGTTTTCCAATACAGTGATATTTGCCGTCGGCTCATTCAGCTCAAAGGTGCTGATCCTGCTGCTCGTCAAAGTCTATACCACCTACCTCTCCAGGGAAGAGCTGGGTATAAACGACGTTATCACGCAGATAGCCAACTGGCTGCAGCCGATCGTCACTATGACCATCAGCGAGGCGGTCATCCGCTTCGGCCTCGATAAGGCCTTCGATAAGAAAAAAGTATTTACGCTCGGAAATATCGTCTGCCTCTGCGGCTTCGCGATGCTGGGTATAATCCTGCCTATCGTAACAGTAACAGGCATCGCAGATAAGTATCTGAACGGATATTCCCTGCTGCTTTATGTCTATGTCGTGATGTCAGGGCTGAAGCTGGTCTATTCAACATTTGTCCGGGCGCTGGAAAAGGTCAAGCTCTTCGCCGTCAACGGCATACTTACAACTCTGCTGACCCTGGTCGGGACGGTACTGTTCATGATCGGCTTCCGTATGGGAAATACCGGCTACCTGCTCTCGATCATCGTCTCGGACGGCCTTTCGGTAGTATTCCTGACCTTCTCCGCAAGGCTCTGGAGATATCTCGATTTCCATAAGCCGGACAGAGAGGTCCTCTCGGTGATGCTGAGATATTCCCTGCCTCTGATCCCGGCGCAGATACTCTGGCTGGTCATCAACAGCTCTGATTCCTTTATGACAACATCCTATCTCGGCCCGGCTGCCAACGGAGTCATGTCCGCCTCCTATAAGATACCGAACCTTGTCGCAACAGTCTATTTCATGTTCGGACAGGCCTGGAATATGTCAGCGATAATGGAGGACGATTCCGACGACCGAAACGAATTCTATTCAAATGTTTTCGAGCTGAACCAATGCCTGCTGTATATAGTCTCGGCAGGATGCCTGATGATAGTCCGGCCGCTGACAAAGATATGGTTCGGCCCGGAGTTCCAGGATTCGGCCTTCTATTCGCCGCTCCTGATATTCTCCTCTGTGTTCTCCTGCTTTGTCACCTTCCTCGGGTCGATATACCTGACCTCCCGGAAGACCTTGCGCTCTCTGGCGACAAGCCTTGTGGCAGGCGTCACCAACATCGGCCTGAATATCCTCCTGCTGCCGAGGATCGGCCTCTATGGCCCCGCTATCTCGACACTGGCCAGCTATTCCCTGGTTTTCATCATCCGAGCCTACGATTCGAGAAAGATCGTCCCCTTCGATCTGAAGATCCATAAGATAGTTACCAATATCGCCCTGCTGGGGCTTATGGTAGTTTTCAATGTAGACGATGTCCTGCGAGGCATCAGGCTCTCCTGGCTGCTCCAGCCGTTGCTGTTCCTCGTCGTCTTCCTGCTGAACTACAATACCCTCTGGAAGACTGTCTCCAGGATGCTCCCCAAAAAGGTCAGCAGCATCATCGAGCGGCTGGGCATCTACCGCTGCATCGCTCTGGCGATCTTCGCAGCCGCCCTTACAGCCCTCTCGACCGTTACCGGAGGCTGGCTGTTCTTCATTATTTCCGGCGCGATAGTCGCTGCCGCTCTGACTGTTAAAAACCGGTTCCTTGCTTATTCCGGAGCCGCGCTGATGTTTGCGGCAGCCGCTGTTGAGCGCGGTATGGGCTCCGCATCCATCGTTACGGCAGCGCTGATGTTGCTGATATTCGCAGTGTTCAGAAGGCCCGCTCATATCCCGGTCATCGTCATTCTCGGGGACCTTTGCCTGGGTGCATATTACGGTATGTGGGCAGCGGTCTTTGCAGTGTGCGTCGAGATACTGATCCTCATCGGGATATTCGCAAAACCGATATTCAAGTCGATGAAGATACTGATCTTTACGGAAGATAAAACTCATGACCGCGCTTAATGCGCAGCATGACAGAATAAATAACGGAGGTCATAGATATGGCAGAACTGAAATTCGAGATCACAAAATCTCTCGGAGTCCTCTCTGAGAACGCTAAGGGCTGGACAAAAGAGCTCAATATGGTGAGCTGGAGCGAGCACGAGCCCAAGTATGATATCAGAGAATGGAGCCCGGATCATACACGTATGGGCAAGGGCGTCACCCTTACCGAAGAAGAGGTCAATACGCTGAGAGCTATCCTCAACGGCGAAGAGCTGGAAGACGACATCGACGAATCCAAGATGCTCTGACAGCCGGCCGGGCAGAAGAGCGCCCGAACAGAAAAGACAGAAGCCGTATATCCCCCGCCGCAGCGGATAGGATATACGGCTTTTCGCGTTTTGTACGATCTGCCCGTCATCCCGCCGCCGTTTCGCTGCTTACGGTTATGCGGAACTCTATCAGGCCGTCATGTTCGGTGCGGTCAAGGGTCGCCTCAACGCCTGCAAGCCTCATGACCCTTACCGCTTTATCGACAGTATTGGCAAACAGCCGCACATCCCCAAGGACCGCAGAGCGCTTCCGGTAGCTGCGGATCTTCTTCTCTTCACTCAGCAGCTCGGATATGTAACGCTCTGTCTGGGAAACTGTCAGCTTGCGGGAAACGACACAGTCCATAGCCTCTCTGCGCTTTGCCGGATCTTCCAGCCGGAGCAGAGCTCTCGCGTGCCTCTCGGAAAGCCCGCCCTCGCTCAGCGCCCGACGCTCTGACGAAGTGAATCGCAGCAGCCTCAGCTTGTTGGCGACAGTTGATTGCGCCAAACCAAGCCTTATGCAGACCTCGTCCCGGGTCATGGAGTATTCTGTCAGCAGTCTGGAGATCGCCTCGGCTTCCTCAAAGCAGTCCAGCTCGGCCCGCTGGATATTCTCTATCAGCGCCACTACCGCCGAGCGCTTGTCCGAGATCCGGACGATTATGCAGGGAACGCTCTTGCAGCCCGCCAGCTTCGCAGCCCTGAGCCTCCGCTCCCCCGACACCAGCAGATATCCCTCCTCGCCCTTCCTTACCGTCAGCGGCTGAACGATGCCGTCCTGAGCAATGCTCTTGGCAAGAGCCGTCAGCGCCTCCGGGGAAAAATTCTTTCTCGGCTGATCCGGGTTCGGTGAGATCTGCGAGACCGGTATCTCGACCACCTTTGCCAGCTCCTGTATCTTCCCTCCGCCGACATTTCCCGCCGAACTGCCGCTGCTTTTTCTGAGAATATTCATAAATATCCACCTCCGCTCTGATTATAACATCAAACGGGAGCGATTTAAAGCAAAGATCGGCAGAACTTTCCGACAGTTCCCGCCGATCTTTTGCTTATTATCTTCTTTTTCCGCCCTTTCCGACAGGATACCGCAGGCTCCGCCCCGTATCTTGTCGTGAAATGCGATATTTCCCTGTAATATCCTTCAGATAATGACGCCGTTAAGGTGGTCGCACTCATGCTGTATCGTCTGCGCCACCAGCCCCGAGAAGTTCCCTGTCCTCTTCTCAAAGCGCTCGTCAAGATATCTTACCTCTATCTTTTGCCAGCGCACCGCTTTTCTCGTCCCCGCCAGCGAAAGGCAGCCTTCCTCGGCCTCGTATCTCCCCTCCTTTGAGGTTATGACAGGGTCTATCATAACGATATCCCCAAGGCCTGAGTTGACTATAATGATACGTTTTGACACTCCTATCATATTCGCTGCCATACCTATGCAGCGCTCCCTGTTGGCGGCAAGAGTATCTCTGAGGTCCTTTGCAACGGGCAGGTCGGCTCTTGCCGCCGGAGCAGACCTCTTCCGCAGGAAGGCAATATCTGTGACTATCTCTCTTACCATATCATTCTTTCCCTTCAAGATAGGCGAGTATCTCCGCAGCATTGGTGTCCGGCTTTACCTTGGGCATGACCTTCTCGATGATACCGTTCTCATCTATGATGAATGTGCTCCTGACAACACCCATGCTGACTTTTCCGTAATTCTTTTTCTCCTGCCAGACTCCGTAGGCTTCTATGGCCTTGCGCTCCGGGTCGGAGAGCAGGATAAACGGCAGGGAGTGCTTCTCTGCGAATCTCTGATGCGATGCAGTGCTGTCGCGGCTTATGCCGATGACTGCCGTATCCAGCTTCCTGAAACCCGCATAGGCTCCTGCGAAGGCGCAGGCCTGTCTTGTGCAGCCCGGGGTGTTATCTTTCGGGTAGAAATACAGCACTACCTTCTTCCCCAAAAACTGCGAGAGGGAGACTTCATTCCCGTCCTTGTCGGGAAGAGTAAACTCCGGGGCTTTCATTCCTTTTTCTATCATAGTTCTTCTCCTTATAATGTCTTTATGCCTTTGATCCTCTCGAACTCGTCTGCGCGTTCAAGATCTATCAGGAGATCCCGGTCAAAATGAGCTATTATCCTGCTGCTGCCCTGCCGCTCAAAGGGCGTACCGTTCCACATAAGGAAGCTCTCCAGGAAGATCCTGTGGTCGATATAATATTTCTGTATCGCCGACATTGTCCAGTCGATGAAATCCTTTAATGACACCGGAGCGAACACCCGGCTGTCTCCGGGCGCAACAGCCATCAGTACGGCTCCGTTGGCATGAGGCCCCTTGTAATAGCAGTAATCCGTCTGAGAAACGCCCGTCGCCGCAATAGCCAGGTTGTGGCCGTTGAATGTCTCATCAAGCTCAAAGCGATCTGTCGTAAAGACTTCAAGCTGCCATTTTTCTCCGAGGGCTCTGATCTCGTTTGCCAGCACGAGCATCCTTTCGTCGAAATGATTGATGTTGTTCCATCCCCACATCCAGCTATTGCTGACGGTGGACTCGCTGCCGATGAACTGAACGGCGTAAGCATCCCTTCCGAAAGAGAGAGTCCCGGCCGAAAAATCAACGTTCCAGTTCCTGTTTCGGACAGTGTATCTTGCAAAACTCTCCTGGACTGCCGCCGACCTGCCCAGGCAGGCCGAGAAGACCTGGAACCAGTTGGAACGGTCCAGAGGGTAATCGGTATCGAATATCGAAGCTCTTGCAGGAACAGGAGCCCCGCTTTTGCTGCTGAATATCCCCATAGTTTTCCTCCTCAAATCTTTATTCCCAGCTTATCCGCTGCAAAACGCGCTTCCTCGGTGGCTTCTGTGTCTTTATCGAGCAGCCCCCGGTAGAAGGCCGCGATGTCGCTGTCGGTAAGTATCAGCCCCACCTGATCGTTGGCCTCGGCGGCCTTGAAGAGCCTCTGCTTGTCCTCGGCTGTCCAGCCTGTCAGCGCGGAGAGCTTTGCCACCGCCGCATGGGTAGATGAATAGCTTGCGCTGTTTTCCAGCAGGAAGATCAGCTCGCTGCGGCGCCTCTGCTGCTCACCGATGCTGCGGTAATACTCCGAAGCCTCCTGCTTGTTCTCGAAATAGAGCTTATCCAGCCTTTCGCTGACCGCAGCCTTGTCGATCATCGCCTCGACCAGCTCCTCCAGTCTCGAGCCTTCGGAATAATCCGCCGGAGCGAAATATCTTATCCTGCCGTCATGCACCATCTGGTATACGCTGGCCTTCTGCCCGGTCTCCGGGTCATATACTCCTATGGCGCTGCCGCCGTAAGAGGTCACCAGCTTCATACAGGGGATATCGGTGGCGCTGTCCCCGATATAGATCATATTGGCGAAAGGGACTCTCAGCTCCTCCGGCGGGAATCTGTCGTTGACCGCCGGGTCGTTCATCTCCAGTGTCCCCTTGCTGATGCGGAAAAGGCACTGTGTCTTGTTGGTGTAGTTTATCGCCTGAGCCGGCCACATAGCTGCCCCGCGCTCATCGAAATAGAAGGCCGAAGCATAGATCATCTCAAACTCATCGGCTATGGATGTCCCCTCGATCATTTCCTTCAGCCCCGAAGAGATGATATAATGCTCGACTATGACCCCTCTCTTCTCGCCGTATTCCCTGATACGCCTGAACCAGCTTCCGACCCCTTTGTAGAGCTCGATCTGAGCGCCGTATTCCAGCAGCGTCTGTTTTGTGAACAGGACCTTCCCAACAGACTTGCTCATCATTTCGTACATATAAGCCAGATTGTTGTCCATATCATTTTCTGCCGAAAGGCCGTTGGTCTCGTCCCAGAAGGTCTTGACCTCGTAGCCCAGCGATTGGATAAAGCCCTGCGCCTGCATATCAGTCCTGGTCAGCGTCTTGTCAAAATCATAGCAGAGAGCGACGACAGGCCTGTCTTCCTTATGCTTTCTGTTGAATGTTCCCATATATGTCATTCCTGCCCTTCATCCCTGACGAATTCTCCGCCATCCCCGGCAAAATAGGATGTCCCGGCCGGAGAACGGAGCAGCGGCGCTATCTCCGGGAAGCGTTCTATGAGCCTGTGGGTGCTGCAAAGCTCGAAATTGTCGGGATCGTCCCAATATTCCTCATCCTCGTCATAGCCGTAAAATATCCAGCCGTTGTAGGTCTTATCATCGCCGGTGTCAGTGCGGCTCATATATCCTATATCTCCGCCCTCGGAGATATGCCTCGTAACGATGCAGGCCTCTGTCCCGTCCCATTCCGCCAGATATTCCTCCGAAGCCTGCTCCATAGCCGCCGGGTCGATGAGGGGGACAGTCAGCTCGCAGGGCAGGCCGTCCTCGTCGAAGCCCCAGAAGGCCTGATAAAGCCCGTCCCCGAACCCGGCAGCGTTCATAGTCATCCTCTTTCCGCTGCCGGGAAGAGCCCATTCTATGAAATCCCCGCCGCTGCGCTGGAAGTCCGGCAGGCGCTCTGCGCTTTCGGCAAAGAGCTTTTCAAAGTAGTCGTCATAATGGTTGCCCTCCGGATTCCGGGAATGCCATTCCATGCACCAGCGGGCGAATTCCTCTGCGGTCTGCGCATCTGCGAAAGCCATCATCCCGGCCTCCACCGGGAAAGCGGCAAAGCAGCCGTCGGAGGACTTGAATGCGGCGGTATCCTCGGTAGAACGCGCCGGCTCGTAACGGACAGCCGGCTTATCCGAGAGCTTCAGCCTGGAAGTGCATATCCTTACCCGGTCGAAGGGAGTATATACCAACGAGATCTCAACAGGATAAGAACCCGGCGGGACAGATATGTCCGCCTCCGGGGAATATACCCCGGAGCACATATACGACAGCGGGTCTCCGACTCTGATCCTGCCGCTGGGCAGATCGACTGTCCCGATAACGAGAAAGCCTCGGCTCTCTGTCTTGGTGAACTGCTCCGCAACAGCCTTCGGATCCAGCGACGGCCTGCTGATATACTGCCTGTTTTCCTTCCAGAGCTTCCCGTAATCCATAGTGTTTCCCCCTATATACGCAAAAGCCCCCGCCCGCCCTGACGGGCAGACGAAGCTCCTGCTTATGTCATATCGTTTTTACCATGTCCTGAGCCTGAGCGCCCGGTCAACTTTGATAGGCAGCTCAAAATACTTGATGATGTTGATAACATCGATGGCGATAGCGTTGCGCGCATTGGTCTCGATATCACTGTCGTTCTCCTCGAAGACGACGGCAAGCTCATTGATGGCTTTTGTCATCCTGTCGAACTCGGCCTGCACCTCGTCAGCATCGTGCGGCCCCATTTCAAGCCAGGCCACGATCCTTTCCAGCTCTGCCCTGACTCTGTCCACCAGCACCTTAGGATAGTACTTATCGGCATACATATCCTTGAGATACTTATACGCTCTGTCATACTTGCTGCCCATTCTGATTACCTTCTTTCCGTACCTATCATTCCGTTTTCAGCCGTGTCTCTGCTGAAAACGCCCCCCCGAGAAAAAAACCTTGCTTTTATAATATCACATAATTTCAAATATTGCAATCCCCTTCAGGAAAAAATTTTTGGCAACACCGGCACAGCGCCCGGATAACCTGGCGCAGGAGGCTCAGGCACAGCAGCGGGCCGATACGGAAAAACGCATATCCCCGGTCTGGAGGATATGCGTTTTATACATTCATATCAATATCCTGTTATGCTGCTGACCCGGATGAAGATCATTCTTCTTTTTCAAGGCCGTAGACCATCAGCATGATGCCGTATTCCGTCTCCTTGATCTCAGCCCACGGGTCAACAGCCTCGCCCATAACTTCGCCCTTTGTTCCGGTATCGAACTTGAGCTTGCCGTCTTCTTCCTTCCAGCCCTTCTTCTCGATAACAAGGAAGCTGTCGCCGTAAAGCTCCATCTCGCCGGATTCAAGCATCTCGTCCAGCTCTTCCTTGGGTATATCCTCGGGGATAGGGAAAAGCGTCTTGATCCAGCCGTCTTCAGTGAACAGGAACTTGGCGTAAAGCATCTTCTTTTCGTCGTCGGGAATGCTGCTGTCTGCGATGATGGCATCCACATCCTTCTCTACCATCTTCATTGTCGCCGCATCAAACTGAACGGCTTTCTTGATCTTCCAAAGTCCAACTACATTCATTTTTTTACCCCTTTTCTGAATTATATTAGTGCTGTTCTGTTGCAGCTTTGCCTTTCTGATTATATCATATTCTCTCCTGCTTTTCAATAAACACGCTTTTCTCCGGAATTATTTGTACGGATCAGACAAAGCTGCCTGCCGCTCATTGTGCAATTTGCAGAGATGCAGCGCCTGTTATAAATATCTCCATTCGCTTATCTCCGCAGCCTTCCCGCTCCCGGAGCAGACACAGAGGAAATGATCTCCCAGCCTTTGCTCAGTAAAGACCGCAAAGCTCTCTCCACCCGGCAGAGCTGAGAAGGAACGCATATCTTTTGTCAGGCCGGTGCCCAGCAGCTTCAGGACGCTCTCCTTTCTCGCCCAAAGGCGCGAAAAAGCCTCGGAGCGATCTTCCGAGCTCTCGACCCAGGCCTGCTCCTCCGGAAGAAAGACTCTCTCCGCGACCCCGGGGTCATATACTGTGAGCTGCTGGATATCGACCCCTACCGGAGCTCCCGACACTGCGCAGACAGCCATCGTACCGTCATGGGAGAGATTGAAGTGTATATCAGTCCGGGCTTTCAGATACGGCTTGCCGTCGCTGTTCAAAAGGAGGGCAAGGTCTTCGGCGCCCGCCTCCCGGAGCATAGCAGCCGCCAGCAGCCCCGCTCCGAGGCTCAGGCGCTTATCCTTATCCTGCCGCAGCCGGGCGATCTTTTCTCTTCTCTCCGGCCAGACCAGTTCTCCGATTCCCCGCCGGAACAGCTCCTCGTCCGCCAGAGGAGAAACATCAAAAAATCTGCAAACGATGCTCAGAGCTACTCCCCCTTTCACTGCCTATTCTACCATATTCCCGGAAAAAAAGCAAGAAAAAACCACAGCGCCCGTTTTTTTGACAGGCGCTGTGGTTTTGGAAGTTAATTATATGAAAAAATTGGGGGAGGTCTTATTTATCTCAGGCCTTCTGGTTCTGAAAGTAGCAGAAGCCTGACTCACCGGGATGCTTGCCGTAAGCGTTGGCTCCGGTCTTCTCCTGCTCGATCATCGTCTGGGTGTAAGCGTAGCCTGACTCGCCGGGATGTTTGCCGTAAGCGTTGGCTCCGGTCTTCTCCTGCTCGATCATCGCCTGGGTGTAAGCGTAGCCTGACTCACCGGGATGCTTGCCGTAAGCGTTGGCTCCGGACTTCTCCTGCTCGATCATCGCCTGGGTGTAACCGTAGCCTGACTCACCGGGATGCTTGCCGTAAGCGTTGGCTCCGGACTTCTCCTGCTCGATCATCGTCTGGGTGTAAGCGTAGCCTGACTCACCGGGATGCTTGCCGTAAGCGTTGGTATCCTCAGCCTTTGCCTCTGCTGCCGCGGCAGCAACGGAATCCTTTGAAGTCGAATATATCGGAGATGCAGAGGCGGTGAATACCGCTGCAGTAGCGCACATCGTTGTAACTGCAGCCATAGCTGCGAGAACGGTCATGATCTTCTTGTTTCCTTTGTTTGTCTTTTTCATAGTTTTTTTCTCCTTTGTTTTTCTTTCTTTTTATCTCCGGGGTGTTTCCCCTTCTGTGACTACATCATACCACCCCGACCTTTGCAAAATCTTTGCAAATATCGCGGTTTTTCCGGCTTTTTCTTCTCTTCTCCGTTTTGCATAACCCGGCTAAACTTTTGTCGGAAATATTGTGCAAAGTATCATTTGAGACCGCCCCGGCCTCTTGTTTTTTCCGTATATATAGTGTATAATATAAAAAAACCTCCGCCCGGCGGAGAAAAGGAGGAGAACTCATGAGGAGATTTCTGGCGAGAGTCGCGATAGAGTACCCCTTTGCGCAGGAAAGATTTGCAGATCTGGGAGGCTTCTGGTCAGCGCTGGCCAGCGCCGCAGAAGCGGAACATTCCGCAAAGCTGGAGATAAACCGCTTTACCTTTGCAGTGTTCAGCCTTAACGCCGAGAACAAGGAAGAGTGCCGCACTGTACTGCTGGAGGCCTGGGAAAAGACCTTTGGCGACAGATCGGCAGTCTCGGATATATTCATAACTCCGCTGGAGGATGTGGATAACAGCGATCACGACAAGCTGATGAACTCGATCTATAAGAACTATTACGGTGTAGACGACTATATGAGACTTGTCACAGAGATGGCGGATACTGTCCCTCTGCTGAGAGAAAAAAACGCACTGGATGTCGCCAGAAAGCAGAGCTACCTCTTCGCCGTTGACGGAGGATGCGGGACGACACAGCTCATCAATTCCTTCGGAGATTTTCTGCACCGCATAAAGATATACCCCGACGAGCAGTACGCCGACCGCCGCTATTATATAGAGATGAAGATGGCCAAGGAGACAGGCTCCGGCTTTACCGATGCCGACGATGTCATCGACTTCCTCCGGGAGAACAAGGAGAAAAACTCTTATAATATAGTAGGGCTGGATATCTCTTATTATCTGGAAGGCAGCAAGGCTGACGAGCTCCGGGCCTTCATCAAGCGGCTGGAGGATCATCAGCGGGACTATATCTTTATGTTCCGCATCCCGTTCCTTGAGAAAAAAGCTCTGGACGAGATAAAGAACACTCTGGAGGATCTTATGCTCCTGAGAGTTGTCCAGATCCCTCCTCCGGATGATGCTGTTCTTATGGAGACTATCTGGAACATTCTCAGCGATAAGGGCTTTTCTACCGACCCGGGGCTCTATGAGCTCATCCAGAAGAAGATACACCGCGAGAAAATGGACGGCAGATCCTACGGCTTCAAGACCGCCGAAAAGATCGCCTCGGAGATACTTCTGCGGAAGGCCGCAGATATCAAGGAGCACGAAGCTCTCGGAGAAGAAGCCGACAAAACTACCGTCTTCCCCGCAGACCTGCCGGGGTTTGTAGATGAAGAGAACACAAAGCTCACGGGCTTTGAGGCTCTTGCAGAGCTTATAGGTATGGAGGAGATATCGGAGCGCCTGAGAGAGATCGTCGCGCAGGTCAAGCTGGCTATGAAAAACGAAAGGCTGGAGCGCCCCTGCATACACATGAGATTTACCGGTGCCCCCGGGACAGGCAAGACTACCGTCGCAAGGCTGGTAGGTCAGATACTCAGGGAAGAGGGCGTTCTCAGGAAAGGCGGCTTCTTTGAATATGAGGCCAGAGAGCTTGTCGCCGAATACGAGGGGCAGACCGCCGTCAAGACCGCTTCTGTCTGCCGGGATGCCTACGGCTCTGTGCTCTTCCTTGACGAGGCCTATGCTCTCAACGAAGGCTCCAACGGAAAGAATATCGACTTCGGCCGCGAAGCGCTGGCGACCCTGGTCTCCGAGATGGAGAACCACCGCGACGATATGCTGGTGGTAATGGCCGGCTACGAGGACGAGATGGAGGCGCTGATGAAAGTCAATCAGGGGCTCCGCAGCCGTATGCCCTACAAGCTGCACTTCCCCAACTATACCAAGGAGCAGCTCTTCGGGATATATATGCAGATGGTAAAGAAGCATTTTGATTTCGAGCCGGAGCTGGAGACCAGAGCCCACGATTTCTTCCTGTCCCTCTCCGACGCCTATATCGGTTCGAGAGAGTTTGCCAACGCCAGATTTGCCCGCAACCTCTACGAGCGCACCTGGTCTAAGGGCGCCCTGCGCTGCTCGCTCTCCGGCAAGACCAATATGATCCTGACCGCCGAGGACCTTATCGCAGCCAGCGCCGAAAAGGAATTCAGCGAAAAGATCGAGACAAAGAAAAGAGTCGGCTTCAACAGTTGAAGCCGACTCTCATACAGCGGCGGGCCGCCCCGGTTATGAAGTACACATTTTTTAGATAGTGTTTGAGAATGTTTCCGGCTATTTCCATTGCAGCTCACCTCGCAGCACGCGGGAAACAGTCTGTTATTTCTTTATGATATCCTTTTCGTCATAGGGCATTATCAGCGATTTCAGCCCGCAGGACATAAACTCCGCGCTGACGATATTCCCCACGATATTCGTTACCATACCCTTTCCGTAGCGCTTGTGCTCGATAAAATCTCCGACCGCTATGCCGCGTCTGGGCGGTATCGGCGGGGGAGGAGCCGGCTGAGGTGCCGGAGCAGGAGGCGGAGGAGCGGAATATCTCGGCGGCGGAGGCGGCGGGGGAGGAGCCGGCTCCGCATTGACAGCGGCAAGAGCCTGTTTCTTCTCTTCCTTGGTATATTCTCTGGGGGCAGTTCTCTTTTTGCCTCCGATATCTGTTGTGTATCTTACGCTGTCGAATGTGCTGCGGGAGACGATCTCTCCGAGGATGATCCGTCTGAAATGATCCTCCAGCCATTCTGAGAGGGAAAGGCCGTAGAGTATCGGCCCCTGCCCGAGAGAAGCATTCAGATCCCAGTTTATCCGGCCGATCATGCCTTTCTTTCTCCCGGTAAGGACGATGAAGTAGTCGTATGTGCAGCCTGCTGTACCGATGACCAGCAGATTTCTGATGATGTCGCGGTGCAATCTGTCCGACTCAGCCTTTGCTTCCGGCCCGTCCTTTTCTTCAAGCTGCCTGATCCTACAGGCAGACTCCAGATAGAAAAAGTCAGGATCCTCCCGGTCAAAGACAGTCGGCTGATAGGGCTCGTAGACGAACCCGCCGCCCCTGTCCGAAAAATACTGCTTCTCGATCCGCTCCAGCGGGAATATGCCGTAATCGACGCCTGCGCCGCCGTTGCCGACCTGAGTAAAGAACTCAAAGAGCTCCTGCGGCAGGGGGATCCTGTATTTATTCTCGACATCTCTCATTCTTTCAATGCTGACAGGAGGAGCGAACTTATAATCTGTCTCCTTTGAACCGAAGATGCGCCTGTAAGGGTCGGCAAGAGAAGCCAGCTCGGCAAGCTGCTTCAGCCTTTCGGGAAAGGGCAGGAGCTCCAGCCCTTCAGGAATGTTATGCTCGTACATGATGTCATCTCCTTTGATGATATTGATGTCATTGATATTATATCACGGCTTGAAGGAAAAAGCAATACACACAAGGAGGATGTATATGGCAGAAGAAAAATACACCTGGAAAAAGGCAGGGCTCTCCGATCTGGAGTTGCTCACAGAGACAAGGATACAAGTCCTTCTGGCGGCCAACAGGCTGCCGGGGAGCACAGATATGTCCGAGGTCAGGAGAGAAACCCGCAGATACTATGAAGAAGCTCTTGCAAATGGCTCCCACACCGCCTATCTGGTCTTTGACGGAGACCGCTTCATCGGAGCGGGAGGAGTCAGCTATTACCGTGTCATGCCTACATATCACAGCCCCTCCGGGAAAAAAGCATATATAATGAATATGTATACCGACCCTGCCTACCGCAGACAGGGGATCGCCCTCAGAACGTTGGATCTGCTGATCGAAGACGCCCGGAGCAGAGAGGTCTCGGTGATAACTCTCGAAGCGACGGATATGGGCAGGGCTCTCTATGAACGCTACGGCTTCACTGCCATGACTCACGAGATGGAGCTGATCGAAAATGAGTAAACTTAAAATAGCGCTTTTGCAGATCTCTCCGGCAGGAGATCAGGAAAAGAATCTCCGCAAGGGCGCGGAGGCCTGCAGGAAAGCCGGAGCTATGGGAGCGGACATCGCCCTCTTCCCGGAGATGTTCAACATCGGCTATGATATCTATAGCTGCCCTGCCGAGGCCTGGACAAAGGGCGCCGTAAGCCCGGAGGGCAGCTTTGTCACCTCCTTCGGAGAGCTGGCGGAGCGGCTCGGTATGGCTGTCGGGATAACATTTCTCGAAAAGCATGAGCCTAAGCCCCGGAACAGCCTCGTCCTCTTTGACAGGAAAGGACATCCTGCCCTGCACTATTCCAAAGTCCACACCTGCGATTTCGATGCCGAGGCCGCTCTGTCACCGGGAGACGGCTTCAGGGTCTGTGAGCTGGACACCGCCGCCGGAGCAGTAAAGGTCGGAGCGATGATCTGCTTCGACAGGGAATTCCCCGAGAGCGCCCGGCTGCTGATGCTGGAAGGCGCGGAGCTGATACTTTCACCCAACGCCTGCCCGCTGGAGCTGAACCGCCTGTCAGCGCTCCGCACCAGAGCGTATGAGAATATGCTGGCTGTCGCCACCTGCAATTATCCCGAAACTGTCCCGGACTGCAACGGCCATTCCGCTGTCTTCGACGGAGTCGCCTGGCTGCGGGATGAGCCCGGTGTAAGGGATATGTGCATACTGGAAGCCCCCGGCTCCGAGGGGATATACACAGCGGAGCTGGATCTCGCCATGCTCCGCAGCTACCGCTCCGGAGAGGTCATGGGAAACAAGTACCGCAAAACAAAGACCTACGGCGGGCTGCTCTGAGGGCAGCCCGCTATGTTTCATGAAGCTGTCTCTTATTCTTTAATCAACATTCAATTTTTTTCGGGCGATTATCATACTTTTATCACATTCGGGGGTATAATTGATAACAGAAGCAAAAAAGCACCAAGCCTCACAGCTCCGTGCATAACATAGACCATAACATACGGAGGCGTATAGAAATGGATGAATTCAGAAACTACAACGGATATAACAGCTACGGCGAGCAGCCCCGCTCCGAGCAGCATGAGCAGCAGAACTGGTACGGCTACCGCAGCTACGACAACATGAACAATAACACCGGGAACATGAACGAGGTCGTTTACCGCCCGGAAAAAAAGACCGGCAGAGCCAAAAAGGTCCTCACCGCCTGCGCAGCTATCCTCGCTGCCGCAGCCATTGGCCTGACCTCTATCATCGGCTATAAGCTGATAACCGACGACAAGACCGTCAGCAAGTCGGACGATTCCTCGTCTGTATCAAGGAGCGCAGAGCTGGCCTCGGCTAACAAAAACACTGCCGAAAAGAGCGGGCAGAAGGAAACGGTCAAGCGCGATATGCCTACCATCGTTCAGCTCGCCTCTCCGGATGACGCTATGAAGATCCCCGATATCGTCAAGAAGGTCTCGCCTTCTGTAGTCGGTGTCTCTACCCTGACTTCTACGGGGACGGCTACCGGCACAGGTATCATAATGAGCGAGGACGGATATATCATCACCAACGCCCATGTTATCGAGAACGCCAAATCGGTATCTATCCTCCTGCCGGATTCCTATTCCGACGAGAGCAAGACCGACAGCAAGGATCTTACAGTCGATGCCGAGATCATCGGGCAGGATAAGCAGACAGATATCGCTGTGCTCAAGATCAACAAGACTGGTCTTACAAAGGCCGAGTTCGGAAAATCTTCCGAGCTGCAAGCCGGCGAGCTGGCAATAGTCATCGGAAATCCTCTTGGATTTGAGCTGGCAAATTCCGTTACATCCGGCATCATCTCCGCTGTCAACAGATCCATAACCGTTGACGACAGAGTTATGAACACCATACAGACAGATGCCGCCATCAACGGCGGTAACTCCGGCGGCCCGCTGATAAACGCTTACGGGCAGGTAGTCGGTATCACATCTGTCAGAGTCAGCGCCAGCGTCGGCGACGGCCTCAGCTTCGCGATCCCGATAGACGAGGCTATCCCCATAGTCAAGGAGCTCATCGAGCACGGCTATGTTACCGGCAGACCGACCCTCGGAGTCGGCGGAGAGACAGTCTCCAATGTCTATGCCCAGTATTATGATATCCCCAAGGGCTTCTTCGTAAGAAAGGTATATGCTGACAGCGCTGCCGAAAAGGCCGGCATCAAGGTCGGAGATATAATCATCGGCATCGAGGGCAAGCTCATCTCCTCTCTTGAGGAATTCAATAACGCCAAGAACGCTTACCGCGCAGGCGATACCGTCAAGATCTCTGTTTACAGAGACGGCGAGATCAAGGACTTTGAAGTTACTCTCGACGAGGCTGTCGATGAGACCTCCAGCGCTCAGGAAGAGTCAGAGGAAGACCTCTACCGCCGCTACCGCGAGTACTTCAATCAGTTCCCGTTCTGATACAGCACTCTCCCAAATTTCATATTCTTTTACTTCTCAGAAGCGGCTGCTCCTTTACAGAGCGGTCGCTTTTGTGCTTTAGCATAGCACCTCGATATGCAATATTAACAATATGCCCCGCTTCAACTCGCTTATTTGATTATAATGGGACAAAATTATAAATAAACTATTGACAAAGAGTCCGGTTTGAGTTAGAATTATCTTAGCATGATTGCATAATGCATTATAGGGAGGAAATATGTATGTCTAAATTCTGTACCACCTGCGGTGCATCGCTGGACGACAGTGCAACTTTCTGCACAAACTGCGGAACTTCTCTTGAACCGTCTGTTCAGGCTGCTGCAAATGCGCAGGTAAACAACAGCGGAGCCACTCCGGCTGCAAATGCTGCGGCGGCTGTAAAGGGCGCCTTCTCCGGTGTCAGCTTCAAGTCCGTTAAGGACGCTATGACAATGGACAATATCAAGAACATCACCAAGAAGCCCAATAAGAACACCATCATCGGCCTTGCCGTATGCGGAGTTCTCGTTATCACACTGATCGTTGTTCTTCTTGTTATCTTGCTTAGCGGCGGCTATAAGAAGCCTATCGACAATCTGTTCAAGTCTATGACCTCCGGCGAAGGCAAATACGCCAAGAAGGCTATCTCCAAGGTGTATGCGGATTACCTCGACGATAATAAGAAGGACGTAGACGAGTACCTCGACAATACCTTTGAGTCTATCCAGAAAACCCTTGAAAAGCATTACGGCGACGATGTCTCGATCAGCTGGAGCGTTGATGAGACCAAGGATCTTTCCAGCAGCAAGCTGAAGGATGAAAAGAACAGGTATTCCGAGAGATATGACGAAAAGGTAACCGTAAGCGACGGCCTCAGAGTTAAGATCAAAGCAGATATCAAGGGCGATGATGACGAAGACGAAGATTCCACAATGAGCATCGACGTTTATAAGGTTGACGGAGATTGGGTGCTTTCGCTCAGCGACTGCGATTTTGCCGGTCTTGCAAAAGCCTTCCAGTCTGCCAGCAAGAGCAGTTCCAAATACGATGACTATGACATCGATGATATGGATCTGGACGATATCAAGGATGCCCTCGAGGATTACGGCTTCTGATCTTAAAACCGTATAAAACCTGATAACTCAAACTACGGACGGACTGAGATATGTCCGTCCGTATTTAGATAACGGAGAAATATGAAACTTCTTAAACGAATCACTCTTATGCTGACTGCGGCCTGCCTCGCTCTGGCACTCAGCTCCTGCGGAGACGAAGAGCCGCCTCCCTCCGAGCATTACGAGACTGTTCTCGATACAATGACAGCCGCTGTCAAGGCAGAAGATGAGGATACCTATCTGCGCTGCTTTACTCCCGCCGCAAGAGACAGCTTCAGCCTCTCCCGCAGCAAAGACTCAAATGTCACGGATAAGCTGCACGACTCAAAAGGAGATAGCGCCCTGCCTCTTGTGTATGAGACACTGGAGCACAGAGAAATAGATATCTCAGGGATAAAAAATCTCCAGAGACAGTATACCGAAAAGTATGCCAGACGGCTGGATATCGTCAAGGCGTATGAGCTGAAAGTCGAATTCAGTTCAGGAGAAAGCTCGGCTACCCGGATGATAACAGTATTCAATAACGGAGACGATTGGTACATCCTCGGGGATGTGATCGACAAATTATTCTGACCCCTTGGGACAGATACGAAAGGTGGAATCTTTATGCCAGCATTTTGTCCGAATTGCGGAACAAGCATCCCTGCCGGGACAGCCTTCTGCCCCGGCTGCGGAACAAAGATCGAGCAGCAGGCCGCTCCAGAAGCGCCTAAGCCCGCAGCATCAGCTAACCCCTTCGCTCCCAAGCAGCCCGCTCCGGCAAATCCCTTTGCTCCCCAGCAGGGAGCCGCAGCCCCAAAGCCATCGCAGCCCGATTTCAGCAGCTATCAGCAGCCCTCTGCTGTCCCGGCGGCAAATAATGTCGTCGCAGGGACGAGAAAGGTGCCTGTTCTCACGATATTCCTTGTTATCCTGTTGCTGGGTGCAATAGGCTGGGGTGTCTATCTCATAGTCTCAGGCGGCTCCGGTTCCTCAAAGAGTTCCAAAAGCGAAAAGGGCATGGACGCCGAGGATATCGTAACAAATTACTGCAAGGCTATGACCGATGCCGATGTTGAACTCTATACCAAGCTCCTCTCGGATGCGATGTACGACGGTCTGGCAGAGGATGCCGAAAAAAATGACATGGATGTAGATGAAGCCATCTCCGACCAGCTCAAAAAAGCAGGCAAGAGCTTCACTTCCTCTGTCGGCGATAATTATGAGATGACAGCCGAGATACTCAAAAGCGAAGAGCTCTCTGAAAGCCAGCTAAAGGCTGAGAAAAAGAGATATAAGAACAACATTGATGCAGATGTAGAGGTCGAGGAGGGCGTGAACTTCCAGGTCAAGATCAAAGTCACCGGAGATGACGACGAGATAACCAGAAAGAGCTCCTTTGAAGTCTATAAGATAGACGGAAAATGGTGTCTCGGATTCAATAACCTCTGATAACCTGGAGATGATCTGATATGAATAATTGCCCGAATTGCGGGAGGCCATGCGCCGATAACGCTGTCTTCTGCCCCGCCTGCGGAACGAGGCTCGCTCCTCCCCCGCAGCCCGCTCAGACTCAGCAGCCCGTATATCAGCAGCCTTACCAGCCGCAGTATCAGCAGCCCGTATACAGCCAGCCGCAAAGCTATCAGCCCTATCCGCAGCCCGCACAGCAGGCAGCAGCGGCAACAAAGAAAAGCCATGCAGGGCTGATATTCCTGATAACGCTCATCCTCCTGGGAGGGATAGGCGTCGGAGCATATTTCCTGTTTTTCAGAACTCCCACTTACAAAAAAGCCCTGGATGATCTTGCTAAATTCTACGAAACAGGCGAAACCAAATACATTTCTCAGATAACCTCCGATGCTGCCAAGGAATATATCGAACAGATAGATGAGCACGAAGGCAGCGGCCACAGCTTCGACGAATTGTCCGAGGAGCTCGGAGAGAAATTACTGAGCGGAATAGCGGATGAATTCGGCGAGGGCTATACGGTCAGCTATGTTATCAAAAAAGACAAGGAGCTGTCCGATAAAGACCTCAAAAACGAGAAACAGATCTATAAGGACGAGGACATCAAGCCCGAAAACATCACCGAAGGCCGCTCCGTAAAAGCAGAACTGGTCTTTGTCGGAGACGAAGGAGAGGGCTCAGCCGATATCCAGATCGATCTCTATTTTTCGGACGGCAAATGGTATATCGGATGGGACACGATCGAAGCGATCGAGCATCTGCACCTAAATTAATCTGAAAATTCTAATTTTTTTCGCAGCGAGCTCTGCGGAAGTTCATGTTGAAAGGTGGATATTTATGTCGATAGTTTGTCAGAAATGCGGAGCTGTCCTTGAGGACGGCGCAAAATTTTGCATGACCTGTGGCTCCCCTGTTGAAGCTGCCCCCGCTGCTCCCAAGCAGCCCTTCTGCCCTGCCTGCGGATCTCCGATCCAGCCCGGCATGGTGTTCTGCTCTGTATGCGGCAATAAAGTCGAGGGCGCAGCTCCCGCTCCCGCACAGGATAATAACAATGGGTTCATGATGGAAGAGGCTGTTCCCCCTGTCATCGCTGATAACGCCTACACCGAGCAGCCCGCTCAGCCCCAGCCTCAGTATCAGCAGCCCGCTCAGCCTCAGCAGCCCCAGTATCAGCAGCCCTTCCAGCAGCAGTATCAGCAGCCTCAGTACCAGCAGCCCCAGTATAATCCCTACCCGGATATGAGCGGCACTCCTCAGGCTCCCGCTGCTCCGGAAAAGAAGAACAGCATGGTCGCTCCGATCATTCTTATAATTCTTATCCTCGCAGTCGTTGCCTTTGACCTGGTCTACCTCTTCGTTATCAGAGACAAGAGCAGCGACGACAGCAGCAAAAAATCCTCCTCCAAGACCTCCTCTTCCAGAAGCGCCGATGAAGACGAGGATGAGGACGAAGACGATGAGGATGAGGATGAATACGAGGACGACGAAGACGAAGACGAGGGCGACGAGGATACAGATACCGACGACGAAGATGAGGACGAGGACGAAGAATAAAGACCTCGCCCCGGCAGACAAAAGATATGAAATATCGGGGGGCAGCCATAAAAGCAGCCCCCCGCTTTCGTATTTTGCGGAAAAGCCGGGGGCAGAATAGCTGATATAGGCTTTTTATGTGCTTTTTCGCTTGACAAGCCCCGCTTTTTTTGTTATAATATATTGTAATACTCTGTTGGATCTGTCTATTTTTCTGATATGAGGGAAAGAAATGATAAGAAAGCTTTTCAAACAAATGCTGGTGACACAGATACTCTCGTCGATGACAGTTATGCTCTGTATGCTGGTTGACAGTATCATGATCGGCAGATTTCTCGGCGTCGATTCTATGACAGCTTACGGCTACGCTACACCTATCCTGCTGGTCTTTGCGGCTCTGGGCAATATGGTCTCTGCCGGAGTTCAGGTAATGTGCGGAAGGACTATGGCGAGCGGCGATAAAGACGGCACAGATGCCTGCTTCTCCATGTCGGTCTTTCTGGCTGTAGCTATCTCGGTAGTCGGTATGGCAGTCATCCTGATATTTACCGACCAGATCTGTACCCTGCTGGGCGCCGGAGAGAATACCCCGGATAACGAAGTCTTCCGCCTTACAAGAGCCTATCTCCAGGGCTTTATCATAGGTGCTCCCGCATTTATCGGCGCGCAGATAATGGTGCCTTATATGCAGATCTCGGGCAACCGCACCAGGCTGGTGGTCGCTGTCGGGCTGATGACAGCCGGAGATATCGCCCTTGATATCCTCAACGTTTTTGTCTTCAAGAAGGGCACATTCGGTATGGGCCTCGCTTCCAGCATCAGCTACTATATCGCATTCTTTATCGGACTTGCCTACTTCTTCAAGAAGAAATGTGCATTCCATTTCAGGAAAAAGCTGGTAAAGATGAGTGTATTCAAGGAAATGGCCATAGACGGCCTCCCGACTCTTATCAACCAGATAAGCCTCGTTTTCCTGATGTTTACCCTCAACAAGCTGCTCTCCAGCGTCGGAGGCAACCACGCTGTCGCAGCTTATTCAGTAATCTCAACTATAGGAAATATCTGCTACTCATTCAGCGCAGGAAATGCCGCTGTCGCGCTGATGCTATCCTCCATCTTCTATACCGACGAGGACAAGACCTCGCTGCGAAGTCTGGTCGGGACAATGATCTTCTGCGGAGTCTTTATCTGCACGATCGTAACTGCGCTGGTGATAGTCTTCGCAAAGCCTCTGGTAGAGCTCTTCATCGAAGACCGGGATGCTATGGGGATGGCGATAACAGGTCTGCGGATATTTATAATCTCCCTTGTTCCCTGCTCGATAAATACCGCCCTCAAGAACTACTATCAGGGCATTGAGCGGGCAAAGCTCACTAATGTGATCTCTGTCCTGCAAAACTTCGTCCTTGTCGCGCTGACATCCGTTATCCTCTCCTTCTTCGCAAAGGTAACAGGTATATGGTTCGGATTTATCGGCGGCGAAACTCTGACTCTGGTCATCATCTGCATCATAGTCTTTGCAAGAGCCAAAAAGGTCAAGTTCACTACCGAGGCCTTTTCTATGCTCCCCAATGACTACGGCGTTACCGACGATAACACATTCGAGATCTCACTGTCAACTGTTGAGGAGATCGCCTCTGCTTCGGAAAAGTCAACACACTTCTGTCTCAACAGAGGGCTCGATGCAAAAAAGAGCGCCCTTGTCGGCGTAAGCATCGAGGAGATGGCCAACAATATCGTCTCCTACGGCTTTACCAAAGACAAGAAGGAACACACTATCGACATCAGGCTGACCCTCAAGGACGGTGTTACGACCCTGCGTATCCGCGACAACTGCGTACACTTCGACCCTGTAAGGTTTATGGAGATGCACCGCACCGATGAATCCGTCGAGCACCTCGGTATCCGAATGGTAATGAAAATGGCGACCGACGCGAAATATGTCAACTCCCTGGGCTTTAATTATCTGATACTGACCTTCTGAAGCCCGCAGCACCTTAGCATCAATACCGGATCATAGCTCAAAAAACCGTATATCCCCCGCCGGAGGATATACGGTTTTCTGTATCTGCCCTTTTGCAGCTCTTAATGCAGCGCCCCTCGCCGCTTATGATGCGGAGAGGGGCGGTTATATTCTTTCAGAAGGATATGATCCTCAGTAGGGCGCTTTCATGTTCTTCTCGGCGTGCTCCACAGCCTGCTCCAATGTCATGCCGTAGAAATTCCCCGCAGAAAGGTTCCTGCCGGATACTCCGTCGTCAACAAATGCTCCGACCACTACTCCGGGGAGAGAGGTAGCGGGATCGTTGGGAGCGTGGCTGCCGCCGAGATCTGTCCGGCACCAGCCCGGGTCGGTAAGGCTCAGGATAACATTTGTCCCGTTATACTTGGAGCCCAGGTCGATAGTTACCTTATCCAGCGCCGCCTTGGATGCAGAATAGCCTGCCTGCTCCGGCTCCAGAGCGATGCCGCTGGTAGTGTTGACTATACGCCCGAAGCCTCTCTCCTTCATCCCGGGGAGATAATGATACGCGATCATCATAGGCGCTATGGTGTTTATCCTGAAGCTGGCCTCATAATCGGAGGCAGGGGTAAGCAGATACTCTGTCCGGTAGGCTACCTGAACGCCTGCATTGTTGAGGACGATATCTATCACTGTCCCTCTGCGGTCTATCTCGGCCAGCATAGCCTCGACCTGTGCGAGATCGGAAAGCTCTGCTCCGACGGCATAGGCTTCAACGCCCTTTGCCTTGACCTCTTCCAGCACCTTGGCGCAGTTCCCGGCCTTTCTTGCGTGCAGGACGAGATTGCAGCCGCGCTCCGCCATAAACAGCGCAGCGCCGTAGCCGATGCCTCTTGCGGCACCTGTGATGAGCGCCCAGCGCCCTTTAACGTCAACCATTCTTGAAATCCTCCTTGAACTGTTCCAGCTTTTCTATCAGCTTATCGCACCAGGCATCGAACTCAGGATCCTCCTGCTGGAGCTCCGGGTGCGCCAGGATATTGCGGACGGTCTTTTTGATGCCCTCCTCAGCGGAGATCTCGGCCTTGAAGCCGGGCACCAGCGATTTGAGCTTGGAATTATCGAACACGACAGAATTTGTCTTGTCTCCGATAAGGCTTCCGGTAAAATCCTGATCGCTGAGTTCTGCCAGCATGGACGAGGGGACATAGTAGGGCTTGAGCTCGACTCCGAGAGCATCTGCGATGGCGCGGTATATCTCGTTCCAGCTCACGCTCTCGTCGGTAGTGATATGTATTGCCTGGCCGACAGCTCCGGGGTTTCCGATAAGCCCCACAAAGCCCTTGGCAAAATCCGAGTTATGGGTTATAGTCCAGAGGGAGCTGCCGTCGCCGTGGATGATGACAGGCTTGCCGTCCATTATCCTCTTGACCATCTGCCAGCTTCCCTTGCTGCCGTGTACCCCGAGAGGCACAGAGCGCTCGTCATAGGTATGGCTCGGGCGGATGACCGTAACAGGGAAGCCTTCCTGACGGTACTTGGAGAAAAGGAACTCCTCGCAGGCCTTCTTATTGCGGGAATACTCCCAATAAGGGTTTTCCAGCGGAGTCTCCTCGGTTATAACATAGCCCTTGGGCGGCTTCAGGTAAGCCGAGGCAGAGCTTATATACATGAACTGTTTGGTCTTGCCTTTGAAGAGGCGGTAGTCGCGCTCCAACTGCGAGGGAACGAAGCCGATGAAATCGCAGACAGAGTCGAAGCTCATCCCTTCCAGAGCCTTTGCCGCTGCTGCCTCGTCATTGATATCGCAGCTTATGACCTTTACTCCCTCGGGGAGCTCGGTGTTTCTGCTGCCCCGGTTAAGGAGATACAGCTCCTCTCCTCTGGAAGCCAGCAGGCGGGTTATCGCCATACTTATAGTGCCTGTTCCTCCGATAAAAAGTATCTTCATGATTCTCCTCCTTTAAAGCGAAGCTCTTGCTGCGATACGGTAGATCTCAGCGCAATCCTCGGCCGAGAGCTGAACAAAGCCCCAGCGCTTGCCGTCTCCGACACCCAGCTTTTCGACCAGCACAGGGATATCCTCCTCAGAAGCGCCCAGCTCAGCGAAGTTTATGGGCATACCGATGCTGTGCAGGAACTCTCTGAATCTCTTTATACCCTCGACAGCCGTTGATTCAGGGTCATCATAGTGCATAGCGCAGCCGAAAACGCGCTCTGCCATCTGCGCGAAGCGCATAACATCGTGCTTGTAGACGAACTCCATCCAGGAAGGCATGATCACAGCGAGGCCTGCGCCGTGAGCGCAGTCGTAGAGGCCGGAGAGCTCATGCTCCAGACCGTGGCTGTTCCAATCCTGGGACCTGCCGACTCCGACGATACCGTTATGAGCGACTGTTCCCGCCCACATGATATTGGCTCTTGCCTCATAGTTGTTCGGGTCCTTGATAACGCGGGGAGTCTCTCTTACCATTGTTATAAGAACAGCCTCGCAGAGGCGGTCGGTGATCTCGACCTCTTTTGTGTTAGTGAAATAGCGCTCGAAAACGTGCGCCATGATATCGGTCGCTCCGCAAGCAGTCTGGTATGCCGGAAGAGTGCAGGTCAGCTCAGGGTCGAGGACGGAAAATCTTGGTCTTATATTATCCGAGCCGGCGCCGCGCTTTATCATACCCTCTTCTTTTGTGATCACAGAATTGCCGGAGCCCTCACTGCCCGCTGCTGCGATCGTAAGGACAACGCCTACCGGGAGAGCCTTTTCGATCCTGCTCTTGCCGCAGTAGAAATCCCAGAAATCGCCGTCATAGCAGACGCCCATAGCTATGGCCTTTGCCGAGTCGATGACAGACCCGCCGCCTACTGCGAGGATAAAGTCGATCCCCTTGCTGCGGCAGAGGTCGATGCCCTTATAAACGAGAGTATCTCTGGGGTTGGGCTGAACTCCGCCCAGCTCCTCATAGCTGATACCCTCGGCATCCAGCGAAGCTTTGACCTTAGCCAGCAGGCCGGACTTCACAGCCGAGCCTCCGCCGTAATGGATAAGCACCTTGCTGCCGCCGAACTTTCTGACATAGCGGCCGCACTCGGTCTCTCTTCCGCGGCCGAAAACGAACTCTGTCGGGCTGTAGAAATTAAAATTGTCCATGCTTCATTACTCCTTTACATATTTTATAATAACAAATAAAGTATATCACAGGAATGTGCGTAAAGTCAATTACATATCCAATGACAATCTATACAAATGCCGAAATCCTTGACATTTGCAGAGCAAGGCTGTATAATAATCCTATCCGGCCTCGCCGGAAATAATCACAAGGGGGAGCCCCTTTTGGAATACGGCAACAGCTATGAGCTGACACTTGTAAGCAAGACATACAGGCAAACTATCTGGTCAAGATTTTTAAAAGGCATCAAGGACTACCGTCTGATAAACGAGGGCGACAGGATCGCTGTCTGCATCTCAGGCGGTAAAGACTCGATGCTCATGGCTATGTGTATGAAGCGCCTGCAAAGATACTCAAAATTCCCTTTCGAGGTCGAATACATCGTTATGGATCCGGGCTACAATCCCGCCAACAGGCAGCAGATAATCGAAAATGCCGAAAGGCTGGAGATACCGATAAGAATATTTGACACACAGATTTTCAACGCAGTAGTCAACGTCGAGCAGAACCCCTGCTATCTCTGCGCAAGGATGCGCCGGGGCTGGCTCTACAAAACAGCGAAGGACTTAGGCTGCAACAAGATAGCACTGGGGCATCATTTCGACGATGTTATCGAGACTATCGTCATGGGTATGCTCTACGGTTCCCAGGTGCAGACGATGATGCCAAAGCTCCACAGCGAGCACTTCGAGGGGATGGAGCTCATCCGGCCTTTATATATGGTAAGAGAGGACGACATCATCGCCTGGTCAAAGCACAACGGGCTCAGATTTATCCAGTGCGCCTGCCGCTTCACCGAGAGCATACATCAGAGCGGCGACGGTATCGGCGACTCCAAGCGGCAGGAGGTCAAGCTGCTGCTCAAAGGCCTTCGCGAAAAATGCCCGGCTGTTGATATGAATATCTTTCGCAGCGTCGAGAATGTCAATCTGCGGACGATAATCTCCTACCGCAAGGACGGTGAATACACTCATTTCCTCGATGACTACGACGAAGGCCGGAGCGTTTACGGAACCGTCGCTGACGGCTCCGGTGTTGTCGATCTTGAAAAGGAGAACAGGAAGGTATGAGCGATCCCGTGAATACAGTAAATACGGTCTGTACCGAAGTGTTCGGTACTGCTCCCGACAGTGTACGGCGTGCCGAAGTCGGTATGGTGAACACGGTCTGTATCCTGACTGTAGGCATCGGGAAATACATATTGCGGCTGAACCCGGAAAAAGCCTCCCGCATAATGCAAGAGGCTGTGTACTTGAAAAGCTATTTTGAATGCCTTCGACCCGTGAGTTACCTTGACGATATCAGTATGAAAAATCTGCTGATATCCGGAGGCAGAGTTTCGGGTGTTATCGACATTGACGAGGTCGGATTCGGCGACCCGATGACCTTCGTCGCCCTCACACGGACGGCTCTGCTGGGCATGGGTCGTGACGACAACATCTGCGGGTATCTGCTGAATGCTATGGGCGCTGACGAAACACAGCGCACCGCCGAAGCGTTCTATTCTCTGATGTACTGCGCCGACCTGATGAGCGAGCGCGGTATGACCTTCAACGGAAGAAAATTCGAAGTAAGCAAAGATGTGATCGACCGCTTCAATGCTATCTACGAGACGTTCATAAAAAACTGGGAGGAAAGGAAGAAAATGCTATGATACCTGAAAGATTATCCCGCATCGGGATGATGATAGGCGAAGAAGGGATAGATAAGCTCCGGGCTGCAAGAGTGGCGGTCTTCGGCATCGGCGGAGTCGGCGGCTTTGCTGTGGAAGCTCTCGCACGGAGCGGCATTGGCACCCTTGACCTGATCGACAGCGACACCGTTGCGGAAAGCAATCTTAACAGGCAGATAATAGCGCTTCATTCCACCCTCGGGCAGTACAAAGTGGATGTTATGGCCGGGCGTATACACGATATAAACCCTGAAGCGGCAGTCAATGCACACAGGTGCTTTTTTCTGCCCGAAACTGCCGGCAGCTTTGATTTCACACAGTACGATTACGTCATCGACGCCATAGACACTGTTACAGGCAAGATAGCGATAATCGAAAGAGCCAAAGCCGCAGGAGTACCCGTCATTTCGGCAATGGGCGCAGGCAACAAGCTGGACCCGACGGCTCTTCGGGTAGCAGACATCTCAAAGACGAGCGTATGCCCTTTAGCGAGGGTGATGCGGTACGAGCTGAAAAAGCGTGGCATCAAAGGAGTAAAGGTGGTCTATTCGGAGGAGCAGCCGTTTGCTGCCTCGGCGCAGACCCCTCACGGCAAGCCTGCCCCGGCCTCGAACGCATTTGTTCCCTCGGTAATGGGGCTCATCATCGCGGGGGAGGTAATAAAAGATCTGGCGCTGTAAGTGCAGCGTAAACTATATGTCCGGTTATCTTCATCGCTCTGCTGTTTTCAGCAGGGCGTTATTTTTATTAGCGAAAAAAGGCTCCTGTCTCTCCTGCGATACATTTTCCTACAATGCTACTATTTATAACACGGATGTTACGGCCGGTCGATTGACTTTACTTTTTCTTAGTGGTATCATATATTCAGACAAATGGAGAAAGAAGGAGGAGCAGAGACTGTGAGCATAGATTTTTCAAGGCTTAAAATGTACCGCACTCAGATGGGGCTGACTCAGGAACAGCTCGCGGAGCAGATCGGCGTGTCGAGACAGGCTGTCGCCAAATGGGAGCGGGGAGATTCGGCTCCGGATATAGACAGCTGCATCAAGCTGGCCGAGCTCTACGGCACGACTGTCGATATGCTGGTGCGCGATCTGGGAAAACCTATCCATACCGGCGACGGAAAACATATCTTCGGACTCTCGCGGATCAATTCCAAAGGGCAGATCACACTTCCGGCAAGCTGCCGGAGCGTGTTCGGTATAGAGCCGGGAGATACTCTCCTCATCCTCGGAGACGAGGATAAGGGCGGCATCGCTATGGTCAAGGTCAGCGGTGTCATGGGGACTGTCGAGAAGCTGCTGTGAAAAGAAAGGGGAGATAGATATGTATGCGGTAGAAGTCAAGGGGCTGACAAAGAAATACGGCGATAAGACGGCTGTTGACGATATAAGCCTCAGCATAGAGCAGGGGGAGCTGTTCTCGCTGCTGGGAGTCAACGGAGCAGGCAAGACGACGACAGTCAAGGTGCTCTGCTGCCTGACAGACGCGACTCAGGGCGAAGCGACAGTCCTGGGAAAGAGCTGTGCCGAAGAGAAAGCAGAGGTCAAGCGGCTGATCGGAATCTCTCCGCAGGAAACATCCGTCGCAGAGAAGCTGACTGTCCGCGAGAACTTACAGCTTATCGCTGAGATAAACGGATTCAGCAAGGAAAAATGCCGCAGCCGCATCGGGGAGATCCTGAAAGACCTCGGGCTGGAGGAAGTCGCAGATCAGCGGGCGAAGACCCTTTCCGGAGGCTGGAAGCGCAGGCTCTCTATAGCTATGGCCCTCATCGGAGAACCGAAGGTGCTCTTCCTCGATGAGCCGACTCTCGGTCTTGATGTCCTCGCAAGGAGAGAGCTCTGGCGGGCTATCGGTTCGCTGAAAGGCAAGATAACCATTATCCTGACGACTCATTATATGGAAGAGGCGGAGCAGCTCTCCGACCGTATCGCCGTTATGGTCTCGGGAAAGATAAAAGCCCTCGGGACTCTGCCGGAGCTGGAGGCTCTGACAGGTCAGAAAGGGCTGGAAAATTCATTCGTTGCTATCGCAGAAGGGAGTGTCTGATATGAGCAGAGCGCTGGCTTTTTCAAAACGTGTCATCAAAGAGATGCTCCGCGACCCGCTTAGCTATATCTTCTGCCTCGGCTTCCCTCTTATAATGCTTATCATCATGACTCTCGTTGACAGGAGCATCCCAGACAAAGGGCCGACAGTTTTCCGTATCGCGAACCTTACTCCCGGTGTTGCTGTATTCGGGCAGATGTTCGTAATGCTCTTTACATCGCTGACTGTCTCCACTGACCGCAGCGGCGCTTTTCTGACAAGGCTCTATGCGACCCCGATGACCTCCCGGGATTTCACCTTGGGCTACATCCTGCCGATGCTTGCCATCGCATTTTTGCAGTCTGTAATAACCTTTGCATCAGGCTTTGTGATCTCGCTTATCATCGGCAGCGCTATGAATATCGGAGGGATGCTGCTCTGCCTTGCAGTTTTGCTGCCTTCTTCGCTGATATTTATCTCCCTCGGCTTCATTTTCGGAACGCTTTTCAACGAAAAATCGTCTCCCGGTCTCTGCTCTATCATCATATCTCTGGGCTCCTTCCTGGGATGTATCTGGTATGATGCCGAGGCCTCCGGCGGGGTAATGCTGACGATCTGCAAATGCCTGCCTTTCTACTACTGCACAAAGGCTGCACGCTCGGCCAACGCTCTCGACCTGACAGCTCAGGGCTTCCTCATCCCGCTGCTCATTGTTATCGCCTGCGCCGCGCTGCTGATCTCTCTCGCCTCGATGCTCTTCTGCAAGAGAATGAAGAGCTGATGCCACAGCTCAGTGAACAAAAACGAAGGCCGTATATCCTCGCTGTCTGACGAGGATATACGGCCTTTATTGTATTTTCATCGTATCTTTGCCTAATCCTTTGTGACTTCCCGCACCAGCAGGCCGAAGGTCCCTGCTCCGCAGTTGACGGCGATAACTGGGGAGGCCTGCTTGAAATAGATAGCCTCGAATTTCGCCCGCTTGTCGATCTCGGCTCTGATCCAGTCCATATCCCGCTTGGTCAGCCCGACATAGGTGACGAACAGCAGCCGCTTATCAATGGAGCTCTCTCTTCTGAGGACAGATTCGATATATCTTCTCCAGGCCTTTTTCCTGCTCCCGAAGAAGATCTTTCCTGCAACGATCTCGCCCTTTTTCAGGACGAGCACCGGCCTTGCCATAAGCGATTTGGTTATCTTGGCGACCCTTTGCTTTACCTGACCCTGCCGCGCAAGGAAGTCCAGATTATCGACAATGAAGCTGGAATGTATCTTGTTTTTCATCTTTTCCAGATGCGCCTTGATCTCATCCGGGCTCTTGCCGTCCTCTGCCATACGGCAGGCTTCGATGACCATGAGCCCCTGGCCGCTGGAAAGATGCCCTGTGTCGATGACAGTTACATTATCGAAGGCTCTTGCAGCCTCCATAGCCACCGGGCAGCCGCTGTTGGCCAGCTTCCCGGAGATAGACACATGGATGATATTATTGGCGTTGGCAAACTGTTCCGCAAAGAAATTCTCGATCGTTTTTACATCCGGGACATTCGTCCTGACCTTATGGCTGGTGTCCTCCATATACTCCAGCAGGCCGCGGGTCTCTATCTCGATGCCGTCCATGAACTCGCCTTCTTCGGTGCAGACGAGATGCGGGAGGACAGCTATACCGTAGCGGTCGATGAGCTCCTGCGGCAGATCGGCGACGCTCTCAGTCGTTATTGCGACAGTTTTCTTACGCTGCTCGGTATTCATCCAGGAGATAGTTTCCTTGAGTATTTCCTCGCTGTCTCCCGAAACATAGGTCAGATCGCGGGGCAGCAGGCGATACAGCTCTTTTTCCAGCCCATCTCCGGAGATAGGCTTGACAAGGTAGCCGTCGAAGCCTTCCTTTTCATACAGGGCACGGCTCTCGCTGCCGGCGTTGGCAGTAAGAGCGACGATCTTAGCGTCCTTGCATCTTCCGCCGATCTGTGTCCTTATGGCGTGGAAGCACTCTATGCCGTCCATTTCAGGCATAAGGTGATCCATGAATATCACATGATACTGCTCACTGAGAGTGTGCTTCAAAGCCTCTGCTCCGCTGGAAACGGTATCTACTCTGGCCTTTGTTTCTCTGAGCAGCTTGGAGACTACCAGCAGATTGGAGATATTGTCATCCACCACCAGCACTCTGGCGTCGGGAGCCTCAAATTTTGCAGCGTGCTCTCCGAGGCGGCCGCGCGGCCTGTCGCCGGAAATACTGATCTCTCCGATGCTGTCCTCGCTTACCACCTTCTGCGGGATCTCGATGACGAAGGTCGAGCCCTTGGTATAGATACTGTTGACAGTTATTCGCCCGCCCATAAGATCGACGAACTGCTTGACAATCGACAGCCCGAGGCCGGTGCCCTCGATATGGCGGTTCTTCTCTTCATCGACCCTTCTGAAAGCTGTAAAGAGATAGGGGATATTCTCCTTTTTGATACCGATACCTGTATCGCTGACGGAATAGATGACGTTCATCACTCCGTTCCTGACCTCGCCGGACTGTATCGTAAGGGAGACAGAGCCTTCCTTGGTATACTTTATGGCGTTGTTGATGACATTTATCAGTATCTGCTTGATACGGACATCGTCGCCCATGAGCTTTGCGGGGATATCCGGCGCTACACTGACACGGAAATCCAGCTTTTTCTCCTTTGCTCTGATCCAGAGCATACCGACCAGCTCGGAAAGCATATCTCCGGGCGAATAGACTACGGGAGCAAGCTGCATCTGCCCGGAGGCGAATTTGGACATATCCAGGATATCGTTGATAAGATGAAGAAGTATCCGGCTGGCCGACTGGATATTGGCGGCATCCTCGGCCACCTCCTCGGAGATGTTCTCCCGGAGGATCATCTCATTCAGGGCGATTATGGTATTTATCGGGGTGCGTATCTCATGGCTCATGCTGGAGAAAAAATGATTCTGTGCGCGGTTCAGGGCTTCGATCTCCTTTTTCTGCTCCTCGGAGCGCCTGGTCTCTATGGCATAGATCTTATTCCGGTAGATTATGAGCATACTTACGCAGAGGCCGATGAGTATCAGTGCAATAAAGGAGAAGATATGCGCCATGCCGGACTCGTTCTGCTCGACCAGCTCGGGATAGTAATAAGAAAGCACCCAGCAGGCTCCTGCGATAACAAGATCAAGGATCAGCATTGCCGCTCTGGCCTTGCCCTCCAGGATCATATTGATAAAGAAAATGCTGAAAAGGAACCACAGCGGAGCATCGCCGTAAACGCCGCCTCCGCAGAAATAGGTGAAAGGCAGATAGACCAGTATCATGCCGGCCGAGACAGCTATGGCGCCTGAATTGATATGGTCAGTCCTGACAGCCAGGAAGGAGACACCCGCGAACAACATAATCCCGACGGCAAGTGTCAGTATCTCCAGGAACTTGGCGCCGGTAAAGATTATCTCGATAAGAGTTACCGACCAGAGGACTATCGTTACCGACATTATGAGCACGAACAGCCTCTCGCGCAGGCTGTGATCGTTGGATGAGATGAATTCTCTGATGTTTTTGAAGATCATCTCACTCACCCCCCTCAAACGGCTCGAACTCTATGACCTCGTCGCTGTCATCCTCTGGGAGGAATTCGATGGGAGCTTCTTCCTCAGCCCTGGCTTCGGCTCCGGCAGGGAGCTCCATGCCCAGTGCCCGGCAGATGCCCTCAGTAAGGCTGATATAGTCAGAGATCATTTCGCTGTGCCCGCTCTCGACAGCGCCGACACGCCCTTCCTTGGCGGCGTGTTCAAGAGCCTCCGCCTTTTTGGAGAGAGCTCCGCAGCCGATCATTTTGGCTGTGCTCTTCAGGGAATGGACGAGTATCTCATAGTTCTTTATATCTCTGCTGTCGTAGAAGCTCTGCATCCCGCTGCGCTTTTCCGGCGCTTCGGAAGCGAACTGCTCCAGCAGAGACACATAGAGCTCCTCGTCGTCCATACAGTAGCTCATGCCTGCTCCTGAGTCGATGCCGAGAGCAGAGAGCTTTTCAAACAGGCTCTGCTCAGGCTCCTGCTGTATCTCCGGCTCCGGGTCTGCTTTGATCTCATCTGCGGGCTCGCTGCTTTCTTTATGCACTCCCCCGACGGTTATGATCGATCTGGGCAGGACTTTTTTCAGCACACGCTCCAGCTCCACCAGCTCGATAGGCTTGCTGACAAAGCCGTCGAATCCCACCGAAAGGAACATCTCCTTGGCGGTGCTGACAGCGTTTGCGGTAAGGGCAATGATAGGAACATCGCTTTGCCCCCGCACCTTATTGGCTCTGATATGCTTCATTGCCTCGACTCCGTCCATACCCGGCATCATGTGGTCGAGGAATACGATATCGAAATCCATCTCTCTGCAAAGGTCGATAGCCTCCTGCCCGGAAGCCGCGTTGGTAACAGACATACCGTAACGCCTGAGGATATTCTTAGCAACGACCAGATTCATAGGCTCGTCATCGACTACCAGCGCCTTTACGCCGTCGCAGCGCAGAGCCCCCTCCTCCTCGTCCTTGTCGTCAGCGCGGGAATTGAGGACAGCAGCCACAGGGAAGCAGTAAAAGGGCTTTTCCATTATCCTTGCGCGTGAGCCCGCCGGCAGCTCAAGGCTCTCATCAGCGACGATGCAGACCACGACTGTCCTGGCCAGCTCTTCGATGATCCCGGAGGCGGACTGATACTCCTCTACGCCGACAAAGAGGTGTGTGAGCCTTACTGAGCCCAGCAGCTTTTTGAGGTTTTCTACATTATCGACTCTGTGCATATGTACCCCGAAGCCGACTACGATATTGTGTATCATCATATTGTAGTATTCACGGACATTCGGGTCAGAGTACTTTTCAAGATGCAGAAACGCACCGAGGCACAGCTTTTCGGGCTCAGCCAGAGACATACAGCTCGATTTCTCTACGACCTGCTGAGGAATGCTTACTGTTACGGCAGTCCCCTTTTCCGGCTCGCTGACTACTGTCATGAACCCTCCGAGCGAGCGGGTAAAACCGGAAACGATAGTCATACCGAGGCCGAGACCTCCGCCCTGCCGTGTGCGGCCGGAATCTGCCTGATAATACTGTTCATAGATACGCTCGACCTCTTCCTGAGTCATACCGATACCGGTATCCGTCACCTTTATCAGCAGATTTACTCCGTAAGGCTCCGAAACGGCGCATAGCCTTACATATACTCCGCCGGAGGGAGTGTATTTAAGGCCGTTCATTATGAGATGATAGAGTATCTTTTTCAGCTTGTTTATATCCGAGCACATAACAGAGGGGATCGTCGGATCGACATCGATGATCAGCTCCAGCTCTTTTGGCTTGTAGGGTCTTATCTCGCTGACAAGATCTCCCAGGATCGATGAGAGCATATAGTTCTCATAGTTATTGGCCAGCTCGCCTCTGTCTATCTCAGTAAAATCCAGGATATCGCTTATCTGCTCTGCGACTCTCCTGCCTGCGCTGCGGACAGAGATCAGATTCTGCAGCTTTTCGCTGTCATCCTCTTCGTCGATGCAGATACCTGTAAGGCCGATGACAGCATTGATAGGAGTCCGTATCTCGTGGGAGACATTAGCGAGGAAATCGTTGAGCCTGTCTGTCGCATCGGTGAGCTGATCGATCTCGTCGCGGGAACTGTCGAGGACAGATATCCATTTGTTTATGATAGTCCTGGATATCCCGGCGATAGCTGTTATAACGGAGATATGCAGCAGCGAGCGCGAGATCAGAAGGCTGTCGAACTTTTCTCCGTTCTGCCAGAGCATGACCAGTCCGTAGGCCATTGTGATGTAATAGAGCACCTGAAGGAAAGTTATCAGGGACTTGATGCCTGTCATCGTATAGAGTATCAGAACTACCGACATTACCGAGACGGTATCGAACACACTGGTGATATGGCTGCCGTAGAAGAAAAATGTGAACATTATGAAGGCCGAGTATATCCATACCCGGTGGTCAGCAGTAAAACTCTGCTGGATATGCAGCAGCCAGGAGACAACAACTCCGATAACTATGGGGATGATCGGCCAGGTCTCCCAATCCATAAGGAGATCCTCAGCGATAAGGATAGCGGAGAACACAGTATAGCTTATCAGTATCGTTATCTGCGAAGCCTGAAATAGCTCATTTTTGGTTGCGCCCTGCTTCATAGCTCTATCCTCCGATCATCTGCCCAGTTTTCTTCTCAGGCTGCAAAGCTCCGCAAAGCTGCGGACTTTGGCCGCCAGCAGTTCGGGAAGTACAGGCTTGGTGATAAAATCCGCCGCGCCCAGTTCAAAGCCCTTTCTTATCAGCTCTGGATCCACGCTCTCTGTAAGCATTATTACGGGGACATCAGCTGTCCGCGCATCCTCCTTCAGCTTCCTGAGCGTTTCCATGCCGTCTGTCTCCGGCATCTGAACATCCAGCAGGATGATATCCGGGATGACCTCTTCAGTAAACTTCAGGAGCGCCTTGCCGGAGCGTACAGCGCTGACGCGGTAGCCTTCCCGGCTCAGGCATTTGCCTGCGGCGGTGAGATCGGCGGTGTCGTCATCTGCGACGGCTATACGGTGCGCCGCGATCTGAGTAACATCCGAAGATGTCCCGACGAACATTGTCTCATCGGAGATATCCAGCACCTCTCCGTGCTTTTCCTTCCAGTGCAGCACGATATTGTTTACTACTTTTTTTATCGAATCCTCTCTGATATCTGTCAGCAGGATGAAATACTGGTTATATCTTATTCGCATAAGGATATCGGACTTGCGCAGCGAATCGCGGATATGCAGGCCGAACTCATCGCAGCTGTCCTTATAGCTCTCTTCGTCTGTCCCGGAGCCGGGGCTGAGGGTAAAGAGGGCTTTGCAGGCGCTCTTATGGTTGCGGATCATATACCGCATTACATAGCGGTAGACATAGGTGAACACATCCTTGTCAAGCTGGAGAGCGACATTGGGTATCGCTCTCTCCCCGAGGATCTCCGAGAGCTTATTGATATCCAGAGCCTTCTGCTCGGCCCCGGACTCGGAATAGGCATCGGCATGATAGAGGGCGCAGCCGTGCTTGCCGTTTTTCTTGACGGTATAGAGTACCTTATCCGCAAAGCGCAGCAGGAGGTCGTAATCGTTGCCGTGCCTTGGCACAAAGACACCTCCAAGAGAGGCACCGAGGGGGATATCCATATCCTCGCCCATCATCTTCTTTGCTCTGGCGACCAGCTCGGTATTGAGCTTTTCCGCCAGCTCCGCCGCCTCGCCGGCTTCGTTCATCCCCAGCGCGAAGAGGACGAACTCATCTCCTCCTATCCTCCCGACCTTGCTGCCCTCGGGGATAATGCTGCGCAGGATATCGGAAAAGGCGATGAGGACCCTGTCTCCCATCTCGTGGCCGTGGATATCGTTGACCAGCTTGAAGGAATCCAGATCTATCATCAGGAGGCAGCCCTGATGAGATGCACATAGCTTGGAGAGCTCGACGCTGGTGGCAGCCTTGTTGAAGAAGCCGGTGAGCTTGTCTGTCGAGGCCTCTGCCCGGAGGCTGCTGAGCTTTTTCTGCTTATCTACTATATTCCCGACACGCCTGATGAGTATCTCAGGGTCAAAGGGCTTTTTGATATAGTCCGAGACTCCTGCCTCGAAGCCCTGCTTCTCTGTATCGGAGGTATCATCGGCGGTAAGGAATATGACAGGCGTTTCATCTGCACCGATCTCCCGCTCGATGACTCTGAGCCGCTCCAGAGTCTCGAATCCGTCCATTCCCGGCATTTTTATATCCAGCAATATAAGATCGCAGACTTTTCCTTCTGCGATAAGATCAAGAAGAGCCTGCCCGGAGTGCAGCGCAGTCACCTGCATCTCGCTCCGGCTAAGGATGTGTCCGGCTATTTTAAGGTTACTGTTATCGTCATCAACTACGATTATATGATTTGACATAGGGTGTCCTCCTCAGAACATACTGGATCATTTTGATTATATCATATTTGGTAAAATCAGTCAACTATTATAACGAGATTTGTTATATTAAACAATAGTACAGCCTGATTTTTTACATAGTCGTCGGAACGCAGGCCGAAACCGGCTCTGATCCGCTTTTCCGCCTCTGTGTCTGTCTGCTTGGAACAATTAAAGACTATTTAAGAATTGCCGTGTTATGATACAGACAGAACAAGAGAAGGGAGATATGAAAATGTTACTAAGGATCTTAAAAAAAGACCTCAAAAGGAAAAAGACAATGAACATCATCCTGCTGCTCTTCGTAATAATGTGCTCTATGTTCGCTGCCGCCAGCGTCAACAACATTTTCGCCGTTACAGGCGGGATCGACAGCTATTTCAACAAAGCGGGAGTCCCCGACCTGATGCTGTCTCTGCCTTACGGCTCAGAGCTTGGCAAGGAGATCGCATCGCTGCCTTCCGTAACGGATGTCAAAGAAGAGCATCATCTGACCGTACTGGATTCCGGTTGCTTCATGCTCAACGGCAGGAAGTTTGATAACTTCACAAATGTAGCTCACATGATAAACAGCAGCGAAAGAGCCATCATCTATTTCGATGAGAACAACGACGAGCTGGCTGAACCGGAAAAAGGAGAATTCTACGCCACCTCCGTTTTCAGCAACGACTCCGATCTCAAGCCCGGCGACACAGTTGCGCTCAAAACAGGCAGCACCGAGCTCCTTCTGAAATACAAGGGGCGCTTCAAACCCGCCGTATACGGTCAGAGCTCGACCGACTACCCATATCTCATGCTCAACGAGGAAGACTTCAAAGCCTGCGAAAAGGACCCTGTTTTCTTACACTGGGCGGAAAATCTACTCTTTATCGAGACCTCCGACCCGGAGGGAGTCGCAGCCGAATATGACGGGATACCCGATGTATGGTATGACACCCGCGATGAGCGCAAGGATATCTATTTCTATGATATGGTGGCCGCCTACCTTATGATGATCATCAGCATAGTCCTTATGCTGACCGGCTTCGTTATGCTCCGCTTCACCATAGGCTTCACCATTAGCGAGGAATTCCGCGAGATCGGTGTTATGAAGGCTATCGGCATAAACAGCGGCAGCATACGCCGGATCTATATAGTAAAATATCTTGCGATAGCGATCATCGGCTCGGTCATCGGCTTCTTCTGCTCTCTGCCGCTTTCCGCAGTAATGCTCAAAAACATCTCGGAAAATATGGTATTCGACAGCAGCAACAGCATAGTCATGGGCCTGATAAGCTCGGCTGCCATAATCCTGCTGATAATGCTTTTCTGCTACTTCTGCACCCGCAAGGTCAGGAAGCTCTCCCCGATAGACGCTGTCCGCAGCGGGCAGACCGGCGAGCGCTTCGGCAAAAAAAGTATCATGCACCTCGGCCGCTCCAGGCTGCCATCCACAGGCTTCCTGGCAGCTAACGATGTCCTCAGCGCACGCAAGCAATTCATCATCATATCGCTGATCTTCGCCCTCTGCATACTGCTCATGACTATAATATCCAACTCTGCCGAGACACTCAAAAGCAACTCCATAACCGGGTTGTTCGGTGTCCCGGACAGCGATATCACCATAGGCGACATCTCCAGCCTGGAGGATGTCTTTTCAGGCAAGGGCATGAAGGCGACCGTCGAAAGATACAACAAGTTCTTTGCCGAGAACAACATCCCCGCCAGCTCCAGCATATCTATCGGCGGGGAGTATGAGACCTTTTGCGGCAGCAAAAAAAGCAGATTACTGTATATCATCTCCCAGGGAGTCAGCGACGATGAATTTACTGTCGATGAGGGCAGCATAGCCACACGGCCCGACGAGGTCACCCTGACCCGGAAGGCTATGGAGCTCACAGGCGCCGGGATCGGAGACAGGATCAAGGTCAACATCGGCGGTAAGGAGAGGGAGCTCATCGTAACCGGCAGCTTCTCCACCTTCGTCGGCGGCGGATCAGCAGCCCGTCTCTGCTCTGAATACGAACACGATGTCGATAAGATAAACAACTCCTTCGGCGTGCAGGTCAAGCTGACGGGCAGCCGCGACAAAGAGGCAGTCGAAAAGTATGTCAGAGAGCTCAAAAAGCTGATGAACACCGAAAAGGTCTACTCCAACGGCGAAATGGTGGAAACAGTCACAGGGATTTCCAGCACTATGACATCTATCAAGCGGCTGATGATGATCCTGACTGTCATCGTTACTGCTTTGATAGTAGTCCTCATGGAGCGTTCCTTCATCTCAAAGGAGAAAAGCGAGATCGCTCTGATGAAAGCGATCGGCATAAGCAGCGGCAGCATCATAATGCAGCACGTTCTGAGATTTGTTATCACAGCAGCGCTGGCTGCGGCCGCAGCCTCGGCAGCAGTGCTCCCTCTCAGCTCTCTGGTCCTTAACTGGATGTTCTCGATGATAGGAGACATCAGAGGAGTCTCCCCGGATTTCAACGCCGCTGAGATCTTTGTCTTCTGCCCGCTGATCCTTATAACCGTCGCCCTGGTCTCCTCGGCGCTGACAGCGCTGTATATGAAGAAGATCACTGCATCAGATACTGCAAGCATAGAATAACGACATATCAACAGGAGGGTATAACAATGAACAAGGTCATCGAAGCAAAAGGTCTTTGCAAGACATATATCGTAAACAAGCACCAGAACAACGTCCTGAAAAACATCGACCTGACTATCTTTGAAGGAGAGATGGTGGCGGTGATGGGGCCCTCCGGCTCCGGAAAGAGCACCCTGCTCTACTGTGTCTCTGGGATGGACAGAGTCACCTCCGGGAAGGTCTGGTTCGGCGGCAGAGAGACCACCTCTCTCAGCGACAAGGAGCTCTCCAAGCTCAGGCTGGACGATATGGGCTTCATCTTTCAGCAGATGTATATGATGAAAAACCTTTCGATACTTGACAATATCATCCTTCCGGCGGTCAAGTCCGGAAAGACAAAGGAGACCCGCAGGCAGACAGAGGAGCGAGGCAAGCTGCTCATGCACAGGCTTGGCATAGCCGAAGTCGGCGGCAATGATATCAACGAGGTCTCCGGCGGACAGCTCCAGAGAGCCTGCATCTGCCGCAGCATGATAAACTCTCCTAAGATGCTCTTTGCCGATGAGCCCACCGGAGCCCTCAACCGCTCCAGCTCCGACGAGGTAATGAAGGAGCTGCTCTCCCTCAACCGCGAGGGCACGACCGTCATGTGTGTTACTCACGACCCGAAGGTCGCGGCGAAATGCAGCAGGGTCCTCTACCTTGTTGACGGAAATATAATCGGAGAAAAAGCCCTGGGGCCTTTCGACGGCACAGCCCCGGCCCTGCGGGACAGGGAAAGAGAGCTGAGTAACTGGCTCATGGAGCAGGGCTGGTAAACTCTTCTGCTTTTTCGGACTGCCCTCTTGCCTTACATCGGCAAATATGCTACAATGGTCTCGGGGGGGGATAGATATGACAGATATACTGATCGTTGAAGACGATAAGGAGCTGGCAGGGCTGCTCACCGACTTCCTCCGGGAGGAGGGCTATACCGTTTCGGCAGTTGACAGCGGAGAACGGGCTTTGCAGCTTTTTGAAAGATACGGCGCTAAGCTGGTGGTGCTGGATATAAACCTGCCGGACATCAACGGCTTTGCCGTTTGCTCCAAGCTCCGCGAGCACGCCGACACTCCGATACTCATAGTCAGCGCCCGCACAGAAAAGGAAGACAAGCTCAACGGCCTCGACCTCGGCGCCGATGATTATATCGAGAAGCCCTATGATATAGATATACTCATCGCAAAGATCAAGGGCATATTCAAGCGGCGCTATCAGCAAGACTTTATCTCCGCCGACGGAGTAACTCTCAATCTCGCTGACAAGACAGCCGTTATCGACGGCTGTCCCACAGAGCTCACTGCCAAGGAATTCGATCTTCTGGCTCTGCTTGTTGAAAACAAGGATAAGGCTCTCAGAAAGGAATATCTCTTCTCGACTGTCTGGGGGAGCGACAGCGAATCGGAGCCCCAGACTCTGCACGTTCATATCAACCACCTGCGGCAGAAGCTGGGAGACGATCCTAAGAACGCAAAGCGCCTGCTGACAGTATGGGGCGTGGGGTATAAATTCGTATGAAGGCTTACAAAAAACTGTGCGCAGTATATTTTCTGATATTTGCCCTTATCGCAGCAGGGCTCAATATCTTTCTGATCAGGAAAAGCCCGGGCTCCGACGGAGCTTACCGGGTAGAGGCTAAACGTCTGGCCGATGAGATCACAGAGACCGGGAGCTATGACCTCTCGAAATACCCCCACCTTACGGGAGTATTTACCGAAGAGGACGGTGAGCTTTATATTTCCAACGAGCATTATCTGATGATCTCTGCCGGCGGCAGGGCTTACCGGGTAGAATACACTCTGAACAGCGATATGAGCGCACTCGTCGTCACAGACCTGCTGCTTCTGGCTGTGCTGTTGTTTTCGGCGGGGATACTCTATTATATCAGCCGGCATATCATCTCCCCTTTCGGGAAGATCAACGATGTCCCACGGGAGCTGGCAAAGGGGAACCTGGCTGTCCCGATACCGGAAGAAAAGAGCCGGTATTTCGGAAAATTCACCTGGGGAGTCAATCTCCTGCGGGAGAGCATCGAGGACAGCCGCAGGAAAGAGATCTCCATGCAGCGGGACAAAAAGCTGCTGCTCCTTTCCCTTTCCCACGACATCAAGACTCCCCTCTCGGCTATAAAGCTCAACGCCAAGGCTCTTGAGTGCGGGCTCTACTCTGACGACAGCAAACGCCGCGCGGCAGCAAACAGCATCAGCCGCCGCGCCGACGAGATCGAACACTTTGTCAGCGAGATAACCAAAGCCGCCGGCGAAGACTTTATGAACTTTGAGGTGAACATCAGCGAGGTGTTCCTCAGCGCTGTCATCGGGAAGATAGAGTCCAGATACCGCCCGCAGCTTGATCTGAGCGGGACGGAGTTTACGATCGCAGAGTTTGATGACTGCATCCTTTCCTGCGACCCGGACAGGCTGGGAGAATGCTTGCAGAATCTTATCGAAAACGCGATCAAATACGGCGACGGCAGGCTCATATCCGTCAGCTTCGATCAGATGGACGGCTGCGAGCTCATAACTGTCTCCAACACAGGCTGCACTCTCCCCTCCTCTGAGCTTACTCAGATCTTCGACAGCTTCCACCGCGGCAGCAACACCAAAGGCGCCGCCGGCAACGGCCTCGGGCTTTTTATCTGCAAGCGCCTTATGGGGCTCATGGGCGGCGAGGTCTATGCCGGCATCAGAGAGGGCTGCTTTGAGATAACGCTGGTAGCAAAGCTGGCATAACAAGCCTGACAAGGCCGGAAAAAACAATAAGCGGTATGCCTCCCGAGCTTGGGAGCATACCGCTTTATTATATATCGCCTGCCGCCCGATGCCGCTGAAACGGCCCGGGAAATGTTCATCATTACGTTGATCTGTCAGAGATATATCTCTGTGTATTGCTGTCCAGCCCGGAGATTATCCCGACGACGGACTCCGGAGGCTCGGCAAAGCCCTCCTGCACCCATCTCGACACCACAGCAAGACACCCCTGAGCCCGATAGCTGCTCATAAAGCCCAGATGCTTATCACTGGCTTTGCTGCCTTTTTCCTTCTGCATCTGCATGAACAGACCCTCTATGAGCTTATAGAGCTTGCTGCGGAGCTGACCTGTGCTGTTCGGGCTGAATATCATTTTAAAGAGACTGCGGTTATCGGAGATATACCCGATAAGATGTGAAAAGAACTCATCCTCCGGGAGCTCCTCCAGCCTGAGGACCAGAAGCCCCAGCTCAACCAGAGTCTCGTTCTCGATCTTATCGTAAAGGTCGTAGACATCCAGATAATGATTATAGAATGTAACACGGTTGACTCCGGCCTTATCGCTGATCTCCTGCACTGTGACCTTATGGAGCTCCTTTTCGGTCAGCAGCTCCGCAAGGGCTTCTCCGAGAGCCTTTCTTGTTTTCAAGGTACGGCGATCCGTCGGTCTTTCACTCATTCCTGACACCCCTCTTAATAATATCCTCTGCCGTCAAGGCAATACCGTTAAAACTATTATAGCAGAAATCTTTTCAATTGTAAAGATTTCCTGATCAAAAGCCTTCCGCTTCCAGTTCGGCCAGCAGCCTGCGCTTCATATCCTCCAGCTCCCGGGGGGCTGGTCTGTTCCCGTCGGAATACATCTTTTCCATAGGATACCACCAGACAGGCCCCTTGCCTTTGTTGCCGTAGTCTCCGATATCGCCCTCTGCTCTCGGGAAAAGGTGCCAGTGCAGATGGGCATCTCCCATCCCCAGCAGCTCATAATTCATCTTCTCCGCTCCGAAAGCCCTGGAAACCGCCTCTGCCACAGAGATCATTTCCCCTGTGAACCTTGCCTGCTCCGCTTTATCGAGATGGAAAAGCTCGGTCTTATCACCGTGATGTTTATACAGAAAGAGCGTATATCCCCTGAAATGCTGGTGGTCACCGATAACGACATACCCGGTCTCCAGCTCCTTGACAAAGTAAGGGTTCCTTCCCTCCCTGATCATTTTTATCCTGTCGCAGATAAGGCACATATCAGCTTCTCCTTTCGCCTGCTCATTTATATCCACCGGCAGGCTTGTCAGATTGTTGTTTACTGCTTATTTCTCCTAAGATAAAGACCGTATCCGTACCTGTCGCCCTGAAATTCCTCATATTTCCGGGCAAGGAACCCGGTAAACCCGAAGCTTCGGTAAATATGCTTTGCTCTCTCATTATCGTCCTCAACGCCTACCGTAAATTCACGGTATCCCTGCTTTTCAAGCTCATTGATAACATACTTCAGAAGCCTTCTGCCTAAACCTCGCCCCTGATGGCCGTCCCGGATACGGAATGCAAACAGATAGGCTCGCTTCCCTTTTTCAGCCCGTCCGTCTTCGCTTATATACGCAGCATGGAGCTCACCCACAGGAAAGTCTCCGTCGAACACAACGAAAATGTCAGCAGCTCCTGTCTCGATATCACGGGTGTTCTGCTTTATCATATCCTCCGGGTCGTTATAGTCAAAGAGCTGTGTAAGCAGCGGCAGCTCCGGCGAGGACAGCTTTCTGATCTCCATACTTCTCCGCTCCTTTTTCTGATCCTAATTATAACATGATACGGACCAAAGCGCAAGGATATTTTTCACTCTTCTGCGCCTTCCCGGAAACGATCAGCCCTTCTGCCCTTTGCCTCAATGAATAAAAAACCAATTCCGGCGCAAACTATTCCCAAAAAACAAACGGAGGTAAAAAATGAAAGCAACAGGAATAGTCCGCCGGATAGACGATCTCGGGCGGATAGTGATACCGAAGGAGATCAGAAGAACTATGAGGATACGGGAGGGCGAAACGTTTCAGATAACATTGAAAAAAGCCTCCAATATCACGTTTATGAACGTTCTTACCGGGCTTTGCGAGAGGCTGGAGAGGGAGTACATAGCGGTCGGATAAACAAATATCCCCTATGTTGTTGACACACATAGGGGATATTCTTCTGCTCTGCTCCGGTTGTCAGATTACTCTGTTCAGCCTTGGTTCATATAAAAATATTCGCATAGAATTGAGTAAAAAACTCTGATTATTTTATAAATACAAGCATATATGCTTGACAATCCTATAGCCCTGTGAAACAATATCACTATACTGAATTGTATTTCAGAGAAAATATTTTCAGAAAAGATGTGATAATCTGTAATTAAGGCAATAAATGCCGATCATCCGTCATATCACCCCGAACAGCGCAATCAGGTCGGCATCGCCGATAAAGCAGTCTGTTACCTGACAGTATAATACTTCTGAAACTTGCTCTTCGGTTTGCCGGGTATAGTCATTCCGAGCAGACCGTTTTCGGTCAGGGGTTTAACGTATCTCTCCATAACATAAGCAACAGTCATCCTGCCTTTGAAAAGCTCCTCCAGCTCGCTTCGGCTGCGGGGAGTGCGGCAGAAGCTCAGGATCTCGTCCTCGACTGTGCCGGTATTCTTTACGGCATCGGTACGTTTGTACAGCGTGACTTTGAATACGCCCCGGTCGCTCTCAAAAACGGGTGCGGGCAGGCCGTGCTCTTCCATTGCGTTGATTATGGTCGGTATTCCGCTGTACCGGTTCTCAGTCTCTCCGAGTATCTCCATAGCATTGGCAATGGCGGGATTCCGGGTATCAGCCGAGACCTTGCCGAGCCTGTCAAGAGTCATTCTGCCGTAGAGCCCGCCGGGATTTTCGATCTCAAAGCGGTCGCTGAACATCCTTATCGTTATCGGTGCAGTGTCAGTGTGGATGCTGTAATCCCTGTGGATGAGCGCATTGAGTATCAGCTCTCTTATTGCAATAACGGGATACTCGGTGCGGTCATTGCGTCTGCCCGTGTTCGGGTCGATTATCGTTGCAGTTTTCATATTGCTGCGGACGAACATCAGCGCATCGTTCAGCATCTGAACCAGTGTGCCGTCAAGCCGCTTGTTGTCAATGAACCTCTCGCCTACGCTGCCCGTGCTGCTGATCTCTGTCCCCGGAACGGAAACGGCGGTTATACACAGCTGCGGAAAGAAAGCCTGCGGATAATCGGAGAAAAGCATTATACCTGCAAGGGTAGGCTTGCCGTTCTCAGCAAAGCCTTGGAGCCGGCACAGCTCCTCTGTTTCAAGCTCCGAAAGGTTCGGCTTTTTGGCCCTTACCAGCCCGACAAACAGGTCAAAGGCTTTGGTCTGAATGTCGGAGAGAGAGGCTCTTCCGGCCGTGCGCAGCTCGTCCTGGATCTTCTTTCTGAAAGCTTCAAAGCTGTAGACTTCATATTCAGTCATAAGCCTGTCGGCATCCCCCGACCTGACATAGGAGCCGTTAAGCCGTCCGACACCTTTATAGAAGCAAGGCTTGTCGGCATTGTCGATCTCCTGTATCTCTGCGGACACGACGGTTTTTCCGTCAATTTCGGCAACAGAAAATAAAGGCCTTATCACAGGCTCCATTTCCATACACTGCGCCTCGACCTTTTTGATGAGATCGGCAGCATCGTACACCCCGCAGACGTTGAAGTTATCTTCCTCGTCCACGCCGAAAACGATCACCCCGCCGCCGGACTGATTGGAAAAGGACGACAGGGTGTCCCGCACCCTCGGGCAGCCCTGTTTCGCCGCCTTCACTTCATAATCATTCCATTCGGTATGCACCGACTGAATCCTTTTTATCAAAGAAACAAGTTCAGCTTCAAGCATTTTATTCGCCTCCTTGATATTATTATAAGCATTTTATTAGACTTTGTCAAGAGAATAGTCTGATAAAACATCAAGGAGTCTTATAAAATCTGCATAAATCCTATAAAATTCAGAATTCGGAAAGAGTTTTATCCGGGATACATTACTAAATATTCAAAAAATACAATATGATGCTATGGCGCATCTGCTGACTGCATCCATGACAGCAGATGCGCCCGCCGCCGATGATATCCCGTCCAAGCCAATCTATACTGCATTTGACGATGACGATGAAACAGAGGAAGATATCAAGCCAAAGAAGCCTGCGCCGCAGCCGGCACCTGCTGCTGTTCCGGCATCGGCAAAACCGAAGGCAGTGGTGGACACCTCGAAAGTCCACGCAGGTGTGATCGTAAAGCACAAAGCCTTCGGGCTCGGTCAGGTCAAGGGAATGGCGGAATAATCGTTGTTGTGTTCAACGGCATTGATAAGACATTCCAGTTCCCGGGAGCTTTTGATCAGGGATTTTTGGCGATTGAAGAATAAAAACGAGCGGTCAGCCTGTGTAGGTTGACCGCTTGTTTACTTTTATTCACCGACCTGTAAGAACTGCTCGGCTCTTTTACAACACTCTATCATATTAGTACCCATATACTGTTTAGCCTTATTAAATACTGTTTGTCCGTTCGACATCAGGTCCTCGATAACAGTAAATTCAAGAACTTCTGTAACGTCAGCCGAGTCTAATGATGCCATACGCTCAAAGTATTCAAAAGCTCTTTTCAGCTTATTTGACTCATCATTATTGAGAAGATCAAGAATGAAAGGAATAACAACAAATGAGAACATAATATGCATTCAAAATTTATGTCTGTAAACTCAGTGTCATTCACTTCACTTTTGATGAGCTGCGCCTTATGAAATGAAGCCTTGCTGAATTTACACGAATACATCTCAGTATGATAAAGGTCAGTTTCATTCAGCACAATATCCGTAAATGAACATTCCGTAAGAATTGAATCTGTCAAAAGCTGTAACTGTTCACTTGTTAACTGTTCAGAGCTGATATTATCAAGAGCAAGCTGATTTCCGCTCTCCCCCTCGGATTCAAGCCATTCGGCATGACGGGTAAAGATACCATTAAGCTCAGTATTCATATATCATTCCCCCTTCTTGTGATACCAGATTATCCTATCTGAATATCCCTTATCGTTAATAGCGTTTACAAGAGCTTCTCTATCGGATTTAGTTAATCTTCGGGTATCAAGAATTACATTATGCCCGTTAGCAAACTCTTTTTCAACCTTTGCAATAGCACGGGACAGGCGAAATGCGCACTTTTGACCCTGCAAATGCATTTCAACTCACACCCCCGCGTGGGGGCGACATTTACAGCACCGATTACAGGCTATCTAGTGTCATTTCAACTCACACCACCGCGTGGGGGGTGACTTCAGCGCAGAATTTTGAGCAGTGACGGCATGATTTCAACTCACACCCCGCGTGGGGGGTGACCTCGGTGAAAACGGCATTCCTGGCCTCTCTCTGATATTTCAACTCACACCCCCGCGTGGGGGGCGACTTCATTTTTTCATCACTCCATTCTAAAACAGCAAAATTTCAACTCACACCCCCGCGTGGGGGGCGACCTCCGAGATTATTGTATGATACATCAACAACAGATTTCAACTCACACCCCCGCGTGGGGGGTGACTTTTCAGCTCCTATGCGTTGCGGCTGGCTATCCTATTTCAACTCACACCCCCGCGTGGGGGGTGACCTGAAGGCGAAGAGTTAAGAAGTGCTAAATTTTCTATTTCAACTCACACCCCCGCGTGGGGGGTGACCCGGAGGGTGTGTGCTTGACTCTGAGGTATACAATTTCAACTCACACCCCCGCGTGGGGGGTGACCTGAAGGCGAAGAGTTAAGAAGTGCTAAATTTTCTATTTCAACTCACACCCCCGCGTGGGGGGTGACCCGGAGGGTGTGTGCTTGACTCTGAGGTATACAATTTCAACTCACACCCCCGCGTGGGGGGTGACCTATTACAAACTGATCACCGGCCTGGATCTGACCATTTCAACTCACACCCCCGCGTGGGGGGTGACCACCACAATACATTTGTATTGTTTCTTCAATTGTATTATTTCAACTCACACCCCCGCGTGGGGGGTGACCTTCCGATCTAACAGATACTGATAGCCCGGTATATATTTCAACTCACACCCCCGCGTGGGGGGTGACAGTACTGGGCTTTTTTCAACGATGAAGGTTATATCATTTCAACTCACACCCCCGCGTGGGGGGTGACATCTAATACCGCCGGAGGTAAAAGATGCTCTATATTTCAACTCACACCCCCGCGTGGGGGGTGACCGGCAAGATAGTCGGCAAGGTCACCGATTGAATTATTTCAACTCACACCCCCGCGTGGGGGGTGACTTCGGCTAGTGTTTCCGACAATGCTCCAATGCGTATTTCAACTCACACCCCCGCGTGGGGGGTGACTCAATAGCCGCAAACTTCATTAGCATTAAATTCATTTCAACTCACACCCCCGCGTGGGGGGTGACGAACAGAAGCCAATGTGAAACTTGACTATTTAAAATTTCAACTCACACCCCCGCGTGGGGGGTGACAAAAGACAGCGGGACTCGTAACTATGCTCCAGCTTAATTTCAACTCACACCCCCGCGTGGGGGGTGACTGAACGGTCTGTCTGATTTTAGCGTAAACTTATCATTTCAACTCACACCCCCGCGTGGGGGGTGACGAGTAGCGTTGATGGTAGATCTGGCAGCAATGGAATTTCAACTCACACCCCCGCGTGGGGGGTGACATGTGGGTGAGGTAACTACTGTAAACCCTTGACATTTCAACTCACACCCCCGCGTGGGGGGTGACATGTCAGATGCAGAGATCGCTACACTGAGTAGTATTTCAACTCACACCCCCGCGTGGGGGGTGACATCAGATTGCCAGGAATAACAAAAATGACCGAAGATTTCAACTCACACCCCCGCGTGGGGGGTGACGGGGCAACAAGCGGCGCGGCTAACGGTTTGTCAAATTTCAACTCACACCCCCGCGTGGGGGGTGACGTTGCAGATAGCAAGGCTTTTGACAGCGTTATCGATTTCAACTCACACCCCCGCGTGGGGGGTGACCGGTTTCGTGCTCCCGCTCCCGCGTTATATTCGATTTCAACTCACACCCCCGCGTGGGGGGTGACGATCCTGATAGCGATGATCCATAGCTACAAAGCAATTTCAACTCACACCCCCGCGTGGGGGGTGACGTAATACAACTCGTTGCCATTATGGTGATATTGATTTCAACTCACACCCCCGCGTGGGGGGTGACTATATGCTCGAAGACTGCTTAATTCTTATAGATATTTCAACTCACACCCCCGCGTGGGGGGTGACTTAATTTTCCGTATTGTTCTTTTGATACTTATGATTTCAACTCACACCCCCGCGTGGGGGGTGACTTACCCGCTTGTTGGCTTTACTGAGTTTCTTGAAATTTCAACTCACACCCCCGCGTGGGGGGTGACGGCTTTATTGTGCAATCATACGATTTCCATAAAAATTTCAACTCACACCCCCGCGTGGGGGGTGACTTTGAAATTCTCGCAGTAACTTTATCACCACGATTTATTTCAACTCACACCCCCGCGTGGGGGGTGACGCCAGCCTCGACCTTGAACGCCAACGCTGTCGGATTTCAACTCACACCCCCGCGTGGGGGGTGACGGGCAATCTCCTGGATGTTGATGCCTTCGTTGGCATTTCAACTCACACCCCCGCGTGGGGGGTGACTACTCAGCCTGCTTCTGAGTAAATCCCTCATAGATATTTCAACTCACACCCCCGCGTGGGGGGTGACCCTTTCTGTCAGATCGTCCTCGGACGTATCTGTAGTATTTCAACTCACACCCCCGCGTGGGGGGTGACCAACGGCGAGAACGAGGGCGAAATCATTATTGAATTTCAACTCACACCCCCGCGTGGGGGGTGACTTCTGGCCTGTCGATGTCCGCGTTAACGAATGCATTTCAACTCACACCCCCGCGTGGGGGGTGACGTTGTCGCCGGACAGCTCAACAGAACGTCCGTCATTTCAACTCACACCCCCGCGTGGGGGGTGACGCATATTGGCTGTCTGTGCGCCGAAACTTCTTTCATTTCAACTCACACCCCCGCGTGGGGGGTGACCGCGCATCTGGCAGCAGCCGGAGTACTGGACTGACATTTCAACTCACACCCCCGCGTGGGGGGTGACGCTCTCGCAGTTCTTCCTCGCCCTTGGTCTGAAAATTTCAACTCACACCCCCGCGTGGGGGGTGACAGAATGAGATCATCGCAGAAATGCATGAGCTCAAAATTTCAACTCACACCCCCGCGTGGGGGGTGACGGAGTCGAGACGGATATTCAGCCTCGGCTTTCACATTTCAACTCACACCCCCGCGTGGGGGGTGACGAGACCAGGACTACAGAATACGGAGAGCACGTGACAATTTCAACTCACACCCCCGCGTGGGGGGTGACTACAGAGATCACGGAAACTATCAACATTATTGTCATTTCAACTCACACCCCCGCGTGGGGGGTGACCACACCCTTCTTTTGCTTTCATGATATGCTACAAAATTTCAACTCACACCCCCGCGTGGGGGGTGACTTTTCGCGTGGCTAGCATCATAGGCCAGCTTTGCATTTCAACTCACACCCCCGCGTGGGGGGTGACAATTCATTACCGTTATGATGATACTGTAAAGCAAAATTTCAACTCACACCCCCGCGTGGGGGGTGACCGGCGCTACATTTTACTCTTTTCGCTCCGCTCAAAATTTCAACTCACACCCCCGCGTGGGGGGTGACTCACCGAGATTATTATAGCTCAAATCAACCTCAGCAATTTCAACTCACACCCCCGCGTGGGGGGTGACTTGAGCTCATGCATCATATCCATAACTTTATCATATTTCAACTCACACCCCCGCGTGGGGGGTGACTTGATTTGTCTCCTTTCTTTATTTATTATTTTGAATTTCAACTCACACCCCCGCGTGGGGGGTGACTGAAATAGTTTTTAAACTGAACAACATCGGGGGAATTTCAACTCACACCCCCGCGTGGGGGGTGACCTCTTTTCGGGTCAATGAATGACAAAGAGATATATATTTCAACTCACACCCCCGCGTGGGGGGTGACAACAAGACCCTGATAATTTATCTCTTTGATAACTAATTTCAACTCACACCCCCGCGTGGGGGGTGACCCTACATCTTGTACTGAGGAGCCACCTTTTCCCTACATGGGGGGACTGTTCAGATCTTCTATGATCCGAATGCAATAATTTGTTCACAAACTGCGCGCTCTGATTCGCGAACCTTTGGGTTTTTTTATATTATTAGGGGTTCGCTGGTCAGATTATTATCACTCCTTCTGAATTGTATGTTTCCTTTGCTCCGTAGTGTTCGACCCTGTTCTTCCAATTTTTCCCAAGATAATAAAACCTTAAACTGTCTGTCGTTTCATCTATCAGTTTTAATAAATTATCCTTGACTCTTAGAAATGTGCCGTAGTCAACGTTTATTTCAAACACCGAATTCTGGACTCTCTGTCCGTAGTTCTGACATTCCTTTGCGACTTTTCTGAGTCGTGCCTTTCCATTGCCTGTTTCTGTAGATACATCATATGTTACTAGGACCATCATAATGTTTCACCTACTTCAGAAGATAACAGGGATATTCATTGATCTCGCCACGGATATATTTTGCCAGCAATGAACTCTGTACATAAGGCAGTATGCCAAGAAGTATTTTCTCTCCCAGATAAGGATGTTCTATTGTAGTACGTTTCTTTTCCTGCCAGGCGGTCAGAACCTTTTTTCTGCCCTCTTTATTCAGATATACAGCTCCGCTTTCCTGCTTTTCAAAGTCTTTAATGTTCAGCTTTTTAAGATTGATAAGAGTAAGAGTGAGCCTTTCCGCAATACACCGTATTTCTTCGACCATATCACAGGCAAGACTGCTTCTTCCCGGCTTGAGCGTATGATAGAAACCGTAGCTGCTGTCAAGCCCAACTCCCTCCAAAGCTGATGCGTACATACTTGTCATTATCGAATACAGAAAAGAGAGAACGGCATTTACGGGGTCGAGAGGCGGCCTTTTAGTACGCATTATCATTCGGAAATCATCTTTTTGCTGAATAATTAAACTGTCAAACACATCAAAAAATGCCTTTGCACAGCTGCCCTCAATCCCCATAATAACGTCTTTGTCGGTAGTATCATAAACATGGTCTATCCCGCTTTCAAGATATTTAATACAATCTGTGAGTCTTCCGTGATCATCAAGCTGCGGGTTATCGTGTAGCGACCGCCTTATAAGATATCTTGTGTTGGAGAATTTCGCGGCCATTGTATTCTGCATAAGTTTCGGATCGGGGGCGGCAAAACGTTCAAACTGAGCTTTCCTCAGAAGAATGTTTCCCTTTGTTCTGCCCTCAACTCTTGCCTGAAAACTGCCTGTCGGCGTAAAGAAATTGATGCTTATTCCGCTGTCCATGCACTTTCCCATAAGTGCAGGAGTACAGCCAAGGTAGCTGAAACAGTAAATGTCTTCTATGTTCGAGAGGGGCATACGGAACTTTTCATTATCATCTGTTTTGCAGACAACATTTTCACCGTCCAGACTCAGATATGCGGTCTCATCCAGGATATACAGAGAATTTAGAAGCCTTTTCATTCTGCATCAACTCCTTTCATTGACATTATGATCTTTCTGACATCGTATCCTGTGTTCTTGTAAAAGCACATATCCTTAATGGAACAGCCTGAGCATTTCTGTCCCTTCTTCCGTATAGGGATCATTCCTTTTTCAGTAAGTTCATGCATCTCGGAAAGAAGGGACTTTATCAAAAGATCGTATTTCTTAAATTCGGTATCAAAAGGCAATCTGACTCTCTTTCGGATATCGCTGTAATAGAGATATGCTTCGCTGTCGGTTTTCCAGACATAATCGGCACACAGTTTCTGAGCAAAGACCTGTATCGCGTCGGATTCATTGTAAGGTATGCTTTTTGGTGCGCTTGGCTTGTATTCCACAAGCGTCACTCTGTATTTCCCTGTCAGACCGGGTATATCAGAACCGCTGCTGTCTTTAATGAACTCGACACAATCCGTCACCCCGAAAAGATCATATTCCGGAAGATCGTTATATACAGTCAAGGCACTTCGGACAGTCTTCCTTTTATCTGAAAAACTGTGGCTGCCGTCATGGACATGTTCGTGCAGAATATCCGCCTTTGCCACAAAAGCATTCTCTTTCCAGTCTCTATTCAATGCCAGCAGAGCAAATCTTCTTGGACAATACATATAATGCTGTATGTCCCGAATATTTACAGCCTTTGTTATATCCTCTCGATAAGCTCAACGCCTTCCGGCATAGACTTATCTGCCGTTACGGTATAATCAGAAAAGCTCCTGGCCGGTGAATCGCTGTTTCTGCTTACGGTGATCTTGTCAAAAAGAAGATTGGAAGGAGCATTTCCCAATGCCGATGAATGCTTGAAGATAAACAGCTTTCTGAGGCACATTTTTCCTCTCGCCGCGCTGTGATCATTCTCAAACATATTGATGATCGCCGTCCAAAGCAGTTCAAGGTCATCCTCCGAAAAGCCTGTGACCTTCTGTGCCAGCATAGCGGAAACATACCCCTCAGCTCTGTAAAGTCCGTAGGAGACAAAACTCTTCTTGCCCATTTCCGATTGTTTGTTTTCAAAATCCTTATCACTGGTGACTGCCTGTCTTGTTATGGTTATCTCGTTTGTGAACACCGGCTCGATGCTTCTGGCAAAATTCAGCTGAACAGGACCTCTGACAACACCGCAGGGATCATCGCCCGTACTCATAACAGCTCCGAATGCACGGACATCAAAATAGTTTGCACAGATATACTCCTGCGCAGCTTTTACATCATTACTGCTCTTTCCCTTCTGACCGGTTTTAAGATCATTTGCCTCGTAAGCCTCTTTAAACTTTGAATTGAGCGATCTGTTCGATTTAATAAGAATATTATATCCCCCTTCGCCTTCCTTTACGAGCTCGACATAGTTTCTGATCTTTCTTTTCAGGCACACGTCGGTCACAATGCCGTGACCCGTTTCGGGATCTGTTCTCGGCATATTGCCCGCATCAGGGTCTCCGTTGGGGTTGCCGTTCTCCACATCGAAGAGCATTACGAATTCGTATCTATTTTTGATTGCGTTTTCCATAAATTATCCTTCCTTTCCGTTATTTGTTTTCGGAGTAAACAATGCTTTCTTCTGCTGATAGTATCCAACAATGAACCGTCCCTGACCGTCAAGGTCAAGAGTCTTCGGGAATTCACTCTCCAGCCGGGAGATTATCTCCCCTGTGAGCTTTTCAAAATATATGCTTCTGCCTTCGCTGAGCTTCCTGCGGTGATTTGCGGACAGCTGTATCAGTTTCGGCATTATAGCTGAAGGTCTGCCCGCTGCCGATGAAAAATACGCATCGGTTATGGTTCGGTTCAGTTCTGTCCCCGCAGCCTCTTGCTGGATCTTTTCAAGCACTGCAAACAGCCTGCCGCAGAGATATGCAGGGTCTCGGTTTTCTTCGTTCAAAGCCATAGTGATTTCTTCCCTCCCGTATTTCCTGTTGAGGCAGGCTTTGATGATGCCCACCCTTGTGTCATTGAACTTGATGTAATTTTTCCCTTCTTCATCGCTGTCTGTCCTGACACGGCGTATTACCGTATCAAGAAGTCCGACAGGATATTTACCGCCGTTCAGCGCCGCCATAACGATCGATGTCATCAGCGGTGGAGAAACAGCTGTGTCCGTTGATTTAGGTGAGATCAGCTGTTTCTCTATACCCGAGAAATACACAGGTCTGCTGTTATCGCAGATGCACATATCTGCCTGATGCATTTTCAGATTTGAAACGATCTCTCCGAATTTGCTTCTGTAAATGAATCTTTGGCATATGCGAGGATCATTTTGGTTTTGAACTGTAAGACCGGCGATATAAAACGTTACATTTTCATCGCAGCTTTTTTTTATGACTGACTTTGCATCACCTACTGTTCCTCCGATAGATATTTTCAGAACATCTTTTATTCCGCTTTCAGCACTTGCAGCCTGTTGTTCAGCGGTTTTTCCAAGGAGCCATGCAAATTCATCGCATTCAGGCGTATCATCATTCTTCATAGCAAAGAATACAAGTACTAATTTACCCAGTATTATCCTGTGACGTTTATCGGCAAGCAACTTGTTCAATGTTGAAGTATATCTTTTCATAGCAACTTCGGATATTCCGCTGTTATATGACTGCGTTTTACCGTAAGATTCATATGCTTTTTCGTTCATTGAAACAAGAAAACACCCTGTTCCTCGACCTCCGGGGAATTCTATCTTGTCATGTATCCTTGCAGTCAGTGACATCTCACCTGTTATGCTGCACTGCATCATGTCTTTGCTTTCATCGGTTTCTTTTTGGCTTTTTTCGGCAGTGACATATTTTGCATATTTTTCTTTGAATAACTCGTCTTCCTCCAAGCATATTTCAGGGTGTCCGCTTAAAGCAAAACAAAAACTACCGGTGTTTAGGTCAGCTTTCAGATCTAACAAAAGAGGATTATTTTTTTCATTTTCAGGATTCCATTTTGTAATAAACATTTTATAGGCATTTACAATAACAGAATCAATATCCTCAAAATACTCAAGATTACGTTTTACGAAAACATCATGGAACTTAGAGTAAGGCTCACCTTTTTTGTCTTTTTCAATAAGTATTTTATTATCAAATTGTAATCCAAAAATATACTTGCCCCTATGTTCTATTATTTCAGAGAACGAAGTTGTTTTGTTATGCCTTTCTGGTAAATATCTCTTGACCTTTTTTTTAATAATCTTCTCTTTGCCTTTTTTGTTCTTTTCAACAACATCTTCTCGGATATCTAAAATATTAGATAATTCACCATCTGGAGTTATCATGATCATATGGCTTATTTCATAACTTCCCCAACCCTCCGGAAGCCTGTCCTCGCCCGACGCATCAAGGAAGTCCGCATATTCGCATAGTGCTTTTATCAGCATAGGCAGCCCTCCTTATATTTTTCTACATCTATCACTCCGTCGATCATATGCGGGCGGTAGAAGACCGCATCAGCATTATCTGAAAACCTTGGCTGCTCCCAGTCTCCGTTTAGCGGCCTGCCGCCGTCTTTAAATTTCAGTCCGTAAAGCATAAACCCAAGGTCAATATCACCCTTGAGACTGTCATCTACTTCTCTGAGATCAAAGTCGTCTACCAGTTCAAGCCGATTTACCGAGAACTCCCTGCACCCCATACACGGCTGGCGGAAGCACTGACCGTTTCTTAGCCGCCTCAGCATTATATTGTAATGCTTTTCTTCGCTCTCATCACTATGATCCGATCTCAGACCAGTCATCTCAAAGTGGAATTCTATGCCGTATTTGACATCCCGCAGCACCATTCCGGCACGCTGAGTGCGCTGTTCATCAGCATAGATAACGGCTTCGCCGACTCCTTTCATCTGTGCTTTGACAGATGCAGCCGGAAGCTTGCTTTTAAGCTCATTGCGGCGAATGTTAATGAACCTGATCGGGTTGAACACAACGATCCTGTCGATCACTATCCGTATTGCCGGTTTCCAGTAAACTGACTTGATCATTCCCTCCAGCGCTGAAATAGTCGGAACATCATAGCTTACTCTTTCCACCTTCATTTCAGGTCTTGTGAACAGGGCATAGTCTGCCTCTGCTATCACTTTAAAACCATAGCTCATGTTGATCACCTCTTTCTATATTATAATATCATTTATTCTGTCAATCAGAATTCCTGTCTCGCTGCTGTAATCATCTGGATCTGTAAGGACAAATACTCCTCTGTGTTTTTCCTCTATCCTTCCTGTTTCAAGCAGCTTTATAAACTCATTGCGGTATTTGAGTCCCACCGAATATCTTTGAAGCTTCCGCCGTACAGCGCGGGGATCGTTGTATAACTCTTCGAGTAACCCTTCGCATTCGGGGCAGTTGTTTACCACCACGGCAACAGTATCGTCCTTGATAAATTCAAAGTGCTCGGCATAGGTTCTGAAGGGAAGCTCTTTCAGACTGCCTCCCGAAAAGAAATCCTTGCCCGAAATCGTATTCTTATCTATAATATTTTTGCGGTTATAAAACAGCCTCTCGTAATACTCGCGGATACATTCCTGAAAGGTAATATCATCAAACTCTGAAAGCAGCCCTTTTGTTATTTCCGATCTTAACGAGAGTTCTCCGCAGGACTTTTCATCGGTATCAAAGATAAACACCTCTCCATTATTCCGTCTGCCCTCACGGTTACAGCGGCCGCCCGATTGCAGGATGCTGTCTAACCCCGCAAGCTGACGGAAAACGACCTCAAAGTCAAGATCGACACCTGCTTCTATCAGCGAGGTGGAGACCACTGTCACCTGAACATTGTTTCCAAGATCTTTTCTTATTCTGCTTATGACCTCTGAACGGTCTGCAGGTGTCATATATGTTGAAAGATGATATTTATTACCGCTTAGTTGAGAATAGATGTCTCTTGCAGTTTTTCTGCTGTTAACTACTATCAACACACTGCGGTAATCCAAGGTCTTTGCAATAACATCTTCGATGTCAATCCTCCCCAGATCGGTATAGCTGCATTTGCTGAAATGAACGAAACTGCTTTTGTCGATTATAAGCTCTTTATAACTACACTGAGAAATGAAAGAATCGAAAAGCTTTGAATAGTCAGGCATAGTTGCTGACAGAAACAAAGCCTTGCTTCCGAGATATTTTGTTATATATCCCACGCCTCTGAGGCAAGGCTGCAGAACTTCAAGCGGAAGCAGATGAATCTCATCAAACACTATCACCGACTCCGCCATATTATGCAGCTTACGGAGAGAAGAACTTTTGTAATGATAGAGTGATTGAAAGAACTGAATGCTGGTCGTTATCACAAACGGGGCATCCCAGTTTTCACAGGCAAGTCTGAGCTTTTGTGAAGTGTTATCGGTGCTTTCGCTTTCAGTGTCATAAAAGTGATTTGAATGATGTTGGAGTATATCCGCATATTTTCCAAACAGAGTAGTAAAACTGTCAGCCGTTTGCTCGATTATGCTTGTGTAGGGAATAACATATATCACCCTTTTGAGTCTGCCTTGAGAACGCCTTATCATATCAATGGCAAGTTTCAAACTGCAAAGCGTCTTACCGCTGCCGGTGGGCATATTCAGCATAAGTATATTATCATCAGCTGTATTGTTTTTAATTGCTTGATTAAGAAGATCACGGCGTGATTTTTGAAGTTCCGTTTCTGAATTTTCGGAAAGACATTTCAGCTTATCATCAACGGCTGATGACACGGCATCAAAGTTGGATGACAAATCTCTTTCAATCTCAGGACTAAAAAACTTCTCGGTATCGAGAAAATCTGCATCGGTGAGGCACGAAAAAAGATAGCGGGTAAAAAATGCATAGCGTTCGGTCAGTTCACAAGTATCTCCGATATTAAGTCCGTCTGTAAGCAGTTTGAAAAGGCCACCTGTATCCGGCAGCTGCAGCGTGATCTCTTCGGCAAATGCGGAATAGTCCGCACTGCCGGTATAGTATTTGGCGCGTTTCATTCTTCCAGACAGTTCTGCACTGTTTTCGTCGCTGCCCAGCGAGCCGCCATCGGGAAGCCCGGTGTGATGTCCTGCTGTGCAGTATTCAAGCATTGGAGCAATGATTCGACTTTGATTGTCAACAGCAAGCTTTTCCGTTTCAATCGCAGCGCAGATCGCGTGTTCAAATTTAATATTGCTTCCGTTGATCCGCTTTTGAAAATCCGGTGCATATTTTCCAATGTCGTGTATTAACCCGATAAACTCTGCCGCTGATTTGAACGGTTCAACGGCAAATCCGGCTGAAAGTGCGGCAGTTCCGATCAGATGATCGTAAATCATTTGCTTTCGCTCGTCATCGCTCTTGTGCGCAATATACATATTTCAGACCTCCTTTCGATAAAATATGTGATCTTTGCCCATATCGCTATTATATCATATATCTGTATGGAAATCAAGCCTTATGGGGGCAGATATATTATTTGCTAATTTTTTTTCAAGTCAAACGCACATTGTTAATCGTGTATCTGCTTAATTACACAATATATATGTCAATCCCTATTATTGTAATAAGATGTGTGATGTGTTAAAAGACAGCACCTGCGGTGCGCTTTCATCATATCCTCACCCTCCCCCTGCTCACCCCGCAGGTATCGCTACGCTCCCTTATGAACAGGCTCTCCGGTATCATTCCGATTAGCCGCCGGATTAAGCTGGTGGTGCCGAAGTATGCGTCAAAATTGGTTATCGGCAGAACAGTCCAGTCGCTGTCATCCGGCTTGTTGGCGATGGTGTAGGCGAGGACAGTCTTTGCAACACGGTAGGGCAAATTCTTCGGGAGTTCAGCCTTGATACGCTCCTCCTGATCTGAGGAGAAAGAAAAGGTCTTGTCTTTAAGTTTGCCCTGCACGAGTGCATCCCCGATGATGTCGTCAAACCGTAGTGTCCAGCGCCCCTTTGTGCCGGGAGAGAAGATCGGCACCTGATACTGGATTACCTTTTTCCGCCACCTGCCGTCAAACCCGGAACTGAGCTGTTCAGCGTGATCCTTTGCCGGCTTAGATGCCTTTGATTTTTCGTCCTGCTTCTCCACAAAGCTGATGACCTTGTGAACGTGCCTGTAAAACCAGCCTCTGCCGTCCTTGGTTACAAGCTCCGGGAAATCATTTTGGTACTCCCCGAAATTGGTCCTGAACTTCCACTCCTTGTCGGGAGCGGACTTTTTTGTTTCCGTGATACTGCACCACGCGCATAGCGCCCGGCGGGCAAGGTCAACATTGTCATACGGATCTCCGCCGCTGTGAAGATACCCTCTCGCTATGATCGTCAGAACCCGCTGCAAGCCTTCAAAGTTTTTCAGCATATCAAAGGTGAACCTGACCGTCTCGAACCGAGCCTTCCAGTCATTGGCATCACTGATGATCGGTTCGGCGGAGGGTATTTTCAGCAGAGGGATATTGTTAGCCGTCGTGACCTCGCCGTCATAGTTGCGGCGGACACAGCGGTTCACTGTCCCGTCGGTTATTATCTTGACCATATCTCCGTCAAAATCCGCACCGCCGAGACGCTCGGCAGTCAGCGTGTCCCAGTTAATCATTACCGTTTCGTCAAGCTGTTTGAGAAAGTATTTCCGCATATTCTCCGGCTTTACATACGGCCTGAGCTGTAATTCTTCATTCCCTGCGATATGCGGATTTCTCAGCAGAGTGCAGCCTTCCTCGCCGCCAAAGCCGAGAACATCAACGCTCTGCTTTTTCTCCGCACGGCTGTATCTTCTCACCCAGCCTGTATCACTGCTCTCAACAGTGATGACATCGGTATCGTAAGCAGTAAACCTCGGGTTTTGGAACTACCAGCACTCTGTCCGCATCAAGCATCAGCCCACCGATGCGCACACCTCCAGAGAACATCAGCGCGTTGTAGGCGTAGAGCTTGCTGAGCTGACAGCGCCCTATCTTCATCCCGAGGATGATGCGGTCATAGATGTAGTCGTAAAGGTCGTTCCGCACAAAGGAAAGCACTCCCTTTCGGCTCATGCTCTGTGAGCGTTCAAAAGCGCGGTAGCACTTCTGTCCGCCGCCGAGATCAAGCATCAGATTGCCCGGAATGAACAGCGACTTTGCCTTATCCTGCAAAGAAGCATAGTAGGGGTTGCCCGCATCGCGGTCAAAGATGCCGGAGAAATCCGCGTAGAAGATATCCTCGGCAAGACTATCGATCACCGTACCGTCCTTTGAAGTGATCGGGCGGCCGCGCATTATCATAAGCTGATCGAACAACGCGTTCTCCTCCTGCTCCCGGACGGGCAGCTTAAGGCACCGCTCCGTTGCCGCTTTGTCGAGAAAGAAATACCATCCGCCGCTGCAGGGCTTGGCATAGGCCAGCAGCGCCCTGACCGAGATCTCGTATATCTTGTACCATGTCTTGTTCATCAGATCACCCCCGTTTCGTTGTCAGATATATTATATCACAGCTCTTTCCGAAAGTGTGTATCTTTCTTTGGACAGTTGAAACGAGTACGATTGATTGTACAGATAAAGGCTTTTTCTTTCAGCTATGACATCAGTGACATCAATGACATCATATCTGATATCGGCGAAAATAAAAAAGATGTTGTCATCCATATAAACAACAAAAGCACCGCTGAATTTACTGCGGTGCTTCGTCTGTTAAGTCTTGGGCATATCCTGCAAAACATTCTTCTGATCCCTGCGAGCATAGACCACGTTAGTAACGTGAACGATGTGTTCATACTCGTTTATCCAGAAGTACACAAGATAGTTGTTTACAGGCATTTTGTGTATGCCCTCGCTGTGCCACGGTTCGTCATCGGTCAGCGGAACACGGTTCGGCATTGTATCGAGGCTCTTGATCTCGGCGCGGATCGCTTTCAGCGTGTTCACAGCCGCCTGCGGTGCCAGAAGATCATAGGCGATATAATGTGCTATCCCTCTCATGGCTTCGAGAGCGTATTCCGTGATCTTGACCTCATACAGTTCCATTTGCTATCTCCCCGATAAGAGCATCGAATGCCTCATCTACAGAAACGGACTTGCCTTGCTTCGCCTGTTCAAGACCCGTTGCCATAGCCGCATCGAATTCTTCCTTGCTCATTTCATCGCGTGCCTTCGGCAAGTTAACGGGAACAGAAGGTCTGAACGGCAGACCGTTCCAAAGAATTATCTGTCTGTAAAACATATTTATTGCCGTTGATACAGGCAGTCCAAGCCTTTCCATTACAGCCTCGGCTTGCTCTTTGATCTCAGGCTCAACCCTTGCGGTAACATTAGCAGTTCTTGTTGCCATAAATATCAACCACCTTTCCAAGTTTATTATACCACAATGTATCGCAAATTGCAATACATTTTTGAATTTTTTTCGATTTATCATCCTTCTATACCTCAAATAATTTCTAACAATCTACCAAAGCTTTGCAAACCCCGAATCTGCGCTGTTTAGCTTGGTATAGAATTGATATGCGAAACCGGAGCGGTATAAAATCAGCCTGTCATTCTGAACCGCAACATCTGCACAGCTGAAAAAGTGTTCGGAAACGGTGTCTACAGGAAAAAGATACTGCTCCCGCAAATTGTTTATAACGCCTTTCAGATATTGTGCTTCGGTATGGAACGGGTATATTTCCGGTATGGCTTTGGGATAAAATCGAAATGCTTTCAAACTTCGCAGATGCGCTGTTTGCTTGCCATTGGTATAGAATTATGCGAGATCGAGAGGACAACCCCGGTCTTTTCTTTTTCCGCTGTGATCTTTGTACCGGAGGACATCGGCGTGCGGCGGGACAATAAAAATGTGTTCAGAAAATGCTCCCTCGGGAATATGAATACTGCTCCCGCATTTATAGCCGCCGGAGTGCGGGAAAGTATCAGAGTTTATTCTATGAAAGGGGTCTTAATAATGACAACTGAAAACACCAAGTTCGACGACACTCTTTACAAAGAGCCGTATTACACACTCGACGGATGCCTCTACGAGGAGGTCATCAGAAACGGAAAGGCTATTATGGTCAAGCTCTGCGACTACCTGCCTGTGCTGCGATCCGAGATTACCTACGATGACGGAACCGACAGGAAAAAGGTATTTGAGGTCAGCGCAGAACACGCAAGCGGAGTAACTCTCCCTACTGTAAAAGTCACCGCCGATGATATGTTAAGTATGAAGTGGCTGCTTGAAAAGTGGGGAGCGCTCGGCTCATATTCTCCTGCGGGAAACGCCGCTGGGCACATTCGTCACGCAATAACAATGACCAAAGCCGAGATTAGTTTCCGCACAATTTACTCGCAGACAGGCTGGCGTGAGATCAACGGCGAGTGGTTCTTCCTGATGCCGCAGGAGGATTCGCCGCTGACAGTCGAGCTGAAAGGAAAGCTCTCGGCCTATCATTTTAATAATTCGTGCGCGGATGACGAGCTGTTCTATCTCACAGCCTTGCTGGATGATGGCTTCCTGCCGCAGCGTGTTATGCTGCCGCTGCTGTCGGTAGCGTTCATATCTCCGCTGGAACATTTCCTGCGGCTCGCCGAATGCGAGCCAAAGTTCATCACGGCACTGGTCGGTAAGACAGGTACGAGGAAGTCAACAACGGCGGCTTTCTTCTGTTCTTTCTTCGGAAAGTTCACGGCAAGCAGCCTGCCCAATTCGTTTCACGACACATCGAACAGCATCCTCAACAGCGTATATCACACCAAAGATGTGCTGACCTGCGTGGATGATCTTCACCCTAACGGTCTCTTCGGTGACGCTGAAATGAGAAACACCGCACAGAATCTTTCGAGATACTACGGAGACAGAACAGGCCGGGGACGTCTGAATACAAAAGCCGAGGAACAGCCGGGTCGACCTCCTATGGGGATGTGTCTGATGACTGCGGAGCGCATCCCGGAGATAACTCAGTCGGGACTTGCCCGGTACTTTATCATTGAGATCGGAGAAAACGACGTGAAACTTGACTTGCTTTCTGAGTATCAGTCGCTTGTTTCAAAGGGGATCATCAACGGAATGATGCGGAGCTATGTAGAGTGGCTCAAGGAAAAATATCTGAAAAGTGCAGAGGACTTTGTCAAAAAGCTCTCTGCACTTTTTAAGTTCTATCGCTCTGACTTGATAAAATTTCTGTCCGAAAGACACATTACTTTTCATTCAAGGACGCCGGATATGCTTGCGAATCTGAAGATTGGTTTTGATTTTCTTCTTGAGTTTCTCTGCGACAAAGGTCAGATCGGCAGCAGTGATGCCGTCAATTACAAAAATGTTTTTAATGAGATACTGATTGAAAATATCCGCCGGAGCAGTGTGATTATTGAAAATGAAAATGTATCTTATCAGTTCTGTGAAAAGCTGCTGAGCCTTCTGGACAGCGGAAGATGCAGTCTGAATATGATCGGTAACGATGACGACACCAACCGCAAAGGCTTCATCGGCTACGAAGATTCCGATCACTACTATCTGATTATAAATGCAGCACTGTCGGAGATCAACAGACTTTCAAAAGAGCTTGGCGACGGCTTTTCCGTCGGACGCAACAGTCTCACTCAACAGCTTGCAGAGGACGGAATTATTATAACGAAAGGAAAAAGAAACACGACCTCGGTCAGAGTAAGTCCGACCACTCAGAAAAGCCTTGCCATTCTCGACAAGAAACGCATCGAAAACCTCCTGTACGGCGCTGTGTCTCCTCCTGCTGGTGCGTTCGTGGAAACGGACGGGTGAGTAACGAAGCGGACTGTCGTGCGGTTTGTGAGCGGTCAGTGCGCAGATAATTCTCTCTTCCGCTGATAAATCGACACAGGAAAGGAGGGAAAACGGCAGTCCGCTGTGAAGCCTCACGGGGTGAGGGTTTTCGGAGGGCAAGCATAGCGCATGGCGTTCCGCCTCCGGGCGGTAAGCCTATGCGCGCGGGAGACCCGTACCCCTTTTAATGCGAAAGAAAAAAATGATGAGCGGAGCGTGGCTCCGCCGAAAGGAGTGACCAAATGAGAAAGAGAAACAAAACAATTGCTATCCGCTGCACCGAAGATGAGTACAATCGTATGCATCGGAGAGCGAGAGAACACGGAATGAAGCTATCGGATTTTGTGCTGCGGACGGCGCTCGGAAAGAAAATAATTATTGTCGAGGGCTTGCAGGAGGTTGTCAGACAGCAGCGTGCGATAGGAAACAATCTGAATCAGCTGACGCGGCTTGCGAATCAGAGAGAGGTCAATATTATTGATCTGCAAAAACTTGTTGATGAGTACAAAGCTGTGACAGAAATGATTTCAGAAGTGCTGCGGGAGGTGAGATAATGGCAACGGTAACTGCGATATCAACTAAGGGCGGCGGCGGTGGAAAAGGGTCGCTGAGATATATCTGCCGGGACGATAAGACTGAAAACAAGAAATGGGTGACGGCAATAAACTGTACGTCGGAAACTGCTTATCAGGAATTCCGAAATACAAAAAAGTTGTTCAATAAAAATGACGGCACTCAGTATTTTCATTTTGTTCAGTCGCATCCAAGCGGCTATGATATATCGCCGGAGCTTGCGTTGGAGATCGCTCGTGAGTTTGCTGAAAAAGCCTTCGAGGGTTTTCAATGCGTCATTGCCTGCCACACCGATGCGCCGCATATCCATTGTCACTTTATCGTGAACTCAGTCAGCTGCGAGGACGGTCATAAGTTCAGGTCAAACAAATTCACGCTGAAAGCTATGCGCGAGCTGTCCGATGAAATATGTGAGCGGTACGGAGTTATCACACTCGACAGATCGCATCTCGAACACAAGAGCAAAGGTGTCTCTCCGAGAGAATATCACTCAGGAATGAAAGGCGAGAGCTGGAAGATCGAGCTGATAAATACTATCGACTATGCAATGCGCAAAGCCAAAAGCAAAAAGCATTTCTGTTGGCTGATGCGACAGGAAGGCTACTCGGTCAAGTGGCAGGAAAATCATAAGTATATCACCTACACCTGTCCGAACGGGTGCAGGGTGCGGGATGATAAACTTCACGAAGAAAAATATCAAAAGGAGATGATGGAGCGTGAATTCAAGATTAGAGGATATGAAGCGAGCCTCGCAAGAGAGCGTCGAGAAAGCCTTGGACACCAGTCGGGCAACGTTAGTGTTCGACAGCAACTGGAAGGCTCTGATAGGCTTGACCAAGCTGACCTCGGATACGCAGGTGGAGATCTTGGAGATGCAGTCGGAGCTTTTGACAAGAGAGGACACACAGTATCTGCTGAAAAAAATCGAGCAGAGTTCGGATCAGGCGCTGACGGAACAGCGGAAAGCGCTGCAGGACTTGGTCTCACAGGCTGGGAAACTGAACGAGCAATTCTCATCGCAGATGAAGCAGCTCGAAGAGTTCAGGCACAAGCTCAAGGTCAAGTTGTGGACAGTAGTCTTGACTTCGCAGGCGAGTTTGGCCTTGCTGCTGACGGTCTTGCGCTTCTGGCTTCGCTGACGGAACCGGAGCCTGTCGAGGACGATGTATGGCGGGAATCGGACCGCAAAGAATTGGCAAAGGAGCTTGAGAAGAAGGAAGAGCTGGGAATGAAGATGTAAAGAGAGACCGGGTAACAAACGGTGACGTGGTCTCCTGTCAGAACAAATCGTTCGGTCAGCTAAGTCCCAAATCAGGACTGAGTTCACAAATTGGGAATTCGGTGAAAAAAGGGTATCACGAAACGATACAGCCTTTGCAGGTGGCGGGATGAAATATCCCGTCATCCTTGCAAGGGGGGTGAGACGCATTCACCCCTTTGCACAAATCCCGGCAGAACAATCTGTCAACATTGGTGATAGCTATTCGGCGAAGTTTTTTTCAATTGACTTTTAGTGCGTCGAATGATATAATTATAAAAAACTTGTGGGGGCACTAATATGGCAAGGCTAAAAGCATTTAGATTTATATGGAGAGATGCTTGGTTTAGTATAAGTGAAGGCTTTGATTCTATTCTTGAAACATCTGAAAGCGGAGAGATTAGTATTCAATTCTTAGTTAACGGAGCACCATATCAGTTAAAACTAACTGATATAGAAGATAAATTCATTGAGGATATGAAAATCTTAAAGGATTGGGATAAACGGGAGTATTACAACTCCGATGTTTTAGACGGAACTATGTGGAGTTTACATTTCACATATGATTCCACTATTATTGTTGCAAGGGGAATGAACGGCTTTCCGCCTAATTTTCTTGATTATCTTAATATCCTTCATAAAAAATACAACATCCCAAAAGCTAAGCTTGAAAATGAAAAGTCGATCAAGAAGCATATAAAGGATACTAAAATAATAGAAAACCCAAATATTGATTCATGGGCAATGTATTTCTGATTCATTTGATCACGGATAGGCTGTCCTCAGCAGACGGCAATCCTTTTCCGTCAGTTTTACTGACAACAGATACTAAAAAAGGGCTCGGTAAAACACCGAGTCCTTATTATTTGAAAGGATTGATAAAAATGAGCATCACAATAATATCATTCAGGATCACAACTATAGTAAGACGATATCGGAAATCGCGTAAAGCCTTGACAGAACAAAAAATTAAATTATTGTTCAAGGCAATGATTATACGGTCTCCGACAGGACAGAATAAATACAAAGGAGAGGTTGCTTTGGAGATCTGCACCAAAACAGATAAAGGATTTATAGAGGTTTGGCTGACAAAGGAAGAGCAGGAGATCGTGGATCGCAATGAGATCACAGCGCGGCTGCTTGAAGTTAAGGTGGTTAATAATGATTTGAAGCTCACATCTTTAATAGCAGATCGTTTTTCTTTTTCTCAAAGTCCTCCTGAGAGATCACACCGCTATCAAGAAGCTCCTTTAGCTCCTTTAGCTTGGCAGCAGATGAAGACTCGGTCTCCACTGCAGTCTTCTTAGCCACTGCATTGATAAGAATTCTGTTATCTGCTTTGGTCTGCTCCTTGTATTCATCGATCTTTGCAAGTGCAGCATTCGTAAATTCATCTGCATTCTGCACCCACGGGAATTTTATCAAGGCCGAAGCCGAGCGGATAGCAACGGTGTTTCCGCCGGATAGCTTGTTGAAGAAAGTGGTTGAATGCATTATGCTGTCGATTTTTTCTACAGGCAATTGGATATTTCTTGCTGAAAAGCATTTTTTTCGGATCCCTTTTATTCCTGAATCCGTAAGCAGGAGCTCGCACTGTTTGGAAATATGTGTTAGTACAATATTGATAATAACAGGAAGCAAAATGATAACTAAAATTATACCCAAAGGAATAATAAGCTCAGATATTCTCAATGAATGAATTTCTGATATCAGATCACCTTCACTATACTTGGTAAAATCTCTGCGTTTGGCATAGATCTTTTTAGTTAAGTCAATTGACCGATTACCTGCTCCTAAATATTCACTTGTAATAAATATTTTATCGGCATCAGTATATTTATTATCGAACCACTCTGCTGAAAAGCCTGTTATTTTGTGATCACCATACACCAAAAAATAACCATCCTCTGCGGCAGTATACTTACTGCATCTAAAAGGCTCAAAGAACAGAAGCCGATATGTTACAGAGTGTTCTTTATAATGATTGCTTTCATCATTAAAATTATATACACTTGGAATTGATCCTATGATCACAACGGTTAAGGCGATGATATACCAACACGTCAAAATGATCTTCATTGCTTTTTTTCTCTCTCTTTTAATTTCAGCCTTGCAAATCACATTTTCCATAATAATACCTCCGTAAGATCTTTTTATCTATATTATACCCTAATAGTTCTTATATGTCAACCCTGATAGTTCCTTAATTATAGAACTTTTAGAAGGTATTATAATATTGAGGTGATAAAAATGGAGGAACTCAACTATGTGGAAATAGGTGCTCGCATAAGAAAAAGCCGCGAATCGCAGCTGCTGACTCAGGAAAAACTTGCAGAGATGCTTGATGTTTCTGTGAAATTTGTCGGTGATATTGAAGCCGGCGCAAAAGGAATGTCGCTGAAAACTCTCAATAAGCTGTCACAGATCCTTCTGATTTCCACTGACTATATCCTTTACAGCAGTGAAAATGAAACTGACCTTGCAGAGCTTGTGCGGCTGATACAGAAATGCCCTCCCGAAAAGCAGAAATACCTTTCAGATCTGATAAAGATTTTCATCAGATCGCTGCAAAAATGAATTATCTGCGGCTCACTGCGCAAACTATTCCCAAAAAACAAACGGAGGTAAAAAATGAAAGCAACAGGAATAGTCCGCCGGATAGACGATCTCGGGCGGATAGTGATACCGAAGGAGATCAGAAGAACTATGAGGATACGGGAGGGCGACCCGTTAGAGATCTACACCTCAAATGACGGAGAAGTGGTGTTCCGGAAGTTCTCGCCTGTCGGAGAACTGGATGGGGGGACATCCCAGGCGGCGGAAGTACTGGCAAAGCTGACAGGCAATGCTGCCCTCGTCTTTGACCGGGATCATGTAGTCGCGGTGTCCGGGGCACGCAAGAGCGAATACGCAGAGCGGCGCCTTTCACCCGCTCTTGAAGAGCTCATCGAACAGCGCAGGAGCTATGTTTTTGAGCGCAGCTCCTCTCCCGGGCTCTTCCCTATCGAGGGGCTGGATAAGCCCGCTCTGGCAGCAGTGCCGATAATCTCGGCAGGAGATGTCATCGGTGCGGTGGCTCTCATCGACCAGAACGGCAAGCCCGAGCCGGATGAGAAAAAACTCATGCTGACCCGCGCCGCTGCTATGTTTCTGGGCAAACAGATCGAGAACTGACTCCCGGCGCTGATGCAAAAACCGTATATCCTCTCCGCTTCGGCAGGGGATATACGGTTTTTGTCTGCTATCATTTCTGAGGGATGCCGGAATCTACCAGGGCAACACCGCACGACCCCTGTGTATAAGTATGCGCAGCCTCAATTAACATTGAGGCAAAGATTTTCGTCAGATTGCCTAAATTCGACGCAGACTTGCAAGCGAAGTTCACTTCGCTTTACGCAACGTCAAGGAGAATTGACGTCATCTTTGATGACGTTGGTGATCATGACGGATAAGCCGGTCGTCAAGCAGGCTTGACACGGCAGATGATGTGCAGAGGCGTTAGCCGCGGGTTGTGCGGTGTTGCCCCAGGTATTTGTCCCGATAACCGCTCCAATTGCTTAGGCAGCGCTTCATTATCAGGAGATCTCTGGTATTTACAGTCTGATTGCCGTCCAGATCGGCCAGCCGGAGATCAAAGGTCTTTTCATTGTAACCGGTCCATCCGGCCAGGCATCTTTTCAGGACGAGAAGATCTTTTGTGGTTACTGCCCCGTCATGATCCACATCTCCCATAGTGTAATTCTTAGGCTGCTTTACAAACTTGTCGAAATGGACATATCCCAGGAACCCGGAAGAATTGAAGGTCGGTATGTTTTCGACCTTGCAGGTGACGATGCGGCAGTAATCGTTCTGAGTATAAACTGTATAGCTTGGAGACCAGATACCGCCCTCACTGATATAGGCGACACCGTTCTCGATCTTTTCGATGATCGCCATGTGGGTATTCCAGCAGATCGCCGAGTATGCCTTGGGAGTCTGATCCACAGTGTAGCCCAGATACTCGCCGTACCAGCTGTACCAGCTATCCGCTCCCCAGATGTTCAGAGGGGCATTTTTGTTCTCTGTAAGCTCGTTGATCCGGGATGTCGCAAACCAGGTGCAGCCGTATGTCCCGTAAGGATCGCCGTAAGACCAGTCTCTGTCGTAATACTCAGAATAAATGTCTATGTATATCCCTCCGAGGCCGTTGTTGCCTATGCCTCCGCCGTTATACGCTGCGGCTCCCGGCACGGGGCAGAAGCTGAAAAGCCCCAGAATGAACACCATCGCTGTCAAAGCCCCGGTCAACCTGTTTCTAAAGCCTGTCATAGCAGCACCCCCGCAAAGTAATATCTGAGAACTATTATAGCATATCTCCCGGAGATTGTAAATACCCGCCTTTTTATCTTATTGACAAATCCCGGCAACTAATGTATAATATAACCAGCAGAAACAGTACGGATCAAAGATAAAGGAGGAATCAGCAATGGGATTTTTATCCAAACTCTTCGGCGGTCTCGATAAAGCTGCTTCGGATATGTTCGGCGAAGAAAAGCATTATTTCGACAATCTCAACAAAGCCGATGAACCCGAGGCTCCGAAGCCTGCAAAGCCCGCTGTTATGCCTAACGGCCAGCCCGCTCCAAAGCAGTACGGCAATCTCCCCTGGGGAGATCTGATGCCCGCTGAGGAAAACCAGTATTCCGCCGGAGGGAGCTATATCGATTATTTCAACAGGATCTTTACCGAAGACATCTCCGGCTACCAGATCTCCCATGCCCCCGCCGAAAACGGCCGCGCCGCGACCATCTTTACCTTCACCGCCGCCGGGAGGACAGCTCTTATAGTCGAGCTCATGTCCGAACGCAGCAGTGCGTACAGGCTGAGAAATGAGTGTCTCCGCAACGGAACACCTTATCTCCGCTTCTATTACGATCACCACGGCTGGTGGAATACCCGCTCCTATGTTATCGGCCGCGTCCGCTCCAAGCTCAGTATCTGAAAAGGCTCGGCAGAGAACGCTTTGCGCCCGCGGCTGGCCAGGCACAGAGCTCTATCAGCGCTTCACGGGCAGCCGCTCTGTGTACGGTCTTGTATATCCCATAATTTATGGGATTTAACTCTTTCTCTGCCTTACCCCGCCGCCCTCCGATCGCTTCGGAGGGCGGCTTTATTTGTGGTATATGTCAAAAGCGAAGTTTCAAATTTATACATTATTAGTCTTGTATATTCATTGCACGAATGGTATAATAATAGTAACAATCGCCTGTAAAAATAGTGCAATATGCACATCGGACAAATTTCGGGATGTGATATGGTTTGAAAAAGATCGGTATATATATGAATATCCTGATGGGCGCAACTATGAGCCTGTTCCTCTCGCTTTCCGGAAGCCTTACCTCGATGAGACAAAGCGGCGAGTTTTCGCTCCCCGGCTTTTTCTCCGGCTTTCTGATCGGCTTTGCCGTCGGCCTTCTGATAGGCTTCGCTGTCCCCATCCCCAGGCTCACGGCCGCTCTGCTGAAAAAGACCGGCCAGACCCGCGGGACACTTCCCGCAAGAGCTCTGGAATCGCTGGTCTCTGACCTTATCTATACCCCGGCAATTACCGTTGTCATGATACTTCTGGTGCGAAGCAGGATACCGGAGCAAGCAAGACCTCCATTTATCGGGATGCTTATGGGCTCGCTCTTCCTGTTCCTAGCCCTGGCGTTCCTGCTGATCTTCCTGTTCATGCCGCTCTATCTCAGGATCCTGACAAAGAAATTCGGTCCCCCCGGAGATATGCCGCCTGAGAACGGCGCACACCCGAAGCATCCCTGACCGGCAATATTTATTATTGAGGAGTGTATAATTTGGATTTCAACCAGCTATTTGAGCAGCTTATCAAAGGCCTCAATTCAAGACCGACAATAGACCATGACGAGCTCAAAAGAATGCTTGAGCCGCTCTGCGCCCAGCTGAGAATAGCCAAGATCTCTACCAAGACCTATCCGAACGCAAAATATGAGGCTCTTGAACGCGGCGAGGAACTGATCTCCTACGACAACGGCAAGCCCTGCGTCGAGGCTATCTCTCAAAGGATCGTTACCGACCTTATGGCGGTCATCAAATGCAGAGTATATATCGAGGAAGGCTCAGAGCCCTGGACTCCGGAGGAGAAAGACCATATCCGTACTGTCATTGAAACTGTCTCTGTATATTTCAGCCGGAGCAGGATACAGGAAGCCGCTATGCGCTATGCCTTCTATGACGACGACGGATACCATAACCTCCGCTACTTTGTACGACATACCGAGCGCACCGCCCAGACAGGCAGCTTCGTCGGCCAGACAGCCGTGCTTTTCAATATGAAGCATTTTTCCATCGTCAATCAGCAGATAGGCCGCAGGGAAGGCAGCCTCGTTATGCTCAGCTTCTATAAGAGCCTGGAAAACCTGCTGGGAGATAATGGGATCATCTGCCGCATGGGCGGAGATAATTTCATCATGCTGTTCAAGAACGAGCTCCTGGAAGAAGTCTTGCGTATGCTGTCCGGAACAGCCGTCGTCTACGATATGGAGACAGAAGAAAGAATAATGGTCTCCGCGACGGCAGGTATATTCGTCATCCCCGAGGATTTCTCCTTCCGCGATGCCGGAGATATAATAGATAAGGTCATGTCCTCCTCCCATGCCGCAAAGCTGGGCGGCAAAAGCGATTTCGTTTTCTATAACGACGAAATGATCGCCGCTAAGAATAAGGCCAACCTCCTCCAAAGGCTCTTCCCCGAAGCCCTCTCCGGCGAAGAGTTCCTGGTGTATTACCAGCCGAAGATAGATATCTCCTCCGGAGAGCTTATCGGTGCCGAGGCGCTCTGCCGCTGGATGCACGACGGAAAACTTATCTCTCCCGCCGAGTTCATCCCCCTGCTTGAACAGAGCATGGATATCTGCAAGCTGGATTTCTATATGCTTGCCCATGTCTGCCGGGATATCCGGGGCTGGCTGGACAGCGGCAAAAAGGTAGTCCGTATCTCGGTCAACCTCTCCCGCCGCCATATGATGGATGTCGATCTGCTCCAGCATATAATAGAGATAATCGACAGATATCAGGTGCCCCACCGCTTCCTTGAGATAGAGCTGACCGAAACAACCACAGACGTCGAGTTCCGCGACCTTAAACGTGTCGTAAGCGGGCTCCAGCAGGCAGGCATCTCGACTTCTGTCGATGATTTCGGTATGGGCTACTCTTCTCTGAACCTCATCAAGGAGATACCCTGGAATGTCCTGAAGATCGACCGCAGCTTCCTTCCCATAGACCAGGACGACGAAACCAGCACCCGCTCTGTCATGTTCAAATATGTTATCGCAATGGCTAAGGAAATGGGGCTGGAATGTATCGCGGAAGGTGTCGAAACGGAAGCTCAGGTGAATATCCTCAAGGACAACGCCTGCTCCCTTGCCCAGGGCTTCTTCTTCGATAAGCCTCTCCCGAAGGAGATATTTGAAAAACGTCTTGATAAGCATTGCTATGATCTTTTGACAGATACAAATAAAACATAGGAGGGAAAAAGATGAAACACATCTCAGTCAGGTATATCAGCGAAGTCGATCTGAATGAAAAGCTGGACAGTATCCACGATCAGTATCGCTCCGGCAGATACTGCAGCATTCTCTTCCATATTTACAGCGGTGTCCTTGACCGCGATCTTCTTATCAGCATCTCAAAAAAGCTGTGCAGCCTCTTTGAGACAGATCAGGTAATCGGCAGCATCTCCGCAGGAGAGATCAAAAATGGCAGACTTATGGACAGAGGCATTCTGATCTCTGTTATGATGTTTGAATCCGCTGATGTCAAGGTCTATCGCTTCCCCAATGCCGCCGGAGCAGAGGCGGAGATCGGCAAAAGGATAACCGGGATCGCCGACAATACAGTAGATGTCAAAGCGCTGGAGCTCATGCTCCCCGGGACTAATCTCCATACCAGAGCGCTCTTTGAAAATATCAGCCGCTGCCGCAGAGGGATACAGGTCTTCGGCGGATATGCCGGCGGACATTCGATGGAATCCTCCGAACACTTTGTATTTGATGCCGACGGGATATACAGCGATATGATCTTCGTCGTCACCTACGCCGGAAAGGATTTCCATATCTCTGTCGATAAATCTGTCGGCTGGCAGACTCTCGGCGTACCGTTCCGGGTAACCAAATGCGATGAGAACCGCCTTATCGAAGTTAACGGCAGACCCGCTGTCGAGCTGTATGAGAAATATATGCAGATCGAAGCGGATGAGCATTTCGCAGAGGAGACCTTTGAATTCCCGCTGATGGCCGAGCTGGACGGCGAGGAGCTGCTCCGCCATACCATAACCGTCGAGCCGGACGGCACTCTCCTGCTGGCAGGCTATGTAACAGAAGGAATGAAGATCTACCTCTGCTACGGAGCCCCCGCAGATATCGTCAGGAAGGTAGACAGCAGGCTCAGAGATGTCTGCGAATTCAGGCCGGAGGCTGTGCTGCTGTATTCCTGCTCGGTAAGAAAATCCTTCTGGGAGGATTTCGTAAACGTCGAGATGATGCCCTTCCAGCAGATCGCCGAGACCGCAGGCTTCCATACCTGGGGCGAGGTCAACCGCGACCCGAAGAACGGCAATGTTCTGGAATATAACATAACCCTTCTGTCCATAGCCATGCGCGAAGGCGACCCGACAGAGCCCATAAAGCATATCCATGTTGACGACTCTGTCCTCAAAGGCCAGACCTCACTGATAAAGAGGCTCACCAAGCTCGTCTATGCCACAACTACCGAGCTGCACCGCGCTTATACCGATCTCAGCGAAATGAACGACAAGCTCAAGGAAATGGCCGAGCACGACGGTCTGACCGGAGTATATAACCGCAGAACGATAGAACAGCTCATATCCGACTGCTTCAAGGATCTTGGCAAGAAAGGAGGGAACGCCGGTCTGATCATGCTGGATGTGGACTTCTTCAAGAAGGTCAACGATACCTACGGTCATGCCATAGGCGACAAGGTCCTGAAGACCTGCGCCAAGCTGATGAACCGCGCTGTAAAGAACATAAAGGGCGGCTGTGTCGGGCGCTGGGGCGGCGAAGAATTCATGATCCTCCTCCCGGGCTACAATCCCGAAAAGGCCTACCGCTTTGCCGAAAATCTCCGCAGCAAGGTCGAAAGCTACGGCTTCGGCAAGCCGGAGCATATCACCGCCAGCCTGGGCTGCATCTCCTTCGGCAGCGAGGATACGCTGAATGAGGTCTTCATCAAGGTCGATGATGCTCTCTACGAGGCCAAAAAGACAGGCCGGAACCGCGTCGTAAAGGCGTGAGCAGCCGATAAATGCGGCAGGTTGTGCTGCTAGGTGATGTTCAGATATGACGACCCGCCCCGCTGATCTGCAGCGGGGCGGATGTGTTAAGGCAACACCGCACGAACCGCGGCTAACGCCTCTGATGCACAGGGGTCGTGCGGTGTTGCCTTAAAAAAACGGTATGCCTCCCGAAGGGAGACATACCGTTAAATTATTACTTATCCTGCCAGAACAGTAGTGCTGTAGAACATCGCTACCCAGGAATGTGTGCTTTCAAGATATGCGATGCCGACCTGATCGTAGCTGGGATTCTTGATGATATCACCGTGCTTGCCGAGCTTGGGATTCTGATCCTTCGTATACATCCAGCCGTTGGTCATCTCGCCTTCAGGAAGATTTGGGTTGGTATCCTGGAAATACATTACCTCGGAAGCTGACGGGAAATTGTAGGCGATATTCTCGCCTGCGATTCCTCTTCCGCCCATTACCTGACGGATATAATCCTTTGAGTTCTGACCGTTGGGACGGGTGTGTCCGAATTCGATCTCGATCTCGGCTACTCTTACCAGCGCTGCCTTGCAGAGCTTAGCGCTGAGCATCAGCGGCGTTGCCGAAGCCTTGGCACGCTCAATATTTATCAATTCCAGCAGCTCTCTGACCTCAGGGGTCTTATAGGGCTTCAGGGCTTCTTCGCTGTTATCCGGGTTATCTGTTACACCGCTGCCTGAGCCGGAACCCGATCCCGAACCTGAACCCGAACCTGACCCAGAACCGGAGCCTGAGCCCGAGCCCGAACTTGAACCCGAGCCGGAGCCCGAACTAGAACCTGAACCGGAACCCGAGCCGGAGCCCGAACCAGAACCGGAGCCGGAGCCTGAACCCGAACCGGAGCCGGAGCCTGAACCCGATCCCGAACCAGAACTCGGCTTCTGACTTGTGCCTGTTCCGGTACCCGTACCTGTACCCGTACCAGTTCCTGTACCTGTGCCTGTTCCCGTGCCTGTTTTTGTACCCATACCTGTTCCTGTTCCCGTACCCGTACCTGTGCCGGTATTGCCGGAGGAACCGCTGCCGGGCTTCTGGCCGGAAGGAGCACTTGAAGAACTGTCCTTTTTGCTGTCTGCTCCGGAGCTGCTGCCCTTATCGGAAGAGCTGTCGCTCTTGCTGTCGTCGGGGCGTTTATCATCGCTGCTGTCGTCAGAAGATGAGCTGTCATCGGGGGCGCTGTCGTCAGAAGAGCTGTCATCCGAAGAAGAGCTTTCATCGGGCTCTGAGCTGCTGCCCTCTGCCCCGGAGTCATCCTCTGCGAAGGAGCTTTCATCAGGTTCGCCGGGAGCATCTGTCCCGGGATCGCCGGATATTTCTGTTTCGCTGCCCTCCGGGCTCTGCGGAGAAGGCAGTGTCCTTATGGCAGAGCTGTCGGTATCGCTGCTGTCCAGCTTGAGCTCATAAGACAAGGTATCGTCGGAGGCCAGCACCTTTCTGCCGTTGGCACGGCTCAGGTTATTCGCCGCGACGGCAAATTTTGAATATAGCTTATCCGAGGGTATATCATAAGATCCGCAGGCGCTCAGTGCAAGCATAGCTGAAACAACTGCTGCAACCGCAGCGCTGGCTCGTTTAACTGTCCGGCGTTTCATAGTATTGCCTCCTTTCAACGCATATTTCCTTACTTTACAGTATATCACAGACATCCGCTCTTGTCAATCTCTGATAATAATGTCCGAATATTTTTAAGGATTTTGTAATATTTGCCTAAAATAGCTATAAGATTTAACTTTTAAAACCCTCTTTGAACTCAGATAAAGAGGCGGCAAAACAGCCTCCGGCATGATCCTCTTCCGCTCTCCCAGCAGGGCATAAACAGCAGGCCGGGATAATGCAATATAAATTTTTTGTGCGGAATATCTGATAATTGTATGAATAATATTGATATTATAGCGGAAAAATGGTACAATACCAATGTATTTTCGCAATTATCCAGAACAGGGAGGATTTCCTATGTCCGAGAGTCTTATAAAGGCTATCGAAAAGATCAACAGCTTTATAAACGATATAGTCTGGGGCTGGCCTATAATAATCCTGATCCTTGCGACAGGCCTGCTGCTCTCGCTGAGGACTAAATTCCTCCAACTGACCCATTTCAAAGAATCTCTCGGGACGACCATCGTCCCGGCGGTAAAAAGCCTCGGAAAGAAAAAGAAAAAAGACCGTGTCAATTCAGTCTCCCAGTTTGAGGCCTTCTCGGCAGCGATCTCCGGAACTGTCGGGACAGGCAATATCGTCGGAGTCGTTTCCGCGATACTTACAGGCGGCCCCGGAGCTGTCCTCTGGATGTGGATCTCCGCTTTCTTCGGGATGGTGACCAACTACTCCGAGAATGTGCTGGGGCTGTATTTCAGAAAGAAAAACAAGAGCGGCGACCTCTCCGGCGGCGCGTTCTATTACATAGCCAACGGCCTTAAATGGCGCTGGCTCGCCTATGTATCGGCAGTGTTCTGCCTGTTTGCAGCCGTCGGGATGAGCGGGGTGCAGACCAACAAGATAAGCGGCACTGTCTCCGGCGCTCTGGATAAGATCTTTGATTTCAGCAGCCTCGGTACTGTAAAGCTCATCATCGGGATAGTCGTCGCAATTATCGCCGGAGCTATAATCATCGGCGGTATCAAGCGTATCGGAAAGGCAGCTTCGATGCTGGTGCCTTTCATGTCGCTGACATTTATAGTCATGTCGCTGATAGCTATCGGTATGCACGCAGACAATATCCCGGGCGCCTTCGGCCTTATCTTCTCCAAGGCCTTTACCTTCAAGGCTGCCGGCGGCGGAGTCCTGGGCTATACCTTCGCAACAGTTATCCGGAAGGGTATGGCAAGAGGCGTTTTCTCCAACGAGGCAGGCCTGGGCTCTTCTGTTATCGCACATTCCGCCTCCGAGACAAGAGAGCCTGTAAAGCAAGGGCTCTGGGGCGTGTTTGAAGTCTTTTTCGATACTTTTATTATCTGCACACTGACGTCACTTACCTTCCTCACCACCTTCGACCTCGATACCCTGACAGGCATGGAGGAAGATACAGCTATGGCTCTCAAAATGTTTGAGACCAACTTCGGCAGCTTCGGAGTCGCAGTTTATTCCGTGATACTCCCTCTCTTCGCCTTTACAACTGTCCTGGCCTGGAGCTATTACGGCGAAAAAGCGACGGAATTCTGTTTCAGCAAGGCCGGCGAAAAAAGCAGGAAGGCCGCAGTTATCGTTTTCAAAGCTGTCTATATCACCCTTATCGTTTTCTCGACACTTATCACCAGCGACCTTATCTGGGCTATCGACGATACATTCAACGGGCTTATGGCTATCCCGAACCTCATCTGCCTGATCGCCCTCAGCGGGCTGGTCAAAAAGATCACCTGCAACTACTTTGCCCGCAAGCGGGGTGAAAAGGTTGAGCCTATGCTCTCCGCTTATCCCGACCTGAACGAAGAGTTCAAGGAGGATATCGCTCTCGGCCACGGAGAATAGCGCCGCCGATGCGGAGCCTCCCGGGAAAAAAAGGGTTGAAATTATTAAAGTAATGTGTTATAATGAAATCATGGTACGGTTCCGGCCGCAGAACAGACAGACAGGCCGGAGCATCAAAACAGCGCACTGCGCAAAACCGACAGGAGCTGATCTAATGAAAGCATTTGCCAGAATCATTATTATCGTCGGCGTTATCTCTGCTTTAGCCTCGGCCGCGATGATGTGCCACAAGGTCTTCGAGACGAGAATGACAAGATACTACAAGGTCTACTGACAGGGCAGAGCGCTGCTCCGGAGCCCCGGAGCAGTGCTCTTTTCTTTATATAAATATACGACTTTTTGTATAACTCATGATAGAGTTTGCTCTTGAAAGAGCTGAGCAGCTATAGTATAATAAAGGGGAAATGACCATGAACGATAAGCTGAAAGGCAAGATATATTCCGGGGTGTCCCAGCTTCCCAAAGGCGATGCCGCGGAGAACGTTACCGAGGGCTGTCTCGTCCTGGAGGGAGGAGCCTTCCGGGGAGTTTATACCAACGGCGTCCTCGACAGACTTATGCAGGAGGGCATAAACCTCCGCACCACCTACGGTGTCTCAGCCGGAGCGCTCAACGCGATCAACTATGTCGCCGGGCAGATCGGGCGCTCTGCAAGGATCAATCTCACATATCGTCTGGACAGCCGCTATGTCGGGAAGGATGCTATCAGGAACAATAAAGGCATCATCGGCTTCGATTTCGTCTTCGGTGAGCTGGAGGGTGTCGAGCCGCTGAATAAGGAGCGCATCCTCAGAGGGGACCGGGAGCTCTTCGCCGTCGCTACCTGCCTTGAGACCGGCAAGCCGGAAGCTCTCGGCCTGACAAGCGATATAAACGACCTTTTCCTCGCTGTCAGAGCCTCAGCATCGCTGCCATATATCTCCCGCGCTGTCACTGTCGGAGAAAAGCATTACCTTGACGGCGGCTGCTCCTGCAAGGTGCCCCACAGCTTCGCTCTGGAGCGGGGCTTCGAGAAGATAGTCGTCGTGCGTACAAGGCCGAGGACATACCGGAAACAGCTCAAATCTGCAAAGAGCCTCAGCTCCGAAAGGATCGTTTACCGCAAGTATCCCGAGTTCGCAGCTTCGGTAAAAGCCAGCAACGATAACTATAACAGGCAGTGCGACGAACTGGAAGCCCTTGAAGCAAAGGGCAGGATATTCGTCATCGCGCCCTCAGAGCCCGTTACTGTATCCAGGCTGGAGAAGGATATCGAAAAGCTGGGAAGGCTATACCATCTGGGCTATAACGACGCAGACCGGGCAATAACCGCGCTCAAAAAGTACCTGGCCGACTGAGCAGGCTCCTTAAGGCAACACCGCACGACCCGCGGCTAACGCCTCTGCACATCATCTGCTTGCCAGCTTTCCTTCATATTACCCAAATTCTCCTTGACTTGCGTCAGCAAGCCTGCGTCGAATTTAGGCAATCTGACGAAAATCTGTGCCTCAACGCCAGTTGAGGTTGCGCATACTGATGCACAGGGGTCGTGCGGTGTTGCCTTAATTACGGAGCGGCGGTCGGTGAATAACAGAAGATATCAGAATAGGGGGAAGAAAAATGTATTCACCAAACGAGAAACGCTACGACAAAATGCTCTACCGCCGCTGCGGAAAAAGCGGGCTCAAGCTGTCCGCACTCTCTCTGGGGCTCTGGCAGAACTTCGGCAGGAGCAGCGATTTCGAGACTGCCGAAAAAATGTGCCACACCGCCTTCGACCTCGGTATCACTCAGTTCGACCTCGCCAACAATTACGGCTCGCCGGATAACGGCTCCGCTGAGGTGAATTTCGGAAAGATACTGCACCGCGGCCTAGGGACTTACCGCGATGAGCTGGTCATAACCACCAAGGCGGGCTATGATATGTGGCCGGGGCCCTACGGCACAAAGAACGGCACCCGCAAATACCTTACCGCCTCGCTGGATCAGAGCCTTCTGCGTATGGGTATTGATTATGTCGATATTTTCTACCACCATGTTTTCGACCCGGAGACTCCTCTGGAGGAGACCGCTCTTGCACTGGATAACGCTGTCCGTCAGGGCAAGGCGCTTTATGTCGGTATCTCGAATTACAATACAAGACAATCCTCCGAGATGATCAAGATATTCAAAGAGCTGAAGACCCCGTTTATCGTCAACCAGCCCTCCTATTCTATGCTGAACCGCTGGATAGAGGACGACGGGCTGGATAAATGGGCGCTGGAAAACGGCATAGGGCTCTGCGTGTTCTCACCGCTCTATCAGGGCTTCCTGACCGACAGGTATCTCTTCAGCGTTCCCAACGATTCCCGTGTCGCCAAAGGGCAGACATGGGTCAGCAACGAGCTCAATCAGAAAATGATCGTCCGGCTCAGAGCGCTTTCCGCTTTTGCCGACACCAGAGGCCAGAAGCTCTCGCAGATGGCTCTCGCCTGGATCCTCTCCAATAAAGCTGTCAGCTCTGTTATAATCGGAGCCAGCCGCCCGGAGCAGATCATCGAGAATGTCAAGGCAATAGACAATATCAAGTTCTCCCCTGTCGAGAGAGCCGAGATCGACGGGATACTCAAGAAATAAGTTCCGGGAGCACATACCGCTGAATATGAACGGAGGGCCGTTAATGAGCAAGGAGAGATCGGAAAAAAGACAGATAAAGCTGCTGCCCGTCGCCGCCAACGCAGCGCTGATCGTATTGGAGCTTGTGGGGACAGCTATCAGCTTTCGCAGCGGCGGAGCGAAGAACCTGAAATACTATACCGTCCTCAGCAACGTTTTTGCGCTGGTCTCTTCCATAGCCTTCCTCTGTTCCTACCTCAGAAGAGGGGGAAAAGTCTCTCATATCGCAGGAATGATGAGATATATCGCAAGCTGCTGTCTGGCGCTGACCTTCCTTACAGTGATCTTTGTCCTCGTCCCTATGGCGATCCCTTACGGGACAGCCGCCAATGTTCTTTACAAAGGCGCTCAGATCTTCCACCATATCATCTGCCCGATACTTTCCTGTGTCTCTTTCATATTCTTTGAGCAGGGCATCGAGCTGCCTAAAAAGGCGTATATTACTGCTGTCGCTCCGACTCTGACCTATGCGGCAGTGTTCGTGATACTGAATCTTCTCAAAGCTGTCAGAGGCCCGTACCCCTTCCTGCATATCTATGAGCAGCCGGTGTATATCTCGGTGCTCTGGTTCATGATCCTTTGCGGGACAGCACTGGGAGCCGCGGCACTTATCAGCCGGCTGCGAAAAAAATTCTCAAAAGCCTCTTGACAAAATGTAAAAGTTGAGTTATAATGTGTTCAATACATTAAACCGTTGAAGAAGAGTAAGTAGTTTGCGACCTTCGGTCCGCAGAGAGCTGCCGTTAGCTGAAAGGCAGTGTCCGGAACGCAGATGAATGGGCTTCTGAGGGTGACCGAAAGCCGCAGAGCGGCAAGTAGCAGTCAACGGGTGTTCTGCCCCCGTTATCAATGCAGGCTCGTATGATAGTATGAGCGCCGAGAGGCCGTGTTTCGCGGCAATTTGGGTGGCACCGCAGGAAATTCACCTGTCCCATTTTTTCTGGGACAGGTTTTTTATTTTATCTTAACGAAAGGAAGATGTAAGATGAGCAAAGAAATACCTTACAAGATCTATCTTGAAGAAACCGAGATGCCTAAGCAGTGGTATAATGTCCGCGCAGATATGAAGAATAAGCCGGCTCCCCTGCTCAATCCCGCCACACATCAGCCTATGACCATCGATGAGCTCTCAACCGTTTTCTGCCGCGAGCTGGCAGAGCAGGAGCTCAATACTACCGACCCTTATATCGACATTCCCCAGGAGATCCTCGATTTCTATAAGATGTACCGCCCCTCTCCTCTGGTAAGAGCCTACTGCCTCGAAAAAGCTCTGGGGACTCCCGCCAAGATCTATTATAAGTTCGAGGGCAACAATACCTCCGGCAGCCATAAGCTCAATTCCGCTATCGCTCAGGCATACTATGCCAAAAAGCAGGGCCTCAAGGGCGTTACCACCGAGACCGGTGCCGGGCAGTGGGGCACAGCGCTTTCTATGGCCTGCGCTTATCTCGGCCTCGACTGCAAGGTGTATATGGTAAAGGTCAGCTATGAGCAAAAGCCTTTCCGCCGCGAGGTCATGAGGACCTACGGCGCCGACGTTACCCCCTCGCCCTCCAATACAACCAATATCGGCAGACAGATCCTTGAAAAGTTCCCCGGAACTACCGGCTCGCTGGGCTGCGCTATCTCCGAGGCGGTAGAAGTCGCTGTCGGGACAGAGGGCTACAGATATGTCCTCGGCTCGGTGCTCTCTCAGGTACTGCTGCACCAGTCTGTCATCGGCCTTGAAGCTATGGCTGCCTGCGATAAGTATGACATCAAGCCGGATACGATAATCGGCTGCGCCGGCGGCGGCTCCAATCTGGGCGGCCTTATCTCTCCCTTTATGGGCAGAAAGCTCAGAGGAGAAGCCGATTACGAATTCATCGCAGTTGAACCCGCATCCTGCCCCTCGCTTACAAGAGGCAAATACGCTTATGATTTCTGCGACACAGGAATGGTATGCCCCCTTGCCAAGATGTATACCCTGGGCTCTGGCTTCATTCCCTCTGCAAACCACGCCGGCGGCCTGAGATATCACGGAATGAGCTCCGTTGTTTCCCAGCTTTACGATGACGGACTTATTACTGCAAGAAGCGTTGAACAGACCTCGGTATTTAAAGCAGCAGAGCAGTTCGCAAGAGTCGAGGGCATTCTCCCCGCTCCCGAGAGCAGCCACGCTATCAAAGTCGCTATCGACGAAGCTCTCAAATGCAAGGAGACCGGCGAAGAAAAGACTATCCTCTTCGGCCTTACCGGAACAGGCTATTTCGATATGGTAGCATATCAGAAATACAACGACGGCGAGATGAGCGACTACATCCCCACTGACGAGGAGATCGCCAAGAGCCTTGCTCAGCTCCCGGTAGTAGAATAAGCAGAAGACTGCCGGAAGATCATTTATCTGATAATTGTGTTTTCATAATAATTTCTGATCCAACAAACCGCCCCGCTGAAAAACAGCGGGGCGGTCTTGCATACAATAAAACCATCCGAGCACCCACGAATAGGTCTCTAATAATTTATCATTGAGGATGCGTACCCAAAGGGGCTTGGGGGCGGCGCGGCTTTTTTGTTTGTCCACATAAAAAATAGGGAGACCATACTTGGTCTCCCTTTGTTTTTGTTGTGCCGCGCCTTGGATGGGCGCAATATTGCCCGCTTTGTGCGGTGCTTTCGCTTCACGCACAAAGGGCTTCACCCTCTGTGCGATCAGCGGTTTTTACACAGCGTGGGAATAATTACTTATTCTCCTCGTCGTTGTAGAGCTTAGCATATCTGAGCAGGTAATCGTATCTGTCAGCAGCGTTCTTGATAGCCTTGTTGAACAGCTTTTCAGCTCTCTCAGGATTCTGCTTAACCAGCGAGTTGTAACGAACCTCGCCCATAAGGAAGTCCTTGTAATCCTTGGAAGGAGCCTTGGAATCAAGGGTAAACGGATTCTTGCCGTCCAGCTTGAGCTGCGGGTTGTATCTGTAAAGATGCCAGTAACCGCACTCAACAGCCTTCTTCTCCTCAGTCTGGGAGATAGCCATACCGCCCTTGATACCGTGGTTGATACACGGAGCATAAGCGATGATAAGGGACGGGCCGTGATAAGCCTCAGCCTCGCTGATAGCCTTGATGCACTGGTTCATATCTGCACCCATCGAGATGTGTGCAACATAAACGTAGCCATAGCTCATTGCGATGCCTGCGAGGTCCTTCTTCTTAACTTCCTTACCGGCTGCTGCGAACTGGGCGATAGCACCTGTAGGAGTAGACTTGGAGGACTGTCCGCCTGTGTTGGAGTAAACCTCGGTATCGAATACGAAGATATTTACATCCTCGCCGGAAGCGATAACATGGTCGAGACCGGAGAAGCCGATATCGTAAGCCCAGCCGTCGCCGCCGAAGATCCAGAGGGACTTCTTGCGGAGGTAATCAGCATCCTTGAGGATCTCCTGAGAAGCCTTGGTCTTGTCCTTCTTGAGAGCAGCTATGAGAGCATCGGTAGCAGGAGTATTTGCAGCGCCGTCGTCAACAGTGGAGAGATAGCCTTCGATAGCCTTCTTCAGGTCGGCCTTCTTGGTGTTCTTCTCAAGCTCCAGGACCTTAGCGATAGTTCTCTGACGGATGGTGTTCTGAGCAAGGAACATACCGTAGCCGTACTCAGCGTTATCCTCGAAGAGGGAGTTAGCCCAAGCGGGACCCTTGCCTGCCTTGTTGGTGGTGTAAGGAGTCGAAGGAGCCGAGCCGCCCCAGATAGAGGAGCATCCGGTAGCATTAGCGATATACATTCTGTCGCCGAAGAGCTGTGTTACCAGCTTAGCGTAAGGAGTCTCGCCGCAGCCTGCGCAAGCGCCTGAGAACTCGAGCAGGGGCTGCTTGAACTGGGAGCCCTTAACAGTTGTAGCCTTGAACTTCTCAAGGACCTCAGGCTTCTCAGCAAGAGTCAGGCCGTAGTTGAATACTTCCTGCTCAGCAAGCTGGCTCTCCAGAGGCATCATATTCAGAGCCTTGTTGCCCTTCTTGCCGGGACATACGTTCACGCAGGAGCCGCAGCCTGTGCAGTCGAGAGCAGACATTGTCATTACGAAATTGAAGCCGGGCATACCGGTCATCGGGATAGCCTTCTTCTTAGCCAGCTCGGGAGCCTTCTTGAGCTCTGCGTCTGTCATAACGACAGGGCGGATAACTGCGTGCGGGCATACATAAGAGCAGAAGTTGCACTGGATGCAGTTCTCGCCGTTCCAAGCGGGAACGTCAACTGCGATGCCTCTCTTCTCAAATGCAGCGGAGCCCTGCGGGAAGGTACCGTCAGCCATATAAGTGAAGGTAGAAACAGGAAGTGTGTCGCCCTTCTGAGCGTTGCAGGGGATCTGGATCTCGTTTACGAACTTCTCAAGATCCTTGTTAGCGCACTTGACCTTCTCCATACCCATCTGGGTATCCTTAGCCTTCTTCCAGGAAGCGGGGACCTTGACCTCAACGACCTGCTGATAGCCGGCGTCGATAGCGTCATGGTTCATCTTAACGACAGCGTCGCCCTTTCTGGAGTAGGAAGCAGTAGCGGCGTCCTTCATATACTTGATAGCATCCTCGATGGGGATGATATTAGCGAGCTTGAAGAATGCGGACTGGAGGACGGTATTGATCCTTGTTCCGAGGCCGACTTCCTTACCGATCTTGACACCGTTGATGGTATAGAACTTGATGCCGTTCTGAGCGATATATCTCTTTACCTGGCCGGGAAGGTGCTTCTCGAGGTCAGCAGCATCCCACTGACAGTTGAGGAGGAAGGTACCGCCGGGCTTGATATCGGATACCATATCATACTTGCTGATATAGCTCTCGTTATGGCAGGCAACGAAATCAGCCTGATTGATGAGGTAGGTAGACTTGATAGGAGTCTTGCCGAATCTCAGGTGAGATACTGTTACGCCGCCGGACTTCTTGGAGTCATAGGCGAAATAAGCCTGAGCGAAGAGATCGGTGTGGTCGCCGATGATCTTGATGGAGTTCTTGTTTGCACCGACAGTACCGTCAGCGCCGAGGCCCCAGAACTTGCAGGCGGTAGTGCCGGCGGGAGCGGAATCCAGCTTGCCCTCGATGGGCAGCGAGAGGTTGGTAACATCGTCCTCGATGCCGATGGTAAATCTGGGCTTGAAGGTATCCTTCCAGCTTGCGTTCCAAAAAACAGCCTTGATCTGAGCGGGAGTTGTGTCCTTGGAGCCGAGGCCGTATCTGCCGGAAGCAACGGGGATATCGTGGAATCTGGAATCCTTGAGAGCTGCAACTACGTCGAGGTAGAGGGGCTCGCCGAGGGAGCCGGGCTCCTTTGTTCTGTCGAGAACGGAGATCTGCTCGCAGGTCTCGGGGATAGCAGCGATGAGCTTATCGGCGCGGAAAGGTCTGTAAAGTCTTACCTTTACGAGGCCGAGCTTTGTGCCCTCGTTAGCGTTGAGGTAATCGATAGTCTCCTCGATAGTATCGCAAACAGAGCCCATAGCAACGATAACGTGTGTAGCATCGGGAGCGCCATAGTAGTTGAAGAGCTGATAGTTTGTGCCGATCTTGGCATTTACCTTGCCCATATATTCCTCAACTATGCCGGGGATAGCGTCATAGTAGGGGTTGCAGGCCTCACGAGCCTGGAAGAAGATATCGCCGTTCTGAGCTGTACCGCGGAGCACAGGATGCTCGGGGTTGATAGCTCTCTTTCTGAATGCCTCGATAGCATCCATATCAACCATTTCAGCAACATCCTTCTGATCCCATACTTCGATCTTCTGGATCTCGTGAGAGGTACGGAAACCGTCGAAGAAATGGAGGAAAGGAACTCTGCCCTTGATGGTGGAGAGGTGAGCAATGGTACCGAGATCCATAACTTCCTGAACGTTGGACGAGCAGAGCATAGCAAAACCGGTCTGACGGCAGGCATAGATATCGGAATGGTCTCCGAAGATATTAAGAGCGTGCGAAGCTACGCATCTTGCGGAAACATGGATAACGCAAGGGAGAAGCTCACCTGCGATCTTATACATATTGGGGATCATCAGGAGAAGGCCCTGAGAAGCCGTGTAGGTGGTAGTCAGCGCACCGGCGGAGAGAGAGCCGTGAACGGCACCCGCAGCACCTGCTTCGGACTGCATCTCGGTAACCTTAACGGGTGTACCGAAGATGTTCTTCTGCCCCTTAGCGGACCACTCGTCAGTGTGCTCCGCCATTACGGACGAAGGTGTGATCGGATAGATAGCAGCGACTTCTGTAAACGGGTAGGATGCCCATGCAGCAGCGTTGTTACCATCCATGGTTTTCATTTTTCTTGCCATGTTAGTATCATTCCTTTCATTTTATTGACCCTTATGGCTTTTGGTTTGAGCATCATTTTCAGACGCAATAAAAGCGAGCGCAGACATACCACACTCATCTTATCACATTATATCACTTCTTTTCCGTTTTGTAAATAGTATTTTTGTAAAGAGTTCAGTTTATTTTTTGTTCTTTTTGCTATATCACACGGCAGGCGCGAAAGCTGTCAAAAACGCAGGCATGGTCTCTAAATGTGTATAAAGTGTCAAATAGAATTGTAAATATTTGTGCATATCACAAAAAATTTAAACAATTTTCAATTTAGTACTAGACAAAACTGAAACAATGAGGTAAAATAAAATCGACCAGCAGGTCTATCGCATTATATGGGAGGATGAAAAATATGTATTCCAAATCACAAAAGCTCGTAGCTGAAGCGCTTGGTACATTCGGCCTTGTGTTCTTCGGATGCGGCACAGCTATTTTCAGCGGCAACCTTTTTGCTACCGCAGTTGCCTTCGGTCTTTCGATCCTTGTATGTGTTCTTACCGTCGGCAAGATCAGCGGCGCACATCTCAACCCCGCAGTTTCTTTTGCCATGTTCTTCGACGGCAGAATGAGCTTCTCCGATGCTATCGCTTACACAGTATCTCAGATCGTCGGTGCATTCTGCGCTTCGCTGACACATCTTATCCTTATCGCTACTTCCGCAAGGAAGATCAAGCAGTGCAGTTTCGGAGCAAACCTCTTCGGTGAGACCGGCGGCGGATTCCAGGTAAACTTCTTCGGCGCTCTGCTGACCGAGATCATTCTCACAACTGTATTCGTTCTCGTTGTTCTGTCCGTAACAGCCAGCACTAACGAGCACACTCAGAAGAATGCAGCATGGTTCATCGGCCTGGCTCTGACATTCGTTCATCTTATCGGTATCAACATCACCGGTACATCCGTTAACCCTGCAAGAAGCATCGCCCCCGCAGTATTCGGCGCAGCCGCTACCAGCGGTTACTCGATGGCTCACCTCTGGGTATTCATCGTTGGTCCGATGATCGGTTCCTTCGTAGCAGCAATGCTCTACGGCGCACTCATCAAGGGCAAGGCAGACTGATCCGATCCACAAATGATCCAAAAGCTCCCGTAATCTGCGGGAGCTTTTTTATTGCACATTATGCCCCGGCGATCAATCATAGTTTCAGCTATGTGAGTATCCGACAGACAGCTTTCTCTAAGTCAGATGCGTACCCGAAGGGGCTCGGGGACGGCCGGAAAGCCCCCGAATTTGAGCGAGAACGGATGTGATGCTCTCGCACCCAGTTTGGGGCGTCGCAGCACCCCTTACACAACGTCCCGCCCCTCTAAGGGAAAGTCGCCGCTGAACCTCCCGGCAGCGTCGCAGGGCGTACAGACGACCCACTAACGACAGCAAGTACCCGAAGGGGTTCGGGGGCGACCGGAAAGCCCCCGAATTCAGGCGTGAGCTGATGTGAAGTTCCCGCATTTGATTGGGCGGCGCAGCACCCCTTACACAACGTCCCGCACCTCTAAAGGAAAGACGACAGCCTAACCTATCGGCAGCGTCGCAGGGCGTAACGACGACCCCGCAACGACAGCAAGCGACCAACGGGAGCGCCGCGTTTCGGCGTTAAAAAACGGAAAATCGCTTCGCTCTTTCCTGTGCCAGCGGGCTAAAAGGTTTTTCGGCGCGGCATTTTTGTTTGTCCACATAAAAATGTAGGGAGACCTTGCTTTGGTCTCCCTTATTTTTTGTTGTGCCGCGCCTTGGCCGGAACTGCGTTCCGGTATGGGGTTCTACCCCATACCCCGCTTAGGGCTCTGTCCTAAGAACCTGCCAAGGGCTGGCGCGCCCTTGGATGGGCGCAATATTACCCGCTTTGTGCGGTGCAGTACTTGTTCTGTGACCCCGCCGCAAACAACGTCCCGCCCCTCTAAAGGAAAGACGGCGCTGGACCTATCGGCAGCGTCGCAGGGCGTACAGACGAACCCGCAACGACAGCTAGCGACCGAAGGGAGCGACGCGTCCCGGCGTTAAAAAAAACCAAAGGCGCATGGGAGTGAGCCCGCGGTTGGCGTGCAGGAAGTAGGGGATCGCCAGCGCCTTGCAGGGCTCCGGCTCCGGCGCAGCCTCAAAGTAAAGTGTGTCTGCCACAGGATAGCGCAAAGCGGATACCTTCAGCGCAGGTACTCCGTCAAACGGCGAGCTCCCGGATATCTCAATGCTCCCCCCAGCATCCAGACAGAGAGAAAGAACATCTCCGCCGTTGTCTGTTCCCTCAAAGCAGTATATCAGCGGCCCACGCCTTATGCAGGCCTTCTGCGAAAGCGCCGGCACCCTCGGTGAAGCATAGATATATGCGGGGCTGTCATCCAACTCGAGCTTCAATGTGTCTCCGTCCCTGACTTCGATATAAACATAACCCTTGACAGGCTCCGCCGCCTGCTTTTCATCGTTAAGTGTCAGACGGAATGTCCTGCTCCAGCCCGGGATGCGTACAGCCAGCCTCCCGCCTTTCTTTATGCGGTAGGTCACATCGAAACCGAAAGGATAGGCTGTCTCACATTCAAAAGCAATACCGTTGCCGAGCTCAACGCTGCCGGAAGCAAATAGATGACAGTAAGCCGTGTCCTCACTTTCGCCGTAAGCGTATTTGCCAAGAGACATTATAGTCCTTGCCGCGTTGGGCGGGCAGCAGGCACAGGCGAACCAGGACGGCCTCTCAGGAAGAGCGTGACGGTGGGTCGGTGCTGCTCCTGAGATGCCGGGTATGATCTCCAGAGGGTTGACATAGAAAAAGCGTTTCCCGTCCTCTGACATCCCGGCAAGGACCGTGTTGTAGAAAGCTCTCTCCATAACGTCGGCGTAGCAGCCGTCGGGGTCGATCTCCAGCATCCGTGAGGCAAAGAACATCAGCCCGATGGAAGCGCAGGTCTCGGCGTAAGCTGTGTCCGAGGGGAGATCGTAGTCAACAGAAAAAGCTTCGCCGTGAACTGTTGAACCTATCCCTCCCGTGACATACATCCTGCGCTGAGTGATGCTCTCCCAGAGACGCTGACAAGCCGCCAGCAGCTCCTTGTCATCCGTCTCTGAGGCGAGGTCTGCCATAGCGGTGTAAAGATATACCGCCCTTACAGCGTGCCCGGCAGCATCTTTCAGCTCCCGGACAGGCCTGGCGCTCTGCTGATATTCGCCGTCCTCACCGCTGCTGCCCCAGACAGTCCAGTCTCTTGCAGCACGTTCTTTACTGAAATAATCCGGGTCTGTTCCTCTGATATTCACAAAATGCTCGGCAGCCTTCATGAACCTCCCGTCCCCGGTAACTCGGGAGAGCTTCATGAGCGCCAGCTCTATCTCAGGGTGCCCCGGGCAGCCCGGCTTTCCCTCTTCCACAAACCGGCGGTAGATATGCAGAGCATTCTTTTCTGCTGCCTCCAGCAGGGTGCGCTTGCCTGTGGATTCGTAGTATGCTGCCGCTGCTTCTATCATGTGCCCCGCGCAGTAAAGCTCGTGGCCTTCCAGCAGATTTGTCCAGCGCTTGTCTCTGTCGCTTATAGTGAAGCGGGTGTTGAGATAGCCGTCCTTATCCTGAGCTGCTGCGATCAGCGAGATCAGTTCGTCAGCCTCGGCTTCCAGCTTCGGGTCGGGGCGGCAGGCCAGGGAATACGCCGCAGCTTCCAGCCATTTCGCCGCATCGGAATCCTGGAACACCATGCCGTAAAACCCGTCGCCGGCATCCTCCCCACGCAGGGCTCTGGCAGCATTTATGAAATTCTCCCGGACATGGCTCTTCTCACCCCCCGCTCTGTCGCAAAGGACTTCATACTGATAGGGGATAACAGTATCCGCGATCAGCTTCTGATACCTGCCGACAAAGCCGTCGGCCTTGTATGCGCGGATCCCCGCCTGCTTCTGGATCTTCATAGGCTCACTCCTTGACAAATAATGATATATGTATTATAATCTTATCGCAAGCAGATTTCAATAGAAAAATCACTTATAAATATGGAGGAATATCTTGAACGAGCTGTATTTTGACAACAAGACCCTGCCTGTCGTATGTGCGCTGGACAGCCGTATCGCAGCGGAGCCTTTTTTCCATGCCGACCGTATCCTGGAATATAACGATCTGATCTATGTCTTCGAGGGAGCGATCTATGTAACGGAAGAGAATATCGACTACACTGTCCCCGAAGGGAGTATGCTGATCCTGAAACACGGCCTGCGGCATTTCGGAAAGGCAGAGATCCCCAAAGGCACCCGCTGGCTCTTCGTCCATTTTTTCCTTGAAGACAGCCATGCGCCCGACCTTACCGACGACGCCTCTGAGATCGGCGGCTTTGAACGGCTGGAGCGCAGGGTCCGGCTGCCGAAGCAGCTCTTCGGGCTTACCGGGAGCGAGCCGGAGCGAAGGCTCTCAGAGCTTGTGGCATATTCCGGTTCTCAGCGGGGAGACAAGCGCTTCCGGCTGAATCTTATGCTGGCAGAAGCCCTCTCCGAAGCCGCTCTCTACGGCAGAGCTGAGCCCTCTCTTGCCGACAGGGTCGCATCATACATCCAGAGAAACATCAGGGTGCCCTTCTCTGCTGCGGCGCTGGAGAGAGAATTCTTCCTGAGCTACAAGCGCCTTGCGGCGGTCTTCAAGGCCGAAAAAGGGAGATCAATGCAGCAGTATCACAGCGAGCTGCGGCTCTCCGAGGCGGCGATGCTGCTTCGCACTACCGCCCTGCCCATAGGCGAGATCGCTGCGGAGATGGGTATCAGCGACCCGCTGTATTTCAGCCGGTGCTTCAGCGCCCGCTTCGGAGCCTCTCCGAGAGAATACCGCCGGAAGATGAGCGTAAGCTATTGAAGATCCAAAGGGGCTTATTCACAAACAGCCTTCAGCAAAAAAGGGTATTCCCCGCCCGGGGGAATACCCTTTTTTCATACTTATCAGAGAGATATCCTGAAAGGCGATACCGGCAGGCCTCTGCCGTCAAACAGGCAGGGCTTCTCCGGGTCAGACCTCCAGGCGTATCTTATCATATCCGGCTTCTTATCCGCCGGGATGAACAGGCCGCCGTCCCTGGCTGCCGGCTTGACAGTCCTGACCTCGCCGCCGGTTACGGTCTCGAAATAGCCCTCGTCCTCCCCCAGAGCGACAGACTCGGTAAAGCGGAGCATTACACCGCCCTGCTCATAAACAGCGCTCTTGCAGGTAACAGGCTCATAGCCCTTTTTGTCATAGACCAGAGCTTTTGTCGCTATCGCCAGCCTCTTGCCTACATCCCATTTATTTATCGGGTGCAGATCGTTGCTCTCGCCGAGGCCGATAGTCACTGCCATAGCAGTTCCGGGGATCTTGCAGCATTCAAGCTGCGCCTCTCTCAGCCTGGCCCAGGAATCGTCGGGGACGCCGAACTCCGGGAGCTGAGTCGAGATAACGGGGATATCGTAGCCGCAGCGCTCTCTGTAATACTCAACAAATCGGGTGAAGAGCGCAGCATATTTATCGGCGTTGTAGCCGTTGGATTCCGCCTGATATATCAGCATCGCCTTGAAATTGAGGCCATAGGCGGGGGCGGTGGTCTTTCCGTAGACAGCCAGAGGCAATCCCTGGAAGAATGTCGCCGGGACAAGGCATTCGGCATCGACCGCCCTGCACATCGTCCAGCCGGAGGTCAGATCAACGATCTTATCTCCGCTCTTGAGGCACCAGCGCTTGCCTCTTGTCACTCCTCCGAAGCGCCCCCGCACATCCAGCAGGACAGCGATACGGTTCCTGCCACAGGCCAGAGTTCCCTCCGGTATTTGATAGAATCTGGGCGGATACATATAGCCTGTCTCTCCGACTCTTTTGCCGTTGATGTAAGCCACATCCCTGTCGGTCATCGTCCCGAGGAGGAGCATGGCACCCTGCTCCGGGAAGTCTTCGGGAAGGTCGATATCGTTATAGAACCAGACTCTTCCGGGAGCATCGGATATATCCACCGGGAAGCTGACTTTTTTTCCCTCCGGAGACTCTCCCGCCAGTATCTTTGCGCCGAGCTTGTCTCTCTGCTCGATATCCGCAAAATAGGCGCCCTCTCTCGCCATATCCTCAGCCATAGTCTTTTCGATATAGTCAGGCTGATTTGCCTTGTCAAGAAATTCATCGTAATCGCCGTATTCACGAAGGATACGGCAAGGCAGCCTGCCCTCGATGGGTGCGCCGCCCGCAGAGGTGTTGACCAGGCCTATAGGGATCTTTATGTCGTCATAGAGAGTCTTAGCGAAGAAATACCCCGCTGCGCTCATATCGAGAGCGGCCTCGCTGTCCGAACGTGTCCAGCAGCCCCCTGTAAAGCTGTCCAACTCCAGTTCCGGGTCGAAGCAATTGTCTACCGGGGCGCGGAACTCTCTTATCATGGGGCAGTCAGGCTTGCGGAACACATCCGAGAAGGGATCATAGGTGCGTCTTATGGGCAGTTCCATATTGGACTGCCCTGTGATATGGAACACATCTCCGAAGAGTATATCCCTGATAGTTCTGGCCTCTCCTCCGCAGGAGAGAGTAAACTCGCAGGGCTCCTGGCAGGCAGGCTGGGCAGGGAGCGCTATCTCAAAGCGGCCTTTCTCATCGGCTGCGGCGGAATAGCTGCCTCCGCAGGCAGTGAGGGTCACCTCCGCTCCGGCATCGGTGCGGCCTCTTATCATATTCTCAACATCTCTTTGCAGTACCATACCGTCGGAATAAACAGGGTCAAGCGTAAACATAGCTATTGCTCCTTTCGTTTTATCAGTAAAGCCTTCTGCCGTGCTCGTCCTCAATGCCGGAGAGCCTGTGGAAGAATGCGTTGACTATATCTCTCCATTCCTTCGCGCAGCGGAGCTGCTCCTTGAAGCGCTCGCAGCCGTTGCGGAAGGTCTCGGCATCGATGCTGCCTTCAAGGCTGCGGAAAAGCCTGTAAAACTCCTCTGCCTGCTCACAGCCCTCGAAATGGGAATCGTAGATATGCTGGATAAGTGTCTTTCCGCTTTTCAGGACATGGGTGTAGGGGACCCGGCAGAAGAAGAGCAGCAGCTCATCCGGGCAGGTCTCCGGAGAGGAATAGATATCGCACAGCGGAGGATAGTAAAGCTCGGAATAGCCTGTCCCTCTGCCGCTGCGGTCGATGCCGACGGCATCGCGGTCGGCGCGGTTATAAGTGCCCCAGCGGTCGAACTCATAGCCCCAGGGGTCGGGGCCGTAATGGTGATTGGGCTTGCACATCCAGCCCAGGCCGAGGGGGACAGTATATTTCTCATAAGCCTCATGGGAGCCCAGCAGGATATACAGCAGCTTCTCCGAGACTTCTTCGTTCCCGCCGAACATCAGAGTCACCCATTCGTCGATGATATCCTCGGCGGAGAGCTCCGGCTGGAAGCAGAGCCTTCCGAAGCCGTACAGATTGGCTCCTGCCAGCTCGCTGCCTGTCCAGCAGAAGCTGTCGCCCGTATTCGAGACAGCGGCGGCTCCGCTTATCATATCCAGGACCCTGTCTTTATCGCGGCCGTTATGCATCCGGAATTCCATTATCTCCCGGAACATAGGAATCAGGCAGCAGACATGGAGCTGCTGGCCGGTGTATTCCTGAGCGAGCTGGAACTCAGCCGCCAGAGCCGTGTTCTTCATTACCCCGAAGAGCGGATGGACAGGCTCTCTGACCTGAAAATCCATCGGCCCGTTCTTGACCTGCAGGATCACATTGTCGTCAAAATGCCCGTCCAGCGGAGCGAAGGTATTATACCCTGCGCAGGCGCGGTCGGTGCGGGTGTCGCGCCAATCCTGGGAGCAGTTATAGACAAAGCATCTCCAGATGACTTTTCCGCCCCAGGGCTTTAAGGCTCTCGCCAGCATATTTGCGCCGTCGGCATGGTCGCGGCCGTAGGCATAGGGCCCCGGCTGTCCCTCAGAATCCGCTTTGACAAGGAATCCTCCCAGCCCTCTGACGGAGGAGAAGATCTCCCTTGCTTTCTCTCTCCACCAGCTCTGCACAGCCGGATCAAGAGGGTCTGCCGCAGAGAGCCCGCCGACAGACATAGGCGCCGAGAAATCGACGGAGAGATAGAGGGATATCCCCCATCTTCCCAGCAGCTCTCCCAGCATATCCAGCTTTTGATAATAGGCGGAGGTAAGGAACCTGACCGCCTCTCCCCGGACATTGACATTGTTTATGGCGACAGCATTTATCCCGACAGAAGCCAGCAGCCTTGCATACTGGACAGTCCTGTCGCTGATTATTATCTCGTTATCCCTGAAAAAGAATGAGCGTCCGGAATATCCCCGCTCTATGGAGCCGTCGGCGTTATCCCAGTGGTCCAGCATACGCAGAGGCAGCGCGGGGCTGACCTTGCGGCTGATCCGGGTAAAGCCCTGCTCTGTTACAAGCGCTCTTATGTAATCAAAAACTCCGTAGAGCAGCCCGGCCTCGGAGCCTCCCGAGACAGATGCTCCCCTCTCGTCGGCGCTGAGGGTATATCCCTCCGGAGAGAGATAATCTGCGATATCCAGCTCGACGATAAAAGCGGCGCTGTCGGCTCCGAAGGTGAGCTCCGCCCCCGGCAGCAATGTCGAGAGGGCAGTTATCAGCTCGCTGACTGCGGCGCAGTCTCTTCTGACTCCTTTGAGGCAGCGTATGGCAAGGCTGCCGGAAAAGGGGATATCCAGCGGCTTGTAATCCAGCCAGAGCTTTGAATATGCGGCTTCCATATAGTCTCTCTCCTTTCGGCGGCGCGTCCTTTATTTTGTGCGGTCGAGCCGCTTCTTTATCTCCTCGTAGCTTATCCCGAACTCATCCAGGACAGTCTTGGCAAGGCTGGTCTGGGAGGGCTTTCCTCTGACCACCTTATATTTTCTCTCGCCGGTCTTTTCATCGGTCAGGACGACGAGGCTCTCGAGCCTTGATCTGAGCTCAGTCTTGTTCAGCTCATCGACCTTGTCGGTGAGCTCAAGAAGATGGGTCGCAAATATTCCCCGGACTCCGATCATTGTAAATATCCTGACCATCTCTCCCGCGATATCGACACACTCCTTGGGGGTAGTGCTCTGTATCGACTCGTTCATAAACAGCAGCCCGGAGGGAGTTATGGTATCACTGATAGTGCGGAACTGCTTGATCTCTGTCGTAAACCGGGAGGCGTTTATGCCGGTCTGCTCCTCCTTGGGGAAGTGGGTATAGATATAATCCGCAGGGCAGAGCTCGCAGCTTTCCGCCGGGACATACAGCCCGGCCTGCGCCATGCAGAAGCATATCCCGACCGCCCGGACGAAGGTAGTCTTTCCGCCGTTATTGGCGCCTGTCAGGATATAGAAATCAGCATCCTCCCCGAAGGTTATATCGTTGGTGACGACAGGGCGCTGATCCTTATTGTGCATATTATATGTCCGCGCCTCGCGGAAATAGATCGGGTCGAAAAGCCCTTTGATACGGGTCGTCTTATCGGTTATAACAGGGCGGCACATTTTCAGCCCGGAATTCTCGCAGAGGTTTATGAGATCTATCGCTCCGAGGTAGAAATCGAGCTGATAGCTTATGGAATACATATCCTTCAGAGTTATCTTCTGATACTCCTCCAGGACATCTCCGATCTTGGCGACATAGCTGTCGGTCATGTCAGAGAGCTCCTCAAAGAGAGCCTTGTCGGCGGCGTTTATATTCTTCCCGCCCTCAACATTGACACCGTTATACTTGTTCTTGGCGCTTTTCAGGATCTTATTTGACTGGAAATTCGCTCCGTGATATATGATCCTGTCCAGCACTGATGGCTTCAGGATATAGGGCTCGGAGGAGAGCTCCAGTATCCCCGCAGAGACAGGGACGAGAGTCTCGTCAAGATTTATTGCGACAGTTACGCTCCTGATCCTGTTTTTTATCATCTCTCTGAGCTCACGGCATTCCCGGCGAAGCTCCTTATAATGCTTGTTCTCAAACTGCTCCTCAAAGTAGCGGAACATATTTATTATACCCTTTGCCCGGAGCTTATCCTTGTTCTCGGTATAGAAGCTATGGAGTATCTCCATACAATCGACATAGGCTTCAAACGCTTCCAGCGATTCTGCCAGCATTGTGAACGAATCCGGGTTCGAGAGCCGGTAGATATTCTTTCTGTCGTTCTCCAGCATTATATCCACAGTTTTCTTGACAGTTGCTCCCAGCTTGGGGATATTTCTGAAATCCTCAAGGATATCAAGGCGGTAGTTGATTATCTCCGGGTCGCAGCAGAACTCGCAGAGCAGGTCGAGAGTGCGCTTGGAATAATAATTTGAGATCATTCCTGCCAGCATCTCCAGCTCCAGGTTAGCGATATGGTCCTTGGGATAATCCCGCCTGGCGGCGGAGAGGGCGTTCATCGCGTCGCGTTTTTCCTTTGAAGGATAATAGAGATCGACGATAGGGTCCTTGATATCGGTATAGTCTGTATTTTTCATCCTCTCGCCTCCGTTGTATACCCGCTTCGGGCATTTTTATGGAACGTCCTCACAAGCTGCCTCGCCAGGAAAAGGTAAGCCGCAGCTTTAAGGACAACAAGTATCACAGTTACTGCCGCTGCTGCTGCGCCGTATCTCCAGAGCAATGAATCAAGCTGCGAGAGGCGGTCGTCGCGGTAGGGGATATTCCCGGAATACATCAGGTTAAGTCTTCTTCGCTCGTCGGGGGCGATGAGCTCCTTGACGGCATAAAATCTGCTTGCAAGAAAAACGGTATTAGCGACTGCGGCGGCGGCCAGGCCGAGGCAGTAATTTCTGAAAAAGGCATACTCGCCGTAGAGGTCGATGGTATAGAGCTTACGCCGGAGCTTTCCTGCAAGAAAAACACAGGCACCGGCTATCAGCAGCCAGTTTACGAGGGCGGCTCCCAGCGGAACCAGAGCAACATAGGCATAGGAAGGGATCTTAGCGGTATCCAGCTCGATCTCCCGGAATGTACTGATAAGCAGCACATCGGAAACGACGGCAACGATAGCTGCCCAGGCAACAGAGAAGATCAGAAAATGCTTTTTAAACTTCATCCTATCCCTCCTTTTTTAACGCCGAAACGCGGCGCTCCCGGTGGTCGCTTGCTGTCGTTGCGGGGTCGTCATTACGCCCTGCGACGATGCCGGAAGGTTCAGCGGTGTCTTTCCTTTAGAGGGGCGGGACGTTTTGTAAAGGGTGCTGCCCCGCCCAGACCAAGTGCAAAAACTTCACATCATCTCCCGCTTAGTTTCGGGGGCTTTCCGGTCGCCCCCGAACCCCTTCGGTCGTTTTTTTAACTCCGAAACGCGTCGCTCCCGGTGGTCGCTTGCTGTCGGTGGTGGGTCGTCGTTTCGCCCTGCGACGCTGCGTATAGGTTCAGCGGCGTCTTTCCTTTAGAGGGGCAGGACGTTGTGTAAGGGTGAGGCTCAGCACAAAGCAATGATCCATGGACTATGAGAGAACTGTCTGCCCCGTTCCAAGAGCGAGAACCGTACTTATCAGCCTTTCCGGGGGCAAAAAAGCTATATATAAAAATTATACTATCTCTTTTATAAGATGTCAATGACAAAAATCACAATGACACCCGCCGGAGAGAGAAAACTTCTTGCGAAAATTTGCCGATAGCTCTTTACTTTTGTCAGGCAATGTGGTACAATAATAATATATTTAACGCTTTGACGTTTTTAGTCATTAAAGCAGATCATTTTTGAAAGGATCGATAGAAATGCCGATAACCGAGCTGCTGGAAAGAAATGCCGAGCTCTACGGGAATGAGGTCGCGCTTGTCGAGGTCAACCCGGAGATCACCGAAAGGAAAAGAGTTACCTGGAAGGAATACGAGCTCATTGAGCCCGCCTCTGTCAGCTACTACCGCAGAGAGATCACCTGGAAGGTCTTTGACGAGAAGGCTAACCGTTTTGCCAATATGCTGCTCTCCAGAGGTGTCAAGAAGGGCGATAAGGTCGGGATACTCCTGATGAACTGCCTTGAATGGCTCCCGATCTATTTCGGAGTCCTCAAGACAGGCGCACTTGCTGTCCCGCTGAACTTCCGCTATGCTCCCGACGAGATCAAATACTGCCTTGATCTCGCTGAGGTGGATATCCTTATGTTCGGCCCCGAGTTCATCGGACGCATTGAGGAGATCGCTGACGATATCAGCCGCCACAGGCTGCTCTTCTATGTCGGGGAGGGGTGCCCCTCCTTTGCAGAGCACTATGACAGCCAGGCTTCTAATTTCCCCTCGACCGCTCCAGATATCAAGCTCACCGATGAGGACTACGCCGCCATCTATTTCTCTTCCGGAACGACAGGCTTCCCCAAGGCTATCCTCCACAAGCACATGAGCCTTATGCACTCTGCCAAGGTTGAGCAGGTTCATCACGGCCAGCAGAGAAACGATGTCTTCCTCTGTATCCCGCCCCTTTACCACACCGGAGCCAAGATGCACTGGTTCGGCAGCCTTTATTCCGGCAGCAGAGCTGTGCTGCTGAAAGGCGTAAAGCCCAGATCAATAATCGAGACAGTCTCCCGCGAGCACTGCACGATAGTATGGCTGCTGGTGCCCTGGGCTCAGGATATCCTTGATGCCATCGACCGCGGCGAAGTTGATCTCTCCGAATATGAGCTCTCTCAGTGGAGGCTCATGCACATCGGCGCTCAGCCTGTTCCGCCCTCTCTTATCAACCGCTGGAAAAAGGTCTTTCCGAACCACCAGTATGATACCAACTACGGCCTCAGCGAGTCCATCGGCCCCGGCTGCGTACATCTCGGAGTCGAGAACATACACAAGGTCGGCGCTATCGGCAAGGCCGGCTACGGCTGGGAGGTCAAGATCGTTGACGAGAACGGCGAGATCGTGCCGAGAGGCGGTGTCGGTGAGCTCTGCGTAAAGGGCCCCGGTGTCATGACCTGCTATTACCGCGATGAAAAGGCAACAGCCGAGACCTTGAAGGACGGCTGGCTCTTCACCGGAGACATGGCTCAGGAGGACGAAGACGGTTTCATCTTCCTGGTAGACAGAAAGAAGGATGTTATCATCTCCGGCGGAGAAAATCTCTATCCCGTACAGATCGAAGACTTCCTCCGCTCGCATCCTGCCATAAAGGATGTTGCTGTCATCGGTCTGCCCCATAAGAGGCTGGGAGAGATCGCTGCGGCGATAATCTCCGTAAAGGAAGGCATGACTCTGACCGAAGATGAAGTCAACGAATTCTGCTACAAGCTGCCCCGCTACAAGCGCCCCCACAAGATCATCTTTGCGGATGTTCCGAGAAACCCGACAGGCAAGATCGAAAAGCCCAAGCTCAGGCAGATCTACTGCGGCGAGAGCCTGGTCGCTTCGCAGGTAAAGAGCTGAATACAGAGCATAAAGGCAACACCGCACGACCCCTGTGCATCAGTATGCGCAACCTCAATTAACATTGAGGTAAAGATTTTCGTCAGATTGCCTAAATTCGACGCAGGCTTGCAAGCGAAGTTTACTTCGCTTTACGCAACGTCAAGGAGAATTTGGGTAATATGACGGAAAGCTGGCAAGCAGATGATATGCAGAGGCGTTAGCCGCGGGGCGTGCGGTGTTGCCTAAAATATTACGCCCCGCTGTAATGCAAAGCAGCGGGGCGTTTTTGCTTATTGCTTATATGGTTATCCCTTTGACACACCATTTTCAAACACCTTATTTATGAGATTACGGCAATTAGACCAACGCTGTGCTATCCCCCGCCGGAGGCGGGGGATAGCACAGCAAGATAAAAAGCCTTAAGGAATATGTGCGGTGTGCCAGCGGGATAGTCAGAATTACTTATTACAGTATTTTCATTCAGCAGCCTGCTGACCCCGGACCTCTGTGCATCGGACGGTCACTCTGCTGTATCCGCTCCAGGTGCAGGTAAAGAGGGTAAGGTCCCAGCGGTCGCTGCCGGAGCGAAGAGTCCCGGCATCCATCCCTGAGATAAGCTCCTCCCAATCGACCCGATAGATATACTCGCGGCCGTCGAGCCCGGTGAATCTGACCTCGTCGCCCTCTTCCAGGTCCTCCAGATCCAGGAAGAAAGAGCTGTAATTATGGGCGCAGATTATTATATCCCGGTCTTTGATGCTCCCGGAATAGACGCAGGCTGCGTTCTGCATCTTGACGTAGTCCCAGCCCTCGGTAACGGGGAGTTCGATGCCCAGCTTCGGGACAGTTATGATACCGATATAGCGTGTCCCGTCTATATCAAGAGGCGTGAGCTCCTCCTCTTCCTCCGGAGCAGGAGGGGTGTCAGTGCTGCTGCCGGGGAGAGGGTCGGGGCGGCTCTCTGTATCCTTATCCGGCAGAGAAGAGCTTTCTGCTGCTTTTTCCGCATAGGCTCTGAGCTTGATAACCGTTTCCTCCGCGTTCTTTTTTGCCTCGGAGGAACGGTATTTGTTATAAATGACAAGGGACACTGCCGCTGCGAGCAGCAATGCCCCTACTGCGATCAGAATACGACCGAGCTTTTTATTCGTCATGTCCGCTGTCCTTCTTGCTTGATACTCTCAGGCCAAGAGCCACAAGGATAAGCCCTGCGACTGCCATTACCGGAACAGGCCACCAAAGCTGACCGGTCTGAGGGATAGTACTTTCGCTGTCGGTATCGCCGCCGGGTCTCTTGCTTCCGCTCTCGTCGTCAGCGCCGGTCTTTTTGCCGCCGCTCTCGTCCTCGGCGCCGGACTTCCTGCTGTCGTTATCATCGCTGTAGCTGGAATCGGGCGTACTGTCCGAGCCGTGAGAATCTGTATCCGAATCGGGGATATCGGGCTGATCCTCGGCTTCGATCTTTGGCATAACGTCGGTATCCGCGCCCTCCTTGAACTCGACGATCGCGGGGGAGGCGGTATACTTCTTGTTATCAGCGATCCTTTCCTCGGCGCTCAGGAAATAGACTCCCGCTGCTCCGACTGCGGCTTCGGTTATGCCTTCGCTGTCGGCCTCGGCTGTAAAGTCGGGTGCAACAGAGTTATCCTCGATAAATTTTGCGAGCTTATCGGCGGCCTCTCTGACCTCCTCGTCGGTCATACCTTCGAGAACGACACCGCTGGCTTCAAAGCTCTCGCTTATCTTCAAGCCTGCGGGCTCGCGGGTGCCGATCTTCCAGATCTGCCATTTGAGCAAGGCGGGCTGCCCGCTGTATCTGCCGTCGATCCTGATGACGCTGTCGGCTGCGAAAGCGGTCATCGGCGTAAGCATCATTATCGTCATAGCGAGCAGAAGGCAGAATGCTCTGATATATCCCGTTCTTTTCATGAACATACCTCCAGAAAGTCTTTGTCAGGACTTTGTCTTATCCTTATCGCTCTCCAGCACCGAGAGCGGATCCTTATGCGGAAACTTCTTTTTCTTCCCTCCGAAGAGCCACCAGCCTATCAGCAGCGCTACAGGGAAAGCCGAGATTATCGGCACGACCTGCATCGAATCGAGCATAACGGCATCGGGAGAGATCTTGACTGCAGCAGACTGCGGGTCGGCATCGGCGGGAGCTCTGTCAGAGACTCTCCGGGCGCGGACAAGGAGCCTGTGGGTATTGACACCGTAAGGCGTACAGGTCATAAGTGTCAGAAGATCGCTCTCCGGGTCGGCAGACAGAAGATGATGATCTCCGGGGAGGACGATATTTATCTCCTCGACCTCGTAGGTCAGGACCTCCTTGAGCACAGTTACCGTGAACTCGTCGCCTACCACCAGCTTATCCAGGTAGGAGAAAAGCTCTGCCGAAGGCAGGCCTCTGTGGGCGGAGATGACAGCGTGAGTCCCCTTCCCTCCGACGGGAAGGCTGGTGCCCTGCAGATGTCCGACTGCGACATTGAGCACGCCCTCGCTGGTCCCGTGATACACCGGCAGCTCCAGACCGATCTGCGGGATATTCACGATAGCCATTACGCCTGTCCCCGTTATATCGAGGATATTGTCGTAATCGGGGACTTGTTCATAGTCATAGAGGGGCGCCGAGAGCTTTGAAAGAGCTTTATTGTATTCGTGGGCTCTTTTAAGGATTCCCTCGACCTTATCCGGGTCGCTGCTGTCCATTTCGTTTACAGCCTTCTGATAATCCGCGACTACGCGGCTCTGGACCTTAGTGTTCCACCAGTTGCTGACTGCGGGGTAAAGCATTACGGAGAGGCCCACAAGAAACACTATCACAAGGATGACGGTGGTGCGTTTGCTGTTTTTGTTTCTCATGAGACCCTCCCTAATGCCCGGCGGCGCTTACCGCCGGGCGCAGGAATCAACTTGGTTTAAATTTCAGCTAAGTGTTGAAAGAATCACTGATCCTTCTTGGCTCTTCTTCTTGCAACAAGAACGATGCCTGCTGCTGCTGCGGTAATGCCGCCGCCTACATAGAAGATAGTAGTACCGATTCCGCCGGTCTCGGGGAGCTTATAGCCCTTCTGGTTCTCAACTTCAAGGTACATATAGCCGTCATCGTCTGTAACGCCGTCAGAAGTATTCATTGTACCGTATGCGTCCGAGCCGTCATTATTTTTATATCCCCAGGATCCGTCAGTGTTTCTGACAGGATCATTTCCGTCTGTTGTGAGCAGAGGAACAAAGCTGACTTCGATATCCTCTTCCAGCAGGTTGTAATCTTCAGGAGCCTCGACCTCTCTGAGGAAATATGTACCGGAATCAAGGCCGGTGACAGTGATGAAACCGCCATCGTCAGAGGTCAGGACATAATCGGTATTCGTGGTATCAATTTCATCGGGCATTTCATCGAACTGTACGAAATTGCCTTCCTCGTCAACTTTAGCAATGGCCTCTTGATTGTTTTCGCCCTTACGAACGAGAACGAACTTGGCTCCTGCAAGAGCTCCCTCGGTATCCTTGTCGAGCTTGTTGAGCGCGATGGCATAGGTGTAAACTACAACGCCGTCCTCGGTTGTATCTTCGGTCTCCTCATCCTTCTCTTCGGTTTTTTCCACTTCCCCTTCACCGGTCTGCTCAAAGTAGCCCTCGCCGTCGTATTCAGGGTTGGTAGTATAGGTCAGATGAACACCGTTGGTATTTCCATCAGGGCCGATAACTGCATTCTCAGGGTCGAATTCTGTAGCATAGTTCACCTTTACGATAGAAGCAGCGGTAACTGCATGGTTCGTGATGTCGTTGATAATGATCCTGATCGTGGTTTCGTGGGTTTCTGCATCGGTATCAATGATGATATAATCAGGACGTATCTCGACTTCATCAACAGTAACTGTGAAATCGACCGCATTGGGAACCTCGAAGCCTGCTGCCAGACAGTCGGTGAACTCATAGTAGTAGTGATCATAATCAGCAATAGTCTGAGGCATTGTGCCGACGATCTGGAAATTGATCTGCTCTCCGAAGGAATAATCGGCTGCATCGTTATAACCCTCAACATAAAGATCTTTGTCGATCTCCGAGCCTACGGTAACAGTATAATCCTCCTCTATTACCTTCTTCTCAGCTCTGGGAGCGCCGATCTTAGCCTTGATCTCGAGTTCGCCTGCCTTAGCGATCTTGAGCAGGTCGCCCTTTAATGTATTGTCGTTGGCATCGGTCTCTTCGATGTAGTAATAACCTAAGGGGAGCTCTGTTCCGTCCTTGACCTCTGTAAATGTCTCTGAAAGAACTCCATTGCTCTTGAGTTTCGAGGTCACCGTTGCAGCATCTGCTTTGCTGAGATAGTCGAGAGCAAAAATCATCGGGGAGGCTGACTCATCAGCACCGGTGATAGCAGCAAACAGTGCTTCAGCATTCACGCCGGATCCGACAGCAATGTCATTAGAGGTGAATTTACCTTCTGCATCGGGTGTGCCGACAAAGATCTGATATGCCTTATAGGTGTTCTTGTTGCTTTCATCGATAACGATAGTAGCAGCAGTGGCATCAACATTCGGTTCCGCCTCAGCGAAAGCGCCTGCGGTCATAACGGTCATTGCAAGAATAAATGCTGCGGCTGCGGCCGCCATTCTTTTAAACATTTTCATTAAAAACACTCCTTATTTAATCTGTGGTCATTTACTTTTTAAACAAACGCTTATTCCTGTTCCCTGCGTTTATTGATAATGAAATAGATGGCTGCGGCAAGCATGAGGCCTGCTCCGGAAATGAAGAACAGTGCTTTTCCGCTGCCTCCCGTTTCGGGAAGAGAATACTTCTGGGGAGACTCATTAGGCTGATTGAGAACAGTCATTTCAACGGCCTGATCTTCTGTGACAGCGAAGCCGTTGTCCGAGTAGTCGATAGCCTGGAACAGTCCGCTCTCCGTCTCTTCGACGTAGTAGTAGATCGGGTCGCCCTCTGCGGTAGTGATCCTCAGGCCGTCCAGAACTCCGCTCCAGTCTTCGTTCTTATAAACTGTCAGCGTCTTCTCGACGACACATTCAGCTCCGTCCGGCAGAGCAACTGCTGCTTTCTCGAACTCATCGGGAAGATCCGCAGCTGAAATGCTGTCCTGGACTGTTACGGAGTTATCGCTGCTGTCCTTACAGCTAAAGGTGAAATTACCGCCGCTTCTGCCGCCGTCGTTGATGTTTATCACAACATCAACGGTCGTCGCTGCCGCATCTGCGGGAATAGGAACGGTAAACGTCTTGGTATTGTTGACGAAGTACTGATCGTTCCAGACGTGATAGCTCGTTCCTCCGACAGTATATCCTCCGCCCAGCTCATAGTTCTGGTAATCTCCTGTAACTGTCAGGTAGTAGGTCTCGCCTGCGTCAGCGGCAAATGCCTTGGTCAGTACATACTGGCCGTTGTTCTCATTTACCCTGATATTGACGACTGTTCCCTGTGTCAGGCTATGATACTGGCTCTCTGGCTGTGCCGTCTTGACAGTGTAGCCGTAGACATTGAAGGTGACCTTCTCGGTATCCGGTTCGTCTCCGTACCACTGCTTATTGACCTTTATGCTTCCTGCGGGATACGCTTCATTGGTGAGTTTGAAGGTACCGTTCTGCAAGCCGTTGGTCAGATAGTTGGCGTCATAGCCTTCGGGCGTTTCCTCAACGATGTAGTAGTAATAATCGGTATCCTTGAGGTCGATATCCTCGAGCTTGGTGTACCAGCCGTTCTTTGCTGTAAGTGTGATGTCCTGAACGAACTCTGCCGTGCTGATATCGAAACCGGGCGAGTAGTTTTTAACGTTCTCGGATGTTCTTATCAGGCTGGGTGTACTGCTGTCGTGGCTCAGGGTCACACTGAACTCGCTGTCTCCGGTAACGGGAGCCGAGCTTGTGACATTCACAAGATGGATATCTCCGCCGGGTTGTGCGCAGCTCACGCCGCTTCCCTGAGTATTAAGCCAGCCGTTGCCCTTGATGATGATCTTTGCCTTGAAGTATTCTCCGTCAGCGACCAGTGCATAGCAATCCGAACTATTGTTGCCTTCGTTGATCGTCAGCTTGACAATATGGTTGTTTGCTGTGCTTTCGGGAGGTGTAGTAGTCCGATAGAGCTTCAGCGCCAGCTCGTCGAGGGATGTCCCTCCGTTCCAGTATTTCCGGACATCCAGCTCGCAGGCATTATTCGCAAGCTCGATCTTTGTTCCCGAGCGCACCACCATAAGGTCTGCGCTTGTGATACCGATCTGCTGTAAGGCTGTATTGGCAGGCTTAGCTTCTGCCATGGTCTCATCCTTCGGCTGCTCGTAGAAATAATGGTCGTTGGTGCCTTCTTTGTAGAAGTATCCCGACGGAGCCTTTGTTTCTGTCAGCTTGTAGATGTATCTTTGCCGCCCGAGAGCGTCGGTATTATAAACGAAGTAGTTTCTTGTTACCGTCTGCTCTCCGACTGTGACTTCTTTTGTCACATAGCGCTGGAGGCTGGGAAACTCGATCTGGCCCTTTTCTTCGCTTGTTATGAGCTTCATAGGCGTAGCGCTGTCGGAAGAATCCCATATACCAAATGCAGATGAATGTAAAGGAATGTCCTTAGAATGGTCTATCTGTGAGGAATCGTGCTCCATATAAAGTGTGCTTTCCTCATAGACTTCTTTTGCTTCTGTTCCTGTCAGGGTCTCCCAGGACTTATTGACAGTATCGTATCTTTGCAGGATGAATTCAGCTCCGGGCAGCGATTCGAGCCAGTTGTCTGTGCTGACCTTTCTGAGATTTATCCTCGGGACTGAATCGGCATAGGCTCCGGAAGACTGATTCTTATTGAAGCTATAGCTCTTGTCCTCGCTTGATTCAGCCTGAAGCCCGGAGATAACGGCATTATTCTTGAGCTTCATGTTATCGGTATTGAAGCTATCGTCGCTCTTGGCCTGCAGATTGAATTCAAAGGTATAATCGTATACGATCCTGATATGAGTCTGATCGGGAACGGTAAGCTCGAAGATATATACATCGCCGTCTCCGTGAACTCCGTCCGCGACAGGATATGTTTTCCTGATCGGGATAGTAAATCCGAATTCCTCGGGAGTCAAAAGTGTCTCATTGCCATCCTCATCGACCGAGTAGACCTTGACGCTGTCCGGTGAAAGGGGTGTGAACAGTATCGGGCAAAGAGCGTGCTGTCCGTCATCGGCGAGGTTGATGGTATCTCTTACCACAAGGGAATCTCCCTCCGGCAAGAGCTTTCTTGCATTGGGATTGATATCGAGAGTGTAGGTTACTGCGTTATTGATGGGCTTATTGTTCCCATCCAGCTTTGTCTTGCCGGACTTGGTGACCTTCGGGGAATCGTCCGTGAGAGTTACCTGGACGGTATCCAGCTCGCCGTTTGTCTCGGCTGTATTCTTGATGATCGCCTTTCCGTTGGGAGCGCCCTCATCGTCGCGCAGCAGGAGAGCGAAGAGATCCTCGCTGCTTATCTCGACAGAATAGTTTATCGTGACCTTTCCGCCGTCGTGGATGCTGCTGGGAACGGTAAATGTAAGCTCATTGCCGTTCTGCGCCCAGGAGACGCCGCCGTCTGCCTCTGACTCCGCCAATATCCCGGTCTGTGTCCCGTTATTTCCGAGGCTGTATGTACCTGTGCCTGCCTTGTAGATGAAATTCTCGGGAAGCTGATCTGTAACTACGATATCGGTAGCGTTGTCAAAGCTGTTGAACTCATTGAGCGTCAGCATATACGTCAGCGAATACTTGCCGGTGTTCTCGTCGTATCCGATAACAGAAAGACCGAAATCCTTGTTCTGGTCGGTATAGCCGCCCCACTGATTTGAGTAATCGAAGATGGTCTTGTTTATGGCAGGTCTCTTGACCAGCTCATGTGTGGCTGTTTTATCGGGAACACCGGGGTAATTCAGCGTATTGCTGTAAGTGATCTTGTCATTGTACTCCATATCAGCATCTCTGAGATGCTGAGCTCCCTCCGCCTTGGCGGTATAGGTGATCGTGAGGTTATTAGCTTCAGAGAGGACTCTGTAAACCTCCGAATCCGGGTCAGCCTCCTTATAGGCTATCCTGAATTTCGTTATGCCGTCATCAGTACTTGTAACAGGATACAGCTCGAAAACATCATCGAAATCGAGGTTTCCGGTAATGTCCTGCCAGTTTTTGTTGACAAACTTTAACGTAAAGAAGTCCGAAGTGAACATATCGGGGCTTATATACAGCTTTACGTCTTCACTGGCCTCACCCTTCAGCTTGGCCGACATATCGTCCTCGATATTGTATTTTTCCTGCATTCCGAAGAGGAATCCTCCGGGATAGGTGCTGAGTTCCAGAGTAAATTTGATCTGGAAGCTGCCATCGGAATCAGCAGGACCGGCTTCGGCTCTCTTGTTCGATCTCTTTGGGAACTCCCAGGTCTTGACCTGAACAACAGCCTCCTCGGAGTCTATGATTTCTTCGCCGTTGACATAGTAAACGTCATTCTTTGCATCAACGCCGTTATCTTGTTTGATCTGATCCGAAGGGATATCACGAGCCTTGGTCTTATATGTGAAGACATAATACTCGGAATTCATTCCTTCCTTGAAGGAATAATAGCCTCCGCTGTTCAGGATCTCCTCCAGCGCGTTCCCGGTGACATCCTCGCCTTCCTTGTTAGTGATCTTCAGATCGGTAAGGTGGTTGCTGTTTCCGGCCTTGAACATATCGTCTAAGATCTTGTAGGGGCTATCCGCTGTCGGGTAAGCGCTGAGATCGAGCTTATAGGCATTAACGATCTTGAATTGCCAGGTGATGTAGTCGGTATTCGAGTCGTAGGAGCCATTCTTATACTCAAGGAATACGAACTCGTTGACTTCATGGTGATCGGTATCCTGTTCGTCGCCCCAGGATGCGGTATTGTCGATCTGGTATCCGTTATCGCTTCTGAAAGTTTTTCCCGGACCCGGAGGAGCAACGGTGTACTCGACCGTAAGTCTTCTGGAAGTATTTGTGCCGTTAACGGTGATCGTGGAAGTGATGGTATCGCCTTCGGCCACAGAGGCAAAGTTGACCCCTGTTTCAGGGCTTATCATTGTGACCGTAAAACCTTCAGCGTTTATGTTCTCGCTGCCTTTTGTGATCCTCATCACATCGGTGATATACTGACCGTTGAGGTCCATACCGTACTGGTTTACGAATGTGACCCTATAGTGCATAAGGCCGTCCGCTCCGATAAATCCTTCCTTTTCGACCTCGAAATTCCTCGGGATATGAGCGTCGTCCGAATCGCTGCTGAGAGGTTCAGAATCAGGTTCACCGTTGTTCAGATCAACTGTGTTGGTGAAGCTCTTGTTCTGATAAGCGCTCATATCAGCTATCGGCTGCTTATAAGTGATAACATAAGAGGAAGCGTTCTTCTTGACGGTGTCGTTCTTGAAGGTCAGGGTGTTGCCTGACACATTGAAGAGACTGGCTGCCGAAACGCTGCTGCCGTCAGCCGTAACTGTGAGCTGAGCATCGGCAGAGCTGAAATCGGGGGCATCTATTGCTGAACCGTCATATTTGAGATTATCTGTAAGGATCAGCCCGGAAAGGTCCTGTCCGGTGCGGTTGTTCACCGTGATCTTCCAGATTATCCCGTCCTCTCCGAGGACATGGTCCTTGGAGACGGAAGGCTTTGGAACAGTTGCGTACTTATCCGGGTCTATATCGTTATAGGTACTCGGTTCATCAGGATCGACGAGGCCGACCCAGTTGTTTATCCTATCGCCGTAATCATCGCTGGTAACGGGAGTATCATACTCGACGATGAATTCCTTGATAGGCTTCTTGTTGTAGGTGTGCCCTTCATACTGCACATTGTCCTTTTCCATAGTGATCGTGAACCGTCCTGTGGCCTGATCATAGGATATAGGGTTAACTCCGTTGGTAGCGGGGTCGGGATCGACTCTGTCGCTGATGCTGTTTTCCTGCGGAACGACCTTCATGGTAAGGCCGGAGATCTCCGGGGGAGTCCCGTCAGGGCCGCCGATCTTATCGTCGATCCTCAGAGTAGCCTCTCTCCACCAGCCGTTATCCTTATAGATAGTATATACCCAGTGGATCTTATTGGTCTCCGGGTTATAGACTCCGTTGGATTTAGCGATATCGGCGATAAGTCCGACCTGTATCTTAGCATCGGAAGAAGATACAGGGACATCCTTCGCCTTGGCGGATATGGTATTATCGCCCTCGATCTTGGAGAAGGACTCCTTACTGATGAGGAGCTCTCCGGTCTCCTGATTGACATACTCATCATTTACTGTGACCGGGCAGTTCCAGTAATAATCGAAGCCTTCCTTAAGAACTGTGTCGTTGGCGGCGACGATCTTGGCGCTGAGCACCTGTTCCCCGTCGGCTCCGTCAACAGAGACGATCCTGAGGGAAACGTCATTGACCTTATTGCCTGTGGCGGAATCATAGACCGGCCATTCCATATTGGGCACGAGGTCGAAGTGCACATGATCGCTTTTCAGAGAGTCTGTAAAGGTGATCTCTCGTCCGTCAACGCCGTTGTGCGATATAACATTGATCTTGAAGGAGGAGCCGCGCGCTCTCAGAGCGTCGTCCCCGGTACCCATCTCAACGCCTTCGGTAGGATAGAAGAAATCGTTGTTATAGCTCTTTTTGACTGTCAGGTCAGCGGTATGCGTATATCTGTATATCGGGACAGTAACGCTGTTGCCGGCGATATTGTAGGATTTGTCATTGGTGGAGTTGTCCTGGTTCCAGGACCAAGCCTGGAAGTTGAAACCGCCGCCGATGGCCTCATCTTCTCTTCCTACAAAATAGGGCGAGTCAAAATCGAAGGTGATAATTACCTTTCCGGTATCCGGGTCGAATACATAATGGCCTATCTCGGTCTTATCGCTGCCGCTGGTATAAACCTCGCCTTCGTTTACGACATTGGCAATTTCGAGCTCCGGAGGGATCTGCCCGTTCTGCCAGAGGTCAAAGGTAATGCTGTTGCCGTGGTCCTGCTTCAGACTGGTGATATCCTCGTTTTTGATATTGAACTTTGCCGTGATGTCAGCCATGTATTTCTTCGGATCCTGCTTATTATCGCCGGTGACCTTGGCATCTACCGTGAAAACGCCCGTCTGGTCGCTGCTGGGGACCCCTTTGATCTCCAGCGGATCGCCAGTGGCGCTCACCGCAGGCCTGATGAGGCTTCCGTAAACGCTGAACACTACCGCAAGCGCCAGAAAGACAGCCAGTGCGGAGCGCAGGCGTTTTCGCCTCCGTCCAGTCAAAAAGTCCGCCAGGACTTGTCGTATCATAATCATTTATTACCTCGTACCGCCGCCCGCATTACAGCAAAACGCCGCACAGCTACGGTCTGTAACTGCGCGGCGTTCACTTCCTGCAAGAGCATCAGTGCTGCAAGCAGAGCCGGATATCTTTTTTCCGCTTTTCCCGTTCTTTATTCTTCGGTCTCATCTGCTGATTCGCTCCGATAGGGGACCGTAAGGGAAAGATCAAGAGTCCTTGCCTTGTCAAAGGTCTCGGAGGCTGAGAAGTTGCCTGAGATCCTGATATTATCACCGACGCCCCAGAAGATCTCTGTGACATTGAACGATATCCTGGTATCCTTGCCGATCTCAAAGTCATCATCGACATAGGCAACGAGCATAAATCTAAGGATCTCTTCGCCTTTCTCGTTCAGTGTCTTATAGCCGCAGGCGGTAACTTTGTTGGGTTTTATGACATCGAAATACCCCATGTTATAGGAGTGACCGTTGCCGATCCATACTTCACCGAGGTGAGAGAACACCTTTGCTTCCTCGTCAGCCCACGGAAGCTCATATCCCTCCTTCGCGGACACGTCGATGACTATACCGTAGGTATGCTGCGCTAAATTATCAATCCCTTTCCAGGGGTCCTCCAGAAGATACTTGACCTCGATGTTGTAGCCTTCAAAGCCTTCTTTGACGGTGCCCTTGTCATCGGGCGCGATGACTGCTGCGGGCGATGATGTGAGATAATCCCCGTCTTTAGTGACCGGAGCTCCGGGATCGGAGACTTCCGAGCTGTCTTCCGTTTTGCTGTCTTCTGTTCTGCTTTCATCTGTTGTGCTGTTTTGATTGATCACCGCTGAAACTCCGGGCTGAGCGCCGGGCGCTGTTTTTATCTCTGTGCTGCTGCCCTTGCTGCCAAAAGCAAAGAATGCGGCTGCTCCTCCGAGCATAAGGATCGCTAACGCTGCGGCGATGATACCGCCTTTGTTTGTTTTTACCGCTGCTCCTGTGTCCCTTTTGTTTGTTGACATAATGAACCCCTCTCTGTCTTCTGCGCCGGAAGGAAGTGACTGCGCACTGTTAAGGACAGAGTTCAGTATGCTTTTTTTCTTTTCGTCATGGTATTTGTTTACTCCGTCTGAAAAACGCATTATCTTCACCTTCCGTTAATTGTTTTCTGAGCTTTCTAAGCATCCGGTAGATCTTTGACTTTACCGTGGATTCGCTCATTGCAAGCTCCCTGGCTGTTTTCTCAAGTGTGTGACCGCAATGGAAATGCAGATAAAAGATGCGGTATGCCGTATCGTCCGACTCAGCTATCAGCCTCATGATCTGCTCATATTCAAAGCTGTCGTCATTCTCGAGCTCTCTGAGAGCCTTCTCATCGTATATGGCGGTCTGGTCATCGATATCTTCTGTCGGTGTGAAGCTCCTGTAATAGTCTGCTGCACGTCTTTTCGCCATTGTCAGGAGAAGATGTTTCGGTCTGAGTATCTGCCCGCCCTCAAGCATTTTCTTATAGAACTCAAGATAACAGTTCTGAACGATATCTTCGGCAGCCTCCCGGGGACTGACCTTTGTGATAAGATATCGGTAGATGCTGTCATAGGTCTTGTCATAGATCTCTTCAAAGCGTTCTTTTACACTGTCGCCGCTCACGGTCTCACCTCTTTTTCATCAGCCTTCATAATATAAGTCGCAGCGGTAAGAAAAAAAGTTTCAATTTCTGAAAAATTATTCCGGGGGATCGGGTTTTTGCTTCCGACCTATATTTTACACCATTATAATCATTATTGCAAGTGCCGGTGCTGAGAGATCGGGGCTCCTGCTCCGGGCTTAATGTGATCTCCGGTATTTGTACTGCTTTTTCACCTACGGCTTCAGGCATTGTCATATCTTCTGCACAGCAGTCATGCAAGCCCGGGGCGGAAAAGCTTCTGCCCGGTCTCAAAGCTCAATACCCAGCATCTTCTCCCAATAAGCATAGCCGTAAAGCCTTGATACCCATTTGGCAAGGTATTCGTACTTGGCTCTGAGATGCGGGCATTTTGTCTGAACGTCCTCGATATAGGTCATATCATCGGGCGACGGAGAACAGGCATCTTTAAACAGTCCTTCTATCAGCGTTGCTCTGTCCTCCAGGGAAGTTACTTTGCTGTAATCTCTGTAAAAGTAAGCATCATCGTCATAGCCGTAAATATATCCCTTCTCCGTATCGCCCTCAGCAATGGCGGCGAAATCATTTGTGTAACTGAAGCCCTCCGGGTTCAGGGCGTCCCATTCATCTTCATCTATCTCTCCGACCTTTGTGCTGACTATCGACTCAACAGCGTGCAGCATTTCGTGATCGATGATCTCGGCAGTCATATCCGCTGACACGGCAATGACTGTCCTGAGCCCGTAGGCAAATGTTACGCCGCCCGCTTCAAATGGGGTGTCGCTCAGTTTATTTGAAAGATACTCAGGGAGAGCTATGTAAAGGCCTCCCTTGCCGTTTATCCTGAACTGCTCAAAAAAGTCCGCAGGGTATCTGCCCAGGATCTCGTCGAGATCCTTCAACGCTTCCTCGGTATATGCGTAGGAATCATCGTTCGGCTCCCCATCCCCGCTCTCAGCGGAAACAAAGCTGTAAGGGTCATATATATCATTGATATCCAGCACCTCGCTGCCTAAAAGGATCCTGATGCCATATTTTTTTTCGAGCTTATCGGCAAGAGGCCGGAGCCTGCTGAACTTCTCACCGCACTTATTGTTTTTCTCAGAATAATCGAAGGGCTCACATTTTTCGATCTCTCCGTCATAGTTCACCTGAGCAGGGTCGATCATAACTAGCCTGACCCTAGTATCGTTCTTCTCAGCATCTCCGACAGTTACGGCGCTTACGAATCTTCCTGACGAAGTGACTGCGGAGATGTCTGCTGTGACCGCATCGGGGATGTCGAGGGTCAGCGTACCCTCTGCGCCGTCAGAAACTCTGAGGAACTTAAAGTCATAAGCTCCGCTGCTCCCCCGGGGCTCGCCGACCTTGCAGTAGCCGCTGTCATTACAGCAGCAGTACTCTCTGCCCCCGTCCTTTTCGGAGCTGGTCCATACCAGCCTGCCGGTCGCCTTTTCATAAACGGATATGTACCGGTCGTATGTATCATAATCCGGGATACAACTGACAACGACATAGTCGCCTGCGCCGTAAACGGAAGCATCTGATGCCGCTGTAAGCTCGGTTATCTCTTCGCCGGTGGATGTATCTATCAGCATAAGCGTCGTCGGTCTTGAGAAGCTGTCGGCCAGGTAAGATACGACGGCTCTGTTTCTCGAAGGATCATAAAGGCGTGTTTCTTCTGCCGCCTGAGCATCAAAGATGTTCTCTTTGCAGCCGTCGGAGCCGATCTTTGCGACCCCTTTGCTGAGATCGTACAACTGCCCCGAAGGATCATAATACACAAATGACAGGTCGTCATTATACTCGATCGCAGAGCGTGATCCGTCAGGCTTGTAGAACACCAGCTCCTGCTTATCGTCAGTCCCGTTGACCCAATCCTTCCAGATCTCGGCAGTCACGGTGCCGTCGGGAGCTGTCCCGAGAAGGATCTCTCTGCTGTTATCTGCGTCTACCGTGCGGAGCAGCTTGTCGTTCACCGTATCCACGACATAGTATCTCACAACGGGATTGTCGTTCTCACCGGCACATAAGCACTGTACCACCGCATTGTTCCCGCAGGGACGGATATATATGGGCCTGCCCTCAACATTGAGGCAGCCGAGCACCTTACAGGCCTGCTCCACAGCAGGCGCTCCATCGTCAGGAGCCTCTGCCCCGGTGATTTTCTCTGCGGCAGCGGAGTGAACCGAGGCGGTCGCCGCTGCAGAAGCTGTGGTCTCCGAGGCCGAAGATACATCCCCGGATGAGCCGGAGCTGTCATCAGACCCGCAGGATGTGCCTGCGGCAAGCATTATCAGTGCTGCCAGCAGGTTCAGATATCTTTTTTTCATAATTACTCCATTCTTTATTATCTGTTTCTTTCGCACCGCTCACGGTACTGCCTTTCTTCATCAGTCTTCATAATATATGTCGCAGCAGGCGGGAAAAAAGTTTCAGTTTTAAAGAAAGATAATAAATGTTTTTTCTTCTTTGTGTTATCTCTGTTATGTATGTTTTTTGTGTTCATATCCTGATTTACCGCATCAGCCTTACACACTTACAGCCGCCCCGACCGGAGCGGCTGTTGCTATCTCATCCCATATCCATACCCTCATCCTCGGCAGGAGCTTCTTTCTGCTCAATGACCGAAAAGCTGTCAACCAACAAATCCAGGCAGATAAGTTTGTGAATGATTTTTGCTGTTTTGTTGATCCTTTATTCCTTTTTCTGTTATTTAGCTTGATAATTGCCTGAGATGCTCCCCTTGAAAATTCGTTTATCCATGGTTCGGATCCATAGGGCCCCTATTTTGGGGCAAATGTCATCTCTGGATATTTATACTGATTTTATGTCTCCAAAGACGCAAAAAACCGCGCAAATGCGCGGTATCAGGCACTGTCATCTTTTTTGCTGGGCAGTCATGTGACTGCGGTGCAGAAAAGATGGCGCAAGGAAATCCCGATCTTACGCGGTTTGCGAGGCATATTTGATTTTTGATCGTGGTTCGTAAATGTCGTCCTCCTTGTCAAAACAAGTAGAAAATTCAGCTTTTTTGACAAAACCTGAGGTTTATAAAGCCATGAACAAAACCGCTTCTCCGGGAATTATTGTTCTCCTTATTTTACAGGTATTCCATGCTTCGGCAGTCTTTTTGGGAACGGGCCTTCGATCTTACAGGGAATGTCCAGTTTCTCAAGTTCTTCCCGAAAGAGATCAATGTACTTATCTGTTTTTATGACCTGCATGAAGCCGATGAAGATCTTATCCGCCATAGCGGTTATCTCTATTGTAAAATGTCCTTCAATAACGAAAACAAACCACTCAACATAATTCGCCAGTTCTCCCCAATCCATCAGCCCCGTGTAGTTGGCAATAAAGCTTCCGTGCTGCGCATCCTTTCCGGTGGCAAGGCTGTGTTTTGCCATATACTTTCTCTTGGCCTTGAGACCGTGAACTTTGTCGATCTCTTCATACAGTTCAAACAGTTCTTTTACCTGTGCATTGCTGACAGTAGGATCTGTCTGAAGAATGATCTGCCCTCTGGTCCTTGTTCCTAATTTTTCTAGGTCACCATTTAAACTGTCTCTGTCATAATCCACATACACATGGCTCAAAAAGTCACAATGTGTATTGGGAAGTCCGATGCTCCCTCGCGGATTATGCGCCGCCTCACCTACAATAACCCTGTTTTTTTGTGGGAATACCCTGTCCAAGACCCTTGCAAACAGAACAAAGAATAAGGAAAGTACGCTGGAATCATTCACCTTCGCAACTTTTAGGAAATCCTTCTGATCGATGGTCACCACAGTATAATTAGGATCTCTTTTTATCGGCATAAAAACTCCTTTGAGGTAATCCAGTCCCAGAACAGGAGCTTTTTTGATTTTTCTTTTATAGATCGGCTCCTCAGCCGTCAGCATATCCATTTCAGGTTCATCAGTCTCTCCCGGAATAAGGTCACTGTCCGGTTTCCTGATCTCCGGCGCATAAGGCTCCACATTGTATTTTTCTCTTACATATTCGTATACATTTGTCATGACCCACGGCTGAAAGCCTCTTCCGCCGCACATGGTATGGCTTATGTTGAAAAAAATATCCTTTCCCGAGCAATCTACATAAAGCAGATGATCGTTTATGCTGCTGCTTCCGAGCATTGGCATTTTTTCGGCTGTAGGCATCACAACGATCTTCCTGTCATTCGGAACGAGAATATACCCGCCATCCTCGTCAACGGTTACTCTGACGGCAAAGTAAGGGTATCGTCTGATAGCAGAGTTGACCGCTTTATCCAGCACATTTATATCCACCTCATCCTTCATCCTGACATGGATGCGGACAGAATGTGCAAAGTATTTCTCGCTCTGATATAGCCTGTATGTATCAACGCTGTATTTCATTTTTTATCCTCCCGATCCGTCACAGATCCATTCTGAATGTCCAGTTCCCAATAGATTTCGCTTTGTATTCAAGCGTTTCTTCTTTTACCAGCGTGAACCCGTTTTTAATATAAAAGGCTACGTTTTTCTCGGAATTGGTAGTAACGGTTATCAGATTTCCGCCGTTGGATCTTACCAAAGGGATAAGGAAATCCAATATCGCACCCGATCCGATGCCCCAGCTCTGATATTTCGGGTCAACTGCCAGAAAATATAAATGCCAGCGGGGTTCAGGAATGCTTTTTACAACAATTTCAGTTTTATCTGACAATTCCATAAACTTAAGGGTGTCACTAAGCCCGATTCTCGCTATGATACCTGCCATTCCGCTGACGGCATAATCCCAAAATCCGACCGGTTTGTCTGACGGCTTCTCAACGATCACAATGGCTCTGACATTTCCGCCCGCAATACCAATATAGCAGTCATCCTTGCGGACAGTAGCTCTGAATATCCCCTTCATCAGACGCTCATAAAAACTGCGAAGTTTGCTTTCTGACTTGAACCGGCCTTCAAAAGCTCCCCAAAAAAGGGGATAATTAACAAAAGACTCTGCGAAAACCTTTAACACCTCAGTTTCATACGAGCTGTCATAATGCTTATACTCAATCATATACATATCCTCATTCTGAATTGTATTATCTGCTGATATTATTATATCATAATTCATAAAAAAATCAACAGCTTGTACGTTTTATTATCAATCATGAATTGTGCACAGAATTATAATCATTCCCGTTTGTTCATTTTCCCTTTCAGCCACCCATTAAAGCAAGATATCGTTTCTTCATAAGGCCTCAGGCAGACTGTCGGTATTTCTGCTGCATATAAGCGGGATGACCTCACCTACCTCATTCAGCTCTTAATATCTGCTTTCTTAGTGTATTTGCCTGATTGATCCAACACGCTGGCAGCCCTTTGATTCTTGGGAACTGAAAGTAAGAATGCCTTACTCCCAATAAGGTCGCTGACTATATATACTTCTATAATCATGAACGTCCGCATAAATCAAATGGATATAAAACTCCTGACAGAAAAGAAAAAGCCTATTATGCTAACGAAAGCAAAACAGACTATGGTTCGGATCTGTAGTCAAAACAGAAAATCGCATCAATAATTGCTTGTTTTATCATATCAAGCTTATCGTACAAACCGTCAAAACCGCGCAGATGCGTTGTATATAACAAATGACCCCACAGTCATGGTTCGTAACTGTGGGGTCATTCACATGGTGGGAGAGGATGGATTCGAACCATCGAAGCTAGAAGCAACAGATTTACAGTCTGCCCCCTTTGGCCACTCGGGAACTCTCCCATTATTTAGTTTATATCACTTCGGTTGATGGAGCTGGTGGACGGACTCGAACCCCCGACCTGCTGATTACAAATCAGCTGCTCTACCAACTGAGCTACACCAGCTTAATGGATGTGTCACAACAATAAATATTATAACACATGGTATAGTAAATGTCAAGGCCTTTTTGAAATTTTGACCCGACAGCTTTATTATTATACACTCCCGCCTGCCGATTGTCAAGCGCTGCGCCTTAATTTCGTAGGATTGCACACATTTTTTCAGCCCTTGCCAGTATTATATCCCATTTTCATACAAAGCAGCTCAGCCTCAGAGAAAAACCAACGCCCGAAAGCCTTGCTCCCGGGCGTTTTCTGCTATTTTTCCGCTGCATCCCCACGGCAGTAGCGCTTTGTTACGTTCAACTGCCCCGATACGATCTTTTCCGACAGCTCATCCTTCGGGCAGGGCTTGCTGAAAAGATATCCCTGCGCTCTGTTGCAGCCGATCTTGCCAAGGAACTCATACTGCTCTTTTGTCTCGACTCCTTCTGTCAGAGATATCATATCCAGCTGCTTGGTCAGATCTACGATGTTTATCAGTATCGGTGCCGCCTTTTCGTTGCTGCCGAAGCCGGCGAGGAACTTCATATCTATTTTCAGGACATCGAACTGATAGTCCTTCAGGACGTTCAGCGAGGAATAACCGCTGCCGAAATCGTCCAGCCAGATCTTGTAGCCGGAGCCTCTGAGAACATCCATCGTCTTTTCCAGCAAACCGCTGTTTTCCGTAAGGGCGCTCTCGGTGATCTCGACATCCAGGTATTCCTTGGGGACCCCGTACTCTCTGACGCACTCGTCAAGGAATGCCGGAACATCGTAAAGCTCGAAATCAAGCCTGGAGAAGTTTATCGAAGCAGGGACCGCCGGCTGCCCGTTATCGAAGGCATCCTTCAGATCGCGGCAGACTATCCTGATGACTGTCTGATCCAGCTTGTGTATCTGCCTGTATTCCTCCAGAGTCTCTATGAACATCCCCGGAGGCAGCAGACCGTATTTCGGATCCTTCCATCGAGCCAGCGCTTCCAGCCCGCAGATACAGCCGTCCGAGGTATCGACTATTGGCTGATAGAACACCTTGATATAGTCGTTTTCGATAGCTGTGTCGATATTGTTTACGATATACTGTTTCAGGCGGAACTGCTCCTCCAGCTTCTTGTCATAGAAGCGGAGATCCTGGTGATAGCGCTTCTTGATGCTGTTGCAGGCGAACCGCGCTCTGTCGCAGGCGAGGCTGACATCATTGTCATCCGGCTCAGGCTTATAGGCTCCGCATTTCAGCTCCAGATGAACTTCATGCTGGATGTCGTGGATCTTCTCGGAGAGCCTGGCGACTTTTTCCTCGCACCCGTTCCTGTGGGTGAACACGACGAAGTGGTCGTCGGAGAATCTTGAGACCAGCGAGCCGGCAAAGATCTCCTCTGTGAATCCTGCCATACTTATCAGCAGCTCGTTGCCCTTGAGAAAGCCGTATTTCTCGTTATAGGATTTGAAATTCTCGATATCCATAAAGAGGAAGACCGAATTCTCCCTGTCTGTGGTGACATAGCCGAGCATTTTCTCGGCCTCGGTGCGGAAATATACCATATTATGTATCCCGGTCAGCTCATCGTGTATCGAGATTTCCCGGAGCTGCTCGTTGATCTGGACCAGATCCTCATCCTTCTCGGCCTGAGAAAGCGTCCGTTTGTAGTTGGCGATACAGAAGACCAGCGTCGAGAGCCACATGGTAAACCCGTTGATCTTTACACCGTCTCCGAGACCGATCGCCGCCTTGTTCAGGTCTATGATCCCACCGACTCTCGGGACTGTACTGATATCAATGATGCCGCTTATCCTGTAATAGAAGACCAGATAGGAGCCTGTCAGCACCAGAAAGCCCATCCAGGGTCTCCAGATCAGGAGGCAGACCACAAAGAGCTCCATTGTCAGGAAAGTCAGTATCTGATCTCCCTTACTGAAGCTGTGGACAGACATTATGATACCGAAATTGATGCCGACAAAGGAAAAGATATAGGTAACAGCCATACTCGGCCATTTCCTGCCGCCTGCCCCTCTGAACAGCAGCACCGCAAAGAAGATCATTGCTCCTGCCGAAGTCAGCAGGATAAGGTAATTGACCAGGTCTGATGCTGTTTTATCTCTCTCGGAGAATTTCGAGAGCATCCGTATCTCAAAGACGATAACTGAAATGCAGAGCACGACAACAGGCGCCGTCAGCCACTTGACCCATTGTTTTGAAAAAACGGCGTTTACTGCATATCCCAGGGTCAGCAGGCCGCAGGCCAGCAGGATAAAGTAATTGGAAAAATAGTTTTCGATGATACGCTCTATGATATTTCCGAGATCTTCCTCGATGACAGTCCGTATCATCCTTGCGATCATCCACAGCTCCAGCGTTATGACGATTATCGACATATATATCGAGGCCCGCATATTGGCATTATAGAAAAAGTCCTTGACATAGGGGCTGTGCTTGTCTGTACCGAGCCATTTGCTGATCCGTTCCTTCAACGCGCTCCCTCCTTTCAGGATACTCTGCCCGTCACGGCGGCTGAGAATATTATATAATAAATCAAATAAAAAGTCAATATATATTATAGCATCTGCCGTTCGGAGGCGGCTGACAGAAATCAGATAAAGGCAACACCGCACGACCCCTGTGCATCAGATCGCGCGCAAGCTCAATAAAGTTGAGCTGAGATTTTCGTCAGATTGCCTAAATTCGACGCAGGCTTGCAAGCGAAGTTCACTTCGCTTTACGCAACGTCAAGGAGAATTGACGTCATCTTTGATGACGTTGGTGATCATGACGGATAAGCCGGTCGTCAAGCAGGCTTGACACGGCAGATGATGTGCAGAGGCGTTAGCCGCGGGTCGTGCGGTGTTGCCTAAACAGCTTTTTCACTGCCGGGACTTTCCCGCCGAGAGCTTTTTCAAATACATCGAAGGCTCCCGCTCCGCCGACTACCGTCCCGTAATGTATGGGTATGACAGAACCGGGCATCATCTTCAGCGTAAGCGCGGCGGCCTCTGCGGCATCCATTGTGAACCTCCCGCCGATAGGTATCATTAGTATATCGCATTTTACAGCCCCGGCTTCCGGTGTAGCGTCGGAATCGCCCATTATGTATATCCTCTTTCCGCCGGCGTTCAGGATATACCCCAGCCAGCCGTTCTCTCTGGGATGAAAGGGCTTGCCGATATTGTATGCCGGGACAGCCTCTATCTCCGCTCCCCCGGCGGAGACGGTCTCTCCGGCAGAGATGAGCATCGTCCGCTCCTTCGGTATCCCTGCCCCGGCCAGCTCTCCCGCCATAGACCGGGGCGCTATGAAGACAGTATCCTTCTTCGCGGCTCTGGAAATGTCCTCCGGGGAGAAATGGTCATAATGCGAATGGGTGATGAGGATGACGTCAGCATCCCGGGGAGTGCCCTTGATATGGAAAGGGTCGGCGCGGAACAGCTTTTCTGCCCTGATGAGCACGCTGCTGTGTTCGTTTACGGAAATCATTTCGGTCATAGGGATACCTCCTTATAATTTGCTGCCTATATTATACCACACCTGCCCCGAAAATGCAAAGGGCAATACAGCAGGCCCCGGTGGGCTGCTCAGGAAAATGCTGCCTTTACTTTTGCCGAAAGATATGCTATAATATCAGCAGACAGAAAGCGGGAGCTCTCCCGCAGATAAAGAAAGGTAGTATGTTTTATGGAATCATTCCGTATCCTGGCGGCAAGGATTACCGCTGCGCTGGCAGCGGGAGCTCTCATGCTCTCCATGTGCGGCTGCGACAGCTCCGATGGTGAGAGCAGCTCCAAAGCCAAGAAATCCAAGAGCAAGACCAAAAAGGAGACGACAGTCACCGTGAGCGGCGGTGATGAGCCGGAGATAACCGCCTTTGTCACAGAGAAGCCCGAAAAGGAGCTCTCACCGGAGGAAGAGGCTTACCTTGCCTATGCAGATGTTGTGAAAAAAGCCGAGGAGAATTACGGCAGGCTGTATTTTCTCGACACTGATATGGTCATACCCTTCGGTGTGGAATATATCGGGCTCTTTGATATCGACGGCGAAGGCTCCGAGGAAATGATACTCAAATACTCCGATTACGGCCACCCCGAAAACAACAAGATCGAGCTCTGGGGCATGAAAGACGGGGAGGCTGAGTGTATCTTCTCCGGCGAGCCTTTCTCCGATAATGTCGATATCATCCCCCTGCGGATCTGGAAAAGCAAAAAGGACGGCCATGTCTACATCCAGTCAGGTCAGGGTATGTCGGAAAGCTGGGATATGGTAACGGTCAAAAACGGCAGGGCTGCAAAAAAGCCGGTCTCAAGAGACGAGTGGTTCAACAAAAACAATCACGACTCCACGTCACTGGATCTCAGCGGGGAGCAGTTCGATGAGATCGACTATTCCTACCTCTATTCCTGTATGCCCGAAACGGATAAGATCGAGTACATAAAGGAGCACCTCAAAGCTGCCAAGGAAAAGCTGGGGCTTGACACCGAAGAGCTCGACCCGGACGCCCCCCTTACCGCCGAGCGTGCCGCAGAGATAGTTGCCAACTATCAGTATAAGTGGCTCGCACCTTATGAAAACATGGGCGGGAACCCCGGTGAAGACCCCTGCTGCTGGTTCCAGGATATGGATCTTGACGGGACGCCGGAATTCATCATCGGCGGCTTCAATATGCAGACTCAGGGCGGCATAGGCTTCAGTGTTTACAAGATCAGGGGCGACAAGCTGATAAAGCAGCTCCCGGAATACATCACAAACACAGAAAGCTACGAAACAGAGAGGATCCCGTCTGTTTTTTCTTTGATCCGCCCCGAACTGAAGACAGACGAGCACGGCTTTGGGATGACAGGAGCGGAAGTTGTCAGGACACGGGACTGCGACCGCATACTGGTGCTGCCGATCATTTACAGTTTCATAGACGAAGGCTACGGGCTTTCCTTCCCCTCTTTCAACGATGACAAGGTATACGACACTCTGATCGGAGCCTACGCTTACACGCCGGGGGAGCGCGAGACCTATGCTTTCGGGAGGAACAGCAACTGCTCCAAGGAAGAGATGAAGAAGGTCGTTGACGCATATCTGAAAGAAGCGACGGTTTGTGAAGTCAAGGTAGGGACGATCCCCTGCACTAAGGGTGCGGAGTGGATAAACAAGGACAACAAGGGGACACATCTCACGGGATGTTACGATCTTTTGACCAGGCCGCAGAAGATAAAGGCGCTGACCGCCTCTTATCTTTCCTACTCCATAAAAGACAGTAAAGAGGGTTCCACGCTATACCAAAAATACCTCAATTCAATTCCCTAGTTTTTTAACTCCGAAACGCGTTTTTTAGCGCCGAAACGCGGCGCTCCCTTTGGTCGCTTGCTGTCTTTGGTTGGTCGTCTGTACGCACTGCGACGCTGCCGATAGGTTAGGCTGTCGTCTTTCCTTTAGAGGGGCGGGACGTTGTTAGTGGCGGGGTCACAGAACAAGTACTGCACCGTACAAAGCGGGCAACATTGCGCCAATCCAAGGGCGCGCCAGCCCTTGGCAGGTTCTTAGGGCAGAGCCCTAAGCGGGGTTTGGGGCAGCGCCCCATACCGGAACGCAGTTCCGGCCAAGGCGCGGCACAGCAACAAAAACAAAGGGAGACCAAGTATGGTCTCCCTACATTTTTATGTGGACAAACAAAAATGCCGCGCCGTCAAAACCCATTAGCCCGCTGGCACAGGAAAGAGCGAAGCGATTTTCCGTTTTTTAGCGCCGAAACGCGGCGCTCCCGTTGGTCGCTTGCTGTCATTGGTGGGTCGTCATTACGCCCTGCGACGCTGCCGATAGGTTCAGCGGCGTCTTTCCTTTAGAGGGGCGGGACGTTGTGTAAGGGATGTTGCCCCGCCCAGACCAAGTGCGGTAACTTCACATCAGCTCACGCTTAGGTTCGGGGGCTTTACGGTCGCTACCGAGCTCTTCGGACATAGCATTACATTTGAACAGAATATAGCAGCTGCCCTCGCCGGGAAATAGACCGCCTCCGCCGTTGGCACAGCTCCGGAGGGGTATTCCTGAGGATTCATTAGTTCCAATAATTGAGTTATCACAATGTTAAAATTCCGTATATATTTTTTGTACTTTTTGACTGAAAATGCCCGCTCACTATTGACTTTTTAGGTTAAGGAGTATATATTAGATAGTAGGTATATATGCCCTCAGTGCGTATAAGTAAAGCCGTGAAAGAGCTGATTCAAATGGCAGTCGGGTCTGCACACTGGAACAGAATATTCGGAGAAGGATGGCAGACCTTATCGGAGCTTAACCACGATATGGGCCTGTTCATCGTTGACCATGAAAATAAAATTGCCGATCTGGATGAGAACGGTCTCAGACTGCTCAATCTTCATGAACCGCCGACGTACGAAAGATTGAAACTGATCGTTTCGCAAATAGCCGAATATTCCTCCTCGTCCTCCTCTCTGCTGATAAGAATGATCGAGAGCGATGACAAGCTTATGGCCGGAGTCATTAAGCTCCCCGAGGTCAGGAATGTCCCAAGCGACGAATTTATCTTCCCTGTCCAGCCCCAGACCAAGCTGGTCTCGACTATGCTGGAAAATAAGGCGCCCTCCCTCTTCGCTTTGATACAGATCGAAGAAAAGGACAGGATGACCGTAACCGGGACACAGATATATGCCGCCCTCTCCGCGATAGTCTCCTGCGCACCTCCTAATACTATCCTCTCGGAGCAGTCCCGCAGGCGCTTCTGGCTGTATGTCCCGGATTTCACAGGCAGCGAGGTGGATTTCCTCAAAAGCCTGCAGGCCGAGGTCGAAAAATGCTCCACCGACCGCGACCCGGAATATGACCTGAATAATTCCTACAGCCTTACCTTTTCGGCAGGCTGCGGCGCTTCCTCGTCTGTTCCGGCTCAGAGGATGCATACCGCCGAATATACCCTCTTCCAGGCCGCTTCTCTCGGAGTCGGCAGCATCTGTCTCTACTCTATGGAGAAATACGAGAGCCAGAAGAGCGAGTATGCCGGGATAAGAAAATTCCTGCATCTTATCGACAATAACCTCTTCTCCTATCACTTCCAGCCGATAGTTGACGTAAGGACAGGAGATGTCATAGCATACGAAGCGCTGATGCGGACCGATAAGAGCATCGGTATGCGCCCGCTGGAAGTCCTGGGCTACGCCGCACAGCTCAAAAGGCTCTACGACGTCGAAAAGCTGACGATGCGCAATACCCTGGATATGGCCTATAAGCATCAGGATGCTCTTCATACCAGAAAACTGTTCGTGAACTCTATCCCCGCCCATATGCTTACCGACGAGGACTGGAACGAGCTGGAAGCTCAGTACGGCGAGCTGATGGAAAAGCTGGTCATCGAGCTGACAGAGCAATCGGAGCCTTCGCCGGAAATGCTGGAAGTCGTACACCGCAGGCTCGGCAAGAACCATATGCAGCTTGCCATCGACGATTACGGGACAGGCTATTCCAACACCTCCAACCTCGTCAAGTATAAGCCCAATGTGGTAAAGATCGACCGCGCCCTCATCGAGGACATAAATACCAAGCCCAAGATGCAGAAGCTGGTCGGCGGGCTCATCGAATTCATGCACGAGAACGGCTACCTCGCTCTGGCCGAGGGCGTCGAGACCTACGACGAGATGAAAACCATGATAAGGCTCGGCTCGGATCTCCTCCAGGGTTTCTATGTTTCAAGACCTAAGCCGATACTTATCTTCGAGATCGCTTCCAATATCAAGGAGGAGATCATCAAGATCAATCTGGAATTCTCCGGAGACGTAACGAGAAGCTATTATCCCAAGGAGGGCGAGACTATCGACCTCTGCGACCTCGTTATGAACAGATATAATACAGTATTCATCGAGAATACTAATGTCACCCTGGTCGGCGAGAAGGGCAAATCCCTCAACCTTAATGTCATCATCAAGGACGGCGTCGATGTAAAGCTGACCCTCAAGAACGTCCATCTCTCCTCAGAGCGCACCGACGCGATGATTCAGCTCGGCGAGAATTGCAGAACAGAGCTTGTCATCGAGGGCGCCAATGAGATGCTTTGCAGAGGGATAAATGTCCCCGAGAGCGCCGAGCTCAACGTAACGGGAGACGGCGCACTGAAAATAAGAGCCGAGCTCACCCACTGCTTCGGCATCGGTACAGATTCCGACCACGCTGTCGGTAAGATATCCTTCGATATCTCCGGCGAGATAGATATCGAGGTCAGCGGCGAATCGGCTGTCTGCATAGGCGGCGGAAGATGCAGCAACGATATCAGGATCTCCGGCGGAAAGTTCAAGCTGGCCGGCTCAGGCAATGCCTGCGTTATGATCGGTGTGTTCTCAGGCGATTGCCGCGTAAAGCTCATCGACAGCGGCATGGAGTGTGAGATCTCCTCAACAAATTCCGTCGGGATAGGCTCCCTGGAAGGAAATGCGGACATCATGCTTAAAAACTTCGGCATAACTGCTGCAATGAGAGGCTCCAATGTCTGCGCGATAGGCATAGCCAACCGGGGCAAGGGAAGAGTCGTTATCGCCAACGGCCGCTTCACCGCTACTCTCCGCGGGAGCAATATCATCTCGATAGGCACATACAACGGAGATGTGGACTGCGAGCTGCATAACTGCCAGATCAATCTCAACTGCGAGGGCAGAACGGCAGCAGGCATCGGAGACATTGAGGGCTCCGGCAAGGTCATCATCGACCACTGCGGAGTCAAGTGCAGGATGCTTTCCAGCAACTACCTGGATTTCGGTTCCCGCTTCGGCCAGCTCAGCGTAGACGGCTCCGAGCAGGATGTGGTCATAAACGAGTAAAACTGTATAAAGAAAAAGGGTACCCCTGAGGGGTACCCTTTTTTTGTTCTTTATCCTCCGGAAATGCCCGGCTATTGCATCGGCGGCTTCATGGAAGCTCTGAAGGAAACATCCAGTATCGCCTCGAAGAAGGCTCGGACATTGTCATCCGGGCCGCCTGTTATCCGGCTCCGCACCTGATATATGGGGGAAACATAGCTGTCCTTTCCGTCTGTCAGATAGGGGACACCGTCGGCATCCGTCCTCCAGGCGAAGCCTCTTTCTGAGAGCGCGCAGAAAAGCAAGGTCTGCCCGAGATACACTCCCATCATGACCGAGAGGTTCCAGACATAGATATCGGAGATCCTGCCCTGCTTGTAGAGCTCGTTCTGCCCGATAAGTATGCGCTCCAGCTCGGATATGCTCTCGGGAGAGTAATCAAAATCCGCTCCGCGCTCACGGGCTGTTTCTACGGCCTGCCGGCATATTTTGGAATAATCAAGCTCTGCCATCGGAGATCACACCTTTTTCTTAACACGTTTGAACACCATTGCCGATATGGGAGGGACGATGACCTCGCCGTCGGTAGGGAATTTGTTCATTTTCCCCTGCTCGTTGAGTCTTACAAAAAATCTGCTGTCCGGCAGGCGGAAATATCTGTTCTCGTTGTATGGGTTGAACATACAGATTATCCGGTCGTCCTGATCCTCAAGGCTGATAACTATGAAGCAATCGTCGCCGGTATCAAGGAAACGGAGCTTTGATTCAACCTCCTCGCGGGTCCTGAGCCGGAAGAGCTTATTGTTCTTTCTGAGGCGGATAAGTGCGCGGTAGTAATCAAAGACCTCGATATTGTCGTATTTCTCGTTCCATTTGATAGAATTTGTCGAATCCGGGGCATTATAGCTGTCGTGACAGACTCTGGTCACTTCGTTGATATCTTCGTTCTCCTTGGGGAGACGGGGCTTTGAGCGGAGAAAATCCTGCCCAAGCTGCATGAAGGGCATCCCCTGCGCCAGAAGGAAGAGCGCCGCTGCCAGCTTGTCCATCCTGACTCTGTCCTCTCTGGAGAAATGCTTGGCACAGATAGAGAGCTTATCCCAAAGGGTATGGTTATCGTGGGCTTCGCAGTAATTGACAGCCTGCTCCGGCTCATAAGCCCAGCAGGCCTCCTGCGCTCCCTGTATCTGCCAGTGGGGGACAGAGCCCACCAGCCCGCGCTTCAGCACCAGCGCCGCATGGCGGTTGCCGCTGACATAGCCGATATCGTAGGGGTTGAAGGTGCCGCCCTTTATGGCATCACGGATATTATCGTTGAAGAGCCCGACTCTGCCGAACTGATAGGAATTCCATTTATAGGCCAGCTTTCCGGAGGGGACGGGGGATTCTCCGCCTGTCCAGCCCTCGCCGTACATCAGCAGCTTCGGGTCAAAGCTGTTGAGCTCATCCCGGATGAGATTGACAGTCTCTATATCGTGCAGCCCCATAAGGTCGAAGCGGAAGCCGTCCAGCTTATACTCTTTCGCCAGGAATTTCAGGGAATTGAGCATAAAGCGGCGATACATGAGGTGGTCGGAGGCGGTTTCGTTGCCGCAGCCGGAGCCGTTGGAGAAGGTGCCTCTGTTGTTGAGGCGGTGGTAGTAGTAGGGGAAGGTCTTATGGAAGGCAGATTGCTCGGTAAAATATGTATGGTTATAGACGACATCCATTATAACACCGATGCCGTTCTTATGGAGGGTCATTACCAGCTCCTTGAACTCTTTTATCCTGCTGCGGGGGTCGAATGCGTCGGTGGAATAAGAGCCCTCAAGGCAGTTATAGTTCAGCGGGTCATAGCCCCAGTTATACTGGGCCTTATAGGGCTTGCTCTCGTCTACTGTCGCAAAATCGAAGACAGGAAGGAGCTGAACATGGGTTATCCCCAGCTCCTTGAGGTGGTCGAGGCAGGTGGTTACGGTGCGGTAGCGGGTCCCCCCTACGGTAAAGGCTTTGAACCGCCCTTTTGCCTCCCGGTCGATGCCGCTGGTCTCGTCGATCGAGAAATCCCGGACATGGCATTCGTAAACTATCGCATCGCAGGGAGACTCACATTTCGGCCTCGGGGTGGTATCCCAGCCCTCGGGGTTCAGCTTTGAATGATCCAGCAGATAGCCCCGCTTGCCGTTTACTCCGCAGGCGCGGGCATAGATGTCGATAGTTTCCTCTCTGTGCCGGTTATCGAACTCGAAGGAGAAGGTATAAAAGATATCCTCGGCATGGTAAAAGAGCTCCACATACCAGACTCCCCTGTCAAGCCTTTCCATAGGGAGGGTCTCGATAAGGTTCGGCCCCTCGCCGTCGAGATAGAGATTGAGATAAACGCCTGTTGCCAGCGGAGACCACGCTTTAAAGACGGTCTTTCCATCCCGGTAGGTGACACCGAGATCATCACCGTCGTAAGCATATTCTCTGTCAAACTGTGCATAGTCAGTTATCCCGAACATCAAACAAACTCTCCTTGCCGCGCTGCGGCTTATTTTTCTGCCCGGCTAAGCTCTGCTTATCCGAGGCGGGCGATAGCCTCCCCCTGAAGGATCTTGGTCTCGAAGCCCTCGCGTGTATTCTGAAGGATATCCTCGTCGGCCTTGACCTTGCCCTTTTCGGTCAGCAGGATGATAGTCGAGCCGCCGAACTCGAAATAGCCTTTTTCCTCGCCCTTGCGGACGATCCTTCTGCCATAGGGGTGAAGATTGGAGATCTTTCCGACGAGTGTCGCTCCGACCTCCATCTGGATCACATCGCCCAGTTCCTTAGTTCTTATCATACAGTATTCGCGGCAGTTTTCCTTATAGACCTGGATATACTTATTGATTATCGGGTTGACGGTATGGAGGACGCCCTTTATCTCGCGGTCGTGGCTCTTCTCTCCGTCGGTGCAGTAGCAGTAGCGGTGGTAGTCGTCGGGGGTAAGGCGGATTATAAAGGCTGTCCCTCCGAGGAAGCGCTTTGCCAGCTTGGTATCTCTCAGCAGGGATTCGACTGTATACACCGAATTCTTGACGACGAACACACCGGAATTGGTTATCTCATAGGCGCTGGCCTTGCCGTCCGAGGGAGCGATTATGATATTCTTCTCGCTGTCGATGCGCCTTCTTCCGGGCTTGATGCGGCGGATGAAGAAATCGTTGAAAGAATTATACATCTTGTTCTCGTAATCGAAGATATCGATATCGTTGCGCTCGGCAAATCTGAGGACAAAGGCAGAGGAAAAGCGGCTGTTCAGGAAAAATCTCGACAGCTTTGAGATGAGCGGCGCTGAGAGCAGCTTCATGAAGCAGCGCCCGGGGACAGAGCTGAACATCTTTGAAAGGAACTCGTCCTGGGAAGTTGTCTGTTCGTATTCGTTGCCTTTTCTGTCGCGGTATTTCATATCTTTATCCTTCTTTCTTTACTTTCTGAAGCTGATTATGCCGACAATGATCACTGCGGTTATAGTAAACAGTATCATGCTCTTTGCGGAGAATTTCTTGACCTTTATATCCAGCACGAAGAGGATGGCCAGCAGGATCATGAACCCCTGGAAAACATAGGGGAAAGCTCCTGCGGGGATATTCTTTCTTCCCATATAGAGCAGCGGGAGGACTATGGAAGTAGTAGTTATCGGGAGGCCCTGATACTCCTTGCGGTTCTCGGTCGTCCCGCGCTGGCGCTCTTCTTCCATAACGTTGAAATATCCCAGCCTTATCAGCCCGCAGAGGACTATGAGCAGAGCGGAGATGAGGCCGAGGCTGTGATTGAAGCCGTAGCTGTAGCCGATAACAGCGGGGAGGACACCGAAGCAGACGAGATCTGCCAGGGAGTCGATCTGTATACCGAAGACCTTTTCGCGGTCTGTCCTGTCTTTTTTATGCCTTGCGACTTTTCCGTCGAAGAGGTCGCAGATGCCTGAGATCAGCAGGCAGATAAAAGCGATACCGATCTTTCCGTCGAGGACCTGTGTAATGCCGAAAACTGCCGAGAGCAGGCTTATGTAAGTTAGGATAACGGTATAGTTATAAAATCCGATCATATTGCACACTCCTTGATTTTGTGTCCCGCATCAGAGCAGATAGATCACAGCCATACAGATAACGACCTGAACGATGACGAATCTGGTAACGACCTGCGTATCCCCGTAGCCCTTGAGCTTGCGGGCGTGGTCGTGTATCGGGGTGCGGATGCCGTCCATGAAAGTTGTGGAATGGAAAACTCTTCTGACCGAGAGCTTCAGCAGCCCGAGGCCGCCGTCGATTATCATTACGATGGCGAAGGGGATAAACAGATGCGGGCGATGGCTCTGCATAGCGATAAGGGCTATGAACACTCCGAGAGCGCGGGAGCCTGCGTCTCCCATCAGTATCAGGCTGGGGGAGCAGTTGAACCAGAGGTAGGCGGCCAGCGCTGCCAGCATGACGTAATTCATTTCTGTATTACCTATGCCGGCCTGCCAGAAGAAGAATATCGTTACCATTGAGAGGGAGGCGCAGAGCCCGTCCACTCCGTCGGTGCAGTTGACAACATTTATCGATGTCCAGACCAGGATGACTCCGAGTATGACATAAACAGGGACAGGGACGGTATATATCTTATCAAAGAGGATTATCTGAGTCTTATTGCAGATAACATAATTGGCGACCAGCCCTCCGGCTATACCGAGATCCAGCAGGCCTTTTTTGAGTTCTCCCCAGGGGACCTTGGCGGCATCGTCCAGGAAGCCGGTCAGCATAGCGGCGTAGATAAGGACGAGGTTGATAATCTGCTCCGGGTTTATCTTAGTGAAAAGCGCCGCGCAGAGAATGAACACCGAGATCAGGATTATCCCGGCTCCTCTCGGCTTGCCCTGAGCTTTCTCGGCGTTTACAGCGAATTCCCGCCCTTTGTCTCTCGGCAGCAGCCGCGAGAACATCTTGAAGGAGACGAAAGCGATGGCGAAGGTGCAGATCACAGCGACAGTGACCAGCGGGAAGCCCGGATGGGACTTGAAGATATAATAAAACATACAGCTCTTCCTTATTTGTCATTCTGATAACGGCGGGGCGCTTTTTGAGCGCACACTGCCATACAATATATTATTATACTACATCCGGGAGAAAAATGCAAACGGAATATTATGTTATTTTTCACAAATTTGCTGAATGAATTATTAACATTTCTTGATTTCAGGAATGCCCCTGTAACTTTTTAAGCCGTAACTCTTGAAAAATCGCGGTCTATGAGTTATCATAATGAATGAAAGGGAAAAAGCGTTCAGCATATCGTACAATAAGGCCGTCAAAGATTTGTGCAGATTTTTGCCATAAAAAACGCCTTCCCGCGACGTATATAAAGTGAAGGGTGTGAAAGGATGACCGATGAGGAATTCGCAAGGTCGATGCAGCTTATCGCCAAAAAGGATAAGTCCGGCCTGCACCGTATCTACGAGGAATACGGGCTCTGGATATACCGTACATTCTTCTCCGCAGTCCGGAGCCGGCAGGATGCGGAGGATCTGACCTCCGACTTTTTCCTGAAGCTCTGGCAGAAGCCCGAAGGCTTCCGGGCGGGCTCGGGGCACAGAGCCTATCTTGCGGCCATTGCCCATAATATGGCGGTCGATCTTCTGCGTTCGAGAGGAAGGCTGGCCTCCCTTCAGGAGCCCCCGGAGGCCGCAGATGATGCTCCCGACCCGTCCAGAGTCGATGAGGATGTGGAAGGCGGGATGCTCTTCCGGAAGGCTCTGGACACACTGCCCCCCGCCGAGAGCGAGATAATAGGGCTGCATATAGGTATGGAGCTTACCTTCCGGGAGATCTCGGAGGCGCTGAAGATCCCGCTGGGGACTGTGACATGGAGATATCAGAACGCGATCAAAAAACTCAGACAGGCAATGGAAGGAGGTGCGCTCGGATGACAGACAGGGATATAGAAAAACTGTATAAAGAAGAAGCGGAGCGCACAGCTCCCGATATGGATAAGCTCTGGAGCAGGATCTCCGAGGCGGCAGACCGCTCCGATGCACAGGAGCAGGCCGCAAAGCGCCCGCAGCTCTCCCGCCGCAGATCAGTCCTTCGCGCAGCGGCTGTGGCGGCTGTGCTGGCGATAACAGTTTCCGCAGGCGTGCTGATCTTCGGAAGAGAAAAGGCCTCAAAGATAAAGACCTCTGAAAGCAGTTCGGTGACCGCAGTCTCCGAAAACAAAACCGCCGGAGCTGTGAAGACGATCTCCGTAATACCGAAAGAGACGGAGCAGGAACAGGTGCCGGATGCCGAAGGCAGCAACGCTGCCCCCTCCGAACAGTACGATAAGAAAAATGAGGAAACAAACAGCCGGACCGATCACTATACCGAAAAGGCCAAGAACGACACCCCCTCGGAAGAGATCACCGCAGACGGCTTTGACGGCACTCCCAGGCCGGAGCTGACGACGGATATCTCCGGGTATAAAGGGAGCATAATGTTCGTCCGCGTTATCCGCAGCGGAAATTCTGTCAGGGGCTTCTTTGCCGACACAGACGGCAGGATATACCGTTACGAGCTGGAATACAGCCGGACCGATAAGTTCTTTGAAGATCTGGAAAAGACAGCCGCAGAGGGCAGCCCCGAGACCGAGCTCTCCGCCGGGGAGCTGGCAAAAGTAAAAGAGCTCTTCCGGGATCTGAAAGACGCAGACGGATATGAGATCATCAACGAAAGCACAGCAGAAGTCAGCGGCTCGGTAACGGATTATGTCTTCGCAGAGAAAACGGTGATCCTTTCCGCACAGAACGGAAAGGGCAAACTGAGGCTGAAAGGCGGCGAAGCTGCCAAGTTAGAGGATATTTTTGAAGACAAGGCCGAGCTTCTGCAATAAAAAACGCAAAAATTGTAAGAAAGTAATATAGCTGCGCTCCTCAGAGGAGCCTGTTAATCGCCGTAAACCGCGCAGATACGCGGTTTGCGGCGATTATTCATTTCGGAGCGAATATATGCAGAGCCGCCTTTACCTGTCCGTTTTCGGGGACAGAAGCCGGAAGACCCGGAAACTGTAAGAATTTGGATAGAGGCCGTTTTTTTGTATCAGTGTTGAAAACTTTGAAAAAACTGCCTCTCAAACGGGTTTTATAGGCGAGTTTTTAACAGTTTCAACCGAGTTTTCAACATTTTTGATTGCCGGGGACGTTGAAAAATAACTGTCCGATTTTTCTCCCATGAGCGGCGGGAGCAAAATCTGTCATCCGATATCAAAAAATTGCTGTTGACAATCCTCCCGCGATTTGTTATAATATATTATGTATTGCTATCTCAATTGAGGATATACATGAAAAAGAGATACGGAAAGTAAAATACAAAGGTGGAATGAAAAATGGGATTGGTCGAAGCGCTCTTCGGTAACTATTCCAAAAAGGAACTTAAAAGGATAGAGCCTATCAAGCAGCAGGTGCTGGATCTCGAGGCGAAATATCAGCCTATGAGTGATAAGGAGCTCAGAAAGCAGACCCAGATCATGAAGGACAAGATCTCCGACGGCCTCGGGACTCTCGACGATGTCCTGCCGGATGCGCTGGCCGTCTGCCGCGAGGCGGCCTGGAGAGTATTGGGCAAAAAGCCCTTCCCCGTTCAGATAATCGGCGCTATTGTCCTGCACCAGGGGCGTATCGCAGAAATGAAGACCGGTGAAGGTAAAACTCTCGTCGCCTGTCTTGCCGCTTACGCAAATTCCCTGGACGGCAAGGGCGTTCACGTTGTAACTGTCAACGACTACCTGGCAAAATTCCAGTCGGAGGAAATGGGCAAGGTGTTCCGCTTCCTCGGGCAGACTATCGGCGTAGTCCTGACAGGTATGGACAACGCCTCCAAGAGAGCAGCCTATAACTGCGATATCACTTACGGCACCAACTCCGAGTTCGGCTTCGATTACCTCCGCGACAATATGGTGACATACAAGAAGGACAAGGTCCAGAGAGATTTCTCCTTCGCCATCGTCGATGAGGTCGATTCCATCCTCATAGACGAAGCAAGAACTCCCCTTATCATCTCCGGTCAGGGCGACAAGTCAACAGAGCTCTATACTCTCGCAGACCGCTTCGCCAAGACCCTGAAGCCCATAACCGTCGTCGAGATGGACGACAAGGCCGATAACGATGCCCTCGGCGGAGACTATATCATCGACGAGAAGGCAAGGACAGCTACCCTTACCAAATCCGGTGTCGCCAAGGCTGAAAAGGCTTTCAATGTCGAGAACCTCATGGACGCCGACAATATGACCCTCCTGCACCACATCAACCAGGCTATCAAGGCCAACGGCACTATGCACAGAGACGTTGACTACGTCGTTAAGCCCGGTAAGAGCGGCGGCGACGAAGTTTTCATCGTCGATGAGTTCACAGGCCGTATCATGGACGGCAGACGTTTCAACGACGGTCTGCATCAGGCTATCGAAGCCAAGGAAGGCGTTAAGGTAATGCGCGAGAGCAAGACCATCGCCACCATAACATATCAGAATTTCTTCAGACTTTACAGCAAGCTCTCCGGAATGACCGGTACCGCGCTGACAGAAGAGGACGAGTTCAGAGAGATCTACAAGCTGGACGTTATCGAAGTCCCGACAAACAAGCCCGTCATCAGAAAGGATCACCCCGATGTGGTCTATAAGACCGAAAAGGGCAAGTTCAACGCAGTTATCGATCAGATAATCAAATGCCACGAAAAAGGTCAGCCCGTTCTGGTAGGTACAGTTTCCATCGAGAAATCCGAGTATCTCTCAAGGCTGCTGAAAAACAAGGGCGTAAAGCACGAGGTGCTGAACGCCAAGTATCATGAGAAGGAAGCCAAGATCGTCGCTCAGGCAGGCAAGTTCGGCGCTGTTACCATTGCGACCAACATGGCCGGCCGAGGCACGGATATCATCCTCGGAGGAAACGCCGAGTATCTGGCTACCAACGAGCTCTACAAGCTGGAATACCCCGAAGAGATCATAGTCGAAGCTACCGGCTTCGCTGAGACCGAGGACGAGACTATACTCGAAGCAAGAGCAAAGTATAAGGAATTCCTTGAAAAATACAATGCCGAAGTAAAGGAAAAGGCCGAAGCGGTAAAGGAAGCCGGAGGCCTGTTCATAATCGGTACCGAAAGACATGAGTCGAGACGTATCGACAACCAGCTCCGCGGACGTTCCGGACGTCAGGGAGACCCGGGCGAGAGCCTCTTCTTCCTCTCTCTGGAGGATGATCTTATGCGCCTCTTCGGCGGCGACAGGATCACCGGAATGATGAATATGCTCAAGGTAGACGAGAATACACCTATCCAGTCCAAGATGCTCTCCAGTGTCATCGAATCTTCCCAGAAGAAGATCGAGGGCAGGAACTTCAACATCAGAAAGAACGTTCTGAACTACGACGACGTTATGAACGCTCAGCGTGAGATAATCTACGGCCAGCGCCAGAAGGTGCTCAACGGAGAGGATCTCCACGACTACATCACCGGCATGATCTCCGATTTCATCGAGAGCTCGGTACACAGCTACCTGCCCGATGACGAAATGCGCGAATACTGGAACCTTGAAGGCCTCAGAGACCACTTCATGGGCCTCTTCACCATCGACGACGACTTCAGATACACTCCCGACGAGCTGGACGAGGTCTCCAAGCAGGATATCATCGATATGCTCACCGAAAGGGCCAACGCTATCTATGCCAAGCGCGAGGAAGAGCTTGGCAAGGAGCTGCTGCGCGAGGTGGAGAGAGTCGTTCTGCTGAAGGTCGTAGACAACAAGTGGATGGCTCATATCGACGATATGGACGAGCTCAAAAGAGGTATCACTCTCAGGAGCTACGGCCAGAAGAACCCGGTAGTAGAATACCGTATGGAAGGCTTCGAGATGTTCGATGCTATGGTCGAGGCTATCCGTGAGGACACTGTAAGGATGCTCTTTACGATACAGGTAAGAAGGCAGGGCGACCAGCCCGCACAGGCTCCCAGGAGAGAGCAGGTCCTCAACGAAGGCAAGCACCACACCCTCCAGCGCAAGGTGAACAAGGTCGGCCCCAACGATCCCTGCCCCTGCGGGAGCGGCAAGAAATACAAGAAGTGCTGCGGAGCAGGCAAAGCCGAATAAGACCGGCTGAATGACCGGCCCGACAAAGGCCTTACAGGGTGGGCATCGCTCGTCCTGTTACAAAACAGGACTCAACTAAAATTTGATCGGAACGGGACGGGCATCGCTCGTCCTGTTTTGGGCTATGGACGTCGAAAACGTTTAAGGGAGGAAGAGCGGATGTCGGCAAATCTCAGAAGAACAATACTGGCTGCCGCAGGAGCGGCTGTCTTTGCGGGTTCCTATGCTGTACGCAATTCGACGACCATGCTGGTGCTCTGCGCGGCCTGCGCAGTAATGGCTGTGATCTTCCTGCTGATGACAGGCATCGGGTTCCTTTGGAAAAAGACGGGCAGAAAGCCCCTTTCCGGCTGGAAGCTGTTTGCGGTATGCGATGTACTGATAATGATCGCGGCGCTTCTCATCGGCCTGCTGGTCGATAATCCCTATTCCGCCGGAACAGCTATGGGAGATGGTTGGCTCGGCGCGATCCTGATCTGGTACGGCCTGCCGCTGCTCGGGGGTATTCTTATCATCGAGCTGCTGATATACAGAGTCTATAAATCTAAAACGCAGGAGCTGAGATCAGAGGAGCCGGAGCAGAAGCTCCCGCCCAGGATACCCTACCCCGCAGACACCGCCCGCAAGGACGGCAAATGATCTGCAAGACCGTTATAACTGTGCATCCCGCACTTAATAGGAGGACATTACTATGACAGCATTCTCAAAGGCGGACATCCTTCTGCCGAAAAACGCGGAAATGGAGAAGTGGGCGGTAGTCGCCTGCGACCAGTACACCAGCGAGCCCGAATACTGGGCGGAAACAGAGAGCATCTCCAAGGGCTCTCCCTCGGCGCTGAATCTGATACTCCCCGAGGTATATCTTGAGGATAAGGATGTTGACGAAAGGATAGGCCGGATACACGCCTCAATGAAGGAATATCTGGAAAACGGCGTCTTTGAGGAGCATAAGAACTGCCTTGTGTATCTTGAGCGCACCCAGTCGGACGGCTATGTCAGAGCCGGCCTCGTCGGGAAGATCGACCTGGAGCAGTATGATTACAGAAAAGGCTCCAAGTCTCAGGTCAGAGCAACAGAAGCAACAGTAGTCGAGCGTATCCCTCCGAGGATCAGGATCAGGAACGGCGCTCCCATAGAGCTGCCCCATATAATGATACTCATCGACGACCCGGAGGGGACTGTCGTTGAGCAGGTCGGCGCAAATGCCGGCAGCTTCGCAAAGCTCTACGATTTCAAGCTCATGCAGGGCGGCGGCAGCATCAAGGGGATGCTGGTCAGCGACGAGTGCGCAGACAAAGCTCTGGAGGCTCTGGAAGCCCTTGGCGACCTTGACTCCTTCAATAAGCGCTATGGCCTCTCCGAGAAGAGCCCGCTGGTCTACGCTATGGGAGACGGCAACCACTCCCTCGCTACTGCAAAGGAATTCTACGAGCAGCTCAAAAAAGCTCACCCCGGCGAGGACCTTTCCGGGCATCCCGCAAGATACGCTCTTGTCGAGATCGTGAACCTCCATTCGCCTGCGCTGAGATTTGAAGCTATCCACCGCATCGTGACCGATACCGACCCCGCTGCTCTCAAAGCGGCGCTGACAGATATGCTCGCCCTCTCCGATGAGCCCTCCGAGCAGAAGATACAGATAGTCGAGAACGGTGTCCGCACCGATAAATACATCGGCAAGCCGCTTTCTAAGCTGGCTGTCGGCTCCTTGCAGCAGGCGCTGGATAAGCTCCTGCCCGGGATCGGCGGCAAGATAGATTATATCCACGGCGAAGAGGTAGTCGAAAGGCTCTCCAGGGCAGAAGGCTCTGTCGGCTTCCTGCTGCCGGATATGGGCAAGGAGGAGCTTTTCCCGACTGTCATCGTTGACGGCGCTCTCCCGAGAAAGACCTTCTCCATGGGGCACGCCGCCGATAAGAGATACTATGTCGAGGCAAGGAAAATTGAAGGATAAGACTTACAGATACATCCTCTTCGATCTGGACGGCACTCTTACCGATTCCGAGGAGGGGATAATCGCCTGCGCTCTGCACGCCTTCCGGGAGCTGGGGAAGCCCGCTCCCCCGATGTCTACCCTGCGGAAAATGCTGGGGCCGCCGCTATACAAGAGCTTCCGCGAGATCTGCGGGCTGCCGGAGGATGAGGCAAAAAGAGCTGTCAAGGTATACCGGGAAAGATACGCAGATGTCGGGCTGTTTGAGAACAAGCCCTACGAGGGAGTCACGGAGATGCTCTCGGCGCTGCGGGATGCCGGGCTTACACTGGCTGTCTCGACCTGCAAGCCGGAGCCCTTCGCTGTCCGTATTCTTGAAAAGTTCGGGCTTTCGGGATATTTTGCGGCTGTCACCGGCAGCGGGCTGGACGGCTCGCTGGACAGCAAGGTCGAGGTCATCGAGGAGACACTTTCAAGGCTCGGCTGCAAAGACATAACCTGTGTGCTCATGGTCGGAGACCGTAAATACGATATCGAAGGCGCTGCCGCCGCAGGCGTTGACTGCATCGGAGCCCGCTGGGGATATGCTCAGGAGGGCGAGCTGGAAAGCTACGGTGTCCCGCTTGCGGAAAGCTTCAGCAAGCTGACAGAGCTTATCATCAAAGGTCATAGCCTATGAAAAAGAAGATATATACCGCCGTCCTCGCGGCAGCAATAATGCTCTCGGGCTGCGGGAGCAGCGGCAGCAGCCGCACTGAAAAAGCCCCCGCGCCGACTCTTTCGGAACTTCTGCCCGAAAAGCCAAAGCCCCCGGAGGGCGAGCAGAAAACCACGCTGGGAAAGATGACAGTATCTCTCCCTCTGCGATGGAGGAAAAGCGATAAAAAAGACGCCTATATCGACGACGAGACCAGAAGCGCCTATATGCTGGCCGCCGAGGGCGACGATAAGGAGCTCCCCCCGACGGAGATACTCTCGCAGTACAAAGCAAGGATAACACAGAGCGTCACCGAATACCGGACGCTCTCGCCGGAAAAGACTACCGGGGCAGGAGTCCCCTACCGCACCTGCACGCTGGGATACGAAAACGCCGGGAATACCGAGGCTCTGCTCTTTGTTTTCGCCTCCGGGTCGGATTACTACGCTGTCCTGAAAGGCGAGACCGTAGGCAGAGAGCATATCGGAGATATGCTGGCAGCGCTGGATAAGCTGGCAGCAAGCGCCGAGCTCCCTCCGCCCGCTCCCAATAAAGAGGAGCCCGCTGCCCCCGCCGAGGACGACCTGCTGACCGGCAGGCTCATGACCTTCACCGATTATGAGACAGCTACCGTCGATCTCGGCAAGAACGGAAAATTCAGCCTCTGGTATGATAAGAATGACCTGACAAAAGAACAGATCTCCGGGAAATACACCGTTCTGCGGGGGTCAAAGGCGCTGGAAGCGCTGGAAAAATACAACAGCGAGTTCGACATCGACCTGGCAGCACAGTATAAGCTGGCAAAGAAATGCAGCGATCCTCTGGATTACTATACTGTGATATTCACCTGCACCGATGTCTACCGCTGGGGCGGAAAATCCAATACTAAGAGCTTTATAAGGCTCTATTCGGGTGTTCGCAACAAAGACGGCAGCTTCAGTATGTACGATTACAGGAGCTACATCAAGCAGATCTGGAAGGAAAAGGTGAGGACCAATGATAAAGGAGATAAAAAATGAGCTTGAAGAGCATATCGTTCCCTTCTGGGCAGCGCTCAGAGACAATGAGAACGGCGGCTTCTACGGATATATGAGCTGCGGGCTGGAGCTGGACAAAAAGGCAGAAAAAGGTGTCATCCTCCATTCGAGGATACTCTGGTTCTTCTCGAAATGCTATTCTGTCCTGAAGGATGAGAAATACCGCGAGCTGGCAGACCATGCCTTCGAGTATATCAAGAATTTCTGCATAGATTACGACAACGGCGGAGTCTACTGGATGACCGACTGTAAAGGCGCCCCTACGGATACGATGAAGCATACATACAACATCGCCTTTGCGATCTATGCCTTGTCCTGCTATCACAACGCCTGCAAAGACCGCTTCGCCGCAGACCTTGCCTACAAGCTCTTTGCCGATATCGAGACCAATACCCTTGACGAGTACGGCTACCGCGAGGCTTTCTCCGTTGACTGGAAGCCGGTCCCCAACGAAGCCCTCTCCGAGAACGGGCTCATGGCGGACAAGACAATGAATACTGTCCTGCATCTTATCGAGGCTTATACCGAGCTCTATAAGATCGACAAAAACGAAAAAGTCGCTGAAAGGCTCCGGTTCCTGCTCTCTCTCATGAAGGACAGGATCTACGACCCGGAGAGAAATGCACTGCGGGTGTTCTTCGATACAAAATACGATGTCATCGGGGATATCCATTCCTACGGCCACGATATCGAGGCCACCTGGCTCACCGACCTGGCCTGCGACACCCTCGGAGACGAAGCGCTCATAAAGGATTGGGCAGAGCGGGATCTGCGCATCTCAGGCAATATCCTGGATATCGCCTTTGAGGGCGGAGCTCTCAACAACGAGCGCGAGAACAGCAAGATCAATAAAAAGCGTATATGGTGGGTGCAGGCGGAATCCGTGGTCGGCTTCGTCAACGCCTACCAGCACAGCGGCGACGAAAAGTTCCTGAAAGCCGCAGGCGCTGTCTGGGAATATATCAGGGATAATGTCATCGACAAGCGCAAGGGCGGAGAATGGTTCTCCGAGCTGAGCTTCGAGGGCGAGCCCGATTTCTCAAAGGAAACTGTCGGCCCCTGGAAGTGCCCATACCATAACGGCAGGATGTGCCTGGAGATCATCAGCAGGGGCATCGAGCTCCCGAAGACAGAGAGGTAAGGCTCCGAATGTTTAAATACGAAACACATCTGCATACAGCCGAGGGTTCGGCCTGCGCTTCTGCAACAGGCGCAGAGCAGGCAAGAAGATACAAGGCGCTGGGCTACGACGGCATCTTCGTCACCGATCACTTCCTTAACGGCAATACCGCTGTCAGAGAATACAAGGACTGGGACGACCGCATCTCCAGATACTGCGCCGGATACCGCAGCGCCAAAGCAGAGGGCGATAAGATCGGCCTGAAAGTCTTTTTCGGCATCGAATATACCTATTTCGGCGCCGACCTGCTGACCTACGGCATCGACGAGCAGTGGCTCCATGATAACCCGGATGTGCTGGATATCAGCGCATTTGAGTTCTGCCGGAGAGTCCATGAGCTGGGAGGGTTCATCGTCCAGGCGCACCCCTTCCGGGAGGCGGATTACCTTATGGATATCAAGCTGCTGCCTATGTGGTCGGATGCAGTCGAGGTCTTCAATACCGGGAACAAGCAGCAGGTATTCAACGACAGAGCTCTCTGGTATGCCGACCAGTACGGCCTGCCCCATACCGCAGGAACAGATAACCACCACCTGAGCACCGAAAGGCTCAGCGGCGTGATGACAGAAAAACCTCTCCTCACGCCTCAGGATTATTTTGATGCAGTCAGAAACAGAAGGGTTCAGCTAATAATACCTTCTGAGAATAAATGATGAAATATCGGAAAGGAAAATGCAAATGAAGATCAAGAGATTTATGGCACTGGCAGCCGCCTCGATGATGGCACTTGCGGGGCTGTCCGCTTGCGGCAGCAGCGACTCCTCATCGCAGACATCCAACGCAGGCTCGGAAGGGACACAGCAGTCTTCCGAGACCGCCGCTCCCACCGGCTCTGACGCTCCCGCAGAGACCAAGCCCGTAAAGGAGTTCGACAATACGATAAAGCCTATCAAGGATATCTCCTCCTGGGAGCTGATAAAGGATATGAAGCTGGGCTGGAACCTGGGCAATACTATGGACGCCACCGGCTCCTCCGGCCTTGCCAGCGAGGTCGCCTGGCAGAAGAACAAGACCCATAAGGGTATGATGGATCTTTTGGCAAAGGACGGCTTCAACCTGCTGAGAGTCCCCGTAAGCTGGGGCGAACACATGGATGCAGACTATAAGGTAGACCCCGAGTGGATGGCAAGAGTCCGCGAGATCGTTGATTACGGTATCGATAACGGTATGTATGTTATCCTCAATACCCACCACGAAGAATGGTATTTCCCGACAGAAGAAAATAAGGAGCAGGACAAGGAACAGCTCAAGGCTCTCTGGGAGCAGATCGCCGAAGAATTCAAGTGCTATGACGAGCACCTGATCTTTGAAGGCCTCAACGAGCCCAGGCTCCGCGGGACAAATCAGGAATGGACAGGCTCCGATTCCGCCAGCAAGATCATCAACGAGTATGAAAAGGTGTTCTACGACACCGTAAGAGCCAGCGGCGGAAATAACCCGAAACGCCACCTTATGCTGACCGGCTATGCCGCCTCCTCTTCGAGAAACAATCTCCAGAAGATCGATCTCCCCGAGGGCGACGATAAGATCATCGTTTCCGTTCACGCATATATCCCCTATTCCTTCGCTCTGGACACCAAGGGCACTAACAAATACCCCGGCAATAACGACATCAAGAGCTTCTTCAGCACACTCGACAGCCTCTTCATCTCCAAGCAGATCCCTGTGATCGTCGGCGAGTACGGCTGCATGAACAAGGATAACAATACCGAAGAGCGCGTTAAGTGCGTTACCGATTACCTTACCGCAGCCAAGGAGCTGGGCATCCCCTGCGTATGGTGGGATAATAACAGCGTTATCGGCAACGGCGAGAACTTCGGCATCATGGACAGAGATCTTATGGGCGCTGCATGGCGTTTCCCCGAGATCGTCAATGCTATGAAGCAGGTTTACGGCATCTCATAAGCTGCCGCATAAAGCCAGCTAATCCATATCAAAGGAGACAGTATGATGGAAACATACACTCTCAAAGTCGCAGGCCTTTCAAGAGAGCTGCCCGTTTGCAGTATCGGAAATGATCTCGCCTTCGCAGCGTTCATAATGTTCTCGGATGTTGAGATGACGATCGCCGCAGCCGGAGAGCTGCTGAAAAAAGCTCCCGAGTTCGATGTGATCCTTACATCCGAAGCAAAAGGCATACCCCTCGCCTATGAAGCCGCAAGGCAGTCCGGCAAGAACTATGTCGTCGCAAGAAAATCGGTAAAGCTCTATATGAAAGACCCTGTGTCGGTAAATGTCAAATCCATAACCACCGCCGAGGAGCAGATGCTCTACCTCTCGGCAGACGATGCCGCGCTCCTGCGCGGAAAGAGGGTGCTTATCCTGGATGATGTCATCAGCACGGGAGAATCTCTCTCTGCTCTGGAAGATCTGCTCCGGACAGCAGGCGGAGAGCTGGTCGGCAAGGGCGCTGTCCTGGCCGAGGGCGATGCCGCAGAAAGAGACGATATCTTCTTCCTCGAAAAACTGCCGCTCCTGAAGATCTGAGCTGCGGCAAATCAGAGAACAACACGGGCGTTTCTGCCGAAAGCCGGCAGAAACGCCCTTTTTTCGGCGGGATATAGGGCTTTTTTTGAAAAACCTATTGACTTTTCCGGGAGCGTGCATTATAATAGTAAAGTGAATGTGTATGCTCTCGGAGCTTTTCATAAGACTTGTTTAGGAGGAAATATAAAGTGCGGCGGACGAAAAAACCGGTATTCTTCATCGTTTTGCTGTGTATACTTGCACTGGGCTATCTGACCTTTTTCGGTATACACACCTATTTCGGAGATACCAGAAAGACTTATATAAAAGGCGCGGATGAGATCCGCTGGGGAATAGATATCCAGGGCGGTGTAAACGCAACCTTCGAGCCCGCTGACGGCTACGATGCCTCCGAATTGGAGATGGATGCCGCCAAGACAACTATCGAGCAGAGACTCGTCACCCTCAATATCACCGACAGCGAGGTCTATGTTGATTACAACAAGAAAAGAGTAATCGTATCCTTCCCCTGGCAGGCCAGCGAGGAGGACTTCGACCCTGAAGCTGCTGTTTCAGAACTGGGCGAGACCGCGATCCTCAGATTTATCAAAGGAACGAATTTCACTGCCTCCGATACCGACCCGAACCTTGTCCTGACAGGTACAGACGTCGAAAAGGCCGAGGCTGTACCGTATCAGGATAACGACACCAATAAGGTAACATACGTCGTTAGCCTCAAGCTCAAAGACGAAGGCACATCGAAATTCTCCCAGGCTACCGGAGAGCTCTATGCCTCCCGCGGGCAGATCTCCATCTGGATGGATGAGGAAATGATCTCCGCTCCTACGGTGCAGTCTCATATTACCACCGGGGAAGCCCAGATCACCGGCAATTTCACCTACGAGAGCGCCAAGGCCCTTGCAGACAAGATCAACGCCGGCTCGCTGCCCTTCAAGCTCGTTACTACAAGCAATAACATCATCTCGGCTACCCTCGGCTCCGGCGCAAGAGATGCTATGCTCATCGCAGGTATCATCGCCTTTATCGCCGTTGCGATCTATATGATGATAATCTACAGGCTCCCCGGATTCGTCGCCTCTATCGCCCTTGTCGGCCAGGTCATCGGTTCCGTTGCCTGCATCTCCGGTTTCTTCGGAAATATCGATTCCTTTACCCTTACTATCCCCGGTATCGCCGGTATCATCCTCGCAGTAGGTATGGGCGTCGATGCCAACGTTATCACCGCCGAGCGTATCAAGGAAGAGCTGCTCTCCGGCAAGTCTCTTATGGGCTCTATCGAAACAGGCTATAAGAGAGCCTGGAGCGCTGTGTTCGACGGAAATATCACAGTCGTATTCGTAGCGATCATCCTTATGGGAGCCTTCGGCCCCACAGACAGTGTCTTCGGAACGCTCCTCAAGCCGATCTTCTCCATGTTCGGCGCTGCGACCGCCGGTACTATCTACTCTCTCGGCTATACGCTGCTGGTCGGCATCATCCTCAACTTCCTCTTCGGTGTGTTCTGCTCGAGACTGATGCTCTCCTCCCTCTCCCGCTTCAAGATGTTCAAGAGCAAGAAGTGGTACGGAGTTCCCGATGACGAGGAAAAGAAAAACGCTCTCATCGAGAAGAGAAAGAAGACCCTCAAGCCCAACAGCCACAGAAAGCTCTTCTACTGCCTCTCCTCAACGCTTATCGCTGCCTTCGCAGCAGTTACAATAATCGTCGGGCTCAATGTCGCCATCGAGTTCAAGGGCGGTACGATCATCACCTACACCTACGACGGCACAGTTTCTACCTCCGAGGTCGAAACGCTGATAAAGGATTCTATCAACGAGAGCGCAACAGTTACCGAAGGCGAGGATTTCTCCTCCGGTAAGAAGACCCTGAAGCTCTCCTTCTCCTCCGATAAGGGCATAAGCCAGGAGAAGCAGACCAAGCTCGCTGAGGAAATGAACGCCAAGTTCAAGGATAACAAGATCGAAGTCCTGGAATCTATGGACGTCGCAGCCTCCAACGGTACTGAGTTCTTCTTCAAGTGCCTCGTCGCCTGCGCGTTTGCTATGGTCATCACAGTTATCTATATCGGCTTCCGGTTCAGGAAGATCGGCGGTCTTTCCGCCGGCTGCTTCGCAGTCCTCGCGCTTATACACGATATGTGTATGGTATACGGCTGCTTCGTCCTCTGCCGCTTCGATATCAACGCTAACTTCATGGCCGTTCTGCTGACGATCCTGGGCTACTCCATCAACGCTACGATCATCGTCTACGACCGTATCAGAGAGAACAGAAAGCTCTACGGCAAGAAATACGGCATCGAGGATCTGGTCAATATGTCTATCACCCAGACTCTCGGAAGATCTATCCACACGACAGTTACAACGATCCTCGCTATGACAACGGTTTGCGTTGTCTGCGCGATCTGCGGTATAACCTCTATCATGAGCTTCGCTTTCCCGCTCATCATCGGTATGGTAGCCGGTGTATATTCCTCGAACTGCATCGCCCCGACACTCTGGGTGCTCTGGCAGAAGCGCATTGAGAAGAAAGAAAACAGCGGCAAGCGTCCCCGGAAGAAGGCTCACAAGCAGCCCGAGATCAAAAAGGACAGCAACGGCGCTGTTGTCTGACCGGCTGACAAGCATATTGAAACATAAACGGTATCTCATCCCTGGATGAGATACCGTTTTTTTGCGCCGGAGCACACTTATACTGACATAGAGAAAAAAATAAAAAAAATTCCGGAAAACTATTGACTTGTTATTATCATTGTGATATAATCATATCAGAAAATACAGAAAGGAGAGCTCATCAGATGAATGAGGAAAAGGAATTCCTGAAAAGCTACGATATGAGCAAGTACGAGCGCCCCTCAGTTACCGCCGATGTCGCCGCTTTCAGGATAATCTCGGAGGAGTCCGAAAGCTATCGGCACGACAGCCGCACCCGCCTGTCTATCCTGCTTATCCGCCGGGGCGGGCACCCGTTTAAAGGGATGTGGGCGCTGCCCGGAGGCTTCCTCCAGCCGGACGAGACCATCGAGACCTGCGCTTTCCGGGAGATAGAAGAGGAAACAGCCGTAAAGCCCGCAGCGCTGATGTCTGTCGGGATGTTCAGCCAGCCGGGAAGAGACCCTCGCGGCTGGATAATCTCCAACGCCTTTGTCTCCGTTATCAGCGACCCTGCTGTTAAAGAACGCTCCGGAGACGATGCCGCAGATGCAGGCTGGTTCGATGTCAGCTTCGACCGGGATGAGGACGGCTCCCACAGGCTCACCCTCCGCTGCGGAGATATAACACTCGACGCCAGGCTGCGGGAAAAGTCTACCCGCTTCGGCAGGACCGATTTCACCGTCCTCGACAGCGGCGGGCTGGCCTTCGACCACGCATCTATCATCGCCACCGCCCTTACCGCCCTCCGGAACGGTGCCGCAGACTTCGACTTCATCTTCGATTTCCTGCCGGAGAAATTCACCCTTACCCAGCTCCAGAACGTCCAGGAGACAGTTATGAACATCTCTGTCCTGCCGGCAAATTTCAGAAGGAAGGTCTCCGGGCTGGTGGCCGAGACAGACGAATACATCAGAGGCGCAGGGCACCGCCCGGCGCAGCTCTTCACAAGAAAAAAGTAAGAAAGGATGATCCCTATGAAAAAGATACTGGTTGTAGTCGATATGCAGAAGGATTTTGTTGACGGCGCTCTCGGGACAGCCGAGGCCGCTGCTATCGTTCCCGCTGTCTGCGAGAAAATAAAAGGCTTTGAGGGAGATATCTTCGTAACTTTCGATACTCACGGCAAGGATTATCTCGAGACTGCCGAGGGCAGGAACCTCCCTGTCGTACACTGCGTCAGGAATACAGCCGGATGGAAGCTGGATAAAAATGTCGCAGCCGCCCTCAAGGAGCGCAGCTTCCTCCCCGTCGAGAAGCCGACCTTCGGCTCTGTAAGGCTCCCGGAGCTCATCAGGGAAGCCGCCGCCGGAGAAGAGATCTCAATTGAGCTCATCGGCCTCTGCACGGATATCTGCGTAGTCAGCAACGCTCTTATGCTCAAGGCCAATTTCCCCGAGGCGCCTATCTCCGTTGATGCGGCCTGCTGCGCCGGAGTTACCCCCGAAGCCCACAAGGCAGCGCTGGCGACAATGTCGAGCTGCCAGATCGCCATAGTCAACAATAACTGAAAGGAGACCGGATATGAAACTTCAGCCTATCGTAGTATCGCTGCTCGATACCGACCTCTACAAATTCAATATGGATCAGGTCATATTCCACAAGCACACCGACCTCTGCGGGCAGTATTATTTTAAATGCCGCAGCAAGGGAGTCGTTTTCACAAAGGAAATGGCCGAGGAGATCAACGCTCAGGTAGACCACCTCTGCACCCTCCGCTTTACCAAAAAGGAGCTGGATTATCTCCGCTCCATAAGATTCATCAAGAACGACTATGTTGAATTCCTGCGGCTCTGGCACCCTATCAGGGACTATGTCAAGGTAACTCTCTCGGAAGAGGGCGAGCTGGGAATAGTCGTTGACGGCCCGCTTTTCTCTGCTATGCAGTTCGAGATCTATCTGCTGGAGATTGTCAATGAGGTCTATTTCAGGATGAACTACGATTACGACACCCTTGTCCGCTCGGCGGAGGAAAGGCTGGAAGCCAAGATAGAAGCCTTCAGGAGCGGAAAATATACCTTCAGCTTCGCTGAGTTCGGCTGCCGGAGAAGGCTCTCCCGGGAATGGGAGGACAGAGTCATCGAAAGGCTGACCAATGAAATCAAAAACTGTGTCGGGACCTCCAATGTCTACCTGGCGATGAAATACGGTGTAACACCTATCGGGACTTATGCTCACGAGTATGTGCAGATGTATCAGGGAATAGACCGCATCCCTCTCGCCTATACCAACCACTACGCCATGAGAGACTGGTACGATGAGTATCAGGGCGATAACGGGACAGCTCTGACGGATACTGTTACCACCGATCTCTTCCTGCTGGATTTCAACCGCTCTATGGTCAACAACTACACCGGAGTCCGGCACGACAGCGGCGACCCGTATGAATGGGGCGAGAAGATGATCGCCCACTACAAGAGCTACGGAGTCGATCCCAGGACAAAGCTGCTGCTCTTCAGCGACAGCCTCGATTTCGACAGAGCCCAGGCGCTCTACGACTACTTCAAGGACAAGGCAAAGGTTTCCTTCGGCATCGGAACATTCGTCTCCAACGACACCTGCGAGAGTGCGCTGAATATAGTCATCAAGCTCCAGTATGTCAACGGCCGCCCCGTCGCCAAGCTCTCGGACGCTCAGGGCAAGGCGATGTGCCGGGACGAGAGCTATCTTGAATATCTCAGGAACGCTGTCGATTTCAGGATCGCCCGTGAAGCCTGCCGCACATGATCGGATAAAAAGAAAGACCGTATATCTCCCGCACAAGCGGGGTGGATATACGGTCTTTTTCAGCTTGTTATAAGGCTCCTGTCAGGAGAGCTTGGTATAAACTGTTCCGCCCATCATGGTCTTATTCTTTACCGTGAAGAGCTCGGAGATAGTCACTACCTGCCAGCCCTCTGCCTTGAGCCAGGGAACGATCTCTTCCATAGCGGCTGCCGTTGCTTCGTAGTTCTCATGGCAGAGGACGATCGCGTTTTCCAGCGAACCGTTCTCCTTGGCCTTCTTGAGCTTATCTACGATCTTTTCGGTAGTGCCCTTGTTCCAGTCGAGGGTGTCGATGGAGCAGGAGATAAGGCCGACATCGTTCAGAGTCTTCTTGACAGTATCGTTGCAGTCAAGATAAGGGAGACGCATAAGATGAGAAGGCTCTGCACCGATGATGCCCTTGAGCTTCTCGTTGGTCTTGTCAAACTCCTCGCGTATCTTTTCAGGGGTCATCTTGGAAAGATAGGGGTGAGTCATGGTATGGTTAGCGATCTCCATGCCCTTTTCGTAAGCATATTTTACCTGCTCTTCGGTCTTTATCCAGTTGCCGACATAGAAAAAGGTAGCATGGAAGCCGTTATCTGCCATAGTGTCTATTATCCTGTAAGCAGGGTCGCCCTTCTTGGTAGCGCTGGCGCCGTCGTCGAAAGCGATAGCTACCATCGGCTTGGAGGGGTCTATCCAGGATGTATCAGCGGTAAGTGTAAGTGCCACAGGGTCGCCTCCAATGTTTGCATCCGAGCCGCCCTTCTTGTCTCCGCTGCCGGAATCTGAGCCTTTGGCGGCTTCGGCGTTGTCAACATAGAAATCGCAGAGCGAATCGGGAGACTCGATATAAAGGATCATGCCGTCTGCGCCCTCGGGGATCTGATAGGAGGGGTTTTCCAGGGTTATCCATTCGCCGCTCTCCGCGTCAGCGGAAGTGATCTCGGAATACTGGGGCTGTCCGTTTGTGTCGTTGTATTGCAGGGTCATCTTCATATTAGCGGCTTTTCCGCTCTCCTGCATAACATCGGCTTTGAAAGAGAAGCTGCTGCCAGGCTTATAGGTGCTCTTGTCCAGCGAGATAGAAGCACCGTGCCAGTTTTCCTTGCGGCCTTTGACTTCGAGAGAGCCGCTGCCGTCCTTGGCTTTATCCTTCGACCGGGAAACAGAGACGCTATCGCCTCTTGCCTGCCAGTTGCCGATATCCGACTCAAAGTCGTTCTTGAAGAAATCCTTTGCGATAACAGTTCTTATCTCAAGGTCAGGGTCGGGGGTATAGGAATCTCCGAAGGTCAGGACATTCTTATAGATATCCGCCTTGCCCTTGGACTGATAGCCCTCGACATTGAAAGCCACCTCATACATACTGCCCATTTCGAGACCGCACTCTTCCCAGGCCTGGAAATGCTTGGAAACGGAGATCGTCCCTTCCAGCTTTGTGCCTTCCTTGGGGACAGGCTTTTCTTTTCTTACGCTCCAATACTGGTCGAAGGTCTTGGTGCCTTCGATAGAGGGCTGCTCATAGCGTGTAGAGCGGTAGATATCGTAGGTCCCGCCGTCAACGGTGACTGTACCCATGATATCCGCCTGCCCGGGCGGCCTCCAGTTGCCCCATGATTCTACGATGTAGTACTCGATGAGCGGGTCTTTTGTCCAGCCATAGACACAGAGATAGGAATTTCCGTCCGGCTGATAATCGACGCCGTACTCGATGGTGGTATCTCCGAGATCCTTATAGGTCTTTGTACCGGAGATCTTGTTTCCTCTGCGGAACAGAGCGTTGTTGATGTTCTGCCACTCGCAGTAGAAGTTTCCGCCCTCTCCGATTATCATTTTCGTGTCGCCCTTATCCTTCCAGAGCTCGTAGTCGTAGTCGCCGTCTCTGCCGGTCTTGCTGTCGGTCAGCACGATCTTGCCTTCCTCAGAGGGGGGAGTTATCTCGGCAGCGGATGTTTGTCCGGGGGCGGCGGCTGTACCTGCCGCTTCAGACGAGCTTGAATCGGAGCTTCCGCAGCCCGTAAAGGACATTGCGAGACAGCAGGCTGCGCATCCGGCGCCTATAACTCTTCCGAGAAAGCCTCTCTTCATCAGAATTACCTCACTTTCTGTAATGGTATAGTTATCAAGATAGTTACATCTTCAATGCTATTGTAGCAGACCGCCCATAGTTTTTCAAGGCTTTTTTTGTCCATAGTTGAGCGCGGATTTTGCGATTTTTGCGGCCGGAGCGCGATCTCATATTTTTGTCATATATCCAAAGCGGGGGGAATATACTCTAATACAAGGGCTCGCCGCAGAGCTCCTGCGGAGCTGTGCGGCGGTTCGGGATATCGTATTGGAGTTGAGACCGATGACAGAAGAAGAGAAACAGCGGGCCATAGAGCTCGGAGAATACACTGTCCGGCACAAGACGACAGTCCGTGCGGCAGCAAAGCATTTCGGGATCAGCAAATCGACCGTACACAAGGAATTGACAGAGCGTCTTCCCGAGGCAGCCCCCGCCCTGGCGAAGCAGGTGCGGGAGCTCCTGGAGCTCAACAAAAAGGAACGGCACATCCGGGGCGGGCTTGCTACAAAGCACAAATACGAGCTCTCCCGGGATCTGCGCAGGAAGGCTAAGGCCTGAAGCCTGCACATTTTTCAAACTAAAACGAAAAATGGGTATCCCCTCGCACATAAGGGGATGCCCATTTTTGCATTTTTGCCAGCGCTTATAAGGTATGCCCTTTTCGCGCTTTCGCTTTTGATCGGAGAAAAATTATCTTCTCTTGGTTACTGCGAGCATAAGGCCTGCAACTGCGATACCTGCCAGAGCGATGCCTGCGCCTGCGCCTGTCTCGGGAGCAGTGGTGTCAGCCGGAGCAGTGGTGTCAGTCGGAGCAGTGGTGTCAGCCGGGGTCTCGCCGGTAGTGGTTGTGTCGCCAGCGGGAGCTGCAGCATTGATGCCCTCAACAGTGAAGGTAACTTCGATGGTGGTGAAGCCGTTAGCGATATAGTCGGCAGAGATAAGAGTAGCGGTAGCGTTTGCCTGATCCTTAGCGCGGCAGTCGATGTAGCCGTCTGCATCAGCCTCAAAGGAAGGTTTGTTCCAGCCGTTGTAGATGTTTACTCTTGTCTCGACCTTGCCTGCATCGGAAGAGCAGGTGTAGGAAGAGCCCGAGAGCTCCTGCTCTTTGCCGTCGATAACGATCTTGTCGATAGTTACTGTGTAGGTATTGCCGTAGAGTTCCTCACCTTTCTCGATAAGAAGAGCCTGGAACTGCTCAAGTGCGCCGGTAGGCTCAGCAGCAGTAAGAGAAACGGTATATGTGCCGTCTTCTTTTACCATAGCGGTAGTCTCGGTCTTCTCAAACTCGCCCCAGCCAGCGATATTGATCGTGAGGTGAGCCTCGCCGGGCTCATAAGCGAATGCGCTGATAGCCATTGTGGAAACAGCGAGAGCTGCGGCTGCAAGTCCTGCAAAAAACTTTCTGATCTTCATAAAAATTACCATCCTTTCCGTTCAGGTCAACTCCGCCCCATCGACGAAGTTTTATCCGTCATTACCTGATGCTATTATTTTAAACCAAAATCGCTCCGATTTCAATAGGTCAAACACCCAAACTTCGCCCTGCGTAATTATGCAATATATACAAAATCTATTCAACATCGTTGTGTATTTACAACAATTTTGTAATATAGAAGAATATGAAACAAGTGCCCAAGCCCGAACTTTCGCATTATCCGACTGATCTGCGAGATTTCCCGACTCGTTGCGAGGATTTTGATTTATGCGAGAATATTATTACAAGAATTTTGATTTATATGAGAATATTATTATAAGAGCAAGCAAAAAACTCCCCCTCGAGGGGGGAGTGAATATTCCCGGATAGTGGGCGAACTATTTATCCAGCTTCTTTTTCTGCATTGTTCTGGTAACTCCGAGAACGAGCCTGTCGGGGGCGAACCTGGCAGAACCGGCAGCCAGCTTCATACCCGCATCGGGGACGATAATGGTTTTGCGTGCGAAGAGGCCTTTCAGGCCGCACTCGGCGCAATAGTCTGCGGAGATACCTTTTACGGCGAAATCACAGTTTGCGACATCGTTGAACTCTGTCTCGACAGGGCCGGGGCAGAGTGCGGAGATACTGACCTTACTGTTGGCGGAGCGGAGCTCCTCTGAGATACCCCGGGTAAGGCTGACGACATAGGCTTTTGTAGCGTAATAGGTTGCCATAAGGGGGCCGCCTGGCATAAGCCCTGCTGAGGAGGCGACATTGAGGATAAAGCCTCTGTTTTTGCGTTTGAAATCCTTCAAGAACAGTTTTGTAAGGATATGGACTGCGGCGCAGTTGACATCGATCATAGAGAGTTCTTTATCGAGGTCGGTCTCGTCGAAATTACCTATCATCCCGAATCCGGCGTTATTGACGAGCACAGAGACATTCCTGTCGCGGGTCTGCTCATAGAGTTTTAAGCATTCCTCTCTGACGGATAGGTCGGCGGCGATGACAGTTGACGGATTTTTGAGTTCATTGGCGAGGGTCTCGAGTCTATCGGTACGTCTGGCGGTAATAATGACATTAAATCCCAGGCTATCAAGTCTTTTAGCGATCTCGGCACCGATACCCGAGCTCGCTCCTGTCACAAGTGCAGTCTTCAAATCTCTTCCTCCTTTTTTTTAGCTCCGAAACGCGGCGCTCCCGGTGGTCGCTTGCTGTCGGTGGTGGGTCGTCGTTACGGCCTGCGACGATGCCGATAGGTTCAGCGGCGTCTTTACCTTAGAGGGGCGGGACGTTGTTTGCGGCGGGGTCACAGAACAAGTGCTGCTCCGCACACAGCGGGCAATATTGCGCCAATCCAAGGGCGCGCCAGCCCTTGGCAGGTTCTTAGGGCAGAGCCCTAAGCGGGGCATGGGGTAGAACCCCATACCGGAACGCAGTTCCGGCCAGGCGCGGCACACCGAATAAAAGGGCAACAAAGTCTCCCTTCCAAACAGAGCAGCAAGAACAAACAAAAAAGCCGCGCCGACAAAACCCTTTAGCCCGCTGGCACAGGAAACAGTGAGCGCAGCGAACGATTTTCCGCTTTTTTAGCTCCGAAACGCGGCGCTCCCGGTGGTCGCTTGCTGTCTTTGGTGGGTCGTCGTTACGGCCTGCGACGCTGCCGATAGGTTCAGCGGCGTCTTTCCTTTAGAGGGGCGGGACGTTGTTTGCGGCGGGGTCACAGAACAAGTACTGCACCGCACAAAGCGGACAACATTGCGCCCATCCAAGGGCGCGCCAGCCCTTGGCAGGGGGTCAAGGGGGACAGCGTCCCCTTTGCAGAGCACGAGACAGAGTCTCGTCCGGAACGCAGTTCCGGCAAGGCGCGGCACACCGAATAAAAGGGCAACAAAGTCTTCCTCCCACACAAAGCAGTGAGGACAAACAAAAATGCCGCGCCGACAAAACCCATTAGCCCCCTGACACAGGAAAGAGCGAAGCGATTTTCCGTTTTTTAGCGCCGAACCGCGGCGCTCCCGGTGGTCGCTTGCTGTCGTTTATTTGTCGTCTGGACGCCCTGCGACGCTGCCGATAGGTTAGGCTGCCGTCTTTTCTTTAGAGGGGCGGGACGTTGTGTAGGGGGGCTGCGTACAAAGCAACAGTCCGCCTGCGCCGCTGTCACGGTTCATGTTAGAATCATTATACCCCACAGGCGGCATTTAGTCAAGCCGCTTTGGCAAAAAGCGGATGTTTTGCATAGGATAATATACGATAAACCGAAACGGAGGCAATCAACAATGTCAGAGACCTATTTTCTCGGAGCAGTCAGCGGAGGCGTGTTCCGGACGGAATTTGAAAAGATAATCAGCGACCGCGATATCTTTACCTACATCCTCAAAGGCGGCGCAGGGACGGGCAAAAGTTCGCTGATGAGGCGGGTCGCGGAGCATTTTGAGCAAAATTATCACACAGTCCGGTTCTGCTGCTCCTCTGACCCCTCCTCGCTGGATGCCGTAGTCATTCCCGAGCTGCACGCTGCGATCTGCGACGGCACTGCTCCCCATGTTTTCGAGCCAAGATATCCCGGTGTCTGCCAGAGATATATCGACCTCGGCTCGTACTGGGACAGCTCTCTCCTTCTTGCCGGCAAAGACCGTATAATCGAAGCCGCCGACCTGAACCGCTCCTTGCTTGCGCGGGCCTCGCGGTTCAATTCTGCCGCAGCGGACATCTGCTCGGATATTTTTCAGACCGGCACCGACTGTCTGCTCCCGGATAAGCTGGAGGCCTTTATCGGGCGCTTTGAGAAAAAGCTGCTCGGCAAACGTGGCAGCGGCAGCGGAGAGAAGTCCCTGCTGAGGCTGACCGCGCTGACAGAACACGGCTTTCTCACCATGCACGAGACTCTTGAAAACTGCCTTGATGTTTATGTCATACGTGACGAGCTGTTCACAGCGACAGACCATCTGCTCTCACGGCTGGCAGACGATGCCTGCGCCAGAGGGTATGATGTGATACTCTCCCCGGATCAGATGCTCTCGGATGCCGCCTATCAGCATCTTATCATCCCCGAGGAGGGCTTTGCGATCATAAGCGGGAAGGCTGCCGAAGAGAGCAGGCACTCCGGCAGGATCAGGCTGAACCTTATGCGGTTCTACAGCAAGCCGCTTCTGGCGGAGCGGCGCAGCAGGCTGCGGCTGGATCGGGCTGCGGTCAGCGACCTGGTCTCCGAGGCGGTGGGGACGATACGCTCCGCAAAGACAGCCCACGATCAGCTTGAGAGCTATTACATCCCGGCGATGGATCATTCAAAGCTGGATGCTCTGGCCGGGGAGCTGATAGCCGAGATCTCCGGGAGGGTCTGAAAGCTCCTCCCCGGCATCTCCCGTAAGGGCTTACACATACAAAAAAAGATCTGCCCAGGAAAGGCAGATCTTTCTTGTTTTGATATTTCTTATATTACTTGATATCCTTCTTGTTGTAGAGGGTCGTTGTGAAATACATCAGGACAACAACAGCGATGACACCGACTATCAATCCCGTTAACATCCGGCCCTCCTCCAGAAGGTTTGTGCGGTAGAGGCTGTCGGGCATATAATTGCCGAGATCAAAGTCTTCGAGCTTGAACAGCTTGTTGATACCTGCGGTGATACCGCTGTAAGCAAGGCCGGCAAAGCCTGCGCCGCAGAGAACCGCGACGATGGTCCCGGCGACATTGGAGCCTACGCCTGTCGTCAGCAGCAGGACCAATGCGCAGACACCTGAAAGCAGCAGCAGCTTTATGCCAAGCTCAGCGAAGGATGAGGCAAAGGAGAAGACTTTATCGGCAGCTCCATCCTCGCCTTTATACAGAACATCGAATTTAAGGTCGAATCCGGAGACCACATAGCCGATGATCTGACCTATGATATCTACAAGATAGAACAGGACGGCAGAGGCCTGGATGACCACGAACTTTGAAACGATGGTATGACCTCTGCTGGGAAGCTGTCCGGCTATGTTCTTGATATAGCCGTGCTGTATATCAGCATAGCTGAACCATACTACGCAGAGCAGGAATACCGCCGTTGCGATAATGCCCATCTGGTTTGCGATAATATTCCCGACATGGACATCGTTGACCCATTCGCCGATCTCTTTGAGGGTCTTTCCGTCGTCATCGGCGTGTTCGGCAATAGTCCTTCCGACATTGTAAATGATCTTGGAAAGAGGGCCATCAGCTACACTGAGCAGGAATACTATCCCCAGGCAGATCTTGAAGGAAAGAGACTTGACCAGCCTGTAAAAGTCCATTTTAATAACATTACCCATTATGAGCACCTCCTGTAAGGCTGAGATAATAATCCTCAAGGGAAATGTTCTTGACATAAATCTCCTTGAGGGGGATATCAGCCTTTACGATAGCGGCGGCCATTTTGTCGCTGTCCTCAAGCCTTTCGCTGACACGCAGCAGGCCCTCCTCATCGACAGAGGTCTTTGTAATGCCGATAGTGCTCAGCGCTCTGACAGCGCCCTCGTTGTCGGGAGTTTTTATTGAGATGAACTGCCCGCAGCGCTGCATCAGCTCTTCGTTTGAGAACTGCTCTATGAGCCTGCCCTCGTGGATGATGCCGTAGGAATCGGCCAGCTTGGCCAGCTCATCGAGGATGTGGCTGGAGATCATGATCGTAATGCCCTTTTCATCCCTGAGGCGCTCCAGAGTATGTCTTACCTCAACGATACCCTGGGGGTCGAGGCCGTTGATAGGCTCATCGAGGATTATCATCGAGGGCTCTCCGACGAGAGCGAGAGCAATGCCGAGGCGCTGGCGCATACCGAGAGAGAACTCGCCCGCGCCCTTTTTCTCTGAAACATTCTCAAGGCCGACGGTCTTCAGAAGCTCATCGAGGTAGCCGTTCTTATAATCGACTCCCATAGCCAGGCATTTTATTTTGAGGTTCTCCTTAGCGGATCTTCTCAGATAAAGCCCCGGATGCTCGATCAGCACACCGACCTTATTCATCATTCTTTTCATTTCCATGCCGGTCTTGCCGAATAGGGAATATGTGCCGCTGGTAGGATTGGAGAGGCCGCTTATCATTCTCATGATAGTAGTCTTTCCGGCGCCGTTACGTCCGATAAGGCCGTAGATCTCGCCTTCCTTGATCTTGATATTGATATCCTTGGCGGCATCTTTTTTCCCATAGGTCTTTGTAAGGCCCTGGGTCTCCATAATATATGCCATTTTCAGACCTCCGTCTTAAATTACTGAGGGTAATTTCCGTTCATCTCATTGCCGCCGGCAGGAGCGTTGGGGTCGCTTTTCTTAGCGAGGCAGTGGATAGAAGTTATCATAAGGATGAAGAGGATAAGGATCGGGACAATATAAGCGCCGAGAGCGGCTGCGGCTGCATCCTTGTTTACCAGAGTGCTGGCGACAGAGTCAACGTCTTTGGTAAGTCCGCCGGAAGCGAGCGCTGCGGCAACGCTTTCCTGGCTCGTGCCGCTGAAGGTAAGATTGGAAAGGCCCTTGCAGGCGCTGAGAGCGCCGACATACTCGAAGCCGCTGACAAATATCATGAGAGTGAGGCCGAGAGTAAGGATCTTGAAGACATAGGATACCATCCTGGTCTTATATCTTGTGATAACAGCGAGAACGAGGCAGACAGCTACCATGCCGAAGGTGATGTAATAGAAAATAGTCTTTGAAGCAAAGTCGGATATGACATTGAGCAGCCTTTCCGCGACATTATCCTTATCGAGGCCTTTGGTATCCACATTCTTCAGCCCGGAGAAGATAGCAAAAATGCTGATATTGCTCATGACCCAGGTCGCTATCAGCATGATTCTCAGAGCCAGGTTAAGGTTCTTGTTGTCTGTGTTCATAATAATTCCTCCAATTTAATATATTTCCGGGTCGCCGGACCCGTAAACGGCAATTATTGGTATAAGTGTATTATACCACGGTTTCAGCAGAAAAGTCAATACTGCTTTCCGGGATCAAAGCAATTATCATTTTCTAAGATAAGCCGAAGATACGGGAAATTCAAAGTAGGTATCGGGATAAGGCTCATCCTTGAGAGTAAAGTGCCACCATTCCCGGTCGAAGGGGAGAAATCCGCCGCGCATCATAGCTTTTCTCAGCATCATGCGGCTGTGGGACTGCTCTTCGGTAATGCTCCCGCAATCCGGGTGCGAGAGCTCGCTGAACCAGTCGAATGGGCTCCCCATATCTACCTCCCGGCCTGTCCTCATATCGAAGAGGGTAAGATCGACAGTGCTGCCCCGGCTGTGGCTGGAGCGGCTGGCGATATAGCCGTCTTTGAAGAGCGCCTGCTTTTCGAGATCGGGGTAAAAATAGGGCTTCATGCGGATATCCGTATCTTCGATCCCCCAGAGGACGAAATGCCTTACAGCGCAGGCGGGGCGGTAAGCATCAAAGATCTTCAAGCGGTAGCCTCTGACGATCAGCTCGGAGCTGACGGCTTTCAGCGCTCTTGCAGCCTCCTGAGTCAGCAGGGCGCAGGGCTCCTCATATCCGTCGATGCGCTCGCCGATGAAGTTATATGTCGAATAATAGCGCATCTCCTGTATGACAGACGGGATATGATCTGCGACCAGAACAAAGCCCGAAGGATCCATCGTTATATCTGAGCTTTTGACTTTCATATTTATCTCTATCTCCTTATTCAGGCTGGGGGATACAGTATCTCAGCATATTCTCAGTATAATAATATTATAACATTGTGTCAGAATAATGTAATTCACCGACTTGGTGAAAAGGATGGCCGCAGCCTGCGGTCTCAGACGGTTTTGGTGTAGAATATCCACAATTAGGCAGGCGGCAAACTGTGTAAAATCAACAAAGTTTTTGTTTCCACCGCTTCGGTTAATGACTTTTTCTTATTTTTATGGTATATTGAGGTTGTAGCGTGTATACAGCGCGCACTAAACAACAAATCGAAAGGAAGGTCAACTATGACAGTTACAAAAACCGAACAGAACGGCTGCTTCTCATTTGAGATAGAGGGAAGAGTCGACACGATCACAGCTCCCGAGCTTGAAAAGGAGATCAGAGACTGCACAGATAAGGCAGAGAGCATCGTCCTCGATTTCGCAAAGGTAGAGTATATCTCTTCCGCCGGCCTCAGAGTACTGCTTTTTGCTCATAAGACAATGGCAAAGAAGGGCGGCCTTACCATCAAAAACGTAAACAGCGATATCGTTGAGATCTTTGAGGTAACAGGATTTTCTGATATTCTCAACATCCAGTAAGGAGCGTGCCCTATGAAATCTGATGTATATGTGCTCGAATCGCTTGAAAGCGATTACCGCTTCATCCCATCAGAAGCCGAGAAGGTAGCAAGATACAACGACCTTGATAAAAAGAGCGCTCTGCGTCTGCGCCTCCTCGCCGAAGAAATGATCTGTATGCTGCCGCAGCTCCTGATCTACGGCAAAGGCAAATTCTGGATAGAGAACAAGGGCAGAGATTATGAGCTCCGCCTGACCGTTACTCCGGCAGATATGAATTCCGCCGACAGAGACAAGATCATTTCCGTTTCATCAAATAAGAAAAATGCTTCCGCAAAAGGTCTGATCGGCAAGATATGCAACGCTGTCGAGGTCATGGTCAGTGACCGGGCGAAGCTCGCAAAAGAAGATCCTTACGGCTACTATATGGCGGGGATGATGAACAACTCCGAGACTGTTTCATGGTCGCTCATGAATTACAGACAGTCTTTCGAGTCGGAATCCTCCAGGGAAAAGGACAAAGAGGCTTGGGACGAGCTTGAAAAGTCGATAATCGGAAACCTTGCTGACGATGTCCTGGTCGGCGTCCTCAACGGCAAGGTGAATATCACTGTCAAAAAATCCTTCTGAGCCGGAATACAAAAGTATTTTACGGAGATCGCTATGAAAAGATTAGAGATCAATGCAGAAGTCAGCAATCTCGCCGCTGTTTCGGCTTTTGTCGATGAGCAGCTCGAGGCTGCCGATTGCTCGATGAAATCCCAGATGCAAATAGACCTGGCGATCGAAGAGATATTTGTCAACATAGCCAGCTATGCCTATGCCCCCGGGAAAGGCAAGGCTGTTATCAGCGTTGATATCTCTGAGGACAGGACTGCCAGCATAATCTTTGAGGACAGTGGCGTGCCCTATGACCCGCTGGCAAAAGAAGACCCGGATATCACCCTCTCCGCTCAGGAAAGAACTGTCGGAGGGCTTGGTATCTTTATGGTCAAAAAAAGTATGGACGATATGAAATATGAATACAGCGAAGGGAAAAATATCCTGACACTGGTAAAAAAACTGTAAGGCTCTGCGGCGGATACCGAGCTATCCGCCCCGGCACCTGAGAGGGATCCTTCTGATGAAAGCAGTAAACCGTTTTGTCGGAAAATATATGGCTGCAATAGTCCTGGCCATCGCCGCGCTTGCACTGTTCCTGCCGAAAAGCTGCCTCTGGATACAAACCTCATGGGTCAATTATCTTCTGATGGCTGTAATGTTCGGGATGGGGCTGACGATGAAGCTCGGCGATTTTTCTGTCGTTTTTTCGCGCCCGAAGGATGTCATCATCGGCTGCGCCGCACAGTTCATTATAATGCCTCTGCTGGCTTTTCTGCTGGGAAAAGCCTTCGGGCTGGAAAAAGAGCTGATGGTCGGCGTTATGCTGGTCGGCACCTGCCCGGGAGGCACCGCCAGCAACGTTATCACCTATCTCGCCAAGGGAGATGTTGCGCTCTCTGTCGGAATGACAAGTATCAACACCTTGCTTGCTCCCTTCCTGACTCCGGCGCTCACCTATCTCTTCCTGAGAACTTCCGTTGATGTAAATGTCAGGTCGATGATCCTCTCTATATTGCAGGTGGTCATCATCCCCATAGGGCTGGGGATACTCATAAACAAGCTCTTCGGGAAGTATACGGAAAAGGTCAGGGATGCCCTGCCGGTAGTGTCTGTAACAGCGATATGCCTTATAGTCGCCGCTGTCGTTTCACATAACAGCGAAAAGATACTCTCAACAGGCGCTGTCATCTTCGCTGTCGTGATACTGCATAACCTCCTGGGATATGCCTGCGGGTTCTGTATCGGCGCCCTGTTCAGGATGGACAGGCCACGGAGGAAAGCCCTCTCTGTCGAGATCGGTATGCAGAATTCCGGCCTCGCCACGACCCTCGCCGGAAGCGCCTTTCCGGATATGTCTATGGCATCTGTCCCCGGAGCGATATTCTCTGTCTGGCACAATATCTCCGGCGCTGTCCTCGCGGCAGTTTTCCGGAGAACTGATAAAAAAGATACACAGGAATGAACAGAAAAGCATAAGAAAGGAAAAGAAAGTATGAAAATGAAAAAAAGACTCTCCGCCGCACTGCTGGCTCTCTGCATGGCAGCTTCAATGACCGCCTGCGGAGACAAGACCGAATCCTCCTCCAAGGCCGCTGAAACAACGGCCGCATCCGCCGCTGCCGGGACAACAGCCTCCGCAGCGGAAACAACAGCCGCCCCCGAGACCTCTGCCCCCGCCGCGGATACCGTTCCCGAGGAGACCAAGGCTCCCGAGGAAAAGGCCGAGGCCAAGCTGGAATACTGGGCTGAGGATTCCGAGATCAAGGATACTATCATAGATTGGGTCAAGGCTGTAACAGACCCTGATTCTCCAAGATTTATCCCCGTTGAGGACAGGATCGTGGTCTCCGATATGGACGGCACTCTGATAGGCGAGCTCTATCCCGCTTATTTCGACCACTGTATGTTCGTACACCGAGCCCTCTATGACGAGGATTACAAGGACAAGGCCTCCGAGGAGATGAAGGAGTTTGCCCACCAGCTCGAAGAAGCCTTCAAGGTCCGCACCCTCCCCAAGGGGATCGAGAAGACCCACGCCAAGTTCGCCGCAGAAGCCTATAAGGGCATGACCTACGACGAGCTGCTGGCATATACCCGCGAGTATATGAAGACTCCCGCCGAGGGCTTCGAGAATATGACCAGAGGCGAGGCCTATTACAAGCCGATGGCTTCTCTGCTGGATTACCTCCGCGCCAACGATTTCACCATCTATGTCGTCAGCGGAACAGACAGGACCCTCTCCCGCGCTCTCTGCGAGGATATGTTCGGCATCGCCCCAAATTATGTCATCGGCACTGACACCACTATCGTCGGAACAGCTCAGGGAGATGCAGACGGTATGGATTACCTCTACAAGCCCGACGACCAGACTATCTTCGGCGGCGAGTTCATAACCAAGAACCTGAAGATGAACAAGGTCTCCGCTATCGTGCATGAGATAGGAAAAGTCCCTGTCCTGGCGCTGGGCAACAGCACCGGCGACCTCTCAATGGCAGAGTATGTATACCAGAACCAGAAATACGACGGCAGAGCCTATCTGCTGCTCTGCGACGACACCGAGCGGGACTACGGCAAGCCGGATGTTGCCGAGAGCCTCAGAAAGACCTGCGACGAGCTGGGCTTCTACACTGTCTCGATGAAAAATGATTTCGCAACTATTTACGGAGATAATGTCACCCTTACAAAGACAGAGTGAGCTTTCAAGATATTATTCCTCTGTCCGGGACCGGTGCATATCCTCCATATACGATCTGCTGCCCGGCCGCTTATCGGTCCGCGCCTTGCGATATGCAGGGTGCGGACCTTTTTTTGCCCTTGATTTTCATAAGATAACATGATATAATCAGAGGGGTGATATGCTATGCTCCTTGAATATCTCTCGTCAAACTTTATGACGCTTATGATAATCTCTGCCCTGGCGCTCATTATGGTAGTCAACAGAAAGGTCAGGATCCCCGCAACGAACCTTTTTGCTATCGGGATCGTTCTGCTGCTTACCATTACTGTCGCAGAGACCTGGAAGGAATCATCTCCTCTCTCCCAGACAGTCACGATGCAGACCTTTCTCAGTACGGTGGTGTATATCCTGCGGCCGTTCATAATAATGCTGGAAGTCATCATAATGCTGCCGGATAAGAGATTCCGGCCCTTCTGCCTGATACCCGCCGTCATAAACGCTGTCATTTATTCGACGGCGCTCTTCGGTTCAGGGCTGGCCTTCCGTATCAAGAACGATCTTCACTGGATCGGCGGGCCGCTGCATTATTCGATCTATATCTCGCAGATCTTCTATGTCGCGCTGCTTTTCCTCTTCTCTGCGATCTATTTCAAGCGGCAGAAGACCAATCTGAGCATAATCGTCTTCGGGATATTTGTCCAGTCGGTCATCGCGGCGGTCATCGAGAACACGAATTTCCTCCCCGGCTTCGCCAACCCGATAACAGCTCTGTGTATGCTGGAGTTCTATATCTATCTCTCAATGGTATATCAGCAGCAGATGCGGAATACCATAGCGCAGTATAAGCTGGATATCGCCAAGAACGAGCTGCTTGTCCTGCGGAACCAGATACAGCCCCATTTTATTTACGGGACTCTGAATATCATCCGCTCTCTCGCCAAGCGGGACAGCAAAATGGCGGTCGAGTGTATAAACTCCTTTTCAAAATACCTCAGATCCCATATCGGCGCCATAAAAAGCGACGAGCTCATCCCCTTTGAGGAGGAGCTGGAAAACGCCAAGATCTATCTCTCGCTGGTGCAGATCGACTATATGGACAAGGCGGAGATACTCTATGAGCTGGCGACCACCGATTTCATGATCCCTCCCCTTACTCTGGAGCCTCTGGTGGAAAATGCTGTCGATCACGGCATCAGCCATAACGGAGGAACTATAACCATAGCTACCGTCGAGACGGAAAGCGATGTCGTCGTCCGGGTCTCGGACGACGGGACAGCCTCGGAGGAGAAAGAAGAATATACCCCTGTCCGCAACGGCATCGGACTGAAAAACACCCGCAAGCGCCTTGAGCTGCAATGCGGGGGGACTCTTTCCCTCAATATAACCGACTCGGGAACTACCGCCGAGATCACCCTGCCAAAGGAAGTGTGCAAAAGGAAATGAAGATCCTCATTGTTGACGACCACCAGTTCATCATAGACGACCTGATCGACGACCTGAAAGAGCTTCTCCCGGACGCAAAGTGTGTCGGAACGACCAAGCCTGCCGAGATCCCCTCGCTTTTCGAGAGGGACCGCTTCGATGTTGTCTTTATGGACATCGAGATGCCCGGCACCAACGGGATAAAGCTGGCCAGAACGATCCTTGCCGCAAACCCGAGGATAAACATCATATATATCACCGGCTTCAGCAGCTATGCGGTCGAGGCCTTCAAGACCTTTGCCAGCGGATTTCTGGAAAAGCCGATCATCCGCGAAGAGCTGAAAGACGCTCTTGACAATCTGCGCTACCCTGTCTCCAACATTACCGACGAGATGATAATGCAGGAATACTCCGGCAAGGGCCTCATCGGCAAGAAGATAACCAAAATGCGCGAGGAACGCGGGATGTCGAGGCAGGAATTTGCCGGCGCTATGGGTGTCGCCGGGCAGACTGTATACCGCTGGGAGAGCGGAGAGCGTGTCCCGGATATGCCGACTTTCCTCAGGATAATGAAAATCCTTGGCATAGACTCGGAAAAGCTGATATGAAGAATAAAGAAAGGGGCTGTTCCCGAAACAGCCCCTTTTTTGTTTGTTTATCGCTGATACCCCGGGTCAGAACAGCCCGTAGATATTTCCCTTGCTGTCAACGTCGATATTATTGGCGGCGGGCAGCTTGGGAAGACCCGGCATAGTCATTATGTCGCCGGTATAGACAACAACGAAGCCTGCTCCCGCAGAGAGCTTGACATCGCGGACAGTGATCTCGAAGTTTTCGGGCTTGCCCAGCTTGTTCGGATCGTCGGAGAGGGAATACTGTGTCTTGGCAACGCAGATCGGTATATCGGCAAAGCCGAGAGCCTCGATCTCCTTGATGGATTTCTCTGCCTGCGCGGTGTATACGACTCCGTCGGCGCGGTAGATCTCCCGGGCGAGAGTGCCGATCTTTTCCTTAATAGGCAGCTTTTCGTCATAGAGAGGCTTATAATCGGCGGGAGTAGTCTCAATGGTCTCGCAGACCTTCTGTGCAAGATCGCGGCCGCCCTCGCCGCCCTTGGCGAAGATCTCAGCCAGGGAATACTTAACGCCCATCTCCTGACAGGTGCGGGCAATAACGGCTATCTCGGCATCGGTATCGGATTCAAAGCGGTTGATGGCTACGACTACCGGGACACCGAACTTATGCATATTCTCGATATGAGTCCCGAGATTTACGATACCCTTCTCGAGAGCCTCAACGTTCTCGCTCTTCAGCTCGGTCTTGGGGACTCCGCCGTTGTATTTCAGCGCTCTGATCGTCGCTACCAGCACTACGCAGGAGGGCTTGAGCCCGGCAAAGCGGCACTTGATGTCAAAGAACTTCTCTGCGCCGAGGTCGGAGCCGAAGCCTGCTTCGGTAATGGTGTAGTCTGCCAGCTTGAGGCCCAGCTTTGTGGCTCTTACCGAGTTGCATCCGTGGGCGATATTGGCGAAGGGGCCGCCGTGCATGATAGCGGGAGTGTTTTCAAGAGTCTGGACAAGGTTGGGCTTGAGAGCATCCTTCAGGAGAGCGGCCATAGCTCCGCAGCCGCCCAGATCCTTTGCGTAGACAGGCTTGTTGTCATAGGTGTAGGCCACAAGGATACGCTCCAGACGGGCTTTCAGGTCGTCGAGGTCGGCGGAGAGGCAGAGGATAGCCATTATCTCGGAAGCGACGGTTATCTGGAAGCTGTCCTGTCTCGGGATGCCGTTGACCTTGGAGCCCAGGCCGACAATGATATCTCTGAGGGCTCTGTCGTTCATATCGAGGCAGCGCTTGAAGAGGATGCGCCTCTGGTCGATACCCAGAGGATTGCCCTGATGCATGGAGTTGTCGATAAGTGCGCAGAGCAGGTTGTTGGCTGCGGTTATAGCGTGCATATCTCCTGTAAAGTGGAGGTTTATATCCTCCATCGGGACTACCTGAGCATATCCGCCGCCGGCAGCTCCTCCCTTGATCCCGAAAACAGGACCCAGCGAGGGCTCTCTGAGGGCGAGTATGGCCTTTTTGCCGATCTTCGCCATAGACTGCGCCAGCCCGACGGAAACGGTGGTCTTGCCCTCTCCTGCGGGAGTCGGGTTGATAGCTGTTACGAGTATCAGCTTGCCGTCCGGCTTATCCCTGAGCTTGGTAAAGAGCTCTTCCGAGAGCTTGGCCTTATAATGGCCGTAGGGCTCGATATCGTCGTCCTCGATGCCGAGGTCGTGTGCGATATCATAGATCTTCTTCATTTTCGCCTGCTTGGCGATCTCGATGTCTGAAAGCATAGTTTTAGGCTCCTTTTATATTTATTTGCCCTGCCGGGCAGATGCGGTAAGCTCATTTTTCTGTATTGCTGCCTCCGCTACGGATGATCTCATCGTAGACCTGCGAAAAGGGTATTCCGCTTTCCGCAAAAGCATCAAGGGCCTTATCCCTGTAAAGCGCTCTTGCGGCGGCGACAGCTCCGGCGTTGATCTTCCCGAACTTTCTGAGGATATCATCTCCTCTGCCCTTCTCCGCACCGCGCAGCTCATAATAGCTCTGGATGCAGAGCTGGACGAACTCGGCTTCTCCGCCCTCGAGGATATGTTCTATCTGCTTGCCCCGGATATACGGGTCATCGTCATTCCAGTGGACGCTGCCGCAGTGGGGATCCCGGGCGGCGTATCGGATATGCCTGATATTCGACATAACTATCGTCCCCATACACATAGGGCAGGGCTCCATAGTAGTATAAAGCACCAGGTCCCGGACATTATACTGCCCGGTATCCAGCCGGCGGAGGGTATTCGCCTCGGCGTGAGAGATCAGCCGGTTGATCGTGCCGGCCTCTGCTCCGCGGTTATGATCTCTTATGAGCAGCCCGCCGTTTTCATCAAACAAGGCGGCTCCTATGGGGATACAGCCGTTTCTGAAAGCCTCCCATGCCTCGTCAAAAGCTGTCTGCCATTCAGGCGAAAGGTTCTGCCACATATCATCACCTCATATCCGTGTTCAGGAATATACTGAAGTCAGCCCGTAATATTCCTCGACAGTCAGGCCGTTCTCATGGAACATCTTTGCCTTGTCCTTTCCGACATACCGGCAATGCCAGCTCTCGTAGTTATATCCCGTCTTATCCTCCTTGCCGTAGGGATAGCGAATGATAAAGCCGTATTTCCAGCAGTTCTGAGCTATCCAGTAGGCGGTGGGGGTACCGTTGAAGTAATAGGAGGAGGCGTAGTTTATATCTATCGCCTCGCCGGAATGGTGCTCGCTGAACCCGGCTCTGGCGGAATATCTGTCAGCCGACCAGGTGCTGCCGTCGCGGTTGGCATAGCCCCAATAGAGGCTGTACTGAGTCGAATATGAGCGGTAGCCGGAGCATATCCAGAGGGGATAGCCTGCGGCTGCGGCGGCTGCCTTCATCTCGTTGAACGCTGCCAGAGTTTCGGCGGTACACATCTGCCCGTTGCCTGCTGCTACCAGCGCCGGAGCGTAATACTGCGGGACACTGTAGGTCTTGTTTATTATCAGCATACCGTCAACATAGGTCAGGCCGTTTTTCTGTATCAGATAGGGGAAAACAGCCAGCTTGGTGTCCTTGCCGAAGACAGTTTCCTCAACGATCTCCGTCTTTGTCTGCGGCTCGGCGGGAGCTGCCGGCTCGGAGGGCTGCTCAGGGTCGATGCTCTCAGGGTCTGCCGGATCCTGCTGCGGCTCCGGCTCGACGACAGTTTCCTTCTCGACCTTCCGTATCGTATAGGGCTTTATCATAAAGGCAAAATTCCTGTTCCTGCCGACTCCGCTGAGGACACAGCTAAGCTGGTTTGTCCTGAGCAGCTCCTCCCATTCGCCGCCGGCCGATCTTCTCAGCATAACGGCATATCCCGCCGCGCCGGGAATGGCATCCCAACTGAGATATGTACTGCTCTCTGCGGTAACGACAGTGAACTGCGAAGCTGCCGGAGAGCCTGCGGGTAGTGCAGGAGTCTGCGGCTGTGAAGGCTGCTGCGGCTGCTGTACGGGCTGCTGGGTCTGCGCCGGCTTTATCTGAGGCTGCTGAGTCGGCGGAGCGGTCGCTACCGTTGTTGAGACGGTAGTGGTCGTTGTGGTCGTAGTAGTAGTTGTTGTGGTTGTTGTCGTAGTTGTCTCTGTCTCGGTGGTCGTTTCCGTTTCCGTCTCTGTAGTTTCGGGCGCGGCGGTCTCGGCAGCAGAAGCGGTCGTCTCCGGCGGTATCGAAGTTACCGTCACTGCTGCGGGCAGCTCGGTCTCCTTTGCAGAGGTCTGCACTGTTGCCGGAAAGGTCTCAGCGGGGACGAGGCTGCTCTCGCTGCTCCCGCAGGCCGCAAGAGCCAACGCTGCCGCCATTACCGCCGCTGTCTTACGCATATCCATTCTTGCTTCATCCTCTCAGCAATGCTTTTTAAGCTCTTTCTCCAGCCTCCCGATAACTGTTTCCAGAACTTTGAGTCTTGCATAGAGCTTATCGTTGCCCTCAACGATAGTCCAGGGAGCATATACCGTTGAGGTCTTACTTATCATTTCATCTATTGCCGCCTCGTACTGATCCCACTTCTCGCGGTTGCGCCAGTCCTCGTCGGTTATCTTCCAGCGTTTCTCCGGGGTATTCATACGGTCGTTGAAGCGCTTTAACTGCTCATCCTTGTCGATCTGCATCCAGAACTTGATGACAACGACTCCGCAGTCGGTAAGCTCCTTTTCAAACTCATCTATCTCCCGGTAGGCCATAGCGCAGCGCTCCGGGGGAGTAAAGCCCTCAAGCCTTTCCACCATGACTCTGCCGTACCATGTCCTGTCGAAGATAGTTATATGTCCGTCCTTAGGGAGGCGGGTCCAGAAGCGCCAGAGATAGTGCCTTGCCTTTTCTCTCGCATCCGGAGCTGCAACAGGGACAGCCTCATAGCCTCTCGGATCCAGCGCTGCGCCGACACGCTTTATCGCTCCGCCCTTTCCGGCTGCATCCCATCCTTCAAAGGCAATAACGACGGGTATCTTTTTCTTATAGATCTTCCCGTGGAGCTTGGCCAGCCTGCTCTGAGCCTCCTTGAGCTTCTCCTCATATACCTCTCTCTCGACGGTCTTGCCGGTGAGCTCGACTTCTGATAGCTTCGGGGTCGGCTTCATACCGAAGAGCCTGGTGACATCTGCCTCCGGCGGATAGATAGTATCGGCTTCCAGCGCCGCGCTTATGCTCTCGACGAGTATCTCGAAGAGACGGCAGCGTGCAAACTGCTTGTCCTCAGCATTGATTATGTTCCAGGGGCAGATCTCGGTATTGGTACGCTTCAGCATATCCTCCATCTGCTCATAGTATTCATCGTAATGCTTGTTGCGTTTTCTGTCCTTATCAGTCACTCTCCAGCGGGTCGAGCTTTTCTCTTCCAGCTTCTCGAACCGCTTTTTCTGTTCGGCGGCGGAGATATGCAGAAAGAGCTTGACTATGAGATATCCGTCGTCGGTGAGCTGTCTTTCAAAGGTGTTGACAGCGTTGATACGTCTGTCATATTCCTTTCTGGAGAGATCCTCTTCGATCTTTGCGACAGCCAGCTCCTGATACCAGCTCCTGTCCATAACAGAGAGCTTGCCGTATTCTGGGATGCCCTCGAAAAAGCGCTTCATCAGCGGATAGCGGCGCTCCTGTTCGTTAGCGGGGAGGGTAGAAGTTACCTTAAAGAAACGGGGATCCAGCATCTTTATCATATCCGCGATAAGAGTACCCTTTCCCGAGGCGCCCCAGCCCTCAAATACAACGATAGCCGGGAGCTGCTTCTCCTTCATTTTGAGCTGCAGGGCAGAGAGTGTCTGTCTCAGTTCATTGGTACGGGTCTTGTAATCGACTCCCTTTTCGGGACCGCGCGCTTTGTTTAGCATAATGATTCTCCTTTCATCTCCGGCAAACGTCCTCCGGAATGGTGATTTTCTCCTATCTTATATTATATCACATTCCAGCCCTGTTTTCAACCCTTTTTTATCCCCCGGATCACAGATCCTGTCATAAAGGTGCGGCAGTATTACCCTGCTCAAATGTCAGACGCCCCCCGAAACTAAGCGGGAGCTATTATGAAGTCTCCGCACTTGGTATGGGCGGGGCAGCACCCCTTACACAACGTCCCGCCCCTCTAAAGGAAAGACGCCGCTGAACCTTCCGGCATCGTCGCAGGGCGTAATGACGACTCCGCAACGACAGCAAGCGACCAACGGGAGCGCCGCGGTTCGGCGCTAAAAAACGACCGAAGGGGCTCGGGGGCGACCGGAAATCCCCCGAAACTATGCGGGAGCTATTGTGAAGTTTTTGCTCTTAGGTCGGGCGGGGCAGACAGTTCGCTAATAGTCCATGGACTATTGCCTTGTGCGGAGCCATACGGAAAATCGTTCGCTGCGCTCACTGTTTCCTGTGCCAGCGGGCTAATGGGTTTTGACGGCGCGGCATTTTTTGTTTGTCCACATAAAAATATAGGGAGACCATACTTGGTCTCCCTTATTTTTCGTTATGCCGCGCCTTCCCGGAACTGCGTTCCGGACGAGACTCTGTCTCGTGCTCTGCAAAGGGGACGCTGTCCCCCTTGACCCCCTGCCAAGGGCTGGCGCGCCCTTGGATTGGCGCAATATTGCCCGCTTTGTGCGATGCAGTACTTGTTCTGTGACCCCGCCACAACAACGTCCCGCCCCTCTAAAGGAAAGACGCCGCTGAACCTTCCGGCAGCGTCGCAGGGCGAAATGACGACCCACCACCGACAGCAAGCGACCAACGGGAGCGCCGCGTTTCGGAGCTAAAAAAAGGTGGCGACTTCTTGAGAGGGGGGATCGGCCTTTTCTGCGGAGGTGACTTTAATAACAGGCCCCTTGCCACGGTATAGCTTGCTCTTTTCAAAGGAGACCTTGCCTTTCAGAGTTACCCAGTCTCTTGAATGAAGCGTTGATGCCGATTCCCATTCGCAGGCAACTGCCATGTACTGTATGTCTTCAACACAGCAGGTCATAACGTGCCTGCCCGCAGCAAAAGACCCCGCCGGGAATTGCGGATCGACAGCAACCAGCGCCTTGAAGGTCATTTCCTTGCCGTTGTATTTCTTCGGATCATCCATTATGTCTCTGAACCAGAGCGCGTAATCCTTGTCCTCAATAACGATGGAAGGCGCGTTGACATCAAAAGGCAGAGGGTCTTCTATGTCGTCGTATTTTACCCTGCCGTCCTTGTATTCGTAAGCGATGTTTATCCCGCGGCTCACTCCGCGGCAGATCTTGTGCAGAGTCATCATATCTATGCTGTCTTCGTATCTGTTGAAAACGATCAGCTCGGCTGTCTGGAGCTTGTCAACTACCAGCGAACGCATATTCTGATTGAAGCTCAGAAAAGTCTGTGCATCGGCAAAGCACATCTCCTGATAGATGCCCATATTCTCCGGGAGCGCATCGAAAAGCTGCTTTAACTGCCACATACCGTTGTATTCGACTATTACTCTCTTCGCTCCCGACTCGCTGACAAAACGCCCGATGTTGGCTTCAGTCAGCTCTTCAGGGTCTTCAACTGTCTTTATAACTGTGTTGGCGCTTTTTGCCAGCGCCTCTGCATCCAGCTCCTCCTCGCCCTCTTCGCAGAGCAGCACAAGAGTCTTTTCTCCTGTGTTGAAACGGGGGTCGCTAAGAGTCTGACGGATGAACTGTGTCTTCCCGGCCTCAAGAAAGCCTGTGAACAGGTAAACGGGGATCCTTTGGTCTGCCATTGTTTACGCCTCCCCGACTCCGAAGAGCTCAGCTACCGCCGTCTCGTTAAGTTCGGCACCGATAACGCAAAGCCTGCCCGTTACTCCCGCAGAGCCCGTTCTTACATCAGGGTCTCCGGGAACGTAGTCAAAGTGTATCCAACTGCCATCCTGAGCGGGGACTATGCCCTTTGCACGAAGGACAAGACCGTATTTTCTCTCGTCGCCAAGCGCTTCGAGAGCTGCACCGATCTCTTCCTTGGTAAATTTCTTTGCACTCTCTGCGCCCCAGCTTGTGAACACATCGTCGGCATGATGATCGTGGCAGCCGCAGGTGCAGTCCGGACCGTGATCGTGATGGTGATGATGATGCTCATGCTCGTCCTCATCGTCGTGATCGTGATGGTGGTGATGATGCTCATGCTCGTCCTCATCGTCGTGATCGTGATGGTGGTGATGATGCTCATGTTCAGCTTCAGCAAGCAGTTCGGAGAGTTCGTCGTCGAGGGTATTCTTCATAGTCATAGCCTCGACTATAGCAGAGCCGGAGAGCTGATCCCATTCGGTAGTAACGATAGTAGCCTTACCGTTCAGGGAGCGGAGCCTTGCGACAGCATCGTCCAGTTTTTCCTGAGAGAGGCCGGCAGTATGGCTGAGGATAAGGCAGCTTGCATAGGTTATCTGGTTATTGAAGAACTCGCCGAAATTCTTTTGATAGATCTTACATTTCTTTGCATCGACGACAGTAGTAAAGCCGTCGAGGACGACCTCGTGTGAATTGATATTCTGCACAGCGCGGATCACATCCGAGAGCTTGCCGACTCCGGAGGGTTCTATAATGATCCTGTCGGGGTGGTACTGTTCCAGCACCTGAACGAGGGCTTTACCGAAGTCCCCGACGAGGGAGCAGCAGATGCAGCCGGAGTTCATTTCTGTGATATTGATACCGGCATCCTGGAGGAAGCCGCCGTCGATACCGATCTCTCCGAACTCATTTTCAATCAGGACGAGTTTTTCGCCGTTGAAGCCATCGGCGATCAGTTTTTTGATAAGGGTCGTCTTTCCGGCGCCGAGGAAGCCGGAAAAAATAGTAATCTTAGTCATAGCACTTTCCTTTCCTTTCAGTTCACCCACAGGAGGTGAAGAAAAACTATACGATAATTATATATTATACCACACTCCCCCACAAAAGTAAACCCCTTTTTTAGCGCCGGGGCGCGGCGCTCCCGGTGGTCGCTTGCTGTCGTTGCGGGGTCGTCTGTACGCCCTGCGACGCTGCCGATAGGTTCAGCGGCGTCTTTCCTTCAGAGGGGCGGGACGTTGTTTGTGGCGGGGTCACAGAACAAGTACTGCACCGCACAAAGCGGGCAAAATTGCGCCCATCCAAGGGCGCGCCAGCCCTTGGCAGGGGGTCAAGGGGGACAGCGTCCCCTTTGCAGAGCACGAGACAGAGTCTCGTCCGGAACGCAGTTCCGGCCAAGGCGCGGCACAACAACAAAAACAAAGGGAGACCAAGTATGGTCTCCCTACATTTTTATGTGGACAAACAAAAATGCCGCGCCGTCAAAACCCTTTTGCCCGCTGACACAGGAAACAGTGAGCGTAGCGAACGTCTTTCCGTATGGCTCCGCACAAGGCAATTGTCCATGGACTATTAGCGAACTGTCTGCCCCGCCCGACCTAAGAGCAGAAACTTCACAATAGCTCCCGCTTAGTTTCGGGGGCTTTCCGGTCGCCCCCGTACCCCTTCGGGTGCTTGCTGTCGCTGGTGGGTCGTATGTACGGCCTGCGACGCTGCCGGGAGGTTCAGCGCCGTCTTTCCTTTAGAGGGGCGGAACGTTGTGTAGGGGGTGTTGACCCGCCCAGACCAGGTGCGTGGACTTCACAATAGCTCACGCCTGAATTCGGGGGCTTTCCGGTCGCCCCCGAGCCCCTTCGGGTGCTTGCTGTCGTTGCGGGGTCGTCATTACGCCCTGCGACGCTGCCGATAGGTTCAGCGGCGTCTTTCCTTTAGAGGGGCGGGACGTTTTGTAAAGGGTGTTGCGCCGCCCAGACCAAGTGCGGGAACTTCACATCAGCTCACGCCTGATTTCGGGGGCTTTCCGGCCGCCTCCAAACCACTTCGGGTGGGGGCATCTTTTTACTATTGAGAAAGATATCTGTCAGGTACTCCCTAGCTGAAACTATGAACGTACGGTCTGGCCCCCGACAGAGTGCGGGGACCGTACATCTCAGCCTGCCTTCGCTGTTGGCGCGGCTTCTTCGGGCGAGATGGCGGGGAGGAAAAAACAATAAAAATTTTTGTATATCACTTGCATTATTTTGTCTATTGTGTTACAATTGAATTGAAAACGATTAAGCTGTCAAGAAAGGAGCCCCCTGAATGAAGACCGTAAAAGAGATCGCTCTCCTAGTTGCCGGAATTGATGAAGAATATCAGAACGGCATCATCGAGGGCACCATCGACTGTGCAAAGGATCTTAACGCCAATATCTCCTGCTTCTCTGCTTTCGGCGGCGTTATTTCCGGCAAGGGCTACGATATCGGAGAGTATAATATCTATTCTCTTGCCAACTTCGATGTCTTTGACGGAGTCATCCTTATGATAAATACGATCTCCGACCCGGATGAGAAAAAGGAGCTGGTCGAAAGGGTCAAGTTCTCCGGCCTGCCGACTGTCGTTTTCGATTGCACAGATTATCCGGAGTTCTATAATATCGCTATCGACAATACTTCCGCAACAGAAGCCCTTGTCCGCCATGTCATAGAAGTTCACGGCGCAAAAACTCTTGAATATGTTTCCGGCCCGGCCTCCAACCCGGAGGCTAACGAAAGGCTCGCCGCCTTCAAAAGAGTCTGCGAGCAGCATAATATAAAGATCTCCCCAGATATGATCCACTACGGCGAGTTCCGCTCTATCGACGGAAAACGCGCCGCCGAATCAATGCTGGTCAGCGGGCGCAAGCTGCCGGATGCGCTTATCTGTGCCAACGACGCTATGGCCCTCACCGCTATCGCGGAGTTCACAAAAAGCGGGATCCGTATCCCCGAGGATATGATCGTCACCGGTTTCGATAATACCTATAACGCAAGACATTACCTCCCCTCTCTCACAACAGTCGCCAGACCGCTGCATCAGGCCGGTTACCTCGCTTGCCGGACCGTTTGCAAGCTCATCGACGGCGAGGAATGTCCCAAGACCAGCTATCTTGATGCCGAGCTGGCCATAGCCGAGAGCTGCGGCTGCACTAACAGCTTCAGCGAGGATCTTGCGGCCTACAAAAAAAGCACCTACCGTGTCATGGATAACTGCCGCGACGATATCAATCTTCTGAACCGGATGAGCAGCGAGCTTGCCGAGGCTGAGTCTGAGCCCGAAAGCATGAGCATCATTTCCGGTTATCTCAATGAGCTCGAATGTGAGCGCTGCTGCATCTGTATGTGCGACGGCTGGGACGATTCCTGGGACGACGGCGAGATGCTGATAAACGGCTATTCCGAGAAAATGCGTGCTCCCCTTATCTGGGATAAGGGCGCTGTCCGCTATTTCGGGAGCTTCGACACCGCCCAGATGAACCCTGTCCCCCATGAGGACGGCGGCAACATCAGCTATTTCCTGCCCCTGCACTTCCGTGAGCGCTGCCTCGGATATTTTGTCGCTACCAACGGCGGCTTCCCAATAAAGAGTATGCTCTGCCATTCTATACTGATGAACATAAGCCACTCGCTGGAAAATATCCGCAAGCTCATTTCTCTGAACAAAGCTATCAAAGAGCTCGACCGTCTCTATGTCATCGACCCGCTCTGCAATATCTTCAACCGCAACGGCTTTATCCGCGCTGCCGACAAGAAATTCAGCGAATGCAGAGAGAACGGCTCCAAGGTGCTGATATCCTTTATAGATATGGACGGCCTGAAGAGAGTAAACGATGAATTCGGCCATACCGAGGGCGACCAGGCGCTCCAGAAGCTCGCCGCCATCATTTCAGAATGCTGTAAGGACGGCTGGATCTGCGCCCGCTTCGGCGGAGATGAATTCATTATCTTCGGGACCGCCGAGGACGAATCCGTAGGCACAGAGCTGGACACAATGTTTGCCGAGAAGCTCGCACGGAGCAACAAGACCGCAAACAAGCCCTATGAAGTCACCGCCAGCATCGGCACCCTTATCAAGTCCATAAACGAGCAGGACACTCTGTTCACTATGATAACCGAGGCCGACGAGGTAATGTACGAGCAGAAAAAGAAAAACCCCTCGCGCTATATCAGAAGATAACAGTATATAATGATCTGCCGCCCTGCTTTTCTCAGCGGGGCGGCATTGTTTAAAACGGGTATTCCCCCTTACGGAGGAATACCCGTTTTCCGTTAGTATTTGTTTTTTCAGCTCATTCTCAGAAGTGGATCCCGTCGCCGGAGCCGGTGTGTACCGATTCGTTTCTGGCGATCTGAACGTTGTTGTAAACATCCATACCTGTTCCGGCAGGGATGAGTTTACCGATGATAACGTTCTCTTTAAGACCCATGAGCTTATCTTCCTTGCCCTTGATAGCGGCATCGGTAAGAGCCTTGGTGGTCTCCTGGAAGGATGCAGCCGAGAGGAAGGAATCGGAGTAGCTGGAAGCCTTGGAAATACCCTGGAGCACAGGGATAGTCCTGACAAGTCTCGCGTTGATATCGCCGGCGTCGATCTTCTGCTGGATCTCTTCGTTGATGGCAGTGACCTCGTGCTTATCGACGAGCGAGCCGGGCAGCAGATAGCTGGAGCCGGAGTCTTCGATCTTCTCCTTCTTCATCATCTGGCGGACGATTACCTCGATATGCTTATCGTTGATATCAACGCCCTGGAGGCGGTAAACCTTCTGGACTTCGGTGATGATATAGTTCTGAACAGCCTCTTCGCCGTTGACTGCAAGGATATCGGCGGGATAGATAGAGCCGTCTGTGATAGGCTGACCGGCCTTGACCTCCTGGCCATCGGTAACGATGATCTTGTCGCCGTAGGGGATGAGGTACTGCTCCTGCTCGGGGTCATTGACATTATTGCTGGTAACAGTTACCTGTCTGGTCTTCTTCGTCTCTGTGATCCTTACCTCACCTGCTATGCGGGAGATAGTGGCAGCGCCTTTGGGACGTCTGCTCTCGAAGAGCTCTTCAACTCGCGGCAGACCCTGTGTGATATCTTCCGCGGAAGCGATACCGCCCGTATGGAAGGTTCTCATAGTAAGCTGGGTACCGGGCTCACCGATAGACTGAGCGGCGATTACGCCGACAGCTTCGCCGACCTGTACTTTATTGCCGTTTGCGAGGTTAGAGCCGTAGCACTTAGCGCAGACACCGTGTTTTGCTCTGCACTGGAGGACAGAGCGGATCTTGATCCTGTCCTTGCCTTCCTCATGGAGGGCAGCTTCGACCTTAGCGGCATCCTTGATATTCATGAGCTTGTTATGCGACATGATGAGTTCGCCTGTCTTGGAGTCCTTATAGTCCTCGCAGAGGTAGCGTCCGACAAGTCTGTCGGCAACGCTCTCAAGAACTCGGCCGCTGGAGATCTCGAATACATCGATACCCTCGTGAGTGCCGCAGTCGTCCTCGTGGATGATAACATCCTGAGAAACATCGACAAGACGTCTGGTAAGGTAACCGGAGTCTGCGGTACGGAGCGCGGTATCGGCAAGTCCTTTTCTTGCGCCTCGGGAAGCGATGAAGTATTCGAGGACATTAAGGCCTTCACGGTAGTTGGCTCTGATAGGCATTTCGATAGTCTGGCCGGAGGTGTTGGCGATAAGTCCGCGCATACCGGCAAGCTGTCTGATCTGGTTGATAGATCCACGGGCTCCCGAATCAGCCATCATATTGATGGGGTTATAGCGGTCGAATCCGGCCTTGAGGGCATCGGTGACCTTATCGGTAGCCTTGTTCCAGATCTCGATGAATTTCTTGGATTTTTCGTTCCTGGAGATATAACCTCTCTTATACTGGCGGTCTACCTTATCGACGAGAGCGTCGGCCTCAGCGAGGATATCCTTCTTGGAGGCAGGGATCTCGGCGTCGCAGACAGCGACAGTGATACCGGATTTGGTGGAATACTTATAGCCCATAGCCTTGATCCTGTCCAGCACCTCGGAGGTGGTTGCTGTGCCGTGCTGCTGGATGCAGCGCTGGATAAGGTCAGACATTTCCTTTTTCTTGATTATGAAGCCGATCTCGAGGTCGAACTGCTTTTCGGAATTCGTTCTGTCAACATAGCCCAGATCCTGAGGGATGAACTCATTGAAGATCAGTCTGCCGACGGTAGCGTCGATGATCTTGGAGACCTGTCTCTCGCCGATCTGCTTTGTGATCCTTACCTTGATAGCGGCGTGCAGCGAGACCTCGTGCTGGTCATAGGCCATAAGAGCCTCATTGACATCTCTGAACACCTTGCCCTCGCCCTTTTCGCCTGTCCTGTCCATAGTAAGGTAGTAGGAGCCGAGGAGCATATCCTGAGAAGGAACTGCAACAGGGCTTCCGTCGGAAGGCTTCAGCAGGTTATTGGCGGCCAGCATAAGGAATCTTGCCTCTGCCTGCGCCTCAGCGGAGATAGGGAGATGGACAGCCATCTGGTCGCCGTCGAAGTCGGCGTTGAAGGCGGTACATACCAGCGGGTGGAGCTTGATAGCTCTGCCCTCTACGAGGATAGGCTCGAAGGCCTGGATACCGAGTCTGTGGAGGGTAGGCGCACGGTTGAGCATTACGGGGTGGCTCTGAATGACATTTTCGAGAGCGTCCCAGACCTCAGGCTTAGCGCGGTCGACCATTTTTCTTGCAGACTTGATATTTATGGAGGGGTTGGTATCGACGAGCCTCTTCATAACGAAGGGCTTGAAGAGCTCGAGAGCCATCTCCTTGGGGAGACCGCACTGATACATTTTGAGCTCAGGGCCGACTACGATAACCGAACGTCCGGAGTAATCGACACGCTTACCGAGCAGGTTCTGACGGAAGCGCCCCTGTTTACCCTTGAGCATATCGGAGAGCGACTTGAATGCTCTGTTGTTGGGCCCGGTAACAGGTCTGCCGTGGCGGCCGTTATCGATGAGAGCATCGACAGCCTCCTGGAGCATTCTCTTCTCGTTTCTTACGATGATATCGGGAGCTTCCAGCTCCAGCATTCTTTTCAGACGGTTATTTCTGTTGATAACGCGCCTGTAGAGGTCGTTAAGGTCGGAGGTAGCATATCTGCCGCCGTCCAGCATTACCATAGGTCTGAGATCGGGGGGGATAACGGGAACAACGTCCAGCACCATCCATTCCGGTCTGTTGCCCGAAGCGCGGAAGGCTTCGACGATCTCCAGTCTCTTGAGCAGCTTGATACGCTTCTGGCCTGCGGGCAGGTCAGCCAGCTCCTCCTTGAGCTCCTTGGAGAGCTGGTCGAGGTCGATCTCGCAGAGCAGCTCCTTGATAGCCTCGGCGCCCATGCCGACCTTAAAGCTGTCCTCGTCCCATTTTTCTCTGGCTTCCATGAGCTCGGACTCGCTGAGCAGCGAATACTTTTTGAGGTCGGTCTCGCCGGGGTCTATAACGATATACTTAGTAAAGTAGAGGACTTCTTCCAGCCTCTTCTGCGAAACATCCAGCATCTGGCCTATTCTTGAAGGGGTGCCCTTGAAATACCAGATATGGGAAACGGGGGCAGCGAGCTCGATATGGCCCATTCTTTCGCGCCTTACCTTAGCTCTTGTTACCTCGACACCGCAGCGCTCGCAGATCTTGCCCTTATAGCGGATCTTCTTATACTTTCCGCAGTGGCACTCCCAGTCCTTGGTCGGTCCAAAGATCTTTTCGCAGAAAAGGCCCTTGACCTCCGGTTTCTGAGTGCGGTAATTTATGGTTTCCGGTCTTTCAACGACACCGTAGGACCATTCTCTGATCTTATCGGGGGATGCAAGGCCGATCTTTATTTTTTCAAAGCTATTAAATTCCACTAACAGTTACCCTCTTTCTGTCTTTTGACTCAGCTTCCGTATTGCTTACAGGTCGTTATCAAAGATCGTAATCGGGGTCGTCGTCAAAAGTGCCCAGCTCCTCGCCGTTCATATCTCTGACGTAGTCATCGTCCTCCAGCTCGGAGACCCCGTTCTCGTCCTCGGCCATAAAGCCGTCTTCGAGATCGCCGTCACCGAGAGCAAAATCCATATCGTCGTCGGCAGCGAGAACAGCCTTGGGGATATAGTCGTCATCGTCGTCGAAGGACTGTTTAAGGTCGATGCAATTGCCCTCGGTATCAAGCACATTGATATCGAGGCCGAGGCTCTGCAGCTCCTTGACAAGAACTCTGAAGGCTTCGGGGATGCCCGGAGTAGGAACGTTCTGACCCTTGACGATAGCCTCATAGGTCTTGACTCTTCCGACAGTATCGTCAGACTTGACAGTAAGGATCTCCTGGAGAGTATAGGCTGCGCCGTATGCTTCCAGAGCCCAGACTTCCATTTCTCCGAAACGCTGGCCGCCGAACTGGGCTTTACCGCCGAGAGGCTGCTGCGTTACGAGGGAATACGGGCCGACGGAACGTGCGTGGATCTTATCGTCAACAAGGTGGTGCAGCTTGAGGTAATACATATAGCCGACTGTTACCTTATTATCGAACTTCTCGCCTGTTCTTCCGTCATAAACGGTGAACTTGCCGTCCTCGTGCATTTCGAGGGCATGGGGGTTGATGACTTCGTCCATCGTATGGATAACGAAATCCTCATCCTTCTTTTCTTCGTGGAGCTTCTGAGCTTCTCTGAAGCACTCTCTGATATCGGCTTCGTGGGCGCCGTCGAATACAGGGGTCATGATCTTCCAGCCAAGGGCTTTGCAGGCCATACCCAGGTGTACTTCCAGCACCTGACCGATATTCATACGCGAAGGAACGCCCAGGGGGTTAAGGACGATATCCAGCGGTGTGCCGTCCTCCAGGAAGGGCATATCCTCCTGAGGGAGTATGCGGGAAACGACGCCCTTATTTCCGTGACGTCCGGCCATCTTATCGCCGACAGAGATCTTTCTCTTCTGGGCGATATAGCATCTGACGAGCATATTGACACCGGGTGCCAGCTCATCGCAGTTCTCGCGGGTAAACTTTCTTACATCGATTATGATACCTGCTTCGCCGTGAGGAACTTTAAGGGAATTATCTCTTACCTCTCTTGCCTTCTCTCCGAAGATAGCGCGGAGCAGTCTTTCCTCGGCGGTAAGCTCGGTCTCGCCCTTAGGTGTGACCTTTCCGACGAGGATATCGCCGGATCTTACCTCAGCGCCGATGCGGATGATACCGTTCTCATCCAGGTCTTTGAGTGCGTCCTCTCCGACATTGGGGATATCTCTTGTGATCTCCTCAGGTCCGAGCTTGGTATCGCGGCACTCGATATCATACTCTTCGATATGGATCGAAGTATACTTATCCTGTCTTACGAGGTTTTCGTTGAGCAGGACAGCGTCCTCGTAGTTATAGCCTTCCCAGGTCATGAAGCCGATGAGGGCATTCTTACCGAGGGAGAGCTCGCCGTTGCAGGTAGCGGGGCCGTCGCCTATTACCTGGCCTTTAGTGATCTTCTCGCCCTTATCGACGATAGGTCTCTGGTTGGTGCAGGTGCCGGCGTTGGAGCGCTTGAACTTAGTCATGGTATAGGTCCTGAGGCTGCCGTCCTCCTCGCGGACTACGATCTTATCTGCGTCAACGCTCTCGACAACGCCGTCCGCCTTAGCAACGACGGCAACTCCGGAGTCAACGCAGGCCTTATACTCCATACCTGTCCCGACGATGGGGTTCTCGGTCTTGAGCAGCGGCACAGCCTGCCTCTGCATATTGGAGCCCATGAGGGCGCGGTTAGCGTCATCGTTCTCGAGGAAGGGGATGCAGGCGGTAGCGACAGAAACGACCATCTTAGGAGAAACGTCCATAAAGTCGATCTTTTCGCGCTCGATCTCGATGATCTGATCGCGGTATCTGCCGTTTACCTTAGCTCTTGCGAACTTATGGTCTTCTGTAAGGGGCTCGTTAGCCTGAGCGACCATGAAATTATCCTCGATATCGGCGGTCATATAGACTACCTCGTCGGTAACAACGCCTGTTTCCTTATCGACCTTTCTGTAAGGAGCCTCGATAAAGCCGTACTCATTGATCCTTGCGAAGGAAGCGAGGTAGGAGATAAGTCCGATATTCGGGCCTTCAGGGGTCTCGATAGGGCACATTCTGCCGTAGTGCGAATAATGAACGTCGCGGACCTCGAATCCGGCGCGGTCTCTTGAGAGGCCTCCGGGGCCGAGGGCGGAGAGTCGTCTCTTATGGGTCAGCTCGGCAAGGGGGTTATTCTGGTCCATGAACTGCGACAGCGGCGAGGAGCCGAAGAACTCCTTGATAGCTGCGCTTATGGGTCTGATATTGATAAGAGACTGCGGAGTGATGACATCCATATCCTGAGACTGGGTGTTCATTCTCTCGCGGATCACTCTTTCCATTCTGGTAAATCCGATACGGAACTGGTTCTGGAGCAGCTCACCGACAGAGCGGATACGTCTGTTGCCCAGATGGTCGATATCGTCAACATCGCCGACGCCCTCGCAGAGGTTGAGGAAATAGGAGATAGTGGCGACGATATCGTCGAGGGTGATATGCTTGGGAACGAGCTCGTCGATCCTGGCGGCGATGTTCTCTCTGAGCTCATCGTCGTTCTCGCTGTCCTCGAGGATCTGTCTGAGGACAGGGAAGGATACCTTCTCGTTTACGCCGAGGTCTGTGGCGTCGAAGTCGATATATCCGGCGATATCCACCATGCAGTTGCCGATGATCTTGACTTCCTTCTCCTCGACCTTAGTAGTCAGCTCGCCCGTTGCCGGGTCTGTGATAAGCTCTCTTACCTCGACCTTTACGAAGGCCTCGGAAACGCCTGCCTGCTCGATCTCCATAGCTCTTGCATAGGAGAGGGTCTCGCCCGCCTCGGCTATGATCTCGCCGGTAAGAGGGTTAACGACGGTCTGAGAGAGGAGATGCCCGGAAAGTCTGGAGCCGACGCCCAGCTTCTTGTTATACTTATATCTTCCGAAACGCGCAAGGTCATATCTCTTGGCATCGAAGAAGAGGTTATTGAGAAGAGTCGTTGCGGAATCTACTGTTGCGGGCTCGCCGGGGCGGAGCTTGCGGTAGGTCTCCAGCAGAGCCTCTTCGTGGTTTGCGGTATTATCCTTGATGGCGATAGTCTGGCTGATACGCTCATCTACTCCGAAGAGCGCCTCTATCTCCTCATTTGTGCCGTAGCCGATAGCTCTGATGAAAGTTGTGAGGGGGATCTTTCTGTTCTTGTCGATACGGACATATACGACATCGTTGGAATCCATCTCGTATTCGAGCCATGCGCCGCGGTTGGGGATAACGGTAGTGCGGAAAAGATCCTTGCCGTTCTTATCCTTATCGGCAGCATAATAAACGCCAGGTGAACGCACCAACTGAGAAACGATGACACGCTCTGCTCCGTTGATAACGAAAGTGCCGCTGTCGGTCATGAGCGGGAAATCGCCCATATAGACTTCGGATTCTTTGATTACGCCCGTCTCGGTATTATTGAGTCTTGCCGTTACACGCAGGGGGGTCGCGTAAGTAACATCGCGCTCCTTGCATTCCGCGACGGTATACTTGGGAGTCTCATCGAAACGGTAGTCGATGAAATTGAGCTCCAAAGTGCCGTTGTAGTCGGTGATAGCGGCTACATCCCTGAACACCTCTTTAAGTCCTTCGTCCAGGAACCACTGGTAGGAATTCTTCTGTACCTCGATGAGATTCGGCATTTCCAGGATCTCGTTGATCTTGGCGAAGCTCTTTCGGGTATTTTTGCCAAGCTGCACTTCCTTGACATTCACCATAGGCTAGATCACTCCTTATTTTTGTCGCATTAGCCTCTGCTCTCCCGGCCTGTCCGGAGCCTCTGTGGGAGCAAAAGCCTAACTTTTCGCAAGGAAAATCCTGCCGTTTTCAGAGGCTGAAAGCTCCAAAATAGGCGGGAAAATCCATTATGATACATTTTACAATTATACACCCCAAAAGCCGAAAAGTCAAGGAATAAAACTCCCTTTTGTAACCGATTTGTAGGATTGCACAAAGCATTACACCTTTACAGCCAAAAGTTCTCCAATTGATTTTCTGTGACATAATCGTAAATTTTCAGTGAATTCAGGGCCTCATTCCGGCTGCGGCCAGGAGAATATCTCGTCGATATTCTCAAAGATAAAGCTCTGACCCTCCGGGCTGATGACTGTCTGGGTATAATACTTCCCGCTGGCGGAGAGCCTTTCGGCATTCCGGAGCCCGGCCTCCTCCGAGAGGATAGTGAGCCCCGGCTCCTTTGTATCGCTGCCCCTGGTCATGTAGCCGTTCCGGATGAGCCATTTGTCAAGGGCAGACCGGAGCTTCTTTCTGTCGGCGGAGATGCCGAGACATTCCAGCATCCTCTCGCAGAGCATTTCCGGAGTCAGCTCGCCCTCGGCGGGGCGGAGCTTGGCCTTGTTGAAGCGTATCAGCTTGAAAAGCATGGCGTCTCCCGAAGCGATCTGCATCTTAGCTCGCTGCTCCGAAAGAGAGGCTCTCTCTCCGCCCTGATCCTCCAGGTATTCCTTTACTGTGCTGATTATCCTCTTGCCGTAGCGCTCCTGCTTGCTGCGGCCTATGCCGGAGCAATCCAGCAGCTCCTCCTGAGTCTGCGGCAGCTTTACGCAGATATCTCTGAGAGCCTTGTCGGTAAAGATGATATATGCCGGGAGCCTTGCCTCGGCTGCAAGGGCGGCGCGGAGCTCCTTCAGGCGGTCGAAGAGGCCGTGATCGAAAGCATAGATCCCGTCCGAGACGGTGCGGATACGCGCCTTCTTTTCCTCCTTGGGCAGCTTCATCCTCACCTTCTCTCCGCCTGTCAGGACTTTTCTTGAAGCGGCGGTGAGTTTCAGGACACTGTATTCCCCTCCTGTTTGGAGTATATACCCCAGATGCTCAAGATGCACGATCATAGAGCGGATACGCTGAGCCGGGGTGTCTTTCATTATCCCGTAAGTAGAGAGGGTATCATAGCTGCGGGAGCGGATCTTCTCGGCCCTGGAGCCCTTTAATATATCCGCAAGGGTGGATGCCCCGACAGCGGTGTTCCTTTGCGCGAGGCGGTAGATGCAGGAGAGTATCTTCTGCGCATCGACAGTTATATCCCGTTCCTCAAAGGCGGCAAGGCAGTTTGAGCAGTTACCGCAGTAGTTATCGGTATGCTCTCCGAAGTAGTTTAAGATGAACTCCCGGAGGCAGGCGCGGGTAGTGGAATAGAAGGTCATCTGCCGGAGCCTTTCCATATCCCGGGAGCGGAGCATTGCGGCAGTCTCTTCGTCGATGTCGGCATTATCGCTGCTGTTCTCGATAAGAAAAGTATTCGTGCGGACATCCTGGGGGCTGTAAAGCAGGACACACTCTGCCTTCTCGCCGTCTCTTCCGGCGCGGCCGGCCTCCTGATAATAGCTCTCTATGTTCTTGGGCATATTGTAATGCAGGACAAACCCGACGTTGGATTTGTCTATCCCCATGCCGAAGGCGTTGGTAGCGACTATCAGCGGGACACGGTCGTAGATGAAATCGTCCTGATTGCTGCGGCGCTCCTCGTCCGGAAGCCCCGCATGATATCTGGTGCAGGAGATGCCCTTCTGCTTCAGCTTTTCGCAGAGCTCCTCGACCTTCTTCCGGGTCGAGCAGTAGATTATCCCGCTCCTGCCCCTGTTGCGCCTGATGACCTCCAGCGTTTCCGAGAGCTTGTCTTTGGGAGCAGCGACAGAGAATTTCAGGTTTTCCCGGTCAAAGCCTGTCGTTACGGAATAAGGCTCCCGCAGCCCCAGCATCCTGATTATATCGTCCCGGACAGCGGCAGTAGCTGTAGCTGTGAACGCTGCGACAGGCGGCCTTCTTCCAAGACGGGTCAGAAATTCCGGTATCCGCATATAGGATGGGCGGAAATCCTGCCCCCATTGGGAAACGCAGTGCGCTTCATCGACCGCTATGAGGGAAAGCCTGACTTTCGAGGCAAGATTAAGAAAAGAGGGGGTACACAGCCTCTCGGGAGCGACATAGATCAGCTTGTATGCCCCCCGGGAAGCATATTGTATCGCTGTATCGTATTGCTGCTGAGTAAGGGAGCTGTTCAGATATGCCGCGCTGACCCCGGACTGTATCAGAGAATTGACCTGATCCTTCATCAGCGATATCAGCGGAGATACAACTATCGCGATCCCCTCCGACATAAGCGCAGGTATCTGATAGCATACGGATTTTCCCGCCCCTGTCGGCATTATACCCATTACATCCCGGCCTGAAAGGATAGCATCGATGACCCCTTCCTGCCCTTTGCGGAAGGAATCATGCCCGAAGTATTCTTTCAGTAATCCCAGCTTAGTTATATTTGTTCCCATAATATCTCTCTTTTCATATCCCACAGCCTCTCCCGGAGATCAGGTCAGGCGGGGCCTTTGCGGGTCATTTTATAGACAGCGCCGTTGGCGGCGGTAAGGGTAAGCTCCTTTGAGCTCACCTCATAGGTATAGACTCTGTCCTCTGCGGTAGGGTCTATGAAATCAACAGAGACAGTGTCTCCATTGACCCTGTAAACAAAGGGATAATCCTCTGTCGGCAGGCAGAGCTTCCCGCTGCCGTCCCCGGAGAATTCGTATTCGGTGACATCGTCCATAGCCCAGCGCCCCTCTATTGAGGCAGACCTCATAAATACCAGCCAGACCAATAGGAATATGAGCCCGGCAGCGACAGCCCCGCAGGCTGCTCCCGCAATTATCATCTTTCGTTTCCTGTTCATTGCTTTTCTCCGTAAAAAAGGCGGCTGCACGAAGCCGCCGCCATTTTTATTTCTTATTGTAAGCTGTTACTTTTTTCTTTTCAGCGCGAAACCTGCTGCTGCAAGCACGATGATTATTGCGCCTGCTGCGCCTGCTGCTGCCGAACCGGTGTTCGGAGGATTATCGGGCTGATCTGTGCCGTCGGGGAGATCTGTTCCGCCGGGCTGATCTGTTCCGCCGGGCTGATCGGTACTGCCGGGGTCAGCTTCCGGAGCGGGAGCAACAGTCAGAACTGCGGAGGCAGTGTTGTTATTCTCAAAATTGAATACAACATTATGATCGCCTTCGCTGAGGCTGTTCAGGTAATCAGCCTTGAATGTGAGCTTGAGGCTGCCCTTTGCGGTGTCATAGTTCTCGGCTGCGACTTCTTCGTCGTCAACGATAACGCTCCGGAAAGCATCGAAGGTCTTATCGTCGTTGACATTGCGCTCGACTACGAACTCTGCGCCGTTCTCGCTGCCCTTTGTCCAGTTGACTGCGGAAGCAGTATACTTGATGACAAGGTCAGCCTCAACGGTCTGAGTCTCGAATGCGGTATTCTCGAATGTCGCGGTGAACACGGCCTTGTCGCTGCTTGTCTCTTCGACAGTTATCTTACCGCTTTCCTCTTCGGTAGCTGTGCAGTTCTCGCAGGCTCTTTCTGCCTTGCACTCGGAGTGATCTTCATTCCAGAAATACTTGGCCTGTCCCCACTTATGTCCGGCTGCGGGATCGGTCTGGATCTTCAAGGTCTGCTCTTCAAAAGGAGTGAACTCAAAGGTAGCTGTGTAGATATCCATTCCGGGCTCTGTGCAGGTAGGATCGGTATGTGTCTTCTTGGAGCCTGCTGTCTCCTCGTCGAAGTAATCGCACTTCTGACAAGGTCTTTTAGCGGTACACTCGGAATGGTCATCGCTCCAGGTATACTCGACCTTGCCCCAGGTGTGTCCTGTTGCGGGAGCGCCCTCTACCTCGACGGGATCGGCGCTGAAATATGCCTTGGTAAATGTAGCTGTAACGGTATCCTTAGCGGGCTCTGTGCAGGTAGGAGTGCCGGATGTTCTCTTTACTACGGCATCCTCCTCTTCGGTAGCTGTGCAGTTCTCGCAGGCTCTTTCTGCCTTGCATTCGGAGTGATCTTCATTCCAGAAATACTCAGCCTGTCCCCACTTATGTCCGGCTGCGGGATCGGTCTGGATCTTCAAGGTCTGCTCTTCAAAAGGAGTGAACTCAAAGGCAGCTGTGTAGATATCCATTCCGGGCTCTGTGCAGGTAGGATCGGTATGTGTCTTCTTGGAGCCTACTGTCTCCTGGTCGAAGTAATCGCACTTCTGACAAGGTCTTTTAGCGGTACACTCGGAATGGTCGTCGCTCCAGGTATACTCGACCTTGCCCCAGGTATGTCCTGTTGCGGGAGCGCCCTCTACCTCGACGGGATCGGCACTGAAATATGCCTTGGTAAATGTAGCTGTAACAGTATCCTTAGCGGGCTCTGTGCAGGTAGGAGTGCCGGGTGTTCTTTTTACTACGGCATCCTCCTCTTCGGTAGCGGTACAATTCTCGCAGGCTCTTATGCCTTTGCAGGTCGTATAGTCCGGGCTCCAGGAGATCTCGGCCTGTCCCCACTTATGTCCTGTTGCGGGAGCGCCCTCTACCTCAACGGGATCGGCGCTGAAATATGCCTTGGTAAATGTAGCTGTAACGGTATCCTTAGCGGGCTCTGTGCAGGTAGGAGTGCCGGGTATTCTGTTTACTGTGGCATCCTCCTCATCGGCGGCGCTGCACTTCTCGCAGACTCTTATACCGTGGCAGGAAGTATAGTCCGAACTCCAGAAGGTCTCGGCCTGTCCCCAGCTATGAGGAACGATCTCGCCCTCTACGGTCTTGGTCTTTTTCTTAAAGCCCTTCTTGGTAAATGTAGCTGTATAGGTAACTGTTGAAACTTCGCCGCACTTAGCGTCTCCGGCAGCGGAGGTAACGGTAGCTTTTTCAGTATCGGTCGCTGAGCAGTTCTTGCAGACTCTCGAACCGGTGCAGGTGCTGTAATCGTCAGCCCATACATAATTGTAGCTGCCCCAGGAGTGGCCTGTCTTCTTATCTGTAGTGATCCTGCCGCTGTCGGCGTCTTCAAATTCGTCGCTCTCGAAATCGGCATGATACTCAGCATATCCGTCGGTCGTGCAGGTAGCGGGCTCATCAGCGGTCTTCTCTACATCTGCTTCAACTGTTTCTGTAGTTTTGCAGACTGAGCAGGTGCGGGTGGCGGTATACTTGCTGTAGTCGTCAGACCATGCATAGGAGGTATTGCCCCACTGATGCCCGGGGATAGTTCCCTCGACTCTTTCAGTCTGATCCTTTATGCCGTATTCCTCCGGGAAGACAGCGGTGTAGTTAACAGCCGTAGGCTCTGTGCAGGTGGTCTCTTCGGAAGCCCAGGTAACGGTCCCTTTGACCTGTGCTTTTGTCTTGCAGGTGCTGCAATATACATTGGCTGTGCAGGACTTATGGTCGTCAGACCATACGAAAGGTGCTTCGTCATCAAGAGCCCAGGCGTGCCCGGTAGGATCTTTTTTATTTATTTTACCGGTATCCTGGGTGCTGAAGGCTTTGTTCTTGAATTCAGCGGTAAACCGGTCGTAGCCCTCTCCCTCGCAGGTAGGATTCTGGTGAATTGTGGTTACGCTGCCGGGCTCTGTCTCTTTCTCTGTGCAGCCCATTCTTGTGCACTCGCGGGAAGCGATGCACTCGGTATGATTTTCATTCCAGGTATAGGATGCAGTGCCCCAAAGGTGTCCCTTCTTAGGGTCTGTGAGCTCGCTCTCATCGGTGATCTCCTTGGTGCAGGTCTGATCCTTATAGAGCTTATGGCAGGAAGTACACTCATAGTAAGCTATGGTCCCGTCATTCACGCAGGTAGCGGGAGCAGCGGGATGGAGCTGGGGCGAATGTACGTGCTGGACAGTGATCTTGGGGGCGGTGACGCTTGTAGGTACATCATTAATTTCAAAATCATATACCTGATAGCCATCGGACTCAGGCTCGAATGTCAGCTCACCTTCGGCATCGTCTGCGACTGTGAAAATCAGGCTTACCCATTCACCTTTGTACTTCGACACCTGATTCTCGACATCGGTCTCCTTACGCTGGTCATCAGGATCGCCGCAAAAGAGGAAGAACCTTGTATAATCGCCTTCTGTTCCCAGATTATCCACAGACCAGGTCCCGTAATCGGGAAGGGAATTCGGCCAATTATTTTTGTTGCCCGCATTGCTGTTGAAGCTGATGTCTGTAAGAGTCATCTCGGCTGTCTTCCATCTGAAAAAGATCGCAGCGCTGGCGACGCCCGGATTGCCGTCGATAGTTGCGGTAAGTGTGATGGTATCGCCGGCCTTGCAGGTGACATCCTGGAACGACACCTTGAACTCACTGTCCTCCGCAGTAGCTATCGTCGGGATAGACATTGCTGCGACCAGCACTGCCGTTATCCCCGAAAGCAGTCGTTTCTTCATATATGATATCCTCTCCTTTCGCGCATCCGCGCGGCTTTTTTACACAACCCGGAAATATCGTTTTCCGGAACAGTACGGATAATTACCCTCGTACAGAGGCTAATCGTTCATCATATATTATACACTACTAATCTGCGTTTGGCTAGACTCTGGGCGGCCGAAATATTTAAACTTTTTATGAACGAGTCAAAAGAATATTTGACTTTTTGTGCAAATCCTATAAAAAAATTCGCGGTCTGTTAACAATTGCCAAAACTTACCTCCGATCCCTATCCGGCGAAGTAGCTGACGGCTCCGATGATGACACTTACCAGCGCACCGTAAAGTATCACAGGGCCGGCAACGGTGAAGAGCTTGGCTCCCAGCCCTGTGACCAGCCCTTCGGGGCGGTATTCTATGGCGGGAGCGGCGACTGCATTGGCGAACCCGGTTATGGGGACGAGAGTCCCTGCTCCGGCGTGCTTTGCCAGCCTGCTGTAGAGCCCCAGCGCAGTCAGCAGGACAGACAGCCCGATAAGGCTTACGGAAACGGCTGTCCCTGCGGCCTTTTCCGTCAGCCCCGCATACTGCCAGAGCTCCAGGAGCGCCTGCCCCAGCAGGCATATCCCTCCTCCGACGACAAAGGCCTTTACCGCGTTTTTCAGGCAGGCGGAATTCTTCGATGCGCCCTTATACAGCTTTTCGTACTGCTCATAGGTCATATCCAGCTTCATGGTATCTCTCCTTTGTTTTATCCCTGTCCTGTCATGTGCTTAACTGCGGCGCACATCAGGAGGATGCTTTTCTTTATAACCTATGCTTGCCCGGAAAACCGGATTTATTCATAAAAACAGAAAAACCGCATATCCCCCCGCGGGCAGAGGGGATATACGGTCCTCACAGCTTAATCAGCCTGTTTTATATGGTGCATATTATTCCAGAACACAGAGCCGAAATAGCTCTCATAGCGCTTGCCGAGGAAATCCAGCTTGGCTTTGATATGCGGGTAATTGCTGAACATTTCCTCTTCGGTATAGCTCCCCACGGGAGCCATGAACCGCTCGTAGAGGAGCCTTGCTATCAGCGTTGCCAGATCCTCGTCATAGTTTATCATTCCGTAGGAGCTGTCGAAATAGGCTGTATCTCTTGAACCGAGTTCGGCAGTATATTCCTCTTTGTAATTCTGATCCAGATAGTTGTCATAATCTCCCTGGTATTCAAAATCCTTGGGATTCAGCTTGCTCCATTCGTCCTGAGGGAAAGGTGTCTTTAGACTGACAAGGCTGTCGATGGCGTGGGCAGTCTCGTGGTAGAGAGTCGAATCCAAACCCATGCTCATTTGCGCCGGGAGCATTATTATCTCCCAGGCGCCGTATTTCACGGAGCAGGCCCCCGGCTGGAAGCTTTCACCGCTCATCGGCTCCAGATCTCCGCACAGCGCTATGCAGTATCCGCCGCCGTCCTCGGAGATCTTGAAGCTCTCGAAGAAGCCTTCGGGAAATGTATCCAGGATAAGGTCGATGTTCTCCAGACTGTCCTCGACCACCTCGACGGTAATGCCCGAATCCTTATCCTCAGTGGAGCTGTAGCCATATCTGGTGTACTGCTGGTCAAGATCCAGGACTTCGTCTCCCAGGAGGATCCTTATGCCGTATTTCTCCTCGATCTCGTCGGCACGCTTTCTGGCATCGGTGAGCTCTGCTCCGCATTTATGCGGAACAAACTCCTCAGAGCCCTTGCTCTCCAGCTTTTCGAGACTGCCGTCAAAAGTGAGCTGTTCCGGGTCGATCATCATAGCGGTAAGCGAGGGCTTTGTATTGTTCTCCCTGCTTTCCGAGAAGATACAGATCAGCCTGCTGCTGCCTTCAAGGCTTCCGAAGGTGATAGAGCCGAAGAGGGCGTTTTTGGTATCGACAGAGGCAACTGCTCCGTCGGAGAGGCGGATGATCCTGACATCTGCCTTCTCATCCTGAGCGCCCGATCCTGTGCTTACGGCATAATCGCCAACGTAGCAGTTCAATAGCTGATACTGATCGGATAGCAGATAGCAGCCGACCTGCTCGCCGGTTTCCTTATTGTATACCGTCAGCTTGCGGTATACGTCCTCACCGTCCATACCGTATCCGTTGCTTGCGACATAGCTCTTTGTGAATCCGGCAACACTGTCATCGCTTTCGTTCAGCAGATAATGCCTGCTGCCGCTCTCGGCTCCGACAACAGAGATCTTGTGCGGCATTCTGAGATCGGGAGTATCAACGGAAACGAGAGCCTGATTAGTTGAAGGGTCTATGCTGTTTACATAGGTTATGTCGGAACGGCTGACGATCACAGATCTCTCTCCGTTCTTGTCTATGCGGCAGAGATCGGGCCCCATCTCATAGAACTTCTGCCAGGAGAGGTCATATTTCAAAGCATAAGCATTGGGGCATTCGGCTATCTTCTGAGGCTTGAAGGTATCGGCGGGGTAATAGTTCAGCGATTCGCTGAGAAAATCAAGAGTATAGAACGATCCGTCGTCATCGACTCCTGCAAGAGTCTCGCTGTATTTTATCAGGACAGGCTCGGGAGTTATAAGCTTGTTTTCAACGATATCCGCCACACAGATCTTGCTGATGGTCTTGTTATCCTTACCCAAAGATATAAGGTTCAGAGCAGCCGTCTTTGTCCCGCAGACGATCTGGTTGGGATTGCCGACGCCTATATCCTTGAAGCAGGACAGCTCTTCGGCAGGTGCGGACATAGGCGGGAGCAGCGGCTCGGGCGGCTCGGTAACGGTCTCTTCGGTGATCGGTGCAGTTTCCGCAGCGGTAACAGCGGTAGTCTCGGCTGGCGGCTCTGTCCCGACAGCGGTCGTCCCGGTCTCCCCGGAGGAGGATTGATGCCCATTGGCGCAGGCGGTAAGGGCCAGCAGCACAGCGGCTGCCAGAGCCAGTGCAGTCTTTTTCATTTTAATTATCCCCTTTAATATAGTATATCGGGTCTCCCCTTTTGGTATTATAGCATCCGGAAGGCCGCTTGTCAATCAGCAGGGATCCCGAAGCTGCGCAAAGCTTCGTAAACGATTGAGGCATAGATTTTTCGGGAGATATTTTTTGTTACAATGTTGAGCAACTGCACAAAATTTGTGCACGGCTTGAAATTTGTATGTTTTCATTTTTTGTGTATTATAGTATAATCTATAAGGCAATCTATGTTACATTTCAATAAAAGAAGGAGATACCAATATGACTGAAAACGAGATCAAAGCAAAGCTGAAAGAATTTATCTGCTCGACCCTCGGTGTAGAGCCCGATGTTCTTGATTACGATACAGAGCTCTTCGGAGAGAATGCCATCGGCCTCGACTCTGTCGATTCTCTTGAGATCATTGCTTTCGTTGACGGCGAATACGGCATCGACATGACCGGCGTCGGCAAGGAGCATTTCTTCAACATCGACAGCATCGCTGCATACATCACCGAAAACAAGTAAGCCTGAAAATCAATATTTTGCTGACAAAGACCCTTGCTGCGGCAAAACGCGGCAAGGGGCTTTAAAGTGTAAGGCCGGAAACGGCCCGCTATCCATACAAGGGGGAACTTAAATGAACAAGGAAAATACACGCTGTGTCATTACCGGCCTCGGAATGATCTCCGCGATCGGCAATAACACCGAGGAGTGCTGGAAGAATGTCCTCGCCTCTGTCTCCGGCATCGACCACACAAAGACTGTCGATACCGAGAACTGCTATTCGGACTATGCCGCCGAGGTAAGAAACAGCGATTGGGATAATATAAAAGGAACAGAAGGCATGGACAGAGTCTCAAAGCTCTGTATAAAGGCTGTCAGCGAGGCTATGGAGGATTCCGGGCTCTCCGATTTCGGCGGCGACGAGCGGGTAAGTGTTATAATGGGGAGCTGCGTCGGAGGTGTGCTCAGCTCCGAGAAATACTATACCGGAGAGAAGAAAAAAGAGCTCATCCCGCAGATGCCTATCTCTGCCATCGCTTCTCAGGCGGCAGGCTTCTGCAACGCAGGAGGCTCTGTCACCAATATCGCCAACGCCTGCGCAGCAGGCACTATAAGCATAGCCTATGCTGCCGACCTTATCCGTGCCGGCAAGGCTGATATAGTAGTCGCGGGAGGCGCCGACGCTTTCGCTTCTGTCCCCTATGCGGGCTTCACCTCGCTGCACGCTCTTGATTCGGAGCCCTGCTCGCCCTTCAACCATCTCAGCGGCATCACTCTCGGCGAGGGTGCGGGAGCTCTGATCGTCGAATCCTACGAGCACGCTGCCGCGAGAGGCGCTAAGATCTACTGCGAAGTCCTGGGCGCCGGGATAACCAGCGATGCCCACCATATCACCGCCCCAAGACCGGACGGCGAGTGCCAGATGAACGCTATCCGCAGGGCTGTCTCCTATTCCGGCCTTACTGAAGGGGATATCGACTATGTCAACGCCCACGGGACAGGTACAGCCAAGAACGACGAGGCTGAGTTTCTCTCGCTGCATACCGTATTCGACGGCAGGAACGATGACCTCAGCGTAAGCTCCACAAAAGCTATGACCGGGCACTGCCTCGGTGCAGCAGGAGCTGTCGAGGCTGTTTTCGCTGTCAAGGCTCTTACCGAGAATATTGTCCCCCCGACTCTGGGCTTCAGCGATGCCGATCTGGAAGTGCTTGCCGAAAGAGCCGGAAAGATCGACTTCTGCCCCAATGTTCCCCGCAAAAAGCAGCTCAACACCGTTATGAGCAATTCCTTCGCCTTCGGCGGCAACAACGCTTCTATCGTGTTCAGCAAGGGCGAGGGCGGCTGCACTCTGCATAACGAAAAGAAAAGGATCGCTGTTACCGGCCTCGGTATCGTTACTCCCGCAGGCAACGGCAAGGATAAATATATCGGGAGCGCAGGCAGCTTTGCCCCCGAAAGCGCCGACCTCCGCTCCGCTGTCGGCAAGGAGGAATATGACGAGTGCGGCCTCAAAATGGCATTCTACCGCAAGCTGGACCGTTTCAGCCAGCTCCAGACCGTCTCCGGTATGTATGCGCTGACAGACGGCGGCTATGAGGTCAAGGATGAGAACGCCGCTGATATTGGTATCATCGTCGGGACATCCGAGGGCGCTCTCTCGCCTGTCTGCGATTTCGAGATGCTGATCTCCGAAAAGGGCAATGCCAACGGCAGCGCCTTCAAGTTCCCCAACACAGTCTATAACGCTGCCGGAGGGTATCTTTCCATCTGCTCCGGCATCAAGGGATATAATGTCACCGCCACCAACGGCGCACAGTCCGGCATCTTCTCTGTCGCCTATGCTATGAATGTCATCCGCTCCGGGCAGGAGAAGGCTATGCTGGCTACCGGAACAGACGAAAACAACGATATCATGCGGGAGCTCTACACCGGTCTCGGCCTTGCATCCGATACCCCGACAGCCCCCTATTCCGGCTCGGATAAGTTCGTCCTCTCCGACGGCAGCACGACTCTTCTCCTTGAGGACGAGGCTTCCGCCAAGGCCAGAGGCGCCCGTATCTACGCCTATGCAACAGGCTGCGGCGCAGCTCACAAGAGCGTTCCCTTCGGGACGATCTCCGGCTCCGGCGAGGCGCTGGACCGCGCTGTCCTGGGAGCTCTTGAGGATGCCGGCCTGAAAACCGGGGATATCGGCGCTGTCGTCGGCTTCGCCAACGGCCACAAGGCAGTTGACACCATCGAGACAGAGTCTCTCCGCCGTGTGTTCGGCAGCAGAGCAGGTGAGCTGCCGATATTCTCAGTAAAGGAAAAGCTGGGAGAAGCCAGAGCCGCTTCCGCAGCTCTCGGTGCCGCCCATGCCGCACTGATGCTCTCCGGCAGCATCGGCTGCGGAGACTGCTTCTTTATTGAGGAGAACGGAAATATGCGCAAGGGGAGCGCAGAGAGCGATAAGCTGGATAACATACTCGTCATAGCTTACGGCTCCGGCGGCTCTTACTGCGCTGTCATCATCAGCAGATAAGGAGGATACGGGATGAAAGTCGCGATAGTTACGGGTGCTTCCCGGGGGATAGGCCGCGCCTGCGCAGTTAGGCTGGCCGATGACGGATATACCGTTGTAATAAATTACAGCAGGAGCGCAGAGGAAGCCGATAAGGTCCTGGAGCAGATAAAGGCCGGGGGCGGCGACGGTATGACCTACTGCTGCGATGTCTCCGATCTCGCCGCTGTAAAGCAGATGATAAGAGATGTTGACAAGACCTACGGTCAGATCGACCTGCTGGTGAACAACGCCGGGATAGTCAGGGATAATTTCCTGCTGGCCCTCAATATGGAGGATCTGGACAGATGTATGGACCTTAATGTCAAGGGCTATTTCTACTGCGCACAGCAGGCAGCTCTCAAAATGTTCAGACGCAGGCAGGGAGTAATAATCAATATGTCCTCTGTCAGCGGAGAGCTGGCTCTGGCTGGTCAGAGCGTTTACAGCGCCACAAAGGGAGCTGTTAATTCCATGACAAGGGTTCTCGCCAAGGAGCTGGGCGCAAAAGGGATAAGAGTCAACGCCGTCGCGCCCGGGTTCATCGAGACCGAAATGATAAACGCCCTCTCGGACGAGAAGAAGGAAGAATACCTGAAGACCGTCCCGCTGCACCGCTTCGGCAAGGCAGAGGAGGTCGCGGCTGTGGTATCCCGTCTGGCCAGCGATGAGTTCTCATACATCACAGGGCAGGTAATCACCATGGACGGAGGCATCAGCTTATGATGAACATAAATGAGATAAACCGGAGGATCAAGCAGAGGCCTCCTTTCCAGATGATCGACAGAGTCACTGAGCTCGTCCCCGGAGAAAGCGCGGCGGGGCTTAAATGTGTCTCTGTCAACGAGCCGCATTTTCTGGGGCATTTCCCCGAGTCTCCCATAATGCCGGGAGTCCTCATCATCGAGAGCTGCGCACAGCTCTGCTCAATGGTGATCGAATCCGGCGGAGACGACGGGAGCAAGCTCTATGTACTGCTGAAAGTTGACGGCTTCAAGTTCGTAAAGGCTGTTATCCCCGGCGACAGGCTGGAGATCTCGGTAAAGAAGACCCGCGCCGGCGGCTCTATCTTCTCCTTCGACGCCGAAGTACGCGTTGACGGAGCGGTCCACGCCAAGGGCAGCCTTACCTTTACGACCGTTGACCGGGATTCCGTTTATAACAGATAAGGGAGGATAAAGATGCCGAATAATTCCCCCGAAAAAATACTCATTCTCAACGGCAGCCCCAAATGCAAAAGCAGCCTGACTCTGAAAGTCACCGAGGCTTTCGTAAAGGGTATGCAGAGCGAAAGGAACTGCACCGCTGAATATATCCATGTCTCCGCGAAGAATATAAGACCCTGCACCGGCTGCCTCTCCTGCTGGGGGAGGACAGAAGGCGAATGTGTCATCAAGGATGACGATATGCCCTTCATCAGAGACAGCATCCTCTCCTCGGATTATATCATCGAGAGCTTCCCCATCTATTTCTTCGGTATGCCGGGGACGCTGAAAGTCATGACCGACCGCCTCCTGGGGATAATGTGCACCTTCTCCGGGGAGGAGATCGACCCGATAAAGACCGAGCGCCACGCCCTTCGCAGCCCCAAGGAGGGGCAGAGGCTGGCTCTGATAACCTCCTGCGGCTTCTCGGAATCGGCAGATGTGTTCGAGCCGATAAAGAAGCAGTATGACCTTGTCTTCGGAGCTGACAGATATTCCCATTTCTGTGTCCCGCAGCTCAAAGCGCTGGCACAGGCAGGCTCAGGCCAGAGATTCAGCAAGATGCTGGCTCTTGCTGAGCAGGCAGGCGCAGAGTTCATTACGACCGGGAAGATAGACCCCGCGCTGACAGCCGAGCTCTCCAGCCCTATCCTCTCCCAGAAGACATACAGGGTGCTGATGGAAAAATTCTGGCGGGATGAAAAGGACGAGGTGAAAGAGTAAATGATAAAGATAGCTGTCGATCTCACCGGCGCTGACAGGCCGCAGGAGGAACTGGTCTCCGGAGCGGTCCGGGCCGCTTCGGAAAACCCGGAGCTGTTTCTTTATCTCTGCGGGAGCAGGTCCGCCCTTGAGGGAGCGATAGATGCCTCCGCACCTATGGAGCGCATAGAGCTGGTGGACTGCACTCAGGTCATCACCAATAACGACGACCCCACCGAGGCTTTCAAGACCAAAAAGGATTCCGCACTTGTCAGGGGAATGTCTCTCTGCAAGAGCGACCCGGAGATCGGAGGCTTCGTATCCTGCGGCCCGACAGGCGCTATCTTCGTTTCGGCGCTGATGCTTCTGGGAAGAGTAGTCCCCGTCAGCCCTATGCTGCTGGTAGAGCTGGAGCGCACCGACGGCACCCCTGTCTGCATAGTTGACTGCGGAGCGAATGTTGACTGCCGCGCAGAAAAGCTGGTGGATTTCGCAAGGATGGGAACAGCTTATATGAAAGCTGTCGGAGTATCCGAGCCCAGGGTCGGGCTGCTCTCCAACGGAGCAGAGGATAAAAAGGGCAGCGCTGTCGTAAAGCAGGCCAACGAGCTGCTGCACAAAAGCGGGCTCCGCTTCATCGGCAACACCGAAGCCAACAGAGCCCTCGAAGGGGAAGCGGATGTCATCGCCTGCGAGGGCTTCGCGGGGAATATCCTGCTCAAATCCATCGAGGGCAGCGCCAAGGCCGCTCTCTCGGAGCTCAGAAGGCTGACCGAGGGCAGTCTCTCTCCTGAAAGCGAAGCAGGGAAGGCTGTTGCGGAGCTTTATGCGAAATACGATTTCAACACCCGCGGAGGAGCATTCCTTCTTGGGACAAAGCTGCCCATAGTCAAAGGCCACGGCGCCGCGACCTCCGAGACGGTATACAACATCGTCTGCGCAGCTTACAGGCTGGCAGCCAACGGTCTTACCGAGAAGATCAAAGCGGAGTTCGGAAAACAGCCCCGGCAGTGATAAAAAGCTGCTGCGCCGTGATCGTTTAGGCAACACCGCACGACCCCTGTGCATCAGATGCGCCGTCCAGATTTTCGTCAGATTGCCTAAATTCGACGCAGGCTTGCTGACGCAAGTCAAGGAGAATTTGGGTAATATGACGGAAAGCTGGCAAGCAGATGATGTGCAGAGGCGTTAGCCGCGGGTTGTGCGGTGTTGCCTTTATTCTTTGCAGCGCGGCATATATGCAAAAAAGGGTATTCCCCCGGCGGGGAATACCCTTTTTCAATCTTATTGCAATTATTTATCCAGCCTCTCGGAAGCCTGCTTCATCAGGTCGATGATCGGCAGATGCTGAGGACATACGCCCTCGCACTGGCCGCAGCCGATGCAGTCTCCGGCCTTGCCGCCGCCCTCGGTGACGAGCCTGTAGTAGTTGTTTGCCCTCCATTCGCCCTCGTTCAGGCGCAGGGTGTTGACTGCCTTGAAGATCTCCGGGATGTTTATGCTCATAGGGCAGCCGTCGCAGCAATAGCGGCAGGCTGTGCAGCCGATGAGAGCGACTCCGTTCATCCTTCTTGTCACCTCTGCGACCAGCTCCTTCTCGCTCTCGGAGAGGGGCTCGAAATCGGTGAAGGTCGAGATATTCTCCTGCATCTGCGCCTCGGCGGACATCCCGGAGAGGATAGTCATAACGCCGGGGAGAGAGCCGACGAATCTCAGCGCCCAGGATGCAGCGGAAGCCTCCGGCCTTACCTGCTTGTAGAGATCAAGATATTCATCGTTGATATTGGCAAGGGTGCCGCCCTTGATAGGCTCCATAACGATTATCGGGATACCTCTGCTGCTGAGTATATCATAGAGCCTGCCGGACTGGATCACAGGATTGTCCCAGTCGCAGTAGTTGAGCTGGATCTGTACGAACTCCACCTCAGGGTGCTTGTCCAGGACTTTCTCCAGAAGCTGGGGAGTCCCGTGGAAGGAGAAGCCGAAGTGCTTTATCTGACCTTCCGCCTTTTTCTGCATCGCCCAGTTGAAGCAATCGAATTTCTCATAGGTGTCGTAGTTGCTGCCGTCCTCAAGAGAATGGAGAAGATAGAAATCGAAATACTCGACTCCGGCGCGCTCGCGCTGCTCGTTGAATATACGGTCTCTGTCCTCGGCGGTCTTGATGCTCCAGGCCGGGAGCTTGGTAGCCATCATAAAGCTGTCTCTCGGATAGCGCTCGACTATGGCGTGCCTGGCCTCGACCTCTGATCTGCCTCCGTGATATACATAGGCAGTATCAAAATAATTCATCCCCGCGGACATATAGGCATCTACCATATTACAGACCTGCTCGTGGTCGATAACGCCGTCCTTTTCGGGAAGCCGCATAAGTCCGAAGCCCAGCTTCGGCATTTTGGAGGTGTCAACAGACATTTCATCTCATTCCTTTCCGGTAATTCTTTTTCGGGCGGTATCTTCATCTTTCATTGATACCGCTCTGCCCTGATTATATTTTACCAGTTCATAAGGGACAAATCAATAGCTTTTTCTATAATGTTTTGCTGCAAAAGCCATACTTCCGGAAAGCGGCGGGTCAGAATCGGCTTTCCGGGATGTGCAGGGCGGAGGAATCGATCCCGGAAGGAGACCGGAAGCCTGTGAAGCTCATTATACAGCGCAGCTCCCTGCCGACCTTGGATATGAACTGCTTAACGCCCTCTGTGCCCTCCTTCTCCAGCGAGGGGAGCATAGATCTGCCGACAGCGGCAGCATCCGCTCCGAGAGCCAGAGCCTTATAAACGTCTGCGCCGGAGGCGATGCCGCAGTCAACGATTATCGTCATATCCCTGCCTGAAAGGGCTTCTCTGATCTCCGGCAGGATCATCATCGGGGGGACAGCGCAGGGCATACGCCCGTGATGATGGCTGACTATTATACCTCTGGCTCCGATATCGGCGCATTTTACTGCATCTTCCGGGCTGAGGACACCCTTGACGATAAACGGCAGCTTTGTCGATCCGACATAAGATGCCAGCATTTCTTCTGCCTGGGGGGCCATTTCCTCTCCGACACAAACATCGCAGCCGCCCTCGCCGAAGATATGGTCGATATCCATACCGACGCCGAAGGCTCCCGCTTCCTCAGCGCCGGAATAGCAGAGGGGGGATGATGTTCCGAGTCTCATTATGATTCCTCCTTGATCTCAGCGGGGCGAAAAGGTCATGCCTGCCTTTCCGCCGGCTCCGATATAAGCTTTATCCTTGTTTCTGCTCTCATATTTCTTTCTCTCTCTTGAGAATACGACTATGAATGCCGCAGCGTTGATGATGAGCGCACCTGTCCAGGCTGTGATCTCAGCCGCAGCCGTCGCCCTGAAGCCGAAGCTGTCGATGAGAAGCATTATCGCGCCTGTCCGCAGCAGCATCTCGGCTATACCGGAAAGCATCGGGATAAAGGGGAAGCCCATTCCCTGAACTCCGTTGCGGACGACGAACAGCAGATCGACGGCAAAGATCATCCTTCCGCACATAGGCAGGAACTGCGCAGCATAGCCGATCTGTTCATCGCCGTTCAGCAGCAGCCCGGCAAGCTGCTTCGGGAAGAATATCATTACGCTCCCGAGAAGGACATAGGATACCAGCGCTATGGAGATGCAGACCCGCAGTCCGTCTCTGATGCGGTCAAAGCGCTTGGCGCCGTAGTTCTGGCTGGTATAGGCCGACATGGTTATGCCGGCGGTGGCAGCGGGCTGCATGAACATATTGAGGTATTTGCTGCAAGCCGAATATGCCGAAGTGAAAGCGACTCCCAGCCCGTTTACGAAATACTGGACTACCATACATCCGATAGCAGTTATGGAATTCATCAGCGCCATAGGGACACCGTTTCTCATGAGCCGGCCGTACATCGCCTTATCCGAGCGGAAATCCTCTTTCCCAAGCCTCAGGAATTCCAGCCTGCGCAGCTTGTTAAGGCAGATAGCTCCCGAAGCGAGCTGCGAGATTATCGTCGCGGCGGCAGCTCCTCTGACTCCGAAATCCATAACGAATATAAACAGCGAATTCATCCCGATGTTGAGGACCGAGGAGATGATTATCGCTTTGAGGGGAGTCTTGCTGTCTCCGAGAGAGCGGAGGATACCGGAGCTCATATTGTAGAGTATCGTCGCGCAGAGCCCGCCGAAGATGATATAGCCGTAGCTCAGGCTCTCTTCGATGATATCCGGGGAAGTGTTGAGAAGCTCAAGTATCGTTCTGAGAAAGACTGTGCTGAAAAGGGTCAGCACAGCGGTTATTATCGCCGCCAGAGTTATGGCCGAGGCGAGGGTGCGGCGGAGCTTGGGCATATCCTTCTCGCCGAAGCTGTGGGCGATGAGTATGGAGAAGCCGTTGGAGAGCCCCATGGAAAAGCCGATGATAAGGAAGCAGAGGGAGGACATATTCCCCACTGCCGCCAGCAAATCGTCTCCGAGGCCCTTGCCGACGATCGCGGTGTCGGCAAAGTTATATAGCTGCTGGAGGAGATTGGTCATCAGCAGCGGGAAGAAAAACCTGAGCACCTGCCCTGTGGTCTTTCCGTTTGTAAAATCTATCGTTCCTGTCATTTCATCATTTCCTGTCCAAGGTCTCAAATATCGTTATCTGTTCTTTCTGTCATTCTCCGATGATATACCCCAGCAGGAACACTGTCGGGGAGTTCCAGTAGATAGTTATCTCGTTGAGAGAGTAGCTGGAGGTATCGTCGGCGTAGCAGCGCATCGGGGGAGTCCCCTCCCGGATGACCTCATAGGCGAAAGGGTCGCCGGGCCTTCTGTTCGGTCCGCCGGAGACCATACCGGGCATACATTCCTCTATACCGTCCGCGAAGGCGGGGCGGAGATGGGGATAATTGCAGCGGAACTCGCCTGTCCCGGTGACATAGCTTATCCCGAGTGCATTCGCTCCGAGAAGATAATGGAGCTGCCCTTCTGCATAGGAGCGGTTCCTGCTGCTGCCGGAAAGAAGATCGTCGATAGCCAGCACCATACCGTTTTTCATGGTATTCATATTGCTGCCCCAGCAATATTCGTAAGGCTCCATAGCGACACCGTAGCCGCAGCTATCGGCCATGCTCCTGAGCCGGGCGGCTCTGTCGGCAAAGGCCTGTCTGAAAGCGGAGGCAGTCTCTTCGTCCTTATCCCTTTCGCAGAGCAGATAGCAGAGCGCTCCCAGCCCGCCCAGCTCGCCGTAGCCCAGGCCGGTAAGGGGGAAGCCCTTGTCCTTCATCTCCAGCATAGCCTTATGCCGGCGCTCATCTCCTGTCAGGGAATAAGCCTCGGCGTAAGCCCAGAAGATATTGGAATTTGCATCTCTCTGGCCGTAGGGGCCGGTGTTGCAGCCGGGAGGGTTCTCGAAGCCGATGAACTCCGGGTTTGCCTCCAGCCAGCCGAGGGCTCTTTCTGAGGCTTCGGCCAGCTTATCTGCGAAGGCCGTGTCGAAGGGACGGTATATCCCGGAAGCCAGAGCTGCTGCTGCTGCCAGGTCGGCGGTCGCCATAGTCGTGACCTTGAAAACAAAGAGCTGAGCCTTGTCCTCCTCTGGCATTACAAAGGGGGCGTGCTGGGCGGTAGTGACCTTATGGTAGACTCCGCCGTCCTCCCGCTGCATTTTGAGCATCCAGTCCAGCTCGTATTTCACCTCGGCCAGAAGATCCGGGAGGCCGGTTTCGGGGATGTTCAGCGAGAGCTTTTCAAAAGCCTTCGGGAAGAGCTTGTAGGCATAGAGCAGATGCCCGACGGCGCAGGCTCCCGCAGTGACATACCTGCCGTAATCTCCGGCATCGTGCCAGCCGCCTGTTACTTCGAGCCTGACGCTGTGGTCGTCCCAGAGGACAGCCTCTGAGGTATGGCAGGCAGGGTGAACGTACTGCAGGGCGTATTTTTCTTCAAGGGCGCAGCCGCAGCGCAGATAATAAAAGGCTCTCATCGTATCTCTCAGGACACTGTCGTAGACGCTTTCGCTGATACCGAACTGCGCCGAAAGCTGTCCTTCGGCTCTGACCCGGTATTTCCCCGGCTCTCTGAACCCGGAAAAGTCTGCCAGCCGGATATCGTCGCCGGAAGTTTCGTCCTTACCGAAATACGAGGTCTTTCCCGTGTATCTCACGCTGCCGGACTCATCCGCCAGCTCGAAGCTCTCCGCCTCGAAGGGCAGGACGGCGATCTTTCTGCTTTCGGGGAGATACCCCGCCTGATCGACGAATATCCCGAAGGGAGTGGTCTTGATATGAGCGGCTTCACGCTCGAAATATTTTCTGTTCAAGGCTATCATCCTTTCTGCTGTAAAAGGTTTTGCACTGTGTCTTTACTTTCAGCGAATAATGTGCTGTCCTGGTGCGGACGGCCCGATTCGCGGAAAAGCTGTGCAGGAAATGTCTTTCGCGCCCGGTATCTTTACTTTCAGCGAACAATGTGTTGTCCTGGTGCGGACGGCCCGGTTCGCGGAAAAGCTGTGCAGGAAATGTCTTTCGCGCCCGGTATCTTTACTTTCAGCGAACAATATGCTGTCCTGGTGCGGACGGCCCGATTCGCGGAAAAGCCGTGCAGGAAATGTCTTTCGCGCCCGGTATCTTTACTTTCAGCGAATAATGTGCTGTCCTGGTGCGGACGGCCCGATTCGCGGAAAAGCCGTGCAGGAAATGTCTTTCGCGCCCGGTATCTTTACTTTCAGCGAACAATGTGTTGTCCTGGTGCGGACGGCCCGATTCGCGGAAAAGCCGTGCAGGAAATGTCTTTCGCGCCCGGTATCTTTACTTTCAGCGAACAATGTGTTATACTATGCTATGATGGAAATATTGATCTCAGAGGTGATCTGTATGAACAGCCTGTTTGAGAAGCAGGACAGTCTGAACGCGCCTATTGAGACGTTTATGTTCGACTCTTCCGGGCATGAATTCCCGGTCAAGCCGCACTGGCATTATTTTGCGGAATTTCTCTATATCCTCTCCGGCTCGGCGGAGATCTCCTGCGACGACACGGTGAGCCATGTCTCGGAGGGGGAGCTTATTATCCTCTACCCCTCGGCTGTCCATTCGATACGCTCGGCTGACAGCGGCCTGCCGCTCTTTGCGGGGCTGAAATTCGACCCTGTCAAATTCCCGAACACCAATTCCTATGCGCCCTCGGTGTCGAGCATACTTCAATACGCCCGCAGCAGCGGGATGCGCATCCATTTCACCGCCGAGGAAGCGGAAGCTCTCCGCTGCCGGGAGATATTCTCCGACTGTCTCGCAGAGACCGAGAGCTATCTTTACGGCAGAGACATAATGCTCCGCTCGCAGATATACCGCCTTATCATGGGGATAGTCCGCATCTGGATAGACTCGGGGCTGAATATCGACAACTGCCCCATAAACCCGGAGGGGCTCTACGGTATCGAGAACATAGCCGAATACATCGACAGCCGCCTCGGAGAGGGCATCAGGGTCTCGGACATCGCTGCGAAATGCCATCTCAGCTACTCCGGCTTCGCCGCCAAGTTCCGCCGGCAGTACGGTATGAGCTGCAAGGAATACATCGAGCGGATGCGGCTCTTCAAGGCGGAGGAATATCTGCTCTTCACCGATCTTGATCTGAGCTTTATCAGCCACCAGACCGGATTCTCCGATCAGAGCCATTTTATCCGCAGCTTCAAAAAGTTCCGGGGGATGACCCCGAATCAGTTCCGCAGCCACAAGAAGCAGGAAAAATAGCGCAGTGATGCAGTATATCTTTATTATATCATCTTATCTCGCGGCAGGATATAATATTTACAGCTTAAAATTGTAAAAATCTCTAAGCCGCAGGTGATCTGCCCCGCTTTTACAGGCGGCTTTGTAATGCGCTAAAGCTAAAAATCGCCAAAGCACAGCCTGCTGTCCCGGCAGGATACAGGTTAAGATCTTAAATCGGGAGGTATTCTTATGAAAGTTCTGATCATCAGCGGCAGCCCGAGACCGGAGGGCAACACTCAGACAGCTTGCAGGGAAATGGTCTCTGTCTTTGAAGAAGAGGGGATAGAGGCAGAGCTTCTGCGGGTCGGCAGCATGGATATCCGGGGCTGTATCGCCTGCGGAAGATGCGGAGAGCTGGGGAGATGCGTCTTTGACGACATCGTCAACGAGGCTGCCCGGAAATTAGAGGAGGCCGACGGGCTGGTCGTTGCGTCTCCGGTATACTACGCCTCTGCCAATGCGACTCTTATCGCTCTGCTGGACAGGCTGTTTTACAGCTCCCGCTTTGACAAGACGATGAAGGTAGGCGCTTCTGTCGTTGTCGCCAGAAGAGGCGGCTGCTCCGCCACCTTTGACGAGCTGAACAAATACTTTACTATCAGCGGGATGCCCGTTGCATCCAGCAGATACTGGAACAGTGTCCACGGCATGGATAAAGGGGATGCCGCTTTCGATGCCGAAGGCATCTGCACTGTCCGTACCCTTGCGAGGAACATGAGCTTCCTTATGAGATCGATAGCGCTGGGGAAGGAAAAGTTCGGCCTTCCGAAAGCCGAGCCCGCCGCCTGGACACATTTCGTCAGAGAGGATCTCAAGGGCTGACAGGCACACCTGGTTTTCCTCTCCTGCGGTATATCCCTGAAAGACACCATACAGGAAAGCACTTCCTCCGCTGATCCGGGGGGAGTGCTTTTTTTGACAGAATCCGGGAGCTGCCCCTCTGTTTTTCCCCGTCGATAAGGGCAGCATACCTCGGTTTTGCACTTTACTTTTCCGCCGGGATGTAGTATAATAAGAGGTGGACTTCATATCACGGCAGCAGAGATCGGAGGAAAGATGCAATGGAATTCTACGAAGCGGTAAACAAAAGAAGGACTGTCCGCGAGTTCGAGCAGGAGGATGTCCCGGAAGAGGTGCTGGAAAGGATAATATCCGCAGCCTTCAAAGCCCCCAGCAACGACCATCTGCGGGACTGGCATTATATCGTCATCAAAGATAAAGCCCGGACTGCGGAGCTGCTCAGCATCATCCCCAAAGGCATATCCGAGGAGGATATGGCAGCGCTGATAAAGGATTGGGCTCTGGACGACCCTCTCCAGCAGGAATGTTACCGCAAGGCTGTGCCGAAGCAGTACAGTATGCTGTTTGATGCAGCGGCGGTCATAGTCCCGCTGTTTTTGCAGAAAACAGATATCCTCCGCCCGGAGAACATCTCTCACCTCAACGGCTTTGCCTCGATCTGGTGCAGCATCGAGAACCTGCTGCTGGCAGCCGCCGCAGAGGGCTATGCCTGCGATCTGAGGATACCTCTCGGAGACGAGAGCGGGCACGCAGGAAAAGTTCTGGGTTTCCCGGAGGAATACACAATGCCCTGCTTTATCGGGATAGGCAAGCCGAAGGAAGGCTCCAGGCTCCCGAAGCAGAAAGAGATAAACATCAAGGAAAGGATACACCGCGACAGATTCTGATCTGCTGCGGTCACGGCAATATTTCGGAGGAGGCGAGGATATGTCAGATCTTAAAAAGCTGCTGGGGGAGCTCTCGAGGCTCGGCAGGATAGTTACCGCCAGCGAGCTGGGTGCGCCTCAGAAGAGGAGACCCTCCGCTCCGAAGAAAAAAGCTGCCGCCCCGAAGAAGAGCCCGGAGCCCGCTCCGCCGCCCCCTGTACCGGCTGCTCCCGCAGGAAGAAAGCAATCCTCGGCGGAGGATGAATGGGACAGGCAGTTCGCTGCCTTTCTTGATAAGAAGGAAAAGCAGGAAGGCAGGCGGCTCATCAACCCCCTGAAGGAGCAGCAGACCTCGCTGACTCAGGAGCTGCCCAAGCCCGCTCCCGCCCCTGCGCCTGCTCCGAAGCCCGCCGCACCCGCCGACGACTGGGACAGGCAGTTCGCTGCCTTTATGGCCGACAAGGAGAAAAAGCAGCAGGAGGCCCGTGTCGCTAAAATGACGGCTCTGGCTGTCCCGGAGGGGTATAAGAACCCCTTTGCGGGAGACCAGAGAGCCGAGGGGATATTCTGCGCGAGCGCCGAGGAAGCGCTGCCCGTCTGCCTCGACAGGCTGGGATATGTTGATATCGAATTCATCTCTCAGGTCACAGGAAAGGATCTCTGCCAGGTCATCAGAGAGCTGGGGAAAGGCCTCTGCTTCTGCGACCCGGACAAATGGGGAGAATGTTTCTATAAGGGCTGGGTCACAGCCCCGGAATATCTGAGCGGCAATATGATAAAGCGCTACAATTCCGCCAAGGCCGCCGAAAAGAATTACGGCAGCTTCTTTACCGGAAATGTCAGGGCTGTCGAAAAGGCACTGCCGCCGCCGCTGGATGCCAAGGATATATATGTCACCCTCGGCTCGCCCTGGGTGCCGCCGGATGTCATCGACGATTTCATAGCTTATATACTCGGCCCCGCCAACCCCCGCAGATCGCAGAACGCAGCACACAAGACCGTCCACGACCCTGTCACAGGCATCTGGGAGATACCCGCCAAGAGCCGCTTCGGTCATTCCTCCCGCTCCCTTTATTACGGGACCCGCAGGATAGGCCCGCTGCAGCTTATGGAAAAGATGCTCAACTGCCGGCAGGTGCAGATCTTCGATACCGAGACCAATTCCCAAGGCAAGGCTGTCCGTGTCCTCAACGAGCAGGAGACAGTAGCGGCGCTGGAATGTGAGAGCAGGCTCCGGGCGGATTTCACAGACTGGCTCTGGAAAGACCCGAGGCGCGGCGAGCGTATGGAAATGATCTTCGAGAACAACTTTTCCTCCCGGAAGAGCCGGGTGTTCGACGGCTCCTTCCTGACCTTCCCGGAAATGGCACCGGAGATATCCCTCTACGATTTCCAGAAAGAGGCTGTGGCGAAGATACTCTTCTCCCCCAACACTCTGCTGGCTCACGAGGTCGGATCCGGAAAGACCTTCATCATGGCTGCGGCGGGGATGAAGCTGCGGCAGCTCGGGCTTTCAAGAAGAAATATGTATGTTGTCCCCAACAGCCTCGTCGGCCAGTGGGAGAGCATTTTCAAACAGCTCTATCCCAAGGCGGATGTCATCACCATCGACCCGCCCTCCTTTACAAAAGAGAAAAAACAGCAGACCCTCAGAGCTGTCATCGACAGGGATTTCGATGCTGTCATCATAGCTTATAGCTGCTTCGACCGCATCCCCCTCTCTGACACCGCCCTCAAAAGGCTGCTGACCCTGGATTACGAAGAGATCGCCCGCAGCATCGCCGTTTCCGGCAGCGAGACCAAAGCGCTGCACCAGAAGCGGATAGCTCTGCTGGGGAGGATAAAGGCTTTGGAGGCCTCGGAAAAGAAAGCCCCGGAGGGGGAGCTCTGCTTTGACGACCTCGCTGTCTCCTCTCTCTTTCTCGATGAGGCTCATAACTATAAGAACATACCCATAGATTCCGCAGCACAGCTCATCGGAGTAAATGTCCGGGGCTCTGAAAAGTGCGCCCGTATGCTGGAAAAGGTGCGCTATACCTGCCGGACGGGAAGAGGCGTCGTCTTCGCAACGGGGACTCCCATAACCAACTCCATCTCCGATGCCTATACCATGCAGAGATACCTCCAGTTCGGGGAGCTGAAAGCTCTCGGGCTCCGCAGCTTCGATAGTTGGGTCGGTATGTTCGCTGAGGCCAGGACAGATTTTGAGATAGATGTCGATACCTCCGGCTACCGTATGTGCCGAAGGCTGCGAACCTTCCATAATCTGCCGGAGCTGACCGCCCTGTTCTCGGATGTCGCCCATTACCACAAGACCGACGGCAGGCGGGATATCCCCGACTGCCCCGGGCATGACGACTGCACTGTAGAAAAGAGCGAAGCGCTCTCCCGGTATCTCCGGGAGATCTCCGACCGCGCTGAAAGAGTCCGCGCCGGAGAGGTGGCCGGGAAGGTGGACAATATGCTGAAGATCACCACCGACGGCCGCAAGGCTGCGCTGGATATAAGGCTTGTCGCCCCGGAAGCGGGAGAGCAGCCGAAAAGTAAGGTCCGGTTCTGCGCCGAGAACGTCTATAACGTCTGGGCAGCGGACGAAAAGCAGGAGAACACCCAGCTCGTCTTCTGCGATATCTCGACTCCGAAGGCGGAGTTCAATATCTACGACGAGCTGAAAAGGCTGCTCATCGAAAAGGGCATCCCGGAACAGCAGATCGCCTTCATCCATTCCTATGAGACCGACGACGAAAGGCTGGAGCTTTTCGATAAGGTCAACGAGGGCAAGGTCCGGGTGCTGCTGGGCTCGACCTTCAAGCTGGGGACAGGCGTTAATGTCCAGAAGCGGCTGAAAGCAGTGCATCATCTGGATGTCCCCTGGAGGCCTGCGGATATGATCCAGCGGGAGGGCAGGATCCTCCGCCCGGGGAACCTGAACCGCAGAGTCAATATCTACCGCTATATTACCGAGGGCAGCTTCGATGCCTACTCCTGGCAGCTCCTGGAGACCAAGCAGAGCTTCATAACCCAGCTCCTGGCCAACGATCTCATCGACCGCAGCGGCACAGAAGTTGACAGCGCTGTCCTGGACTACGCCGAGGTCAAGGCGCTGGCAGTAGGCGACCCGATGATAAAGAAGCGCATAGAGACTGCCAACGAGCTCTCGCGCTATAAGATACTCCAGAGGCAGCTCTGGCAGAGAAAGGCCTATCTCCGGGAGCGGCTGGACAGCATCCCCGGGGAGAGGGAAAAGCTCATCGCTCTTATCGAAGCGGCAAAGGCCGACCTCGAAGAGCTCCGCAAGCCGGAAAATGCCGAGACTACCGAGGGCAGGAACACTCTCCGTCAGGCGCTGACAGAGGCTCTCTCCGCGCAGATACCCAGCCTGGAGCCTATCTGCGGGCACAGAGGCTTCAAAGTCAGCCTCCAGCCGAATATGCAGAGGAGCCGCCCCGCAGTCAGACTGACCCGCAATGGCTGCTATTACACCGAGCTTGGGGATACCCCCTTCGGCTATGCCGCCAGGATAGACAACACTCTGGAACGGCTCCCCGATTTCATCGAGGAGCAGGAGGATATGCTCAGCGAGCTGGAGCGGGAGAATGTCGATGCACAGACCGAGCTGGATAAAAAGAGCGATTATCTCGACGACATCCGGCGCTGCGAAGAAGAACTGAAACGTATAGACGACAGGCTCACAGGCTGAGAGCCGGAAAACTGAGATCAGGGAGGCGGGAAAATGAAAAAGAGACTTCTGGAAAAACTGGCTCTGATGCTGATCTGCGCCGTCGCATTCAGCTATACCGAGTTTTCCCCCATGCCTGTAATAGCCCTTCTCTCTGCGCTCTCTGTCTCCGCAGCGGTATCGGCTGTCAGCGGGCACCTCTCCGCGAAGATACTTATCTTCCTCTTCTCGATGGCCTGCCTGCCGATGCCTGCGGCATTCTGCGCCGCTCCGCTGATCCTTTACGACGCCTTCTGGGAACGCTCGCCGTATCTGGCTCTGCCGATGCTGCTGGCTCTGAGATCGGGGGAGAGCATCCGGAGCGAGCAGCTTCTCATAGTATTGGTCGGCTGCGCTGTCGCGGCAATAATGTATTTCAGGATAGATTCTATGGAAAAGATAATAAAGGCCATGTCCTCCCAGAGAGACGAGGTCGCGGTCTCAAATGTCCGGCTGACAGACAGGAATGCCCGGCTGCTGGAAGCTCAGGATAACGAGCTTAGGCTGGCCACTCTCCGGGAGCGCAACCGCATCGCCCGGGAGATACACGACAATGTCGGGCATATGCTGACCCGATCGCTGCTGCAATCGGGAGCGCTGATAGTCATAAACAAGGACGAGGCTCTCCGGGAGCCGCTGGAGGAGCTGAAAGAGACCCTTAACACCGCTATGACCAGCATAAGGGAAAGTGTACACGATCTGCACGATGAGTCCATAGACCTGGAGGCTGTGGTAAAGGAAAGCATAGCGTCTGTCTCCGACCGCTTCAAGGTCGTCTTTGAGAACGACTGCTCCGAGCCCCCCGTCAGGATAAGGCTCTGCTTTCTGTCTGTCATCAAGGAGGCGCTCTCCAACTGTGTCAAACATTCAAACGGCGATAAGATAACGATAATCATAAGAGAGCATCCGGGGCTGTATCAGCTTATGATCGAAGACAACGGCAGCGGTCCCTCCGGAAAGGAAAAGACCTCAGACGGCATCGGCCTCCAGAATATGAGAGACAGGGTCGAGGCTCTGAACGGCATAATCAGCTTTACACACTCGGAGAGCGGCTTCCGCATCTTTTCGAGTATTCCGAAAAAAGTCAAGGGGGAAACAGAAAAATGAAGATAGTAGTCATCGACGACGACAAGCTCGTCGCCATCTCTCTGAAAACTATACTTGAGAGCACAGGCAGGATCACTGTCGCGGCGATAGGCTCCTCCGGCGAGGAGGCTGTCCGGCTCTACGGGGAGCATAAGCCGGATGTCATGCTCATGGACATCCGTATGGAAGGGATGAGCGGGCTTGAAGCAGGCGAGAGGATACTCGCTTCCGACCCGGATGCAAAGGTGCTTTTCCTTACCACCTTCTCCGACGACGAATATATCGTCAAAGCGCTGACCATCGGCGCCAAGGGCTACATCCTTAAACAGGATTTCGAGGGGATTGCCCCCGCTCTGGAGATAGTCGCGGGAGGGCAGAGCGTCTTCGGAGGAAAGGTCATGGACAAGCTGCCTGTGCTGATGAAGCGCAGGGCCGAGTTCGACTACGCCAAGCGGGGTATCAGCGAGAAAGAGCGGGAGATCATCGAGCTGGTGGCGCAGGGGCTCTCCAATAAAGAGATCTCGTCAAAGCTGTATCTGAGCGAGGGAACTGTCCGGAACTATCTGAGCGTCCTGCTTGAGAAGCTGGAGCTCCGGGACCGCACGCAGCTTGCGATATTCTATTACACAGAAATAAACGGCTGAATACCGGACACAAAGCGCATCGGACCCCTGAGCGGCCGGATGCGCTCCTTTTTTTCTGCGGAGAACGAAAGCAGCATTACATATCCCTCCGGAAAAATTTTTTCCGGGGACTGTAAGGCCGCAGGCATAAACGGGGAGATATATAGTGAAAGCGGAAGGAGGCGCAGCCATGAACGACAGACAAATAACCGACCTGCTCTTTGAGCGCTCGGAGCAGGCCATCGACGAGCTCAGAACAGCTTACGGGAGGCTCATACTGAGCGTTGCCGAAAATATCACCGGCAGCGCCGCAGACGCCGAGGAGATCGAAAACGACACCTATCTCGCGGTCTGGAGCCGAGTCCCCCCGGAGAGGCCCGACCCGCTGGGAGCGTATGTCTGCGCAGCGGCAAGAAATCTGGCGCTGAAACGCAGACGCTCCGCACAGGCTTCAAAGCGCAGCGAGGGGCTGGCTGTCCCGCTGGAGGAGCTGGATTCTGTCCTGCGCTCGGACGAGCTTTCCCGGGAGCTCTCCGCAAAAGAGCTTGGAGCATCCATCTTCCGATTCCTCGACACTCTGGATCAAGAAGGCCGAGCGCTGTTCATCAGGCGCTACTACCTCTGTCAGAGCACAGCCGAGGCAGCCGAAGCTATCGGCATCAGCGAGAACAACGCCTTCGTCCGGCTTTCGAGAATACGCAAGAAGCTCAGAAAACACCTCGAAAAGGAGGGCTATGTGTTATGAACGAGAATTATATGAATGAAGCATTGGCGGCAATAGGCAGCGATATGCTGAAAGAAGCACTCGCCTACAAGAAGCCGAAGATAAGCTACCGCAGGGTCGCAGCAGCGGCGGCAGCGACGGTCATCATCGGTGGGGCGGCGTTCTTCACGGTGCGGAGTCTGACGGTCAAGAAGATAAGCGATTACGAAAGCACTCCTGGGTCAGTCTCCGGGTCCGGAAGCTATGACGGCGACAAGCCGTCGGGAGACTGGAACGGTGAAGCCGAAGCGGTCATATCCGATGCGCCTGTTACCACAAAAGGCGAGCCGATAACCGACAGGGAGCTCAGGGAGCTTATCGAAAGAGAGAAGAGCAACATAGCGGGATTTGTGGGGCTGGAATCCCACATAAGCGAGGGCATCTGCATCTCTCTCAAGGGTTACACTCATCTTGACACGAAAGACAACACGATATCTCTTGACCGCATGACTCTCCCGGTTTTTGCTGAGGGGAAGGTCATTGGAAATGTTGATGTATTCAGATACGAAGGAGAGCTGCACTACGGAGCCTCGGCGGGAGGACCGAGCTGGGAGAAGCAGCAGGAATTCGCAGAAGAAAAGGGCGGCAGGCTGGCATACATCTGGGTAGCAGAGCGGCTGGAATACATTATTGCGCCTGACGACACAGTTTACACGCTTTCCGGTCTCTCAGATGATCCGATAAAGGGCATTAAAGATCCTTACAAGAGATACGCGCAGGGCAGCAACACCTTTTCTCTTGAAGAGGTCATTGCCTCCGGGGACTACATCAAAGTCGATTTCCCCTCCTATACTCTTTTTTAACGCCGGGACACGGCGCTCCCGGTGGTCGCTTGCTGTCGTGGGTGGGTCGTCTATACGGCCTGCGACGCTGCCGGAAGGTTCAGCGGCGTCTTTCCTTTAGAGGGGCGGGACGTAGGAAGTGGCGGGGTCACAGAACAAGTACTGCACCGCACAAAGCGGGCAACATTGCGCCAATCCAAGGGCGCGCTAGCCCTTGGCAGGGGGTCAAGGGGGACAGCGTCCCCTTTGCAGAGCACGAGACAGAGTCTCGTCCGGAACGCTTTTTTAACGCCGAAACGCGGCGCTCCCGGTGGTCGCTTGCTGTCGTTGCGGGGTCGTCATTACGCCCTGCGACGATGCCGGAAGGTTCAGCGGCGTCTTTCCTTTAGAGGGGCGGGACGTTGTTTGCGGCGGGGTCACAGAACAAGTACTGCACCGCACAAAGCGGGCAATATTGCGCCAATCCAAGGGCGCGCCAGCCCTTGGCAGGGGGTCAAGGGGGACAGCGTCCCCTTTGCAGAGCACGGGACAGGGTCTCGTCCGGAACGCAGTTCCGGCAAGGCGCGGCATAACGAAAAATAAGGGAGACCAAGTATGGTCTCCCTACATTTTTATGTGGACAAACAAAAATGCCGCGCCGACAAACCCCTTTAGTCCGCTGACACAGGAAACAGTGAGCGCAGCGAACGATTTTCCGTTTTTTTAATGCCGGGACGCGGCGCTCCCGGTGGTCGCTTGCTGTCGTTGCGGGGTCGTCATTACGCCCTGCGACGCTGCCGGGAGGTTCAGCGGAGTCTTTCCTTTAGAGGGGCGGGAGGTTGTGTAAGGGGTGTTGACCCGCACCGACTAAGTGCGGGAAACCGAAATTATCATAATGCCTGAGCCCGGGATATCCGCTTATAAAAAAATGTTAAATATTAAAATATGAATTCTGCACAAGGGTTTTGAAAAAAATTTGTGCAGGATTTTTTCTCGTTTTTGTATACAAATGACAATTAATATGTTATAATAACTATGGACGCTAACAATTTGTCTATAATATGAGAACTCAAAGGGGGTCTTGCTATGAAGTCGATCATTACCATAAGCCGTGAATTCGGCAGCGGCGGAAGAGAAATAGGGCAGAAGCTGGCCGATAAGCTCGGAATCGGGTTTTACGACAAGGAGCTGCTGGAGATCGCTTCAAAGGAAAGCGGGATCACTCAGGAGCTGTTCGTAAAACACGACGAGACCTACACCAACAGCTTCCTCTATTCCCTTGTTATGGGCAACTATCCCGTTACTGCCGACGGAAGGATAAACCCGGAGCTCCCGCTCAATCAGAAGATCTTTCTGGCGCAGTTCGATACCATCCGCTCTATCGCGGAAAAAGGGCCCTGCGTTATCGTCGGGAGATGCGCCGATTATGTCCTCAAATATCATGATAATGTCATCAATTTCTTTATCACAGGCTCGATGCCCCAGAAACGCAGAAGGATACTCGAGCGCTATGATATCGAGAAAAACAAGGTCGAGGATTTCATCCGCAAGACCGATAAGCGCCGCGCCAACTACTATAACTACTACACCGACATGAAGTGGGGCGAGGCGAAGAATTACGACCTCTGCATCAATTCCTCCAAAACAGGGATCGACGGAGCAGTTGAGCTTATGGAGGCCTTTATCCGCATAAGTGAAGGCCAGAACTAAGCTCCTTTATCCAGCTTACAAGTTATCTTTTTCAATTCATTTTACTTTCCTTACTTTTTGAGAAAGCCGCCCGGGGGCATCCCTGAGCGGCTTTTTCATTCGGTTATACTGCCCCCCGCCTTCTGAGAGCTATTTCTTAAAGACGATAAGGGGGTTTTTGCTTTTGAGGAAATCCAGGAACTCCTGCTTGTTTTCAAGGGATGTGTTCTCGATATAATAGCCCGAAGCCGATTCCTTTCCTACGCTCCGGCAGAGGAAAATGAAATCCCGCTTGACATAGGCTGTCCGCAGGTTGTCATAGTGCATTATGGAACGCCCGCGTTTCCGGGAAAAGAATATGAAACCCTCATCTCCGAAGAAAATGGAATCGTCGCATTTCTCCTTGCCGCGCTTCTTCCAGAGCTCCATCTCCTCCGCCACTATTCTCCGGGGGCGGAAAATGTTGATAAACAGCGCATAGAGCCCTATACCGACAGCGGGCAGAACATAATAGTCCTTCCTGACCAGAGTTATGACCGAGACTGCGATGATGAATATTATGATCGCGGCTCTCTCGGCAAGGCGCCGGCGCTCTCTGGTAGTATACACTGCTTCGGCATAATGCTCGGCATCCATGGAATTTCTCCCGACGAACCGACATTCGGGTATCGGCAGACCCATAGCAGCCGGAAATTCTATCGGCATAGTCGTCGGGACAGCCGTATCGGTCAGACGGTTGCAGTAAAAGCCCAGAGCGCTCTCATCCAGTCTCGGAGGGACAAACCCCCGGTGGAGGATCCAGTCCCAGTCCTTTCGCTCGTCAAAAAGCTCTTCTCCGCCCTGCGCAATAAAATACGGTATCCGGCGCTCCCTGAGAGCTATTGCCGCCTGAGTCAGCAGCAAAAGAGAGATATCTCTGTGGTCGGCGCAGAGGACTGCGGCTATGCCTATCCTTACGCTCTCCGATCTGCCGAAGCAGACGACCAGCGCTCCCTTGACAGTGCCGCCCTCGCAGGCCAGAAAGCAGAGGCCGGGCTCTGTTTCGCGGTCGTTCATAAGGCGGGCAAAGAGCCGGGCGGCTTCCGGATCGCGGGGCTGCAAAAACAGCTCCATATCCGCAGCGGGGCGTTCAGCGAGTGTAAAGACCTGCATTTTTTCACTCCTTCCGGGAAAGGTTAATATGGCGCTTCATTTATACCGATCATACCACATTTTCCGGAAAAAGTAAAGACACCCGGGGCAAAATGCCCTGTGCAGTCTGATATCCTTTCAAAGCATCTCAGCTCCGGTCGGGATTTCTCAGCCCTTGCATAAAGCCGTCCAGCTCGGTGCAGCAGACATCTCCGCCGATGAGCTCTCCTGCGCAGACCATAAGGGTTAGCTGCATACACTCCTTATCGGTATGTCCGGGGTAATTCAGGACGGGGTATGTATAGATCTCGACTTCCTTCCCCTTATACTTTGTCAGGTCGAAGCCCTGCTGTTTCTGGAGGGAATTATAGTCCTCATAGACTTCGTTCCACTCCTCGGGGATAGTTACGGCACGTTTTGAAGAATACTGATCCTCAGTTTCCCAGCCCATATCCGCGATAAATGATTGTCTTTGGGCTTCTGTTTCCATGACATAGGCCATCTGTGGTTTACCTGCGGCTGCTTTTACGGAAAAGAAGACGGCTGCTGCGAGCAGGGCTGTAAGCAAAGCGGCCCAGAGCCAGGGTCTTTTCATTTTTACTGATCTGATGAACATGATAACTCCTCCTTACATACTATCTTTCGATCCTTAATAAACATATATGCACAAACTCCTATTCTAATTCCTCTTCTTTTAGCTCCGAAACGCGTTTTTTAACGCCGAAACGCGTCGCTCCCTTCGGTCGCTAGCTGTCGTGGGTGGGTCGTCATTACGGCCTGCGACGCTGCCGGGAGGTTCAGCGCCGTCTTTCCTTTAGAGGTGCGGGACGTTGTTAGTGGCGGGGTCACAGAACAAGTACTGCACCGCACAAAGCGGGCAAAATTGCGCCAATCCAAGGGCGCGCCAGCCCTTGGCAGGGGGTCAAGGGGGACAGCGTCCCCTTTGCAGAGCACGAGACAGAGTCTCGTCCGGAACGCAGTTCCGGGCAGGCGCGGCACAACAACAAAAACAAAGGGAGACCAAAGCAAGGTCTCCCTACATTTTTATGTGGACAAACAAAAATGCCGCGCCGACAAACCTTTTAGCCCGCTGGCACAGGAAAGAGCGAAGCGATTTTCCGTTTTTTAACGCCGGGACACGGCGCTCCCGTTGGTCGCTTGCTGTCGTTAGTGGGTCGTCTGTACGCCCTGCGACGATGCCGGAAGGTTCAGCGGCGTCTTTCCTTTAGAGGGGCGGGACGTTGTGTAAGGGGGGCTGCCCCGCCCAGACCAAGTGCAAAAACTTCACATCAGCTCCCGCTTAGTTTCGGGGGCTTTCCGGTCGTTTTTTAGCTCCGAAACGCGGCGCTCCCGGTGGTCGCTTGCTGTCGTTGGTGGGTCGTCTGTACGGCGTGCGACGATGCCGGAAGGTTCAGCGACGTCTTTCCTTTAGAGGGGCGGCACGTTGTGTAAGGGGGCTGCGCCGCCCAGACCAGGTGCGGGGATTTCACAATAGCTCCCGCTTAGTTTCGGGGGCTTTCCGGTCGCCCCCGAACCCCTTCGGGTGCTTGCTGTCGTTTATTTGTCGTCTGTACGGCCTGCGACGCTGCATATAGTTTCAGCGGCGTCTTTCCTTTAGAGGGGCGGGACGTTGTGTAAGGGTGGATGCCCCCGAGCACTTTCGGGGTTATGCTGTCATCGTGGTCTTGTATTTGAGGCAGATCTTGTCTGTTATAAGAGCTATGAACTCCGAGTTCGTCGGCTTGCCTTTTCCGGTGTTGATAGTGTATCCGAAAAAGCTGTTGAGAGTGTCTATATCTCCTCTGTCCCAGGCGATCTCGATAGCGTGCCTTATCGCTCTCTCGACTCTCGAGGGTGTCGTTTTGAATTTCTTGGCTACTGCCGGGTATAATAGCTTCGTAACGCTCTCCAGCATCTCCTTGTCTCCGACAGATGCGATTATCGCCTCCCGCAGATAATGGTAGCCCTTGATGTGCGCCGGGACTCCGATCTGATGGATTATATCAGTAACGATGATCTCAAGATTGGGATTCTGCTTCGAGCGGGAGACCGTCATGTCAGAGGTTATGTCTGTGTCTATGTCCAGCATCATCTTTATCCGCTCGCCCAGCATCTTTACATCAAAGGGTTTCAGCATAAAATACGATGCCCCGGCTGCCATGACCTGCTGCTCGATAAATGCGTTCTCGTAAGCGCTGGTAACGATGAATAGCGGCTTCTTGTAGCCCGACTGCATAACCTTCCTGATAAGCTCGATCGCATCGAGATTGGGCATTACTGCGTCTATCATTACTACATCCGGCGCTTCGTTGCGGATCGCGTCAAAGATCACAAGCCCGTCCTTCGGGCGGGTTATTACGAAAAATCCAAGGCTCCTCAGGGATGATGCGCAGCTTACACCGTACTGTGCGGTGTCGTCGCCTATAAGTATCTTGATCTTGTTGTTCATTGTATTTCCTCCATTGTCAGATATTGGCTCAGCATCGGGATGCCGGCTTTCCGATGCTGAGCCTCTTATTTTTGTTGTCTGAGCTTATTTTATCACAGATAGATTTAAAAATCAATACTTTTTTGCTCAATACGTCAAAAACTCATCGACACATTTGTATATATTGCCTTATAATTCGGCACACTTATCACGATTTGTTATTTTTCTCTTATGTTACGACAATCTTCTGTCCGTTTCACTGTTTCTTCCGGAACTTCCCTCGCTTTTCTGCATAGCCCCGCTGGCGGCATACATATCGTCGGCAAAAATAGCATATCCTCTGGTCGGATCGTCTACAAAAACGTGGGTCACAGCACCGATGAGCCTGCCGTTCTGGATAATGGGGCTGCCGCTCATTCCCTGGACTATGCCGCCCGCTTCTCTCAGCAGCCGCTTATCTGTGACCCGGACGATCATATCGTGAGGGGCGCTGTCCGAAAGATCGACAGATTCGATCTCGATAGTATAACTTTCGGAGGTTTTACCGTTGATCGTCGATAAGATCTCAGCTGGCCCCGCAGCGGCCTCCTGCTTGAAGCCCAGAGGCAGCTCGACCCCTTCGGCGGGGAAATCCTCAGCGAGGCGGCCGAATACCCCCTCATCGGTGTTTTTTGAGATCGAGCCCCTGGCTTCTCCGGAGCAGAATTCTCCCAGCAGCCTGCCGGGTTCGCCGTGGGTGCTGACAGTGCATCCGGTTATGACTACCTCCCCGACAGTCCCGTGAGAGATAGGGAGAGGCTGCTTTGTGTCCGAATCGCAGATAGGGTGCCCCAGGCCGCCGAATATGCCGCTCTCAGGGTCGTAGAATGTCAGGGTGCCGATCCCGGCGGAGGAATCTCTTACCCACATCCCCGCCTTATAGCTGCCGCCGCTGTATACCGGGGTCAGTACAGCTTTATGGGCGACCCCGCTGCGGGAGTATGTGACCCGGCAGGGCTTCCCGGAGGAACATTCGATGAGCCGGCTGACCTGCCGGTTGGTCGTCACAGTCTCGCCGGAGATATCGGTTATGATATCGCCTATCCTGATGCCGCACTCCGAGGCAGGGCATTCTCCGCTGACATCCTCCAGCCCGACTACCATGACACCGTCAGTCATGAGCTTTATGCCGAAGGGCTGACCGCTGGCTCTTACCACGGGTCTTGAGAGGACATCCGTCCTGACCTTTTTTATAGGAAAGGTATCGAACAGCATAAGCTCCCTCCCTGAATTGTCGTTCATTCTTGCTGTCACGGGGAAAACAGACTCCACAGAGAGCTGACCGTTCTCCGGCAGAAAAAAGAAATCTGGGAGCTGCCTGCCGTAGAAGCTGACCAGAGTCATCAGGGCTGCGGCTGTGCTTCCGAGGAACAGTGCTGTCTTTTTTATCAACTTTTTCATCAAACCAACCATCCTTTCTTTTTTAGTCTTTACTCGCCGGGAATAAAAATTCACTCTTCGGGAAAAGTATATTTTTCTTTGGAAATTCTCTGCTTCGCATAATTTTGGCAGATCGTGCCTTGCAATGATCCCGGAAGTGTGGTATAATATAGGATGTATAATTTTTATATCATCCGCATATAATAATTCTATCCCCATCCCGAGGTGTAATATGTCAAAAAAGGACAGACTCAAAGAACAAAGCCTGAAGCAGCTCGAAGCTATAAAAGCCGCCGAGCGCGAGGAGGCTCAGAGCCGGAAAAATACCGGGGAAAGCTCCGCAGCCAGGAAGATGCGCCGCCGCTCCTCCCGCTTCGATTCGGCTCTTACTACCGTTATCAAGATACTTATGTTCATCCCCTTCCTCTGGTCGGGGCTGTATTACGGAGGGATCTTTATCCTCGGTATCTCTATGGACCAGATGGAAGATGTCCCCGGAAGGATCGCTGTATTCATAGCCGTCGGCTCCGCGCTCTGCCTTGCTGGGATCATCCTGGCTCTGAAAAGCAGATATCTCCTCCAGGCTGCATTTATCGGCGTTGGAACGGTCTTCTTCATGTCCGGAGCGACCCATATCGTCAATAAGGCAAGATCGCGTATCGGAGACGGCATCGGCCTGACCGAGGAACAGAAAGGCCTCGCCTCAAGATGGATGCTCGGCCTCTATCCGATGCTTGCGCTGACCGCTCTCTCTGCCGCCCTGCTGGCGATATGGCTGCTGAAACGTTACAAGGCCGCCAAACGCCTTCGCAATGAACGGGACAATGCACCGGTCAAGAGCATTGTAGAGTAATTTTTCACCCTCTTAATAATCTGATGTCAAGCCGCAAACAGCGTATTGCCGCAGTTTGCGGCTTCTCTTTATTGTTTGTTTGTGCAAAGTCCCTATTGACAAAGATGCCCCCCGGTGATATAATAAAAATGTTATATTATCGGAGTTTTTGTCATTTTTACGAAAACGTTTTCGTCGCCTGACAGGAGCTATCGGTCAAGAAAAGAGGAATTCGTCTTGGTCTTCGCAGATCTGTTTTTTATATATTTCTTTATGCCTCTTTGCCTTCTGCTCTATTTTGTCGCAAGGAGCATAAGAGCAAGGAACATCGTCCTGCTGGCTTTCTCGCTGGTGTTCTATGCCTGGGGCGAGCCTGTCTGGATAATAATGCTCATCGCTTATTCGTTCCTGAACTTTACCACAGGCCGCATCATAGAGCGCACCCGGGGCAAGCCCTCAGCTAAAAAAGCGCTTATCCTGGCAATAATCGTCGATATCGGTGTCCTCGGGATATTCAAGTACAGCGGATTTATAGTTGAGAACCTCAACCATATCCTCCCCTTCGATATCCCTGTCCCGGACATCAAGCTGCCGATAGGTATCTCCTTCTATACCTTCCAGACCCTCTCCTATTCGATCGACTGCTATTGGGGCAAGGTCAGGGCGCAGCGCAATTTCGGCAAATTCCTGCTCTATGTTTCCATGTTCCCGCAGCTCATAGCCGGACCTATCGTCCGCTATTCAACTATCGCTGAGGAGATCGACCAGAGACATACCAGCCTCAAGGATGTCTCCGACGGCTTCTCCCGCATAATCCTCGGCATAGGCAAGAAGGTCATTATCGCCAACTCGCTGAATACCGTAGTCACCGGGCTTTTCGGTACAGCCAAGGACGGATATGTCGGCGTTGACACCGTCTCCGCGCTGGGAGCCTGGGTCGGAGCCGCGCTGGTAGCGCTGTGGTATTACTTCGATTTCTCCGGCTATTCCGATATAGCCATAGGCCTCGGCCGTATCTTCGGCTTCCACTTCGACGAGAACTTCACCTACCCCTTTGTCTGCAAGAGCATAACGGAATTCTGGCAGAGATGGCATATCTCTCTGGGAACTTTCTTCCGCGACTATCTGCTCTATGTCCCGATATTCGGCAAAAGGCGCAAATACGGCGGCCTCTTCCTCGTATGGTTCTGCACCGGCCTTTGGCACGGCGCTAACTGGAACTTCGTTATCTGGGGCCTCTATTACGGGCTCTTCGTGTTCATGGAGATGAAGATCGGCAAGAAGCGCTATAAGAACTGGAACCCGGTATTCGCCCATATCTATACCAAAGTCATCATACTCCTCGGCTTCGGTATATTCTACTTTGAGAATTTCGGAGCTCTCGGAAAGTTCTTCAAGGCTCTTGTCTGCGCCAACGGCAATAAGTTCAGCAATATCATCACAAGAGACCTTCTGCTCTCCAATATCTTCCTTATCCTGGCAGCAGCGCTGCTCTCGACCCCGATACTTCCCTATCTCAGGAAAAAGGCGGCAAAGGTCCCCGGAAGATACTACGCTATGCGCAGCGCCGGCATCGTTATGAATCTCACGATCCTGGCGATAAGCTCGCTGCTGCTTCTCAATTCGACCAACAATCCGTTCCTGTATTTCAGATTCTGACCCCTTTTCAAAAAGAAAGGATAGCGACACGCCATGCCCGACAACAGAAAAGATCTCGAGAACGACCCTATCGAACAGGCCTTTCTCGAAAGCCTGAACAGGCTGAATAAAGCCGGCTCCGAAAAGAAAAAGGAGCCCTCACCGGACCCTGTCGATGCGCACAGATATCAGGACCCGGAGAAACGCTCTCCCGAAGTATACGATAAGATGGTCTCCGAGATCGAGCGCAAAAGAGCCCAGCGCTCCAAAAGTATATGGAGCGACGAGCCTGTCATCCCGGTGAAAAAGAGCATCTGGCTGGACGACGACACACCGAAAGCCCCCCGCGAGCCCCGTCAGCCCGCAGGTGAGCAGCCCAGAGCTAATAAAAAGACCATAGAGCTGAAGCTCTCCGAGTCAATGCGGAAGAAAATGGGAGATCAGACCGAGGCCGCCGGTCAGGAAAGGCTGCGCCCCGCCGATGAAGCCCCCCGCCGTGTCAGACAGCGCCCCGCAGAGGATACTGCTGACCGGACAAGACAATTCACTCCGGAAGAGGCTTCCGGCAGGAGAAGACAGCGCCCTGCGGAGGAAATGCAGGACCGCACCAGACAGTTCACCCCCGAGGAGACATCCAGCCGTGTAAGGCAGCGCCCTGCGGAGGAGGCGTCCAGCCGCGTAAGACAGCGCCCCGCGGAGGAAGTTCCCGGCAGGACAAGACAGCGCACCGCCGACGAAGCCGCTCAGCGTCCGAGAAAGCGCCGCCGCAAGCCGAAATTCAAGACCTTCGAGACCGAGTTCAGCTTCATCAACGCCGCGCTCTGCATCATAATGGTGTTCGGAGTCGGCATCTCGCTGATCGCAGTAAAGAGAGCCTCCGGAAAGATCGAATCGGAGAACCGAATGATGGCTTCCTTCCCCGATTTCTCTCTCGGAAGCTATTTCAAGGGCGAATATACCGAGGGGATCGTTAAGTATTATACCGACACCATCCCCAGCAGAGAGGATCTCAAATCCTTCTCTACCAGCTTCTCCAAGCTCTTCGGGATAAATATCTCCGATGTCGAGCATCACGGCAACACTCAGGCCGCCAAGAAGGAAGAGATCGACAAGGATAAGATAGCGACCGCTACTAAGGCGACCCTCTATACCGGCACCCGTGAAACAGAACCGACACCCCCGGAGACAGCGCCGCCTCAGTCTGGCGGAGAGCCTGTCGAGACCAAGGAAACTCCAAGAGAGACCGCTGCCACGATACAGCGTGTCGAAGTCCCTGACGAGGGCGAATGGGCAGGAAATGTCATAATCTCCGGCAAGGGCACACCCTCTGTCCGCGCTCTGCCCCTCTTCTTCGGAACAGAATGGATCGGGCAGTCCTTCGCGGAAGTCCTCAATAAGTATAAACAAATGGTAGGCCCGACAGTCAATGTTTACAGCATGGGCGTTCCTCTCGCCTCTGCCTACTATATGCCGACCAACCTCAAGGACGAATATTCCGACCAGCATGAGTATATCCAGGTCGTGAACGCCGCCCTCAACGGAGTCATCGGTGTCGATGTCTATGACGCTCTGCTGGCTCACGCCAACGAGTATATCTACTCCCGCACCGACCACCACTGGCAGCCTCTCGGCGCCTATTACGCCGCCCAGAAGTTCGCAGAAGAGGCTAATGTCCCCTTTGCAGATATCTCGACCTACGAAAAATGCAAGATCGACGATTTCTGCGGGACAATGTATACCTTCAGCGATTATGAGCCCAGCCTCAAACAGTATCCCGATACCTTCTGGTATTACAAGCCGCAGAACGAATACACCTGCGTTTACCATAACGAAGCATTCAACGCTATCAACGATCAGAAACAGGAAAGGCTCTTCTTCGACGGATGGTTCTCCGGCGCAGGCTGCTATTCAACTATCCTCGGCGGAGACCTCGATATCGCTGAGATCAAGACCGATGTTCACAACGGCAGAACGCTTGTCGTTATCAAAGACAGCTACGGCAACGCGCTGATACCTTTCCTGACCCAGAGCTTTGAAAAGATCTATGTCGTCGATTTCAGATATGCAGAGATCGCTATGAAAGACCTGTTCAGGCTGGTAGGCGCAACAGATATCCTCTTCGGGATGTCTATTTCCAGCAACTACACCCAGTCGCACATCGCTGCGATCGAAGAGATCATGCAGTGATGCGCCCGACAGGGCAAAAATTTGCAGCCTCCCTTGACAACCGGGAAACGCTGTGATATAATAAGCACAATATCGAAAGGCAGCGAAGGAAAGAGTAGCAAGCGCTTTGCATCCCAGAGAGAGGGCAGACGGTGAAAGCCCTTATGCAGGCTCCTGTGAAGACCGTTCCAGAGCCCTGCCGCCGAACACGGGTCTCCCCGGAAAGTAAGCAGCAGCGTCCTCCCGCGTTAAGGGATAGGGTTTATAGACCCAAAGCGAAAAACCAAGGTGGGACCGTGCAGCGTCAGTATGCACCCTTGATGTATCATGTCAGACATGATATGTTAAGGGTGTTTTTTATTTGTTACAGAGAACAGCAACTGAAAACAGCGGCCTCTCAGGAGCCGGATCTCAGTATATTCACGGACGCCCCAGACAGACCTTTCCCCCGAAAGAAAATAATAGGCAACACCGCATGACCCGCGGCTAACGCCTCTGCACATCATCTGCTTGCCAGCTTTCCGTCATATTACCCATATTCTCCTTGACGTTGCGTAAAGCGAAGTGAACTTCGCTTGCAAGCCTGCGTCGAATTTAGGCAATCTGACGAAAATCTGTGCCTCAATGTTAATTGAGGCTGCGCATACTGATGCACAGGGGTCGTGCGGTGTTGCCAATATTTTTATAAAGGAGTTTTAAAAATGAAAGTCATCTACAACGACGGACACACGGGCGAATGCCCGAAAGAAGACGAGCTGCACGTTATACGTCACTCGGCTGCACACATCATGGCACAGGCTGTAAAGAGGCTCTACCCCGATGCTAAATTCGCCTACGGCCCCGCCAACGAAAAAGGCTTCTACTATGATGTAGACCTGGGCGATATCAAGCTCTCCGAAAGCGACCTTACCGCTATCGAGAACGAAATGAAAAAGATAGTCAAGGAGAACCTCCCCTTCAAGAGCTTTGTCCTCCCCCGCGATGAGGCTATAAAGCTCATGGAGGAAAGAGGCGAGATCTATAAGGTCGAGCATATCGGAGATCTGGCAGAGGATGTCCCCCTCAGCTTCTTCCAGCAGGGCGAATACATTGATATGTGCGTAGGCCCCCACCTGACCTATACCAAGACGCTCAAGGCATTCAAGATACTCAGTGTCTCCGGAGCTTACTGGAAGAACGATTCTTCCCGCAAGATGCTGACCCGTATCAACGGCACAGCCTTTGCAACAGCTCAGGAGCTGGAGACACACCTCAAGAAGCTGGAAGAGGCCGCTGCCCGCGACCACAGAAAGATCGGCAAGGAAATGCAGCTCTTTATGACAGACAACCTCGTCGGCAGAGGCCTGCCTATGTTCCTGCCCAAGGGCTACACGGTATGGCAGCAGCTTGAGGAATACATCAAGGACAAGGAGCGCCGCCTCGGATATCAGCACGTTATGACCCCCTGCGTAGGCTCTGTCGCACTTTATCAGACCAGCGGACACTGGGAGCACTACAAGGACAATATGTTCCCCGCTATGGAGGTCGAGGGCGAGAGCTTTGTTCTCAGACCTATGAACTGCCCGCACCACATGATGATCTATTCCAACCAGAAACATTCCTACCGTGACCTGCCTATCCGCATCGGTGAGATCGCTCACGATTTCCGCTTCGAGGCCAGCGGCACACTCAAAGGCATCGAAAGAGGCCGCCACTTCTGCCAGAACGATGCTCATCTTTTCGTAACTCCGGAGCAGATCAAGGACGAAGTCGGCAGAGTAGTCGATCTGATCTTCGATGTATACAAGGATTTCGGTATCAAGGACTACCGCTGTGTTCTCTCGCTGAGAGACCCTGCGGACAAGGTAAAATACCATCAGGACGATGCTATGTGGGAGAAAGCCGAGAGCGCTCTCAGGGATGTTCTCGATCAGCTCGGCATAGACTATACCGAGGAGATCGGTGAGGCTGCATTCTACGGTCCGAAGCTGGATGTAAACGTAGTCCCGGCTGTCGGTGCGGAATACACTCTTTCGACCTGCCAGCTTGACTTCTGTCTCCCGGCAAAATTCGATCTGAAATACACTGATTCCGACGGAACGGAGAAGACACCTGTTGTCATCCACCGCGCTATACTGGGTTCTCTTGACCGCTTCATGGCATACCTTATAGAAGAAACAAAGGGACGTTTCCCTGTATGGATCGCGCCTGTTCAGGCAAAGATACTTCTGGTATCGGAAAAGAGTGCGGAATACGCTGACGAAGTTTACGACAAGCTCTATGATGCGGGTGTAAGAGTAGTACTTGATAACAGGAACGAAAAGATCGGATACATGATCCGTCAGGCACAATACACTGAGAGGGTACCTTACATGGTTATCATCGGAGAGAAAGAGGCTCAGGAGAAGACGGTATCCGTACGCACGCAGGACAGCAAGACTGTTGAGATGACTGCGGACGAATTTGTAGCGCAGATCCTTAACGACATCTCCACCAAAAAACTCTTTTAACGCCGGGGCGCGGCGCTCCCTTTGGTCGCTTGCTGTCGTTGCGGGGTCGTCTGGACGGTCTGCGACGATGCCGATAGGTTAGGCTGTCGTCTTTCCCTTAGAGGGGCGGGACGTTGTTGTGGCGGGGTCACAGAACAAGTGCTGCACCGCACAAAGCGGGCAACATTGCGCCCATCCAAGGGCGCACCAGCCCTTGGCAGGGGGTCAAGGGGGACAGCGTCCCCTTTGCAGAGCACGAGACAGAGTCTCGTCCGGAACGCAGTTCCGGCCAGGCGCGGCACACCGAATAAAAGGGCAACAACGACATCCTCCCACACAAAGCATCGAAGACAAACAAAAATGCCGCGCCGACAAACCCCATTAGCCCGCTGACACAGGAAAGAGCGAAGCGATTTTCCGTTTTTTAGCGCCGAAACGCGTCGCTCCCTTCGGTCGCTTGCTGTCGTTTGTGGGTCGTCGTTACGGCCTGCGACGCTGCCGATAGGTTCAGCGGCGTCTTTCCTTTAGAGGGGCGGGACGTTGTGTAATGGGTGCTGCTTCGCCCAGACCAGGTGCGGGGACTTCATAATAGCTCACGCTTAGTTTCGGGGGCTTTCCGGTCGCCCCCGAGCCCCTTCGGAAAGCCCTCTGCAATTCAGAAGTATCAACTGTTAACTGTTTCATTGTTGCCTTAAATTCGCTGCCCGCAACAAATATGATCTGACGACAGCCGGTGGTATATGTGAGCCGGGTTCGGAGTAAAGAAATGGGAGAATTCAGACCTTCTAAAAATGCTATATTGTTCTGCGCAGGGATACCCCTCATTCTCGGAGCAGCTATTATCGCCGGTGCTTTTATCTTTATGAGCGCAAAGGATATGGATCCTATGTTCGTTCTGATATTTGTACTTTCCGGGCTGCTGCTCATCGAGGGCGGGATGCTGCCGAGAGTTTTCGGGCGGAATTATGCCAGGATAGACAGTCGGGAGATCGTCTGCATTCGCGGGCTCATTACGGAAAAGATCGGCTATATGCCCCTTTCCTCTGTGCGCTCGGTGACAATGATCGTCACTCCGCTGGGAGAGTATACAGGGCTGAATTTCATCGTCCTCAATGCCCTCGGCGCTAAGCTGACCCTCTCCTTCCTCTCGAAAAAGGACTGTCTGACTATCTATACCCATATCAATTCCGTAATAAAACTTAGAGGCGGGGACTGAGCCGGTCTATCCACTACGCACTATCGGATAACACGGTCCCGACGGCGTTTTTGGACAATTCTCCAAAGTTTTCCCTCTGCGCTTTACAACCTGTTCGATCTGTGCTATCATAGATTTGTTGCCCGGAAAGGGCAGATGCGCGGAATGCGCGATAAATGAAAGGAAGTATGAAAAATGATGAAAAGACTGTTCGCCGCTATCGGCGCACTGACAATGTCCGCAGTTATGGTTCTGACAGGCTGCGGCTCTTCTTCCTCCAGCAGCTCCGGAGCTGCCGCTTCGTCCGATGAGGATAAGTCTCTGCAGAAGGTGCTGGATTCCGGCAAGCTGATGCTCGGCCTCGATGCGACCTTCAAGCCTATGGGCTACACCGATGAGAACAACGAGATCGTCGGATTCGACATCGACTGCGCTGAGGAAGTCTGCAAGCGCCTCGGGATCAAGCTGGAAAAGGTCGGCATCAACTGGGATACCAAGGAGCTCGACCTTGATGCCGGAAAGATCGACTGCATCTGGAACGGCCTCTCTGTCAGCGACGAGCGCAAGAAGGTAATGCTCATGAGCGATGCCTATATGGAGAACAAGATGGTATTTGTCGTAAAGAAGGACAGCGAGATCAACAAGCTCTCCGATCTTGAAGGCAAAAAGGTAGCTGTTCAGAACGGCTCTACAGCAGACAATATCCTCAACGAGTCCGACATCGGCAAGAAGATCACCAAGAGCGCTATGCAGACCAATGTTGAAGCCCTCAACCAGCTCGACCTCGGTATGTGCGACGCTGTTTTCCTCGACTCGGTAGTCGCTGAGTATGAGATCACCACCTCCGGCAAGGCTCTCAGAGTCCTTGAAGAGGGTCTTGAGCCCGAGCAGTACGCTATCGGCTTCAGACTCAAGGACAAGGCGCTCTGCGACAAGATCTATGCAACTCTTCAGGAAATGAAGAAGGACGGCAAGCTGGCCGAGATCTCTGCAAAGTGGTTCGGCAAGGACGTTACTACCGTTAAGTAAGCTCCCGCATAATAAAAGATCAAGACCGTATATCCCAAGGGATATACGGTCTTTTCTGTATGGATATCTTTATTTCCCAACACAGAATTTCGAGAACACTTCGTCTACCACCGCTTCTGTGGCTTTTTCTCCGGTCAGCTCCATAAGGTCGCCTACAGCCGAGTCGATAAGTACAGTTACGGCATCCAGCGTTTCGCCCAGCTCGGCAGCGCCAAGAGCTTCTGTCAGCTTATCATACGCCTTTTCGGCGCAGCGCTTCTGGCGCTCGTTGGCAAAGACAGTGGAATCGGCATCGTAGGTGTCGGCTCCGAAAAGCTCTGAGACAGCCTCGGTCAGCTCAGCGAGCCCCTCGCCGTTTTTCGCTGAGAGCTCCAGGATCCTGGCACCTGTTCCCTCAAATTCGGAACGGTCTGCGGCCGCTCCGAGATCGCTCTTGTTCAGCACGATTATATGCTTTTTGCCCAGCTCCCGGAGCAGAGCGAGCAGCTCCCTGTCCTCGGGATCCAGCTCGCAGGATGTATCGAACACCGCGATGACCAGCGCACATTCCGAGATACGTTTTTTCGCCAGCGAGACACCCAGCTTCTCGACCCTGTCTTCCGTTTCACGAAGGCCCGCGGTATCGGAAAGGCGGAGCTCCAGCTCTCCGAGGCGGGCGGTCTCTTCGATGACATCGCGGGTCGTGCCGGCGGCTTCGGTGACGATAGACCGTTCATAACCCAGCAGGGTGTTCATCAGCGTGGATTTGCCGACATTCGGCTTCCCGGCGATGACAGTATCTATCCCTGTCCTGAGCACCATACCGCAATCGTAGTCTTTAAGTATCCGTGAGAGCTCTGAGGCAGCTTCGGAAAGTGAGCTCCGCAGAGCTGTATCCTCAACAGCGGGGAGATCCTCCTCCGGATAATCGACCCAGGCGGCCAGCTCGCCCAGAAGTGTTACCAGCTTCTGCTTTATGCCGTCGATACGTCCTGCCAGCCGTCCCTCACGGGTCAGCCGGGCGGAGCGGAGAGAATATTCTCCCCGGGCGGAGATCATATCCATAACAGATTCGGCCTGAGTCAGGGAGAGCTTTCCGTTGAGGAAGGCACGCTTGGTGAATTCGCCGCGGTCGGCCTGGTCGCAGCCGCAGCGGAGGCAGAGCCGCAGTATCCGCTTGGCGATATATATACCGCCGTGGCAGGAGATCTCGGCGGTATCCTCGCCGGTATAGGAGGCGGGAGCGCGGAAGACCGTAAGGACAGCGTCGTCCACCGTCTCGCCGGAATCCGGGTCGATGACCTTACCGTAGGCGCAGGTATAGCCGGGCATATCGGAGACAGCCTTGCCGCCGAAGGGTCTGAAGAGCTTTCCGGCATATTCGAGGGCTTTGCTGCCGCTCATTCGTATAACAGCGAGCCCGCCCTCGGCAAGAGGGGTCGAAACAGCGCAGATAGTAGACATAGAGATCATTCCTTTCTTGATCGGGCAGGAGCTTTTGCCAATATCTCAAAGCCCTCCCTATAGGGGTAAGCGAGGTCGGGGAAGGCGCGGGTCTCATCGAAGGCTCTTTCCGCCGCTTCTTTTGCCGCCTCGCAGAGCAGCTCCCGGGGTTTACGGGCGGCAACGGGACATTCAGGCGAGAGCGCGATGAGCAGCTCTTCCTCCTTTCTCATAACGACCAACGGGAAGATCGCGCAGACGAAGGGTTTTTCCTCCCCCATAAGGCAGCCCTTTTCTCCCAGCAGCGGGCAGGGCACAGGCTCTTCCCCGGAGGTATTGAAGCGCATAAGGCAGCATTCCCCTTTAGGGACGAATGCTACATCCGGGAAGCGCTGCAAGATACTCTGCTTTTCCACGGGGCTGACGGTGGGGGAAAGCGGGAGCTCATAATATCCGAACTTACAGCATTCTTTACATGAAGCGCAATCGCTCTTACAAACAATCATCCTTACCCTCCTTTTTTTTAACTCCGGGACGCGGCGCTCCCGTTGGTCGCTAGCTGTCGTGGGTGGGTCGTCATTACGGCCTGCGACGCTGCCGGGAGGTTCAGCGCCGTCTTTCCTTTAGAGGTGCGGGACGTTGTTAGTGGCGGGGTCACAGAACAAGTACTGCACCGCACAAAGCGGGCAATATTGCGCCAATCCAAGGGCGCGCCAGCCCTTGGCAGGGGGTCAAGGGGGACAGCGTCCCCTTTGCAGAGCACGAGACAGAGTCTCGTCCGGAACGCAGTTCCGGCCAGGCGCGGCAGAAGGAATAAAAGGGCAACAAAGTCTTCCTTCCACACAACGCAGCGAGAACAAACAAAAATGCCGCGCCGACAAAACCTATTAGCCCGCTGACACAGGAAAGAGCGAAGCGATTTTCCGTTTTTTTAGCTCCGAACCGCGGCGCTCCCGTTGGTCGCTAGCTGTCGGTGGTGAGTCGTCGTTACGCCCTGCGACGCTGCCGATAGGTTCAGCGCCGTCTTTCCTTTAGAGGGGCGGGACGTTGTGTAAGGGGGTGTTGACCCGCCCAGACCAAGTGCAAAAACTTAACAATAGCTCACGCTTAGTTTCGGGGGCTTTCCGGTCGCCCCCGAACCCCTTCGGTCTTTTTTAACGCCGGGACGCGGCGCTCCCGGTGGTCGCTTGCTGTCGTTTGTGGGTCGTCTGTACGGCCTGCGACGATGCCGATAGGTTCAGCGGCGTCTTTCCTTTAGAGGGGCGGAACGTTGTTAGGGGTGGGGCTCCCGCACAAAGTGGGAATTATCTGATCTTTCAGAAAGATGCCTGTCAGATACTCGCATAGCTGAAACTATGGGCGTACTGGCTGCGCTGATCGGGGGCTGTGCAAAAAAGGGAGCTGTTGGTATAGCTCCCTTTTATCTTTCGCAGCGTTTTTTTATTTTTCCGGTACAGTCAGCACGCTCTTTCCGCCCATATACATCCTTAAAGGCTCCGGGATGCGGATGCTGCCGTCTTCGTTAAGATTGTTCTCAAGGAACGCGATCAGCATTCTCGGAGGAGCTACTACCGTGTTGTTCAGCGTATGTGCAAAGTAGTTGCCGTTCTCTCCCTTGATGCGGATGCCAAGCCGTCTTGCCTGCGCATCTCCGAGATTCGAGCAGGAACCTACCTCAAAGTATTTCTTCTGTCTCGGGCTCCAGGCCTCTACATCACAGCTCTTTACCTTCAGATCTGCCAGGTCTCCCGAGCAGCATTCCAGTGTTCTTACAGGGATATCCATAGTGCGGAAGAAATCAACGCTGTTCTGCCAGAGCTTGTCATACCAGGCCTTGCTATCCTCCGGCTTGCAGACAACGATCATTTCCTGCTTCTCAAACTGGTGGATACGGTAAACTCCGCGCTCCTCGATGCCGTGTGCGCCGACCTCCTTGCGGAAGCATGGGCTGTAGCTGGTCAGGGTCTGGGGAAGCTCGCTCTCCGGGGTTATGGTATCGATGAACTTACCGATCATCGAATGCTCGGAGGTGCCGATAAGGTAAAGATCCTCGCCCTCGATCTTATACATCATATTCTCCATCTCGGAGAAGCTCATAACGCCGTTGACAACAGCCGAGCGGATCATAAATGGCGGGATGAAATATGTAAAGCCGCGGTCGATCATAAAATCTCTTGCATAGGAGAGTATCGCAGAATGGAGTCTGGCGATATCGCCTTTGAGGTAATAGAAACCGTTGCCGCTGGTCTGTCTTGCGGAATCAAGGTCGATGCCGCCCAGGCGCTCCATGATATCGACATGGTAGGGGATCTCGAAATCGGGAACAAATGGGTCTCCGAATCTTTCGATCTCGACATTCTCGCTGTCGTCCTTGCCGATGGGGACAGTCGGGTCGATGATATTGGGGATGACCATCATTCTCTTTCTGATCTCTTCCTCCAGCTCGGCCTCACGGGCTTCCAGCCTGGGCATCTCCTCGCCGATCATCTTTACCTCGGCCTTGACCTTTTCGGCCTCTTCCTTCTGGCCTTTGGCCATTAGTCCGCCGATCTCCTTGGAGAGCTTGTTTCTCTTGGCGCGGTATTCGTCCGCCTTGGTCTTGGTCGCGCGGTACTCCTTGTCCATCTCGACTACTTCGTCTACCATAGGGAGCTTTTCATCCTGGAATTTCTTTCTGATATTTTCCTTTATCAGCTCGGGCTCTGTTCTGAACAGCTTTATGTCAAGCATGATACGGACCTCCTTGTATAATGATTTGATACTAATAGATTATATACCTTTTGACCTTTAAAGTCAAGACTTATTATCTTATGGTGATATACACGATATACCCCGCATAGGCGGCCACCATTACTGCGCCCTCCCAGCGGACCAGCTTCAGCTTTGTCGAGCAGCAGAGCAGGGTTATAACGCTCATAGCGATAAAGGCGATGTTATCGATAAGGTTATTGGTCAGATAGCTTACCGGCGAGATAGCTGCGGCGATACCGAGAACAAAGAGCACATTGAAGATATTGGAGCCGATGACATTTCCCAGCGCCATATCTGTCTCGCCCTTCTTTGCGGCGACGACGGAAGTAAAGAGCTCCGGCAGGCTCGTCCCGAGGGCGACTATCGTAAGGCCGATGACATTTTCGGAGATCCCGAAGGAGCGGGCGATCTTCGAGGCGGATTCAACTACGAGGTGCCCGCCGAAGGCAATAGCCGCAGCTCCGCAGACGATGAACACCAGGCACTGCCACATCGGAAGTATCTTGCTGCTCACCTGCTCGGTGGATTCACTGTTGCGTGCGCGTTTTGCAGCGACTACGGTATAGAACATAAACAGCATGAACAGGCAGAGCAGAAGCACGCCTTCAAGCCTTCCGACACCGCTCCCGATGACACCGAACACCAGCAGGACACCCGCTGCGAGTATAGAGAAGGGGAACTCATGCATCAGAGTCGAGCGCTTGATCGTCAGCGGGGCGATCATGGCGCAGACGCCGATTATTGCCATAAGGTTGAACATATTGGAGCCGACGGCGTTGCTTATGGCGAGGTCGTTCCTGCCAGAGATCGAGGCGCTTACGCTGACTGCTGTTTCGGGGAGGCTCGTTCCCATAGCGACGACGGTAAGGCCGATCACCATAGTCGGGACTCTGAGGCGCTTGGCCAGACCCGAGCTGCCGTCTACAAAGAAATCAGCGCCTTTGATAAGCAGGACGAACCCGACAATCAGTAATAAATATTCCATTTAGATCATCTCCGTTAGTCTAAGAAATTGCCTTTATGATTTCAGGGGCCGACAGGCTCCGGATCGTTGGCGGTGCGGACAGCGTAATCAAGCTGTTTACGGACCTGCCCGACTGTATCCTCCCAGCGCACCGCCGGGCCGTTCAACGGCAGCGAAACCGAGACAGTCTCATATATCTTTTCCGCAGAGGTGGAGGGCAGGCCCTTTGAGAGATCGACTACAGGCGATTGCCCGGCCTGCCCGTGCATAACAGAAAAGGTCGAGATCATTTTCTCCGCCCAGCCCTGATCCCGCAGAGCGTTCAGGCTGTCCTCAAAGACCAGCTCTGCCGCCGCTTTTGAACACGAGGCGAAAGCAGTCGCGCCCTCGGGGTTTTTCGCTCCGGTGCAGAAATAATATCCCCTGAGCTGTGCCGCGAACCTTATGCTGCCGGAGCTGTCGGCCGAAGGCTGGGGAACGAACATGACTCTGCCGCCCTCGGCATCTCCGAAGCCCTTGACCGCCTCGGAGCAGAGGATATCTGTCGGGACAGCCAGGAAGAGCAGCTCGCCGTTTTTGAGGGCATCTCCTGAGAGGAGGGCTTCCTCGGCGGCGGGGATGCAATAGCCCTTCTGCCCGAAGGAATACATCCATTCCTGAGCTGCTGCCAGGTCTTTATCGTCGATATTCGAGATCATCATCCCGCTCTCGGAGGAGATCAGCGGGACACCGCCGGTAGAAGAAAGCAGTGTCGCCAGCATATCTCCGCCGACGGCATAGCTCCTGCCGCTGTCCTTGAAGGCTCTGCACATCTCCGAGAAATTATCTCTTGTCCAGCTCCCGGAGAGGAAGAGCTCATAAGGGTCATCCAGCCCGAGATCCACGATAGTATCCTTATTATAGACCAGCAGCCCCTGGGGGAGAGCGTCGGTGACTATACCGCAGCGCCTGTCGGCGTAGGCAGTCAGCTCCGAGAGAGTATCGTCTGCGCGGTCAAGGCCGAAGCTCTCGGCCAGCAGCTCATCGACCCCGCTGAACACTCTGAGATAAGCTCCTTTCGGGAAGGCATCGGCGTCCTCTATCGGGAAGAGGTCGGGTGGATCTCCGGCCAGCACCAGAGCTGTCAGCTCTCCGAAGCAATCGCTCTCGGAAGCGGTCTTCCAGCTTACGCTGCCGCCGTATTTCTCCTTGAACAGCTCCAAGGCCTGCTTATTTTCCTCGCTGCGGTCTGCTTTTGAGAAGACAAGGACATCCTTATTATCCAGCTCTCTGTCCGGCAGGCTATCTGCCAGCATTTTCAGCTTATCTTCGACTATGACCACCGGGTTTTCCTCCGGGGGCTCTTCGGTAACGGCCTCTGTTGTCTCCGGGGGAGGGGCTGTCTCAGTTCCGGCGGGGGGCTTTGTCTCCGGGGCGGAGGAAGCTGTCGCTGAAGATGTTTCCGCCGCAGCGGAGGCTGTAGTTTCTTTTCCGGCCTTGCTGCTGTCAGAGGACGAACAGCCGCAGAGGGCTATTGCCGCGGCCGCAGCAACGGCGCAGAGCTTTTTTGAACGAAGCATAGTTTACCTCCGTCAGTCGAAGACGAAACGGTATATCTTTCCGTAGATCTCATTGAGCTCTCCGAGAGTTGTCAGGACTCCCTCCAGCTCTTCCTTTGAAACGCCGAGGTTAGCGGCGAAATTCTCGAAGAAAGATCTTTCCTCTTCGTCGTATTTATTATCCGAGATGATAAGGGAGGCGGTCTCCAGCAGGACGATGCGGAGGTCGATGCGGGAGCTGATCTCCTTTAGCCTTGCGACTGCCTCGGGGACGGAATGCTGCGCCTCGAAGCGGACGTCTATGCGCATCTCATCGCAATACTGCTCGATGACGAGCTGCTCCTCCTCAGCGAAGTCGTCGTTGCTCACAGCGGCGTGGATACAGATATCGAGAAAGAGCTCCTTCTGCTCTGATGAAAGCCTGTTAAGAAACATACAAATACTTCCTTTCTTATATCAGATCAATATAGAAAATACTTTTTTGATCGGGCGAGGGGACACGCTGCGATTTTATGTCGATATCCCTCAGCTTATCCAGCATAGTTCTCGCATGGGGCTGAGTAACGTCTCTTGCGATAGAGACATTCTGATCCATCCTGAGCTTTTCAAGTATCTGCGCCGTATTGTCGCGGCTTATGGGGAGCATCTCCACCAGCCTGTCCTCCAGCCTGTAGCGGTAGGAGAAATAGCTCTTGGCGTCTCCTCTGAGGATGACATCGTAGGTCTGGCCGTCGTATTCAAAGCCCTTGTTCTCGCAGAGGGCCTTTGCCTTTGCCATAAGGTCTCTGATGCCCTGACGGTTTATCCACTCGGAATTATCCTTATCCTCGCCGCACTCGCAGATCAGCTCTGCGGAGCACATCTCATAGATCAGCGAAGAGAGCTGGACAGCGTTCTGAGTTGCGAACTTCTCGGTATCGTTGAAGAGCAGCCAATCGGTCTTGCCGGTTTTTTCTCTGAAGGTATCCAGCACCTTGATATGCTTGTCGTAAACTGTCCTGACTGCCCCAAGGGAGGAAGCGAACTGCTCCGCCAGGTTCTGGAGCTCGTCGTAATACATAAAGTCCTGAAACATTTTCTTTTCATCGGTCTCGAGGTCCGCCCAGGTCTTTGCAGCGTCTTCGGAGACATCGAGGGCTACTGAACGGGGCAGCAGCCAGCTCCCGGCATCGTTGAGCTTATGCCCGAGAAACCAGTCCGGGTCCTGAGAAGCCCTGGCGAAAGCCTCCCCGTCATAGGGCAGGAGCTTGACATTTGAGAAGCTGATATAGCCGAAATCGGGCTTGTTTTTCAGAGCACCGACTCTGACCGTTATCTCTCCGAGGCGGGCAAGAGCGGAGCGTTTGGCATCCTCCAGGACACGGATAGCCTCGCCGCAGTCCTCTTCCTTGATCCTCAGCTTTTCGAGGTCGCCGTTATAGCGCTTGACTGCATCGGCTACGGTCTTTTTCTTGTTTTTTCCCATGATCGACGTAAGGCCGCCGATAAGAAAAGGTAATGGCATATTATCACTCCTGTATATTAAGATCGAAGAAATCCCGGAAAAGGGCAGGTCATCTTCCGCCTGCGGGGAGCTTGCGGCTTATCTCGGAGAAGAGGATCGAATCGAAATCATCTCTGCCGAACTCCGAGACATCGGCGCCGGGGTATTTAAGCGGGTCATATTTCGAGACCTGCGCCAGCTTTGTCCTTCGCGGCGCATGGAGTATCACGAACTTGAAGCGCTCCTCTGCCGGGAATCTCTGAAACATATTCATCAGCCGGAAGCGCAGCCTGAGATAGTCGTTCTTATCCGATTCGGCGGTAAGGGAGCCGAAAAATTCCGTCTCCTTCTCGGTAAAGGGGATCAGCATCGTAAGATCGCGGCGCTTCTGCTCGGCGGCACGTTTGTCTGATTCGATCTTATCCAGCCGCTGCTGCTTTAAGTCGACGAACTTCCCGCACTGATAGATATCAGTCGTCCAGACCGCTTTTTCGACGGTGTAGAGGGCGAGGGCATCGGTAAGAGCGTTATGGAAGGCGCCTGTTGCGGGGACATAATCGAAAGCAGATGCGAGATCCTTTATATTTATCGCCTGCGGGAGCTGCATTTTCTTTATAGTCTCGTTCTGGATATCCCGGACGAGCTTCAGGACAAGGCTTACGGCAGAGGCGCTCTTATCAGCGCGGGCGTGCTGCCTTATATCCGAGAGGAGGCCGGGGCGGTCGAAATTCCCCCAGACACCGATCTCGCAGATATTGAACTGTTTTAAGAGCTCCAGCACCTCCCGCATGACCTCATTGGAATCAGCGGAAGCATCGATCTCCTCCTGAGTCAGCTTAGTCAGCTTTCTGCACTGCTTGGTCAGCTTGCGCCGGATGCAGGGGCGGGCTGTGCGGTAATAGGTAGTAAGTATATTATAGCGGCTGTCGCAGACGACCAGGCCGACACTCAGCAATTCGCTTCTGGCCTTATCGTCATAAAATCCGCAGGTAAATTCAAAATCGGCAAAGCAAAGATCGTTCAGAACTTCTGATGACAAGCTCTTACCTCCAGTCGATACGGTTTTTGTCACACTATTTTTAATATAACACATATCGGCGGAAATTTCAAGAGGAAAACGCTTTAAACGTGGGATTTCTGTATTTTCACCGGCTTGGAAGAGGCCAAAAAAGGATTTCCTGTCCCCCTTTTCGGAAAGCATCCTGAAAAGCAAGCTTTATTTACAAAATCTTTCAAGAATATTAAAAAATAGCATGAGTGTTTTGGCGGAAAATGTCGTATATAATATACAGAAAGCCTCCGAATTCAGGCGGGAGCTATTATGAAGTCCCCGCACCTGGTCTGGGCGGGTCAACACCCCCTACACAACGTCCCGCCCCTCTAAAGGAAAGACGCCGCTGAACCTATCGGCAGCGTCGCAGAGCGTACAGACGACCCCGCAACGACAGCAAGCGACCAACGGGAGCGCCGCGTTTCGGAGCTAAAAGGGGTTCGGGGGCGACCGGAAAGCCCCCGAAATTAGGCGTGAGTGCAAGTGGTGTTTTCACTTACGCAGTGGCGGCGCAACACCCCTTACACAACGTCCTGCCCCTCTAAAGGAAAGACGCCGCTGAACCTATCGGCAGCGTCGCAGGGCGTACAGACGACCCCGCAACGACAGCAAGCGACCAACGGGAGCGCCGCGTTTCGGCGTTAAAAAACGACCCGAAGGGGCTCGGGGGCGACCGGAAAGCCCCCGAAATTAGGCGGGAGCTGATGTGAAGTTTCCGCATTTGGTATGGGCGGGGCAGACAGTTCACTCATAGTCCATGGACTATTGCCTTGTGCGGAGCCATACGGAAAATCGTTCGCTGCGCTCACTGTTTCCTGTGCCAGCGGGCTAAAGGGGTTTGTCGGCGCGGCAGTTTTGTTTGTCCTCGCTGCTCTGTTTGGAAGGAAGACTTTGTTGCCCTTTTATTCGTTATGCCGCGCCTTGCCGGAACTGCGTTCCGGTATGGGGCGCTGCCCCATACCCCGCAGGGGACGCTGTCCCCCTTGACCCCCTGCCAAGGGCTGGCGCGCCCTTGGATTGGCGCAATGTTGCCCGCTTTGTGCGGTGCTGTACTTGTTATGTGACCCCGCCACAACAACATCCCGCCCCTCTGAAGGAAAGACGACAGCCTAACCTATCGGCAGCGTCGCAGGGCGTACAGACGACCCACCAACGACAGCAAGCGACCAAAGGGAGCGCCGCGTTTCGGCGCTAAAAAACGCGTTTCGGCGCTAAAAAAGGGAGACAATTATGGATAGAGAATTGATAGACGGACTGCGACAGGATAATATCAATGCCTTCAACGATGCTGTCCGGAAATATAAAAACCTCGTCGAAAGCCTCGCCGCTGAGTTGCTGGATAATGTAACCGACCGCGAAGAGGTCGTCAACGATACTTTCTTTAAACTCTGGCGCTGCCGCTACCAGCTGGACCCGGAACGCGGCAGCTTGCAAAACTTTGTCTGTACCCTCGCCCGAAGCTGTATCTTCGACAGGCTGCGCTATAATAACCGAATTAAACGCCGAGAGGTCATCTCCCGGGAGGAGAACGATATCGGCCTCGACGTCGATTACGAGAACGCCGCCGCCAGAGAGCTCAACCATAAGGTCATCATTGAGTGCATAAGCACTATGCCATCCCCAAATAAAGAAGTATTCATCGACAGATATTATTTCAATATGCCCATTAAGGATATCTCCGAGAGAGAAGGATTAAAAATCAAAAAGGTAGAAAATATACTCTACCGGGGTAAAAAAAGACTAAAAAAAGCACTTATCAAAGGAGGTGTGATGCTGTGAGAAATCTGGACGAGCTTTTGCAGGATATCCCGCTGGAAGACCTTATGGGCAAAACAACTAAGGAGATCGACCCTGTCCCGGCAAAGAAAGATCCCGCTAAGCCTGCCGTTAAAATCAAAAGCGGCTGGCCGGCAATAGTCGTCACAGCAGCCGTGATACTCCTCGCTGTCGGAGCCGTGGCTTTCTCCGTCGGCAGGAGCGGGATAACCGCATCCACAAAACAGTTCCCCGAAGCCGAGCCCATAGTTTCCCAGCCTGCGAAAGATGCTTCGAGCCGGAATATGAAGCACGAGATCGAAATGCTGCCCTCTCTTCACGGCATCAGAGAAGAACTCGGAGCAGAGATAATCTTCAAGGCAATGGAACAATATTCCGCCGCACATCCGGAAGAAGGAACAAAGCTGAAAAACTGCGAGCTGTATATGCCGCTGGACGGCAGCAAAGAAACCTATACCACCGATGAGCTGAGGATGATCTCCGGCTATAATCTGGACGGCTACGCTTTCTTTGTCTTCGGAACCGAGGGAAAACTGCTCCTTGCCGAATGGACACAGGAGGAGTACGGCATCGGGGCGGGATCTTACTATGTCGGAAAGGACGGCACCGGAATCGGCGGAACCGTCGGAAGCCTGGGAGAATATCCCTACAGTGCGGACTTTTCTTCAGAGCTCAGCTTTTATATCCAGTACGGAAATGTCAGGATAGATTACACCTACGAGAATAATACAGAGCGATCCTTTACCATCCCCAGATCGGAGATGCGGAATGAGATCTCAGCCTTTGCAAAAAGAAGACCCATAGACAAATATACCCCGCCGTCCTCCGGGACAGACAGTGTCCCGGAAAAGAAAAGCAGGGTCTCGATAACATTTATGTGGTTCGGGGAAGAGATCACCGTAAGCGAGCCTGACAACCCGGAGGCTGACTTCTCATATAACGGCAAGGATTATATCAGCACTCAGGGAGACGAAGACTATTTCGCAAAGGCAAGAGAACTGATCGTAGAAAAGCTCATTCACAGTCCATAAGCAGAGCACGGCAGGGGGCGCCGTCGCTCCCGCCAAGACAGAGAGGTGCAGCACAGAGGATATACTTTCCCTCTTTGACAGCGGATAGCCTTATGCCCTCCAGCAGAGTTATCTCTCTTCCGAGAAGAATGAGATGTACTTCCTTTGGGGCATCCTCGGGGCCGACGGTCTGGCTCTCGTTTCCGATGAGAACGACCTCCGGCGCATCGGCAAAGACCCTGGCGGCTCCGGCCGTCACGACAGCCTTCCCGCCTATAAGAATACGCTGCGAAGCACCGGCTTTGCGGGCTTTATCCAGCATAGCGGCGGCATCGGAAGCAGTGACATCGCCATTATGGAAAAAGACGAAGCAGGGGCCGACATAAGGTTCAAGCCCCATCTGATCTATGGTCCTGCCGGAGTCGATAAAATGATAGGGAGCATCGACATGGGTGCCGTTATGGGCGCACATCGAAAGAGAAGTCAGATTGCAGACATCGCCGTTTTTCAGGCTCATCGGATGCTCGGCAGCAGGCTGTGGATCCCCCGGAAAGACAGTACAGGAGAACACCTCCTGCGAAATATCATATAGCATTTTTGTTCCTCCTTATGATTAAGGCAGCACCCCTTACACAACGTCCCGCCCCTCTAAGGGGAAGACGGCACTGAACCTATCGGCAGCGTCGCAGGGCGTACAGACGACCCACCAACGACAGCAAGCGACCATCGGGAGCGCCGCGTTTCGGCGTTAAAAAGCCCCCGAAGGGGCTCGGGGGCGACCGGAAAGCCCCCGAAACTAAGCGGGAGCTGATGTGCAGTTTCCGCACTTGGTCTGGGCGGGTCAACACCACTTACACAACGTCCCGCCCCTCTAAAGAAAAGACGCCGCTGAACCTATCGGCAGCGTCGCAGGGCGTACAGACGACCCACCCACGACAGCAAGCGACCAAAGGGAGCGCCGCGGTTCGGCGCTAAAAAGCCCCTCTAAAGGAAAGACGCCGCTGAACCTATCGGCATCGTCGCAGGCCGTAACGACGACCCACCCACGACAGCTAGCGACCGAAGGGAGCGCCGCGTCCCGGAGCTAAAAAACGGAAAATCGCTTCGCTCTTTCCTGTGTCAGGGGGCTAAAAGGTTTGTCGGCGCGGCTTTTTTGTTTGTCTTCGATGCTTTGTGTGGGAGGATGTCGTTGTTGGCCTTTGGTTTCGGTGTGCCGCGCCTTGCCGGAACTGCGTTCCGGACGAGACTCTGTCTCGTGCTCTGCAAAGGGGACGCTGTCCCCCTTGACCCCCTGCCAAGGGCTAGCGCGCCCTTGGATGGGCGCAATGTTGCCCGCTTTGTGCAGTGCAGCACTTGTTCTGTGACCCCACTACTAACAACGTCCCGCCCCTCTGAAGGAGAGACGGCAGCCTAACCTATCGGCAGCGTCGCAGGGCGTTCAGACGACCCACTACCGACAGCAAGCGACCAACGGGAGCGCCGCGTTTCGGCGTTAAAAAACGATCTCAAAGCCGGGCATCACTGTCCACCCCACTTGTCATCGTCAACATAGCTTTTCGCATCCCGCATGGCCTGCTCCAGCTCGGATTCGGCTTCAAGCCCTGAGAGCTTCTCTTCAAATCCAGAGCTGCCTGCCGTCCTGGAATAATCCAGCGAAACATCCGCTGCCGCTTCTCTGGCTTCAAGCACAGCAAGGCGAGCCTTCGCCTCGTTGATCTCCCTGACCATCTTGTCATGGAGCTCCATAGCGTTACGGCGGGTCGTGTAAACATTTTCAAGCTGCTTTCCAAGCTGCTCCAGCTTCTGATCGTATTTGTATTTCTCTTCAAGGAATACCCGGGCATCCTCCTGATTTCCGGCTTTCAGCGCCTTCTTTGCATAAAAAGCATACTCCGAGGACTGCTTTCCCGCATCGTCATATCTCGGCTTTATGCGGCGGTATTCTGCACTCAGCTCCCCTACCTGTTTTCTTACGTCTGCCAGCTTGACCGAGAGCTGCGCAAGCTGCATTTTTATCTCGTCCTTTGGGTCGTCTTTCTGGAATAAGGCCATTTTTCAGCCCTCCTTGGATGTTTGATCTTATACTTTGCTCCCCTGCCCGCAAAGGCTCGGAAAGGTATCAAAAAACGGTATCCCGCCGCAAGGCCGGGATACCGTTTCCGCTTAAGATTACGATCGACGGCAGCTCCGGTATCCTACTGATCGTATTTCTTTTTGAGCTCGTCAACATGGCTGGCGGCCGATGATTCCTCATAGGCCGAGGATGAAAACTCGTTCAGATCGGAATTGAGGATATCCTGCGCCTGCTTCATCTCTGCCATCTTCTGCTTCTTTTTCTTCTTCCACCAATAGATGAGCAGTGAGATCACGACGATAACGAGAACGAATATCAGAGCGATCCAGCCATAGCTCGGAGTTACACGCATCATTCTGTCGGCAGCCTCGGAGAAGGATCTGGAGAAGAAGGTCGCCTCGTCATAGTCGGAATAGTAGTAGTGGTCGATATAATCCAGGAGTATCTCTCCGGCTTCGCTGTCTACAACGGTCTTGGCTTCAAGCCCGGTGACATAGCAGGAATGATACTGCTTGTTGCGCTCATAGAAGAGCACGACGATATGCGCTTCGTCGCTGAAATACTTATCGTAGATCTTGTTGGCAAAATCGTTGAGATTGTCGTTGGTCGGAGCTCCGCCGATATCGTCGGTAATATAGAGGAAGGGCTGGACTCCGGTCTTGTCGTAGAAATGATCCATGCCGTTTTTAAGTGTTACAGGATCATTTATCCAATCAAGCTCGTCGCAGAAATACTGATCCGAAACGACCAGTGAAGAGCTTTTGAGCTTTTCTCTGTTGACCGTCGATTTTGTTATGGAATGACCGTCCTTGGTGCTTTTGTCCGGGACGATAGCTATCAGGATAAGTATAACGATGAGCATTATCTTAAATATCAGCCAGGGGTTGGTGCCTCCTGAGCTGCGGGAGGAGCTTCTGGGAGTATAGCCTCCCGAATAGCCGTTGCTGAATCTTGAGCCTCCGAAATAAAAGAATCTCGGACCGGAATTATAGCTGCGGTGATACGAGCTGCGGCTGCTGCCCGATGAATAACTGCTCCTATGGGATGAAAAGCCGCCGGAGTGCGAACCGAAGCCGCGAGAGCCGCCGAAGCCGCCTCCTCTGGAGCCTCCGCCGCCCCCTCCGCGTCCTGCTCTGCCCATATAATCCACCTCATTTTCTAAGAAATAATTGCATAACACAGCCTCCTGATACCTCTGCCGTTTTAGCAGGGTCTGCAACGGATCTTACCGCACGTTCCTCCGGAGGCCGCCATAAATACAGTATAATACAAAACCTTGCGAATGTCAACAAGTTCGAGCTGATTCAGCCCTGATGTCTTACGACCTTATACTCGTCGCCGTCACGGTAATAAGGGCAGCCCTTCCTGCCCTCGGCTACATACCGGCAGAACTCGTCCTCATCGAGATCCATATCGCAGACATAGCACTCATATTCCTCATCGTAATAATAATATGCACAAGTTTCGCACTGTTCCATTTCTATTCTCCTTTTTTTCAACAGCACTGCGCTCCCGATCGTAGATGTACCCCGAAAGGGCTCGCGGCAACCGGAAAGCCCCCGGAATTCAGGCGTGAGCCGACGAACAGCATACGCAGAGAGTCAGGGCGGACACCCGAAGGGGCACGGGGGCGACCGGAAAGCCCCCGAATTCAGGCGTGAGCTGACAAACAGCATACGCAGAGAGTCAGGGCGGACACCCGAAGGGGCTCGGGGGCGACCGGAAAGCCCCCGAATTCAGGCGTGAGCTGATGTGAAGTTTTTGCTCTTAGGTCGGGCGGGGCAGACATTTCGCTCATAGTCCATGGACTATTGCCTTGTGCGGAGACTCACCCTTACACAATGTCCCGCCCCTCTAAAGGAAAGACGACAACCTAACCTTCCGGCATCGTCGCAGACCGTACAGACGACCCCGCAACGACAGCAAGCGACCAACGGGAGCGCCGCGTCCCGGCGCTAAAAAGACGGAAAATCGCTTCGCTCTTTCCTGTGTCAGCGGGCTAATAGGTTTTTACGGCGCGGCATTTTTGTTTGTCCACACTGCTCTGTTTGGAAGGAAGACTTTGTTGCCCTTTTATTCGGTGTGCCGCGCCTGGCCGGAACTGCGTTCCGGTATGGGGCGCTGCCCCATGCCCCGCAAGGGACGCTGTCCCTTGACCCTGCCAAGGGCTGGCGCGCCCTTGGATTGGCGCAATGTTGCCCGCTTTGTGCGGAGCAATACTTGTTCTGTGACCCCGCCGCAACAACGTCACGCCCCTCTAAAGGAAAGACGCCGCTGAACCTTCCGGCAGCGTCGCAGGCCGTCCAGACGACCCACCATCGACAGCAAGCGACCAACGGGAGCGCCGCGTTTCGGAGCTAAAAAAGCCCCTCTAAAGGAAAGACGACAGTCTAACCTATCGGCAGCGTCGCAGACCGTACAGACGACCCCGCAACGACAGCAAGCGACCAACGGGAGCGCCGCGTCCCGGCGCTAAAAAAGACTGAGGTGCTTGAGGAAGTCTTTGAGGTCTTCGTCGTTTTTGAAGCTGATGCTCATAACCGTCGATCCGTTCTTCTTTTTCTTGAATAAAGCATCTACTCCAAACTCGTTCTTTATGGAAAGACTGTATTCGCTGAGCTCCTTGTCGCCTCCGAATGCTGCCGTCCTCCGGCGAGCCGATCCCTTCTTCGGCGGGAGCCCCGCTTTCTCGACCAGATTCTCCAGCTCCCGTACAGATATCCCTTCCGACAGAACTTTCTCCAGCAGCTCTTCCTGCTTGGCTTCGTCCGCTACTCCGCAAAGCACCTTCGCGTGCCCCACAGACAGCTTCCCTGTCCTGACAGCTTCAGCCGCACGCTCCGGCAGCTCCAGCAGCCTCAACGAGTTCGCTACCGCTGCCCTGCTCTTGCCGACAGCCTCCGCTACAGCTTCCTGTGTCATCCCGAACTCTGTCCGGAGACGGCGGAATGCCTCAGCTTCCTCGATAGGGTTGAGATCCTCTCTTTGCAGGTTCTCAACCAGCGCTATCTGCGCAGCTTCGGCATCGGTGAGCTCCCGGATGATGACCGGGACTTCTGTCAGACCTGCCAGCCTCGCCGCCCTCCAGCGCCTTTCTCCGGCTACTATCGTGTATCTCCCCGATTCCGACGGCCTTACAAGTATCGGCTGGAGAACACCCATCTTTGCGATGTTGTCTGCCAGCTCGGAGAGCTTGTCGCGGTCGAAATCCTTTCTCGGCTGGCGACGGTCAGGCTCAACCTGGGAGAGCCGTACTGACCTGAGCCCCTCTGCCGTGCTTTCTTCCTCAACGGGCTTCTCGCGGACAGCTTCGTTGATATCGTTATCGGCAAACAGCGAATCCATGCTGCTGCCGAGGCGCTTGTTCTTCTTCATTCAAATGTCTCCTTCTGCTTTTAACTTGTTTCCCCCGTACCTTTCCGGAAGAGTGTGCAAACAATTGTTCCGGCTCGCTGTTTTGGGTCACATCCCCTGCTTTTTAAGGAACTGGGCAAAGACCCTGACTATCTTATCGGGGATCTTGGCATACATGAAATGGTTCTTGTTGACAAGATGTATCTCCGCTCCGCATTTCTCCGCATAGTCAATAGCGGCCTTCTGCCAGGAAAGTGCCTTTACCGGCACTTTCATATTGCTGACTATAAAGCAGGCCGGACAGGAGAGCCAGCCTGTCTTTTCAGCTTCCTCGGCGTTTTTCTCTCCCATCAGGATCTCCTCGGAGAATTCCGGGCTGAAGGCGTTTTTGTAATACACCTTGGTATAGACAGTCTTTTCCTCCCCGGTGAGCTCGTTGCTGTCCAGCAGGCTGGAGACATTGACTGTCTTGTTTCTCAGGACTTTTGAGAGGGCTCCGCGCTTTGCGACCTTCCGCATTATGCTCTCGGTCTTTTTTACCATAGCCTTCCGCTTTTCCTCCGGGATCTCGGCAGCCTGCGCCTTCATCATATTCGGGAGACCCATATCCATCCCGAGGACAGCCTTTACCTCCTCGGGATAGCTGTTCGCCCAATATATCGCTTCGAGCCCGGAATAGGAATGGGGGACGAGCACATAGGGGGGAGCTATACCCAGCACCCGCAGCGCTTCACGGCTCTCGGAGACAAGGTTCTCAACCGTCCTCGGAGTCCCGGCTCTGCCGCTCAGACCGTAGCCCGGCTTCTCGATGACAGCTATCTTGTATCTGTCCGACAGCCTTCGGTACAAGGGCTTGTATTCCAGCCCCGGGCAGCCTACTCCCAGGCCTGCCAGAAAGACCAGCGTTATGTAGCCGCTGCCTTCGGTATATACGTTTATCTCAGTGCTGCCGACCTTCGCTTTGTTTCCGTAGAGAGCCATAGTATCATCCTTTCTCCTGGGCGAGCTCTGCCGCCATTATGAACTCTTCATCGTTTTCCGAGACAGTAACAAAGCCAACCTTCTTATAGAGCCTGACAGCATAGTTGGCCTTCTGCACTGCCAGGGAGACTCTCCTGTAGCCTCTCCCTGCCAGCAGCTCCAGCATACCTTTCATCAGCAGGGTGCCTATTCCCTTGCCCCGGTAGGGCTTGTAGAGGGAGATAGCCAGCGAGGGGGTCTCGTCGTCGATATGTCCGTAATCGTTCATTATCCTTGCCCAGACAGCGCCGACGATCTTTCCGTTCAGCTCGGCAGCAAGGCAGAAGTCTGCGGAGCCGCTGCCGAATCCCTCGGTATAGAGCCTGAGCTCCGGCCTGCTGATTATCTCACGCGGAGGCGGCTCGACTCCATCGGGAATGAATATCGCCTCATAGAGGAAATCGTTGAGTATGGGATATTCCGAAGTCTCCAGCGGCCTTATGTTCGGGATAAGGGGAAAGCCGCTCTTGGCTATTCTGATAAAGGCATAGCGGCTGTTCTCCCCGACTTTTCTTCCGCCGTTTTTCAGCATCATCTTTATAGAGGCCTCGTTGTCTTTCTCTGCGCAGAGATAGAATTCCTCCTCCGGGATCATATTCTCGGCATAGTTCAGCACCTCCCGCAGAGCAGCGGTGCCGATGCCCTTGCCCCGGTACTGGGGAGCTATCCAGATAGCGATATGGCCGGAGCCGTTTTTCAGATTGTCGTTGAGATAATGCCGGACTCTCGCCTGACCGATTATCTGCATATCGCTCCATATAAAGAGGGTCGTCTGGGGAACAAAGCCCTCCGGGATATCTATCCCCGCAGCCTGCTCCGCCATTTCATAGAGCGCCTTATCGAAATCCTCCCGGGAGATATGGCTGTAAGCGTTGACAAAGCCGTTCTCGGAGCTGGGGATGCTGCTGACCAGCCTCCACTCAGGTTCAAGATCGTTGAAATTGGCTTCTCTGACGTATATCATAGATCTACCCCCTCAAAGATGTGTTTTGTATACTCTTACGCTTATAGGCGGGCAGTTCGGGCGGTTGACGAATTCGCTGACCACCGCTGCGAACTCCCCGACGGGAAGCTCTCTCAGAAATTCCAGTATCGCGTCCTTTTCCTCAAATCCTGTGTCTCTGCCGTAGTATATGGAAAGACTCATGACTCCGCCCTCTTTCAGCAGCGGGAGACATTCTCTCAGGGCTGTCAGGCTGGACTCGGTATGGGTATGCTTGGTATGGTCGCCGCCGGGCAGCCAGCCGAAATTGAAGACTATGGCCGAGACTGTCCCCGGGGCGGCATAGCGGGCAACATTTTCGTGGCTGTCCAGACAGACCCGGCAGATCTGGCTGTAGCCAGAGGCCTCGATAAGCTCTTTCGTGCTCTCGACGGCTTCCGGCTGGATATCCAGCGAAATGACTTTTCCCGACTCACCGACCAGCGAGCAGAGAAATGCGGTATCCTTGCCCCGGCCTGCGGTGCAGTCGATACAGATATCGCCTTCGGAGACATGGAGGCGCAGAAATTCGTGAGCGAGATGTACTGCTCCAAAAGTGCTTGGCATGAGTTTTCCCCTTTCAATCGTCAAAGATCAGCGGCAGGCCGCTTATCATAGCCCGCAGAAAGACCCCGGCATCCAGCGCCTGTCTGCGGCAGCCGTAAAGCAGCTCCAGAATACGCTCGTCCGGCTTTTCGGTAAAAGAGACCGTTATTACGCGGTAGGCCTTGCCGTAGAGCTCCAGAAACTCGCGCTTTTCGGTGCTGGAAATATAATGGGCTGTCTTTTTGCGCAGCGCCTCACAATTCTCGTCGCTGCCCTCGACATAGCCGTTGCAGATCAGGGTCAGCTCGATAAGATCGTCTCTTTTTGAGATGACATCTATCTGGTCGAGGCTGCCGAATATTTCTTCTGTTTTCATTTTTCTCCCCCGTATCAATGTGCAGTATATATATCGCGCATTGAGGATTGTTCCACGTGGAACAATTCAGATCTTGTTCTTTGCTATTTCCTTTGCCAGCTCTTCGTATGCACGGGAGCCCTTGGACTTAGGGTCGTAATAGAGGGCAGGACTGCCGAAGCTGGGCGCTTCGGAGAGAGCGACATTTCTCGGGATAACGGTCTTGAACACCTGCTTGCCGAAATGCTTTTTGACCTCTTCCACGATCTGCCCTGTGACCTTATATCTCTCGACGAACATAGTAAAGAGTATGCCTTCTGTTTTCAGGCCAGGGTTCCAGAGCTCCTTGATGCGCTTTATGGTGCTGTTCAGCTCAACAAGCCCCTCCAGAGAGAGAAACTCGCACTGGATAGGGATCAGGACGGTATCTGCGGCGACCAGAGCATTTATGGTAAGCATATCCAGTGTCGGTGGGCAGTCTATGAGGATATAGTCATAGAAATCCTTTGCCGGGGCGATCTGCCTGCGGAGCTGCGAGGTGCGGTCCTTCATATTGACGAGCTGGATAGCCGCATCGGAGAGAGCCTGGGTCGTAGGGATAACAGAGACTCCTCTGAATTCTGTTGCTACGACGGCCTCAAAGACCCCGCACTCCTCCATAAGCACATCATAGACGGTATTGCGGATGCTTTTCTTTTTTATGCCGTAACTTGTGGTGGTATTGCCCTGTGGGTCAAAGTCTATGATCAACACCTTTTTACCTTTGCTGCCGAATACAGCGGCCAGATTTACGACGGTAGTTGACTTACCGACTCCGCCCTTCTGATTTGAAACTGCGATTATCTTTCCCATATTTTTATCTCCCAAAATAATTTGCTGTAGCCATCCTTTTTATTATACACTATTTTTTCTGATTTGAAAAGAGGAAAAGCAAATATTTTTTGCCTGAAAGCCGATGCTGATCTTATTGACTGTTCCACGTGGAACAAAAAAAACGCCTCCGCTGTTTGCGGAGACGTTTCGTTATCAGAATTCGATCTTTCCGTAGAGCCCTGCGTTGAGAGTGTCCTCAGGCTTTGGACGCTTGTAATCCTTCTCAAAGCTGGTAGTGATGTCGTAATGAGCTCTGGGCTTTCTGTCGCGCCTGTTGCCGCCGCGCTTGCCGCCCTTGCCGTGAAAATCATTGTTTCTCGGCTTTCTTTCAGTTGAGCTGATTATAACCTTTCTGTAAGGCTCCTCGCCGGTAGAGCGGGAGGTAACTCCTTCAATCTCGGAGACAGCGGCGTGGATGATCCTTCTCTCATAGGGGTTCATCGGTTCGAGAGCGGAGGTCCTGCCGTTTTTCTTTACGTTATTGGCGATCTTTCTTGCGAGCTCTTCAAGCTGGTTCTTTCTGCGCTCTCTGAAGCCGTTGCAGTCTGTGGAGATGCGGAAATAATCGCGGTCTATCTTATTGCATACCAGCGAGGAGAGATACTGCAGTGAATCCAGCAGCTCGCCCTTCTTGCCGATCATTTCTTCCAGCTCTTCGCTTACCAGCTCGAACACAGCTCCGTTCTCTGTGTCGGTAACATTTATCTCTATATTACCGATACCCATAGCTCTTATGACATTGAGCATATAATTCTTAGCGATCTCCGCCTTATTTGAATCTGCTGCCGGAGCCGGCTCCTCAGCTATCGGGGCCTCATACTCAGCTTCTACCTTTGCTTCGCCCTTCACCTTTCCGAAAAGGCCCTTTTTCGGTTCTTCGATGATCCTGAAGGTGATCTCTTCCTCGGGCGCGCCGAATTCCGCGCTTGCTGCCTGCTTTGCTTCTTCTACTGTGGCAGCGATAAACAACTTCTTCACTAACTATCATTCCTTTCTATTATAGCGGAACATTTCATACAGGGTCAGTTATCATCCTCTACATATTCGTCGCCGTATTTTTCCGCCATTCTTTTTCTTGCATCATTGAGCTTCTTACGGTTGAGGTCTTTGATCTCAGCCTTGGAGAGCTTTTTGAGGGATTCCTCGCCCTCCTGCTCCTCGGAGTCGTCGTCATCGTCGCTGAAGACGGGTTTTTTACCGCCCTTCTGCTCGTTCTGGTATTCGATAGCTCTTTCCATAAAGGTCATCTTACCGCTCTTGCGGCGCTCTTTATTCTTTTCCATATCTGCCTCGACCAGCTCTCTGATATGCTGGGGATTATAGATCTTATTGAGGAATATGGTCTGGATAAGAGCGATGATAGAGGAATAGATCCAGTAAAGACCGAGGCCGGCAGGGAAGCTGAAGGAGATATAGAGGGAGAAGAGAGGCATAAGAAGGAGCATTACCTTCATACCTTTCCCGACCTTGGCGTTGGGGTTATTTTTCTTGTTATAGTAATTGGATACGAGGGTAACTGCGATCTGAAGCAGGAAGGAGATGAGGGGTATCAGCAGCAGCAGGCTCTTGAAGGTCGGGATAGCACCCAGGGAGAGGCCGAAGATCTCGTAATTGAAGTTTTCGGCATATTCCTTTACCTTCGGGTCGAGGATATCGGAGAAGTCTGTGCCGTACTCATCTATCTTTTTCTTATCGACGAAATCGAAGGTAGTGAGCTCAGGTCTGGAGATAACGAGGGACTGCGAAACATATTTATCGTTTGTGATAAACTTATCAATATCGGGATGTTTGGTAAATATTTCCTTTATTTTATTCCACTTGGAGTCGCTGTCGTTAAAGAGCTTATATGAGGCCTTATAGTTCTTATCGTCTTCATTGACGATGACTTTCTTGACCTTATCCCAGTCATTATCGTTGTTTTTCAGCAGCTCCTCCATAGTTGTGTCGTTATTTTTGAGGTCTGTGCTGACAGTTGCCAGGGCTGAGATAGCGGTATTCGATTCGTTTACGAGATCCTTATCGAGATCCGAAACGTATGTCATCGGGCCGTAGATAACGGGGAGCATGGAGAAGAGTATGAGCATGGTTATCAGAAGGGGGAGGCAGCTTGCCATAGGATTGACTCCGTGCTTCTGATAGAGAGCCATAGTTTCTTCATTGAGCTTTTCCTGATTTTTCCCGTATTTCTTCTTTATTTTTTCAAGCTCCGGCTGGATAAGGGACATACGGGCCGTACTTTTCTGCTGCTTTATGCTCAGAGGGAGCATGATAAGTCTTGTTATAATAGTAAAAATGAGCAGCGCGATAGCGTAATTTCCGACGAGCTTATAGCATCCTTTCATCAGAAATCCGAGTGGGGTCGCAAAAAGACTAAACATAATACTTTCCTCACTGCCGGAGGGCTTTCCGGCTTTCTGTCATTCTTGATTATTTCTTTTTCTTCTTCTGAAAATGTGGAACTCTTCCGGCACTTTATCTACTCCGCCCAGGCTCCAGGGATTGCATCTCAGAACTCTCCAGACAGAGAGTATCGTGCCCTTGATAACGCCGTGTTTCTGATAGGCTTCCAGGGCGTAGGAAGAGCAGGTCGGGTAATATTTACATCTCGGAGGGAACAGGGGGCTTATAAATTTCCTGTAAAATCTGATTGGAAGAGTAAAAATAAAGCTCAGCATTTTTTCTTTTTTGAATCGGCATTGCTGCGCTCCTGCGCATTTATGGCAGGGATAGCTCTCTTTCTGAGAAAGCCGAGGACCTCCCTGGATGTCCTCTCGCAGGCATCGTTCCTTGCGGCAAAAATGATATCGTACCCGACGGGCATTTCTGCCTCGCAGATACGGTAAGCCGCTCTGAATATTCTTTTAATGCGGTTTCTCTGGACAGCGCCGCCCTGCTTTTTACCGACAGAGATGCCGAAGCTGTTGAAGGGGCTGCCGTTTTTGAGATAATAGACGGTCAGGAACCCGCAGCTTACATATTTACCTCTGCCGAAGCATTTTCTGAATGTTTTGTTATCCTTTATTATCTCGGTAAAAAGCATAAGCACACCTCAGACTGCACTGTTGCCCTAAAAAAAGAATAAGACCAAATACCTGTCAGCATAGCTGAAAGGTAGATGGTCAATAGTCACGAAGATCAATAGCTGAGTCTAGCTCTGCCCTTTGCGCGTCTGCGGGCCAAAACCTTTCTGCCGTTTCTGGTAGACATCCTCTTCATAAATCCGTGAACCTTTTTTCTCTGGAGCTTCTTAGGCTGGTAAGTTCTTTTCATTTTACATATCCTCCCTTCGGGCGCGGCTCCTTTTATCAATGCCGCACTTGTATAACGGGCTGCTTTTTTTAAAATTGAGACAGTTTGCCCTTGCTTTGCCCTTGCAATAATCTATTATACCTCAAAGCAGAGGCTCTTGTCAAGTGTGTTTACAATTTTTTTATAATTAAGATTTTCGCTTTTTCGGCGTTATTTTTGTATCAGATCTGCCAAATCTTAATTTTTTATGACAAAACCTTTCATTATATTCCATATATTGAAATCATATTTCAGGTAAGCTCTATATAGTGTGTTTTTCCGCCGCCCTTATCCTTATCGGGTACACTATTTAAATAATATATAAATATAGCGAATTACTCTTGAATTTTTAAGGCCGATGTGTTATAATGTAATAGAATTGGTCTTTGTGCCCTCAAATACGTGAATGCACAAAAAATACCAAAAAATTACTGATTTTTGATATTATAACGCCGCCCAGAACGGCTGAGGAGGAAGCAAAAAAATATGGAATCTCTCAATGAAGCATTTGAGCAGGTGCTGAGATACTGCGAGAATGACTCTGACAAGATCATAAGCTCTATCGCTTTGGATAAATGGATCAAGACCCTTGTCCCTTACAAAATGGAAGGCTCTAAGGTAACTCTGCTGACAGAATCGGAATTTATGAAAAATGTCATCGAAGCTCATTATTCCGGATATCTTGAAAATGCCTTTGAAAATGTCATGGGCTTCCCGGTAAAGATCGAGCTGATGATCCGCTCCAAGGATGACGACGAAGCCCCGGAAATGCAGAAAGCTGCTCCCGCCGAGCCGGTGCAGTTCGATATGCTGACTTTCGATAACTTCGTAAAAGGAAAATCCAACGAGCTCGCCTATGCCTTTTCTATGGCTGTCGCCGGGAATAATGAGATGAGCGGCTCGATAAATACCAATCAGACCTTCAACCCTCTTTTCATCTACGGAGATTCTGGTCTCGGAAAGACTCACCTTATGAAGGCTATCGAAAACGAAGTCAAAAGGAAAAATCCGAATATCAAGATAATCTATACCACAGGCGAGAACTTCCTCAATGAGCTCATCGAAGCGATAACAAAAAAGAATACCGCCGAATTCCATAATAAATACAGGACAGCGGATTTTCTCCTCGTCGATGATATACAGTTTCTAGAAAATAAAGACACCGCTCAGGAGGAATTCTTCCATACCTTCAACGATCTCTACAACGCAAGAAAGCAGATCGTGCTTACCGCAGATATCGCTCCCTCAAAGATCAACCGCCTGGATAACAGGATCAGATCAAGATTTGCTCTCGGCGTTCAGGTCGATATCCAGCCGCCCGATTTTGAGACAAGGATGGCTATCGTCAAGAGAAAGGCCGAGCTGGTCGGGCTCCAGTTGGGAGACAATATCGCAAGGCTCATCGCGGAAAAGATCAAGACAAATATCAGGCAGCTCGAAGGCACTGTAAACAAAATGAAGGGTCTTACCGAATTTACCAACGAGACCCCATCTATGGCTATGGCTCAGAAAGTAGTCAAGGAGATCATGATCCAGAACCATCCCCAGGAGATAACAGTAGACAGGATCATCTCCGAGACAGCCAATTCCTTCGGAGTAACTCCCGAGGATATAAGATCCACCAACCGCAGCAAGAATATCTCTCTTGCCAGAAAGGTCGCTATCTATCTGCTTAAAGAAGTCAAGGGCATGACCTATCTCGAAATAGGCAACGAGCTCGGAAAGAACCACTCGACCATGACTATCCACTATCAGAATATCACCGAACAGATGGCAAAGAACTCAGACCTGAAACAGATGGTAGAAGATCTGACAAAAAATCTCAAAAATAACTGATAAACAGGTTTGCAACATTTGATCAGGAAGAATATCCGCGAAATTCTGCCTTATAGCTCAAAGTTAAACATTTTTCCACAGCTCATTTTTCAACACAGAGCAGGATTTCAAACATTTATCTAAACTTTTTTTCATCGGTTTATAATTTTTCTCAACACTTTCAATAGCCTTATTTCTTTCAACATATCTCAAAATATCATTAACAGTCAGTGTTGAATAAAAGCCTTTGAAAAAGCCCGAAGATACGGGATATTCTCCGTTTATTACCGTTTTTAACACCACTACTAATAATACTAAAAAAATAAAAGATATATTATATCTTTACGCAAAAATAATTTTTCTGTTTCAGAGAGCCGTGTTGAAAAAACTGCGGCTCAAAGGAGGTATTTGTAATGAAGCTCTGCTGCAATAAGCTAAAGCTGTACGAAGCAGTAGTAAATGTGTCAAAGGCTATTTCCGACAGGAGCTCTCTGCCTTCCCTTGAAGGTATGAGATTCAAGCTGAGGGATTCTTCTCTTGAGCTGACAGGATACGATCTTGAGATCGGTATCAGGACAAATGTCGCAGTAAAGAGCGCAGACAGCGCAGATTTTATCATCAACGCAAAGCTGTTCAGCGAGATGATAAAGAAAATGCCGGCAGAGGATATACTTATGGAGGTAAACGACAGCTTCCAGGTAACTCTTTCCTCCGGTCCGGTCGTTTATAATATGTCTGCACAGGCTGCGGATGAATATCCGGAGCTTCCGGACAAGAAAAACTGCGATAACTTCTCTGTCCCCCAGACTATGCTGAAAAGCATGATAAATCAGACTATTTTCGCTGTCTCTGTCTCGGATATGAACCCTGTCCTGAAGGGCGAGCTCTTCGAGATAGATCAGAATGTTTTCAATCTCGTCGCTATCGACGGATACAGGCTCGCCGTAAGGACAGAAACGGTCAAGAGCCCGGAGAGAAGAAAGTTCATCGTTCCCTCAAAAACTCTGGCAGAGGTGGCAAGGCTCCTCAGCGATAACGATGAGGACAGCTGCGAGATCTTCATCTCTTCAAAGCATATAATTTTCGAGATAAGCGGATATCTGGTATATTCAAGACTTATCGAGGGAGAATTCCATCCTTATAAGAGCGCTATCCCGAAAAACTGCACGACAGAAGTCATAGTTGACAGAAAAGACCTTATTTCTACGCTGGAAAGAGCTATGCTTCTTATAAGCGACAGAGCACCCAGCCCGGTAAGATGTTATTTTGAGAACGGAAGCCTGAAAATAAAATGTACTACATCTCTCGGAAAGATCCAGGATGAGATAAAAGCGGATATGGCAGGGCCTGTCATAGAGATCGGCTTCAAATGCAAGTATCTGCTGGACCCGCTGCTCAAAATAGAGGAAGATAAGATAAAGCTGATGATGGGAGGCAGCCTGCTGCCTATGAAGATAGTCCCCCTGAACGGCGAGGCTTATACTTATCTCGTTTTGCCCGTAAGGCTCAGCAAGGAATAACGGAAAAGAGGATAAACAATGGAAGAGCTTGAATTCAGATACGACACTCAGCTCCTCATCGACGGCGAAGACCTGGATGAGGACGAGATCAACGACTATATAACAGAGCATTTCAAAGGAGACTGCCTGCTGGTAGTCGGAGACGAAGAGACAGTAAAGCTGCATTTTCATACCAACGAGCCCTGGCAGATCCTTGAATATTGCAGGACTCTCGGAGAGATATACGATATAGTAGTCGAGGATATGGACAGACAGCAGAGAGGCCTCAAGGGCTGAGATCAAAATGAAAGCAAGAGTTGAAAAGATTGAGATAAGCACAGATTTCATCAAGCTGGATTCCTTTCTGAAATTTGCCGGAGTCGCTGAGACAGGCGGCATGGGCAAGGAGCTTATCGCTGAGGGAAAGGTAAAGGTAAACGGCGAGATCTGCTATATGCGGGGAAAAAAGCTCCGCAAGGGAGATAAAGCCGAGCTTGAAGAGCTGGGGCTGATACTTGAAGTGATATAATGTATATTACCGGGATCAAAGTAAACGGCTTCAAAAATCTTAAAGATATTTCTCTGTCGCCGCATCAGAAGCTGAATATCTTTTGCGGAGACAATGCCCAGGGAAAGACAAACCTCATCGAGGCTGTCTGGCTGTGCAGCGGAGTGCGCAGCTTCCGTTCCACAAAAGATAAGAATATGATAGGCATCGACGAGGATACCCTGGAGATAGCCGTCAGATTCAAGGACAGTATTCGGGAGCAGGAAGCAGTTATAAGAATGTCGAGGCAGAACCTTAAAGAAAAGGGCTGCACGCTCAACGGTGTCAGGCTCCGATCGGTCTCAAAGCTCTTCGGCAGCCTTGACTGTGTCGTGTTCACGCCGGAGGATCTGGAGCTTTCAAAGGGCTCGCCGGATAAAAGGCGTCAGTTTCTCGACCTCTCTGCGGCACAGCTCAAAAATTCATTTAAGACAGTCTCGGATAAATACGAGCAGGTGCTGGAGCAGAGAAATATGCTGCTGAAAAGCATCTGGACAGGCAGAGCGGATAAGGAAGAGCTGGATGTCTGGGATATACAGCTCTCGCAGCTCGGAGCTTATGTAACACTGCTGAGATATAACTATTCAAAAAAGCTGGCTGTCTATGCCGATAAGCTCTACAGAGAGATATCCGGGGGAAGAGAAAAGCTGATACTGGAGTATTCCTCAACTGTGTTTGAAAATATCGAGGGCAGGACAGACTATAAAAACGATCTTGCAGGAGAGTATCTGGAATGTCTCAGAAAAAACCGGGACGAGGATATAAGGCTGGGGTTTACCGGAAAGGGAGTCCACAGAGACGATCTTCTGGCTTATGTTGACGGCCTCTCGGCAAGAGAATTCGCCTCTCAGGGGCAGAACCGTTCCATAGCGCTGGTGCTGAAGCTGGCGCAGGCAAATATCCTTATCGACGAAACGGGAGAAGCGCCTGTATTCCTTCTGGACGATGTTCTGAGCGAGCTGGACCCTTCAAGACAGAGCTTCGTCCTTTCAAAGATAGATAATATGCAGGTTTTCATAACCTGCTGCGACGAGAATATCCCGGAGAATAAGAAAGGAAAGTTCTACAGGATAAAGGGCGGAAGGATAGTCAGAGGAAAACAGGGAAAAGAGGAAAACAATGTTTCTTCATCTGGGAAATGACGTCATTGTCAACGATAAATATATTATCGGGATATTCGACCTCGAAAAGAGCTCGGTGTCAAAATATACCAGAGATTATCTCAGCGCAGCGACAAAGCAGGGAAGAGTCGTGAACTGTACTGATGAAATGCCCAAGAGCTTCGTCGTAACGCTGGACAGCGAGCTGACGGAAAGAGTTTATATCAGTCAGCTCAACTGCGCAACACTATATAAAAGATCAAAGAATAATAAGATATGATGATATGTCGAACAACTATAAGCAACTTTGGCGGAGAGTCCGCCTATCGGAGGTAAAAAAATGAGCGAAGAGATCAGAGAACAGGAAGAGCTGGTGGAGGTAAGTGAGATCTCCAAGGTCGAGGAGGACTATAACGAAAATCAGATACAGGTCCTCGAAGGGCTGGAGGCTGTAAGGAAGAGGCCGGGTATGTATATCGGCTCTACCGGGCCGAAAGGTCTGCATCACCTTGTCTATGAGATAGTTGACAACGCTATCGACGAGGCGCTGGCAGGATACTGCACTGAGATCACAGTAGATATCCTCCCGGGAGACGTGATAGAAGTCACCGATAACGGAAGAGGTATCCCTACAGGTATACACCCCACCGAGAAGATATCCGCTGCGACGGTAGTTTATACCGTACTGCACGCAGGAGGAAAATTCGGCGGCGGCGGATATAAAGTAGCAGGCGGCCTGCACGGTGTCGGCGCTTCTGTAGTCAACGCTCTCTCGGAATGGCTGGAGCTGACTGTCTATGACGGGAAAAATGTTCATTTCCAGCACTTCGACCGTGGCAATTACGACGAGCCTATCAAGGTGATCGGAGAGACCGACAGAACAGGTACTTCTGTCAGATTCAAGGCAGACCCGGAGATATTCACCGAATCTACCGTCTATGACTACGATATCCTGCTGACAAGGCTCAGAGAGCAGGCTTTCCTGAACGCAGGTATAAAAATAGTATTCTCCGATAAGAGAAACAAGGATAATATCATCTCCGAGACCCTCCATTATGTCGGCGGTATCAGGGAATTTGTCGAGCATATCCATAAGACCAGAGGTGTCGAGCCTATCTCCGATAAGGTGATCTACTTCCAGGGTATGCAGGGAGATATGTTCGCAGAGATAGCTTTGCAGTATAACGATACCTATAACGATGTCATCCTCTCCTTCGCAAATAATATCCATACTCCCGACGGCGGAACTCATGAGACCGCCTTCAGAAATACGATAACCAAAGTCCTCAATGAATACGGCAAGAAATTCGGCCTCCTGAAGGACGGCGAAAAGCTGGTTGGAGAGGACGTAAGAGAAGGCCTTACCGCCATTATCTCAGTCAAGCTGACAAACTGCGAGTTTGAAGGCCAGACAAAGGGCAGGCTCGGCAACCCTGAGGTCAAGCCCTTCGTCGAGAAGATAGTATATGAGAGATTTATGGACTTTCTTGAGGAAAACCCGGAGATCTCGCAGGCAATATTTGAAAAATCAGTCGCCGCAAAGAGAGCAAGAGAAGCCGCCAAGAAAGCAAGAGATAACGAAAGAAAGCGCAAGAGCGCCCTCGATAATGTTTCTCTCCCCGGAAAGCTGGCGGATTGCTCGGATAAGGATCCCGCCAATACCGAGATATATATCGTCGAGGGAGATTCGGCGGGCGGCTCCGCCAAAGAAGGAAGAGACAGGCGCTTCCAGGCGATCCTCCCCCTCTGGGGCAAAATGCTCAATGTCGAGAAGGTGCGTATAGATAAGGTATACGGCAACGATAAGCTGATGCCGGTAGTCACCGCCCTGGGCACTTCTATGGGCGAGGATTTCGATATCTCCAAGCTGAGATACGATAAGGTCATAATCATGGCCGATGCCGATGTGGACGGCTCCCATATCAGGACACTTCTCCTGACCTTCTTCTTCCGCTATATGAAGGAGCTTATCGCAAAAGGGCACGTTTATATAGCACAGCCTCCTCTTTTCAAGGTATCAAGAGGCAAGCAGGTAAAATACGCTTTCTCCGACGAGGAGAGAGACAGATATATCTCTGAGATACAGAAAGGCTCGGATGTCAAGGTCGATGTCCAGAGATATAAAGGTCTCGGTGAGATGGACCCGATCCAGCTCTGGGAAACTACTATGGACCCTGAGTCAAGGATCATGATACAGGTCACGATGGAGGACGCAGTAAAGGCGGACGAGATCTTTACTATCCTTATGGGAGACAAAGTCCAGCCAAGACGCGAATTCATCGAGAAGAACGCTCAGTATGCCAAGGATCTGGATGTATAAGGCTCCTGACCAAATACCCGGAAGGAGGGTAAACAGATATTGGAAGAAAATGAGATAGCTGCCGCCGAGAATATCGCGGAGATCAAGGAAAAGGAAGAAGAAAAGCTCTGCGAGTTTCAGTTCAATGTCACTATCCCCGAAGAGGACGACGCTTTCAGAGAGTTCCAGAGAAGATATGTCTTCAAGAAAAATGTTATAAAAAGCATAGGCTTCGGGCTGCTGGCCGTCGGGTTCCTGGTCTCTGCCATACTTTATCCGAAACAGGTAATGAATTATATACTGTTTTCAATAAGCCTGGCAGCAGTAGTGCTTATCTGGTATAACAACCGGCATATCAGGACATCCCTTATGGAAGCACTGAAAATGCTGGAGGATGACAGATATATCTTTACTCTCTTTGAGGATAAGTTCCGGATAGAGACGATAGTCCCGGAGGAAGACCGGGAGGCAGAGGATTTTCAGGAGATCCCCCCGCAGGAGTTCGAGCTGGGAGACCCTATGCTGGAAAGCATCGAAAAGCAGGATAAGTTCGTTATCATAGTCAGAAAGCAGACGATATATGTCCTGCCGAAAAGATGTATGAGCGAAAGCGATATGGAAGCTGTCAGAAAAAAGCTGAAAACAGTGTCGGCAGGCTGACAGCCCTGAAGGAAAGAATCAAAACACATATAAATTGGAGACAGACCTGAGCCTGTCTGCCGAAAGAGGATGATAGATTGTTTGCGGAAAATTCAACAGTTATAAAGACAGATGTCAATAACATAATGCAGGAGAGCTTTTTGCAGTATTCTATGGCTGTTATAGTCTCCCGTGCGCTGCCGGATGTCAGAGACGGCCTGAAGCCGGTACACAGGCGTATTCTCTATACTATGTTTGAAAACGGCCTTGCTCCGGATAAGCCTTACAGAAAGTGTGCCGATACCGTCGGAAACGTTCTCGGTAAGTATCACCCCCACGGTGACGCCTCCGTTTACGATGCTATGGTGCGACTTGCCCAGAATTTCTCTATGAGATATCCTATGGTAGACGGCCACGGAAACTTCGGCTCCATTGACGGCGACCCTCCGGCCGCTTACCGTTATACCGAGTCGAGAATGTCAAAGATGTCCCTGAGTATGCTCTCGGATATCGGCAAGGAGACTGTTGACTTCCAGCCCAACTACGACGACCGTCTGAAAGAGCCGGTAGTCCTGCCCAGCCGGTTCCCGAACCTGCTCTGCAACGGCTCTGTCGGCATCGCTGTCGGTATGGCTACGAATATCCCTCCCCATAACCTCAACGAGGTCATCGAAGGTATGAAGCTCCTGGTCAAGAACCCGGACTGCACCCTCGACGAGCTTATGGAGTGCATCAAGGGCCCGGATTTCCCGACAGGCGGCATAATCATGGGCAGAGCCGGAATCCGCGCCGCCTACGGCACAGGCCGCGGCAAGATAACCCTCCGCTCAAAGACCTCTATCGAGGAGATACACGGCAGGAACTGCATAATCGTCAGCGAGATACCTTATATGGTCATCAAGGCCAGACTGCTGGAATCTATCGCAAATCTGGTCAAGGATAAAAGAGTCGAGGGCATACACGACCTGCGCGATGAGTCGGACAGAGACGGAATGCGTATCGTTATAGAGCTTAAAAAGGATGCTATCCCGGATGTAGTCCTCAATAAGCTGTTCTCCTATACCCAGCTCCAGGATACCGTCGGCGTCATAATGCTGGCGCTGGTAAACGGTGTCCCAAAGATACTGACCCTCAAGGAGTGCCTGGAGCAGTATATCGACTTCCAGGTCGAGGTCATCGAGAGAAGAACAAGATACGATCTCCGCAAGGCCAAGGAGAGAGACCATATCCTCAGAGGCCTGAAGATAGCCCTCGATAATATCGACGAGGTCATCGAGATAATGAAGACCTCCAGGAATATCCCCGAAGGTAAGGAACGCCTGATGGCTCGCTTCGGGCTCTCGGAGATACAGGCCGACCATATCGCAAATATGATCCTCGGACGTCTGACCGGGCTTGAAACTCAGAAGATACTCGATGAATTGGCCGAGATCGAAGCTAAGATCGCAGACCTCGAGGATATCCTCTCAAATCACCAGAGAGTTCTGGATATAATCATCAGCGAGGTCGAGGAGATACAGAAGAAATTCGGAGACGAGCGCCGCACTATGATCGAGAACGTCAGCGGCGAAGTCGATATCGAGGATCTTATCCCCGTCGAGGAGAGCGTTGTTACATATACCAACGCCGGATATATCAAGAGAACACCTGTCGCCGCATATAAGGCGCAGAACAGAGGCGGAAGAGGTGTCTCGGGCGTTAAGCAGAGAGAGGACGATTTTGTCGAGGAAATGAATATCTGCTCGACACACGACCATATCCTCTTTATCTCAAATCTCGGTATCATGTACCGCCTGAAATGCTATGAGCTCCCCGAGGGCGCCAAAAACGCAAGAGGAAGCAATATCATCAACCTCCTGCCCCTCAAGGAGAACGAAAAGATCGCTATGATGATAAAGACCGAGGATTTCAGCGGCGAGAAATTCATCATAATGGTAACAAAGAACGGCAAGATCAAGAGGACACCCCTCTCCGCATATAAGAATGTCCGCAAGAACGGCCTTATAGCTATCGGGCTCGATGAAGGCGACGAGATCGCCGGAGTCAGGATGACAAGCGGCTCGGATCAGCTTATGATAGCCACTCATAATGGTATGGCTATCAGAGTCGAGGAGACGAATATCAGAGCTATGTCCCGTTCCGCACACGGTGTCAAGGCGATCAGGCTCCGCGACGGAGACTATGTCGTATCTATGGCCAGAGTAAGAGAGGGCGCCAGCGTCCTGACAGTATCCGAGAAGGGTCTCGGAAGAAGGACAGCGCTGGATTCCTACCGCATACAGAACCGCGGCGGCTACGGTATGCTGAACTATAAGGCAAACGATGAAAAGGGCTATGTCTGCGGGATAAAGGTCGTTGACGAGGAAGACGATGTTATCATGATCTCCTCGGACGGCATCATCATCAGGCTCAGAGCGGCGGATGTCCGTATAATGGGCAGATATGCTACCGGCGTAAGGCTCATGAAGCTCCAGAGCGAGGACAGCAGAGTAGTTACCTTTACCAGAGCTATGCACGATGAGGATGCGGAGATAGCTCAGATAGAACAGCCCTCTGAGGAAGAGCTGGCTAAGGAAGAAGCAGAAGCGGAAGCCGAAGAAGCCGGAGAGACTATCCCGGCGGACGAAGACCCGGATGACGAAGAGCTCCAGGACGACGGCGACGCAGAAGAATAAGATCAGAAGCTCCGCCCGGAACAAAAACAAAACCGTATATCCCCCGACTCAGGCCGGGCGGATATACGGTTTATTTATTGGTTTTATTTCTCTTCTTCAGGGCCGGGAGCAGTGGTCATCTTTATCCCGGAGCGGTTTGTCTCTGCCTCAGCATCTTCGGGCTCGTCTCCTGCGGCCTGCTCTCTCTTGGCGACCTGCTCCTTGATGGTCTTCTTGATGTCTGCCAGCATCTGCTTGGTGTAAGGAAGATTCTCCCTGTGGGGGTTGATAAGAAAGCCGTCAACCTGCTCTGTCGATTCGGTCATAGCTGCAAGATTCGGGAAGCTGATAGCTGCCGGACGGTATTTATCCTTTTCCTTAACAAATACTCCCATCTGCTCAATATCTGTAAATACCGGGAAAAATGCACCTTTTTCCTCGTTCCTGATTATCATGAATTTAGCGGATGTCCTGTCCTGAAATTTCAGCTTGCTGTCTTCGCCCTGTACGAGTTCATTCTTTGTCGTTATGATCGCCGGGATAAAAAAGCCGGTGTGCAGGGTAAGATTGATGACTCTGCTGTAAGTCGAGGTATTGAAATCCTTTCGCATCTCTGCGATAGCCTCTACAAGAGGTCTGTTGTCGATCTTGAGCTGTTCGTTATTTGCCATATCGTTACGATCCTTTCTGTTTATGTTTTAATAAAGCTGATGCCGGGAATTATCCGGCTTTCTTTTCACGGTCTTCCTTTTCGAGATCGACCTCGATCAGAAAAGTCGGCCTGTGTTTGGTCTCAAGATATATCTTTCCGATATATTCTCCGATGACTCCTATTGCCAGGAGCTGCAGGCCTCCCAGCGCCCAGACGGAGACAACGGTAGTCGTCCAGCCTGCGACTGTTCTGCCCATCGCCCAGATTATGAGGAAATATATGAGCATCAATATGGAGACGAAGAACACTATGAGCCCGAGAGCGGTTATGAATCTTATAGGCTTGACCGAGAGGGAGGTTATCCCTTCGATAGCGAAGGAGATCATCTTTTTGAGGGGGTATTTCGATTCTCCCGCCTGCCGCTCGTTGCGGACATATTCGACGGTATCGCTCTTGAAGCCCAGCATCGGCACCAGCCCTCTCAGGAAGAGGTTCACCTCTTTGTACTGTTCGAGAGCGTTCAGAGCGCGGCGGCTCATAAGGCGGTAATCGGCGTGGTCGTAGGTTATCTCGACTCCCATTTTCGAGAGCAGCTTGTAATATCCCCGGGCTGTCCCGCGCTTGAAGGCGGTGTCTTTCTTTCTTGAGGAGCGCACGCCGTAGACTATATCGCAGCCCTCGGCGCGTTTATCGAGAAATCCGTCGATAGCGTTAATGTCGTCCTGGAGGTCAGCGTCCATAGATACGACGATATCGGCGTATTCCTTGGCGTGCATGAGCCCTGCCAGCAGAGCGTTCTGATGCCCCCGGTTGCGGGAGAGCTTCAGCCCGGTGAACATAGGTATCGAGCGGTGCAGCCTGTCGATCAGCTCCCAGGTCTTGTCCTTTGAGCCGTCATCGACGAACATCACCTTGCTGTCGGGAGAGATCCTTTTCTCCGCGATAAGAGCATCCATTTTTTCGATCAGAGCCTTTGCCGTTAAGGGGAGCATCTCCTCCTCGTTATAGCAGGGGATGACGATATAGAGCGTTTCCATTATCTGTTACAGCTTATCCTTTCCTATTCTGAATAAGGTCTCGGTATTCTGTCTTGCGAGGTCTATGAGCTGCTGCGCAGGGATGCCTTTGATTTCTTCGGCGCATTTTGCGACTTCTGCGATCATCCGGCTGTCGCACCTCTTCCCCCGGAAGGGCTCGGGAGCCAGATAGGGGCAATCGGTCTCAAAGAGAAATCTGTCAGCAGGGACTTCTGCGAAGGCACGCTTGATCTTCTTGGAATTTTTGAAGGTCAGAACTCCGCCGAAGCCCAGATAAAGCCCCAGCGAGAGCAGCTCTCTTGCTGTTTCCGGTGAGCCCGAAAAGCAATGGACGACTCCCTCCGGCTTGTATTCCCGCATAATATCGAGAAAATCCTCGGTAGCATCCCGGCAATGGAAGATCAGCGGCAGGGAATGGCGCTGGGCGAATTCGATCTGCATTTTCAGCAGGTCGGACTGATGAGCGGCATCGAAGCCTTCAAAATGCCGGTCGAGCCCGACTTCTCCGACAGCGACTATCTTATCGGAGCGCTCCAGAGCCTTTTCAAGGAAGCCCTCTGGGTCCTCCGGCAGGCTGAACTGAAGCTCCGGGTGGTAGCCTACGGAGGTATAGAAGTTTTTGTATTTCCGGGACATCTCAATGCCGAAGCGGATGGAATCGGCATCTGTGGCAGCGTGGATCACTCCGCAGACCGGGGAGCCCTCGCCGAGCATCGAGCTGAGCAGCCCGGAGCGGTCTTCATCAAAGGGGGCGGAATCATAATGGGAATGGGAATCAAATATCCCGCAAAGCTCAGACAATCCACACACCTCCGGATAACAGCTGAATCTATTATACCATATTAAAACACAAAAGTAAAGACACCGGGCGCAAAAAGCTGTTTTCTGCGGTTTTCCTTCCACCCGCCGCCCCTGCGGGTGAGGACTGGGCATTTTTCGTGACGGATCAGAGGGAAAGGGACTTACTTAATCGTTTTCGTTAGCAAATGAGCTCAAATTTTTTGCTGTTATGTAAGAAAATTAAAGAAGAAATTTGTGAATAACGCAACAAATGATATTATAGTAAAAAATAAAAGCAAAAACTGTCCGAATTTTAGTTTCGTCATTTTGACGGCGAAACTTCACCAAATGGCGGCGAGTCAGGCAGCAGGGTGTTTTGCATAAAAAATCCGCGGGATGCTTATACAAAATGCACAAACAAAGCCGCAGTGCGAAAAACCTTTTCCGCAAACGTTTAACCTACCTTGACAAAGCTAGTTATAATTGGTATAATTAAGATTAGCTAAGTAAGCCCTTTTTGCGGGTGTACTGTGTTTTTATCATCAAAATGACGGATTTTTTTAGTTCATTTTAGTAATAATCTCTACATATTGCGGTCTGATTTTTATGAGGCACAATATGTTTGGGTTTTATTTGTCATTTTGACGAATATCGTCTTTTTATGGCACGATTTGGACAATTTGACAGGCTTTTTTACGAGCTTTTATCAAACCGGAAGGGCTGAAAGCAGAATATGGGTGCTATAATTACGACCGAAGGTCTCTGCCGCGATTTTAAGATCGGCGACGGAAGCATCGTTTCGGCGCTAAAAAATGTAAATATCGAGATCGAACAGGGAAAGCTCACGATCCTCAGAGGGCGCTCCGGAAGCGGAAAGACAACGCTGATAAATATCCTCGGCGCTCTGGATAAGCCGACAAAAGGAAAGGTCTTCTTCGACGGAAGAGATATAACCAAGCTCTCCGAGCGCAAGAGAGATGAGCTCCGAAGATATGAGATGAGCTTCGTTTTCCAGTCTGTCGCCCTGATGAGCAGCATGAACGCCTACGAGAATGTGGAGTTCGGGCTCAGGCTCTCGAAATTCCCCTACGACCAGCGGGATAAAAGAGTCCGCAAGGTCATGAAGAACGTAGGGCTGGATAAAAGAATGTTCCACAGGCCCAGCGAGATGTCCGGAGGCGAGCAGCAGAGAGTCGCTATCGCAAGAGCAATAGCCCACGACCCTAAAGTCGTATTCGCTGACGAGCCTACCGCCGAGCTGGATACTGCTACCGCACTGCACGTCGTCAAGCTCTTCAAGGAGCTGGTGGCAGAACAGGGCATGACGATAATCATGACTACCCATGACCCTAGCATGATCGACATCGCCGACAGGGTCTATACGCTTGAGGACGGTGAGATCATTGAGTGAATCCGGCGAAGATAAGAAATATATGTCGGTCTATGATACCATAGACGACAGCTCCCCCGATGAAAACAGTATACAGCAGGATAATGATGAATATATGATCCGCTGTGAAAATCTTGTGAAGATATATAAGACGGATGAAGTCGAGGTCGTCGCGCTGCAAGGCCTGGATCTCGATGTCAAGCGCGGAGAGCTGATGGCTATCGTCGGCAACTCCGGAAGCGGCAAAAGCACACTGCTCAATATGCTCGGAGGGCTCGATAAGCCCTCGGCCGGAAGCCTTATGATCGACGGCAAGAACCTCCTGAAATTCAACGATAAGGATTATATGGAGTATAAAAGAGATACCGTCGGGTTCGTCTGGCAGAATAATGCAAGAAACCTGGTGCCGTATCTGTCCGCTGTGCAGAACGTCGAGCTGCCGATGCTGCTCAAGGGCAAAAAGCAAAGGCGGAAAAGAGCCCTGGAGCTTCTCGAAAAAGTCGGCCTCTCACACAGAGTCAATTCAAGGCTCGACCAGATGTCCGGCGGAGAACAGCAGAGAGTCGCTATCGCAATAGCGCTGGCAAATGACCCGAAACTGCTGCTGGCAGATGAGCCTACCGGCTCGGTCGATACCAAGACCTCGAATATAATCCTCGATATCTTTAAAGACCTCAATAAGAACGAAGGCCTGACGATAGTTATCGTTACTCACGATATCAAGCTCTCCAAAAGGATAGACAGAGTTGTCGCCATAAGAGACGGAAGGACCAGCTCGGAGATCGTAAGGAAAAAATCCTATGCCCAGGAGCTGGACGAGATGGGAAATATCGTCGAGAGCTCAGAGGAAGAGGCAGAGGATACCCACGAGGAGCTTGTAGTCCTCGACCGCTCCGGAAGGCTCCAGCTCCCGAAGGATTATATGGAGCAGCTCGGTATCAAGGGCGGAGATAAAGTAAAAGTCGAGCTCGATGAGGAAACAGGAAAAATGTTCCTCTTTCGCTCGCACGAATAAGGTTTTAAGCCCCCCGGGGCAGATAAACGCCGAAAAGGAAATTGACACAGCTCGGAAGCTATTATATATTATAAGGTATAAGAGCAGGGTCAAAGGGAGTTTCTACGGCAAATTACTTTGAAAGGTGGAAAGAACGTGAAAAACACAGTGCTGAAACGTGTTATTTCATCTGTGCTTGCATTGGCGTTGACGGCTACCTGCGGCTTGTCAGCGTTTGCAGCAGAGACCGGCAAAGAGAAGCTCGATCTCTCAGCCGAAGTCATCGACGCGAGCAACCGTGAAAACGCTTACTCGAATTACGTCAAAAAGCACGCGAATGACCCAAGACCTCAGAAGGAGGTCATGATCAACGGCGCCGATTACATCAATCCCAGCGAAGGGACAAAGATCAGTGTCGCAGACGTTGACGGAGAAAAGGGCGTCGCAAAATGGGAAAACCAGGAGGGAAGCATAACCTATAAGGTCAATATCCCCGAGACAGGAGTCTATAACATCGAAGCGATGTATGAGGCTCTCGAGGGCGGTACTACCTCTGTCGAGTTTGCTCTCCTCATAGACGGAGTATGTCCCTATACCACAGCTTCGAGAATAACTCTCCCGAAGAGATGGGTCAACAGATCCGAGATCCAGCAGGACGTAAGAGGAAACGATATACGCCCCGGCCAGATCGAGACAGTCTGCTGGCAGGTATCTCCTTTTAAGGATATAGACGGACTTTATAACGAGCCTCTTGGCTTCTATTTCGAGCAGGGCGAGCGCGAGATCACGCTCCAGTCCACCAAAGCGCAGTTTGCGCTCAAATATCTCAAACTCTATCAGTATAAAACTCCCGAACCCTATACTACCCCCGATGCTACCGCGATCACAAACACAAAGGCAGACAGGATCCTCCTCGAGGGCGAGAACGCGGATTATAAATCGGACAGGACCCTCTTCCCGACGGCTAACAGAAACTCTTATATCACCTCTTCCGCAAACGGACAGAGCCCCACAAAGACCAGATATAACACCATAGGCAAGGATAACTGGAACAAGGCTACCCAGTCCGCGACCTGGAAGGTGAATGTGCCCGTTGCCGGATACTATAAGATAGGCATCCGCGCAAAGCAGGACGTTATGAGAGGTATGTATTCCAACAGAAGGCTCCTTATCAATGACGAGGTGCCCTGCAAGGAGTGCGACCAGATCAAGTTCTATTATGACTCCGATTGGGTGCTGACAGTTCCCTCCAAGGGCGAAGAGCCTATGTTCTTCTACTTCAAAGAGGGCGAGAACACCCTGACCCTCGAAGCTGTCCCCGGAGATATCGGCTCTATCATGGGCGAGATCGACGAGATCGTTTATGAGGTAAATAACTACTACAGAAAGATCCGCGCCATCACCGGGCCTATCCCCGATGAATACAACAACTACGATATCAAGGGCGCTATCCCCGATATCATCCCTAAGTTCAAGGAATTCTCCTCCAGCCTCAGATCGCAGATGAAGAGGATCGAAGAGCTTTCCGGTACCGGCGGAACAGAAGCCGTTACCCTCGATAAGCTGGCTATCGTTCTCGATAAGTGTATCGATAAGGCGGACAGGATCCCCAGCCTTATGTCTCAGATAAAGGATAACGTTACATCCGTTTCCGCCTGGGTAAACCAGTATCGTGAGCAGCCCCTGGAGATAGATATGATCGAAGTCCTGACCGACGATCAGGAATTCTCCAGCGCCGACGAAAACTTCTTCAAGTCGGTTGCATTCGGCTTCAGATCCTTCATCGGCTCCTTCTTCGAGGATTATAACTCCCTCGCAGAGGACGACAGCGACGCTATGATCTGCTGGATCACCCTCGGACGTGATAACGCAACAGTTATCCAGAACCTTATCAGCAACGAATATAACCTTACCGCTAAGACTAAGGTAAACCTCAAGCTCGTTCAGACCGGTATCATCGAAGCTACCTTCGCAGGCAAGGGCCCCGACCTCGCCCTCTTCCTCGGCGGCGACTTCCCGATCCAGCTCGCAGCAAGAGATGTTCTCGTCGATCTGACACAGTTCGACGATTTCCAGAGCGTCAAGGAATCAAGATTCTCCGCTCAGGCAACAAAGCTCTATGAGTATAACGGAGGAGTCTACGGCCTGCCCGTTTCTCAGACCTTCCCGATGCTCTTCTACCGCTCGGATGTTCTCTCGCAGTACGGCATCGACCCGAAGACCGATCTCGCGACCTGGGACGGCCTCCTGGATGTCCTCCCGACTCTCCAGAGAAACTATATGGAGATAGGCCTCGTGCTTCCCGCAGGCTCTGTCATCTCTCCGACGACAGAATCCGGAAACACCTTCGCTTCCCTCCTCCTCCAGCAGGGCCTCAATTACTATAACGAGGACCAGAGCAAGACCAATTTCGACGACCAGAGAGCTATCGATGCTTTCGATATGTGGACAAAGTTCTATACGACCTACAGCTTCCAGCAGGCCTATGATGCTTTCTCCAGATTCAGACAGGGCGATATGCCGGTCGTTATCCAGAACTATACCTTCTATAACCAGCTCACAGTAGCTGCTCCCGAGATCAAGGGATGCTGGAGCTTCCAGCCGATCCCCGGAACAAAACAGGAAGACGGCTCGATCAATCACACATCCTGCTCGCAGGGCGCAGCAGGCGTAGTCTTCTCCAAGCTCGATAAGGATAAGCAGAGAGAAGGCTGGGAGTTCCTTAAGTGGTTCACCTCCGACGAGACACAGACCACCTACGGAAACGACATCGAGGCTATCCTCGGGCCTATGGGACGTTTCGATACAGCAAACATCAACGCTCTCGAACAGCTCTCCTGGACGACCCGCGAAGTAGCAAACCTTAAAGAGCAGCTGCTCAACCAGACCGAGATCCCCGTTATCCCCGCTTCCTACGGAGTAACAAGAAACCTCATGAATGCGTTCAGAGAAGTAGTCAATAACGCCGAGAACGCAAGAGATACTCTGTTCTGGTATAATAAGGATATCAACGAAGAGATCACTCGTAAGCGCGAAGATCTCGGGCTCAATAAGTAAGAGAGGAGGAGAGATCAATGGCTAAAAGCTATGCAGCGTCAAATGCCCCTATAAATAAACAGGGCAGGCTGGCGTATACCTGGCATATGATGAAGGTAAACAAGGGCTGCTACGGTCTTCTTGCACCGTTTATGATCCTCTTCATAGTGTTTACTGTAATCCCCGTAGTAATGTCCCTCCCTATGGGCTTTACCAACTTCAATATGATCCAGACCCCGAAATGGGTAGGCTTCTCGAATTTCTATACGCTCTTCCTCAACGATGACGTATTCCTTATCGCAGTCAGAAATACCCTGATCTTTGCGATATTCACAGGCCCCTTCTCCTATGTGCTCAGCTTCTTTATCGCCTGGCTCATAAACGAGATGCACCCGTTCCTCAAAACATTCTTTACATTCGTTTTCTATGCACCTTCTATGACAACTTCCGTATACGTTACCTGGCAGCTCATCCTCTCGGGCGACTCCTACGGATATCTGAACGCTATAATGATCGACATCGGCCTCTTTACGCAGCCTAAGCAGTTCCTTACCGATACGAACTACATCCTGCCCGTTGTTATCATCGTTCAGCTCTGGATCTCCATGGGCGCAGGCTTCCTCGCTATCCGTGCAGGCTTCCAGAATATCGACAAATCAATGTACGAAGCAGGCGCGATCGAAGGTATCAAGAACCGCTGGCAGGAGCTCTTTACGATCACGATCCCCTCAATGGGCCCGCAGCTCCTGTTCGCAGCCGTAATGCAGATCTCCGCTTCCTTCACAGTCGGCGCCGTAGGCCAGATGCTCGTCGGCCTCCCCTCGACGGACTACGCAGCCCATACGATCATCAACCACGCAACAGACTACGGGTCGATACGATACGAAATGGGCTACGCGTCAGCTATATGTTTCGTCTTGTTCATGGCCATGCTGCTAGCCAATAAAGGCGTTAACTGGCTATTGGGCAAATATCTTGATTAAAGGAGGGAGGACCGAAAATGGCAAGAAAAAAGAAAAAGCAAGTCTCTATAGACAAGCTGAAGGTCAAAGACAAAAAGAAGCGCGTCAACGGTTCTCTCGGCGGAGATATCGCGATATTCATATTCCTCGCGCTGCTCGGCATCTTTATGATCTTCCCGATCTATTATTCGGTGATCCAGTCGATAAAGCCTATCGAAGAGCTCTTTATCTTCCCTCCCAGGCTTTATGTTCTTAACCCGACGACAAAGAGCTTCTCGGATATGTTCACTGTCGCCGCCAGCCTCTGGGTCCCCCTCTCCAGATACATATTCAACAGCGTGTTCATCACAGTCGTTATCTGTATCTGCAACCTCTTCGTGTGCTGCTGCGCAGGCTTCGCTCTTGCGAAGTGCCGCTTCCCCGGCGACCGCTTCTTCAATAAGCTGATCGTTACTGCGCTGCTCTTCACATCCAGCGCTACATGGATCATGCAGTTCATGGTATATTCCAAGCTGCATATCATCGACACCTACTGGGTGCTCATCCTCCCCAGCATCGCAACTCCCCTCGGACTGTTCCTTATGAGACAGTCGATGTCTACTATCCACGATTCAATGATCGAGGCCGCAAAGGTCGATGGCGCAGGCCTGTTCAGGATATGCTGGCAGATAGTTGTCCCGAACTCCAAGCCGGCGATAATGACCCTTATCATCTTCGCCTTCCAGGGAGCCTGGAACCTCCAGGGCGGTTCGCTCATCTATTCCGAAGAGCTCAAGACCCTCCCGACTATCGTTCAGCAGATCGCCGCTGTCGGTCTTGCAAGACAGGGCGTAACCTTCGCCTCTGCGGTACTGCTTCTTATTCCGCCGCTCGTTGTGTTCCTGATCGCACAGAGCAACGTCATGGAGACCATGGCGAACTCCGGTATCAAGGATTAAAACAGAGCAATTGGATAAATACGGAAAGGAAACAGGTGATTTGCAGTGAAACATCCATTGAGAAAAGTGCTCAGCCTGACATTGGCAGCCGTCACCGCTGTAAGTATGTCGGTCACCGCCTTTGCAGACGAGCCGTATGATTCTTATAACTACGATAACTGGCAGGACGCAGTCCCCTCCCAGAGCGCTTATATGGTCGAAAAGACAGTAACGGGCAAGGAAATGAAGCTCGACCGCCTCTCGACTCCCGGAGATGAGCTCTATATAAGCGAGAATGCCTCCGCTTCGCTCTCGGATTCAAAGGATATGTGCGTCGATAAAAAACGCAAAGAGCTCTGGATCGCCGATACCGGCAATAACAGGATCCTGAGGCTCAATGCCGAGACCTTCGAGGTCACCGGCTGCTACTATTCGGTAGCCAATTCCTCCGCCGATAACTTCAATGTCCCCCTGGGCATCTATGTTTCCGACAGCGAGGAGCTGGGCCAGCAGGTGGTCTATATCGCAGACTCCGAAAACTTCAGAGTCGTTAAGGCGATCGTCAAGGACGCCAAGACCCTGGAATGTGTCATAGAATATACACATCCCCAGGACCCGCTCTATACCGCCAATACCTTTATCCCCAAAAAGGTCCTGGCAGACAGAGCCGAGAATGTCTATGCGATAGTAAACTCCGTTAACTCCGGTTCCTGTATCTTCTCAAGAGAAGGTAAGTTCAAGGGATTCTACGGCGCAAACCGTGTCGCCGTTACAGCCGCGGTAATCGCCCAGAGGATCTGGAGAGCTATCGCCTCCGAGGCTCAGCTCGAAGGTATGACAAGAAATGTCCCCATCGAGTATACTAACTTCGATATCGATGAGGACGGCTTCATCTATACCGTATCCGAGATAGCCAACGAGACCAGAACAGACTCAGTAAAGAAGCTCAACCCCGCAGGCTATAATATCTGGAACAACGCTAAGGGCAATGAGTATATCTTCGGCGATATGCAGGGCCAGCAGTGGGACCCTGTCGCCAGAAAGAACCATCAGTCAGTGCTTACCGATGTCGATATCGGAGACGGCGGGCTCATCAATGTCCTCGACTTTGAAACAGGCCGTGTGTTCCAGTACGATAAGGAATGTAACCTTATCTGTATCTTCGGAACAAAGAACTCTACCGCCGACCAGAGAGGCGCTATGGCTAACCCCTTCGCAGTAGAGTCCTTCGGCAGCAGGGTCTTCGTGCTCGATGCCGCTAAGTCCAAGTGCGATATAACCGTTTTTGAGGTAACTCAGTTCGGCAGATATCTGCACGACGCCTTCTCCCTCTACGACGACGGACGCTATGTGGAAGCTAAGGCGGCCTGGGATCAGGTCATCAAGCGCGACGGCGGCTATACTCTCGCCTATGTCGGCCTCGGAAAAGCCGCACTAAACAGCGAAGAGTATTCCAAGGCTCTTAAATACTTCAAGACAGCTTACGACCAGGATGATTACGATAAGGCCTTCAAATATGCAAGAGAAGCGTTCCTCAGAGACCACTTCGTTGCTATAATCGTTATCATCGGCTTGCTCATAGCCCTCCTGATAGTAAAGAATATCCTGAAGAAAAAGGGCATCAAGCTCATAAAACCAAAAACAAAACTGGCAACCTCGGGCGCCGCAAGAGCAAGAGCCCGTAAAGCCGTAAAGGACGAGGAGGATTGATGATATGTATGAATTTACACCTATGGGGTGGGTAAAGCATGTTGTCTTTCACCCCGTTGAAGGATTTGAAGACCTGAGATGGAAAAAGCAGGGCTCAATGAAGATAGCGCTCGTTATCGTCTTCCTGCTGTTCGTTGTAATGGTTGCCGACAGACAGCTCACAGGCTTCCAGTTCAATACCGCTTATGTTAAGGTGTTCAACGTTATCCCGCTGCTCGTTCAGTCGGTAGTCTACTTCTTTACATGGGTAATCGGAAACTGGGCTCTCTGTACCCTGTTCGACGGCGAAGGAACTCTGAAGAAGATCTGCATCTATTCCGCTTATGCTCTCGTTCCCTATATCTTCTGCAGCGCTCTCTCGATCTTCATCTCAAACTTTATAGTTCAGGAAGAACGTATCTGGATGACAGCGATCTATTACCTCGGCCTTATCTGGTCCGTAGTGCTGATGATCCAGGCGATGAAGGCAGTGCATCAGTACAGCTTCCCCAAGACCATCGTTTCGATGATCTTTACTCTCGTGGCTATGCTGCTGATCCTCTTCCTCGCGATCCTGCTTCTCTCGCTCTTCCAGCAGCTCTATGTGTTCGGCTATTCGATCTACACAGAGATCTCGTATCGTATCAGAGGCTAAAAAGAAACGGTGGTGTAATGTAAATGGCTAACAGAAAAATGAAAAAGGCGATAGTGTTTGCCCTTGTCCTTACAATGCTGATGCCTCTGGGCTCTGCTGCAGCGGAAGAAGAAGAAAAAGCAGCAGATGCAGCCTCCGAGACCGCTGCGGAAAAAGGCGGAGATGAAGGAGAAGAGAAGGAATCGGCAATAAAGAGCAAGCTCGCCGAAAGAATTACCGAAGATGAGGCACTCGCTTTGTGTACCTCGGCCGCTTCCAATGATAAGTTCGAGCTTCTGTTCGACCAGAAGAACGACAGATGGGCTGTTAAGGATAAGAAAACAGGCTATGTATGGTGGAGCTCTCCGATAAATGTTCTCGCAGAAGAGGATGCGCTCGTCGCAAGTAAGAAGAAAAAGATGATCGCCTCCAGCGCCGCAGTCAAAGCAGGCTCAAGAGAGAACGGTTCGGAATCCGCCGCACAGTATTCAAAGGACGGCCGCACAAAGTACAGCAAGGAAAATGGCGGCTTCAAGGTAGTTTACAGCTATACCAAGGGTAAAGCAAAGGGCATCAGCTTCACAGCTCATGTCAAGCTGGAGGAAGATTGCGTCTATGTTTACGCCGATGCCTCAGAGGTGGTTGAGGAAGATACCTCTGCTACCAGCGGCATCGTGCTCGACAGGCTCCAGCTCGCCCCCGCCTTCGGCTCGGTAGGTATTACTGATGAAGACGGCAATCCTACCAAGGGCTATATCATAGTCCCCGACGGCTCCGGCGCTGTTATCGAGTATAACAACAAGAAAGCTCATTATAATGAGTATGAGCAGAGGATATACGGCAGAGACTTTACTCCCGTATCCCTGAACGCTCCCCGTGTGACAGAACAGGCATATCTCCCCGTTCTCGCTTCTGTCAGCGGAAAAACAGGCTTCGTCGCCATCGCTACCGACGGCGAGGGCAACGTTATCGCAAATGCAAAATCCTCCGGGCAGGACAGCCAGATCTATAACAGCTGCTGGTTCGAGTTCGAGGCCAGGAGCCGCGATGAGTTCTTTATGAGCGGCGATAACACCAATAAGATGACTGTTATCGAAAAGGGCGACATAAAGACAGAGCGCTTCGGCGTTAAGTTCTATCCCCTTGTCAAGGACGAGGATATCAATTACGCCGATTGCGCAGAGGTATACAGAAATTACCTCATCAAGGAAAAGGGCCTTACCAAGAAAACAACAGAGAACTATGACCCGTTCTATGTCGATTTCTACGGCGGAGTCCTCAAGCAGACTTCGATCCTCGGTATCCCCTTCAACCTCAAGACAGAGATCACTGGCTTCGAGCAGGCCGGAAAGATCATCGACGAGCTCAATGCCCGCGGGATCAAGGATACTATCGTAAACTATAACGACTGGACAAATAAGTCTATCAAGCATACGGTATCCACCTCGGCAAGCGCTTCAGGGACCCTCGGCGGCAACGGAGATTTCAAGGACTTCCTCGGGAAATCCGGAGTAAATGTGTTCCCGACAATGGATAACTTTACAATGGAATCCAGCACCTGGGGATACCTCACATTCTCCAACACCGCAACAAGGATCTCAAACGCATATTCAAGACAGGTCAAGTACAGCCCCGCCTTCGGAGTCGCCGTAAACGGCATCTCTCCTGCGCTGATCGCCCCCAGCACCTATGTCAAGATCTTCGACGAGATGATCGAGAGCTATAAGGACGAGGATATCAAGAATATCGGCTTCGGTCAGCTCTCCTACAGGCTGGTCAGCGACTACTCCAAGAAGAATCCCTCGGTAAGATCGACGACAATGAAGACTATCGTCGATGGCTATGAGAAGGCAAATGAGGAAATAGGTTCTGTCCTCTGCTCAAGCGCAAACTCCTATGTTATCCCCTATGCCTCTCAGATAACCAATGTCCCGGTTTATTCCAGCGGATTCAATATCACAGATTACGACATCCCCTTCTATCAGATGGTAGTTCATGGCTATGTTCCTTATTCGACAAAGCCTATCAACGCAAGCTCCAATACAGGCGATATGTTCATGAATGCAGTAGCCGCAGGCTCCGGCATCCATTACGATTTCACCTACGAGGAATCTTCGATCCTTCAGGATACAGATTATAACGACCTGTATTATACAAACTATGAAGGCTGGCTCGATCTTGCCGCAAGACAGTATACCATCGCAGATCTCGTCCTCTCGGAAGTCTCCGATATGACGATCAGTAAGTATGAAGTATCGCCCAATAAGCAGATACTTACTACTACTTACACCAAGGACGGTAAGAATGTTGTCGTAACAGTTGACAAATCTCTCGCAGTTGTGACCATCGACGGTAAGACCTACGATATGGCCAGCGCGATCGAAGGAGGTGCAGAAGGCAGATGAGTGAATTTGAAAAGGACTTGTCCGGGCAGGAGCTCGAAGAAGCAGTAGAACAGACAGCCGGAGCCGCTGAGGAAGCAGCCGAGGAAGCCGCAGAAGCTGTTTCGGAAGAGACCGCAGAGGCAGCCGAGGAGGTCAGTGAGACCGCCGAAGCATTTGCCGAAAGCACCGAAGAGGCAGTAGAAGAAGCTGCCGAAAGCACCGAAGAGGCAGCAGCAGAAGCCGCCGAAAACACAGAGGAATTCGTCTATAACTATAAGAGCGACGACGAAGAGCCCCCCGCAAGGAATTCCAAAAAGCAGAAGGGCGTCAAGATCTCCTATGAGAGAAAGAAACACCTCTATGGCTACGGCTTCATCGCCCTCTGGATCATCGGCGCGATCTACTTCTTCGTCTATCCTCTGATAGTATCGCTGATCTATTCCTTCCATACCACATCCGTCGAGGAGGGCGGTATGGTGCTCAAGGACGGCGGATTTACAAACTATGTAAACGCCTTCAGACACGACCCGGATTACACAAAGGCTCTCGTTGATACGCTCTCCAATACAGCGCTGAAAACACCTCTGATCCTTGTGTTCTCCATCTTCATCGCAGTTATCCTTAACCAGAAGTTCAGAGGAAGAACTTTCGCAAGAGCTGTATTCTTCCTCCCCGTTATCATCGCTACCGGCCCTGTAATCAGTATCATCAACGGCGATATGAGCACCAGCGGCGCCAGCGCATCGGGCAGCGCAGAGCAGTTCTCGACAATGTTCGAGGCGAACCTCGTAGACCAGCTCCTGAACTTCCTGGGTATCTATAACATAAGCGACCGATTGACAGAAATAATCAATTCGCTGACATCAGACATCTTCAACCTTGTGTGGAACTCCGGTATCCAGATCCTGCTGTTCCTCTCGGCATTGCAGGGAATACCCTTCTCCGCAAAGGAAGCCGCACAGATGGAAGGTGCGACAAGCTGGGAGTATTTCTGGAAGATCACTATCCCCTATATCAGCCCGCAGATCCTTACCTGTCTCGTTTACACCGTTGTCGATTCCTTCGTTGACCCCGGCAACCAGGTAATGGAGAAGGTTATGGGTAAGGCTAACCAGTGGGAGCACGGTTATTCGGCAGCGATGGCCTGGGCTTACTTCCTTATCATTGCCGTCGTACTCGCAATAGTCGTTGCGATCATCAATAAGTTTATTTACTACGAAGTAGAGTAAGGGGGGATTATAGTGGCAACCAAAAAGGAAGAAAAACTGTTTGAAAAAGAGCGAAAGGCCGCTATAAAGGCCCGCCATAAGAGAATGAAGGAGGAGGGTATCGAAAAATACCTTACTCCCGAGCAGATACGCTATAACAGGAATAAGGCTATCGTCGGTTCTATCTGGCCGATATTCAGATTCCTTATCCTCTTCGGCCTCTGCTTCGTAATCCTCTACCCCCTGATGTATATGATATCTACTGCGTTCAGACCCAACGAGCAGATGAGCGACCCTTCGATCGTCTGGCTGCCGAAGAGCCTTACGCTCCAGAACCTCAAGGACTCGGCCGAGATCATGCACATCTCTGAATGGGATTGGAGCAGCATGAGATCCAATACATTCTTCAACACCGTCGTTATGAACGTCGTTGCCTCTGTGCTCCAGGTTATCACCTGTTCTATCACAGGCTACGGCTTCGCAAGATTCCAGTTCAAAGGCAAGAGCATACTCTTCGGTATCGTCGTAATGATGATCATCGTTCCTCCGCAGATCATTACTATCCCGCTGTTCATGCAGTTCAGATATTTCTTCGGAACGAGCTTATCCCTCATCGACACAGCCTGGACAATGTATCTGCCTGCGATGTTCGCCAACGGCTTGAGAGCCGGTCTGTTCATCTTCATATTCCGACAGTTCTTCCGAGGGCTTCCCAAGGAGCTTGAAGATGCGGCCTATCTCGACGGCTGCGGACCGTTCAAGACCTTCCTGGTAGTAATGGTCCCCAACGCGAAGACCTCTTTCCTGACAGTATTCCTGTTCTCGATCGTATGGTACTGGAACGACTTCTATGTATCGAGCTCATTCTTCAAGGACACCAGAACGGTAGCTCTTCAGTTAAAGAACCTGTCCGCATCGCTTATCAAGGATAAGTTCAACAACCAGAGCCCCGGAACGAGAGCCATCATCGTATGGCTGGAAGCCGGATGCGTTATCTCGATAACGCCGCTGCTGATCATGTATGTATTCTTGCAGCGATACTTCATTGAAGGTATTGAGCGTTCCGGTATTACAGGTATGTAAACAAAAAAGCTCCCCATTCCGGGGAGCTTTTTTAGCGCCGGGGCGCGGCGCTCCCGTTGGTCGCTTGCTGTCGTTTTTTAGCTCCGAAACGCGTCACTCCCTTCGGTCGCTTGCTGTCGTTGGTGGGTCGTCTGTACGGCCTGCGACGCTGCCGATAGGTTAGGCTGCCGTCTTTCCTTTAGAGGTGCGGAACGTTGATAGCGGCGGGGTTACAGAACAAGTACTGCACAGCACAAAGCGGGCAAAATTGCGCCCATCCAAGGGCGCGCCAGCCCTTGGCAGGTTCTTAGGGCAGAGCCCTAAGCGGGGCATGGGGTAGAACCCCATACCGGAACGCAGTTCCGGCAAGGCGCGGCACAACGAAAACAAAGGGAGACCAAGTATGGTCTCCCTACATTTTTATGTGGACAAACAAAAATGCCGCGCCTACAAAACCCATTAGCCCGCTGACACAGGAAAGAGCGAAGCGATTTTCCGTTTTTTAGCGCCGAAACGCGGCGCTCCCGTTGGTCGCTAGCTGTCGTTGGTGGGTCGTCTGTACGCCCTGCGACGCTGCCGGGAGGTTCAGCGCCGTCTTTCCTTTAGAGGGGCTTTTTTAGCTCCGAAACGCGTCGCTCCCGTTGGTCGCTTGCTGTCGGTGGTGAGTCGTCATTACGCCCTGCGACGCTGCATATAGGTTCAGCGTCGTCTCTCCTTTAGAGGGGCGGGACGTTGTGTAGGGGGTGTTGACCCGCCCGATCAAGTGCGGGAACTTCACATCAACTCACGCTTAGTTTCGGGGGCTTTCCGGTCGCCCCCGAACTCCTTCGGGTGCTCGCTGTCGTTTATTTGTCGTCTGTACGCCCTGCGACGCTGCCGGAAGGTTCAGCGCCGTCTTTCCCTTAGAGGGGCGGGACGTTGTTTGCGGCGGGGTCACAGAACAAGTGCGGCTCTGCACAAAGCAATAGTCTGAGGTGCTGTGAACAAAAACAGGCTCCTGACTCGGCACAGGAAGGTAACTGTGCGCAAGGCAGGAGCCCGGTATTTATTACTTATCGTTTGGCCAGCTTTACTATCGAGATTATGCCGATGATAAGCATCATCGAAAGGCCGATTATAAGGCACGCAAAGGATGCCCCCTGGTCCTTGATGAATTGTGCGTAGCTGTTGTCTCCGACTACTTTGTCTACCAGGTCGTTTTTGTCAAGCCCGGAAAAGAACATCGCCAGCATGAACCTGATGCACAGCAGCGCCAGAAATGCTGAAAGGAATGAGAAAAATCCGCGTATCATGTCTCCGATAAGATGGCTCTTCCTGTAAGCAAACATCGAAAAAACTCCTGATGCCGCCGCCAGCAGTACGAATAAACAATATCCGCAGGCAAGTATTACCGCTTTGGTCAACTGTATCGAGCGGCTGTCTGTTTCCAGCTCCGGGATAAAGGCGATCAGCGCCGCTGCAAAGAACAGCCCCAGTATCATCGCTGCTATCGCCAGCGCAGCACCCGCTTTTTCGCTTTTTGTGTGCTCTCTTTTCTTGATCTGTTTAGGCATCCTGTGTTTCCTCCTTGTCAGGCTTTACCCTGATTATAAGATTGTCTATCCTCTGTTCGTCCAGCATCTGAACGGTTATGTCAAAACGCTCTGTCCGGACAAATTCATTCTGCTCCGGCAGACGTCCCAGAAGCTCCATAACATATCCTCCGACAGAGGTCATATCTGTCGTTATCGTGCTTTCCGGCAGACCCAGCCTGTCGAGAAGATCGCTTACCGAAAGCCCTGCCGAGACCTTGTAGCGGTTCTCTCCCAGCCGCAGGAAGGAGGTGTCTTCGTCGTCGCTCTCATCGTATATCTCTCCGACAAGCTCTTCGATTATATCCTCCAGCGTGCATATCCCCTCTGTCCCGCCGTATTCGTCAACCACGACAGCGAGATGCAGCTTTGCTCTCTGCATTTCACGCAGCGCTTCCGAGAGCCGTTTGCCCTCTGAAAAATAGATGGGCTCTTTCATTATCGGCCCGATGTCTTTTTCTCCCGAAAGATAGAGCTCGTAGAAATCCGCGCTGTGTATCATCCCGATGATATTGTCGATAGTCCCTTCGTATACAGGCAGGCGGGAGAATTTGGTGCTGATGAAAAGCTGCTTGATATCCTCCGGGTCGGCTCCGCGCTCGATCCCGATGATCTTTACTCTCGGGACAAGTACCTTCGAGACAGTTTTTTCGTCAAATTCCAGAGCCGAGCGGACCAGCTCGCTTTCCTGCTCCTCCAGGACTCCCTCATCTTCGATCTCGTCGATGATGTATTTCAGCTCCTCTTCAGTTACCGAGGGCTCCTCTCTGCTGCTCCCGACCAGGAGAACAGCCAGCTTTTTTATCCCCGCAAAGAGCCAGATCAGCGGAGTTATCAGAAAAATGAACACCGACAGAAGCGGCGCCATGAATACCGAGAATCTTTCGGAATTTTCTTTTGCAAGGCTTTTCGGAAGGATCTCTCCGAAGATCAGAACGAGGACTGTCATGACCAGTGTCGCTATCCCGACGCTCCCGCTGCCGAACCGCTCGGTAAAGAAAACTGTAGCCAGAGCGGAGGAAAGGATATTGACTACATTGTTCGCAATAAGAATCGCCGTCAGCGCTTTGTCGAAATCCTCGGTTATAGCCAGAGCCTTGGCAGCGCGTTTGTTGCCCGAGGCGGCAAGGTTTTTGAGCCTTATCCTGTTTGCCGAGGAAAAGGCGGTCTCTGTCGCTGAGCAGACAGCGGAGATCAGCAGCAGGACGACTATCCAGGGTATCATTATTTTAGAGTAATCCCTCCAGTAGTTTCTTTCGGATCTTCACGGACATAACTATCATATCACATTCTGCGGCTAAAATCAAGTGCATTCGCAGCCTGCGCAGATATTTCCGGCGAAAACATCCGGCGGGCTTTCCGGCAGAAGGGAACAGCGGTCTTTACTTTCCCGGAGGAATGTGGTATAATCAATATGACACATCAGATAACATATCGGAGGAAAAATATGGAAGAAAACAAGAGCACCGACCCCAGAACTGAGATAAAGCCGGACATATTCGACAAGATAATGCACCTGCCTGTATTCCGCATATTCGAGCCGTTTTACAAGCGCAACAAGGGAGCGCTCATGTATTTATTTTTCGGAGCGCTGGCGACCTTTGTAAACTTTGCGGTTGCGTGGGTCTCAAAGAGGGGGCTTGAATCGGCGGGGGCATCTGACGGAGTAGTTACCTTTCTGAGCACATCCATAGCGTGGGTAGCGGCGGCAGGTTTTGCGTATATAACAAACAGGACATGGGTATTCCACTCGCTGATAAAGAGCAAGAAGGGTATTCTGGCAGAAGCTTTGTCATTTTTCAGCGGCAGGCTTTTCACTTATTTTGTTGAGATCTTTATGATGTGGTTATTCAACACAGTTATTGGGTTCAACTACTGGGTGATCAAGGTAATAGCGAATATAGTAGTACTGATACTCAACTATGTTATCAGCAAGCTGATAGTATTCCGCAAGAGAGCCGACAAATAGTTTTTTAGCTCCGAAACACGTCGCTCCCTTCGGTCGCTTGCTGTCGTGGGTGGGTCGTCTGTATGCCCTGCGACGCTGCCGATAGGTTCAGCGGCGTCTTTCCTTTAGAGGGGCGGGACGTTGTTTGCGGCGGGGTCACAGAACAAGTACTGCACCGCACGAAGCGGGTAATATTGCGCCCATCCAAGGGCGCGCCAGCCCTTGGCAGGGGGTCAAGGGGGACAGCGTCCCCTTTGCAGAGCACGAGACAGAGTCTCGTCCGGAACGCAGTTCCGGCAAGGCGCGGCACACCGAATAAAAGGGCAACAAAGTCTTCCTTCCAAACAGAGCAGTGTGGACAAACAAAAAAGCCGCGCCGACAAACCCATTAGCCCCCTGGCACAGGAAAGAGCGAAGCGATTTTCCGTTTTTTAGCTCCGAAACGCGGCGCTCCCTTTGGTCGCTTGCTGTCGTTGCGTGGTCGTCTGTACGGCCTGCGACGCTGCCGAGAGGTTCAGCGGCGTCTTTCCCTTAGAGGGGCGGGACGTTGTGTAGGGGGTGCTGCCCCGCCCAGACCAAATGCGGAAACATCACATCAGCTCACGCCTGATTTCGGGGGCTTTTTAACGCCGAAACGCGGCGCTCCCGTTGGTCGCTTGCTGTCGGTGGTGGGTCGTCTGGACGGCCTGCGACGCTGCCGGGAGGTTCAGCGGCGTCTTTCCCTTAGAGGGGCGGGACGTTGTTTGCGGCGGGGTCACGGAACAAGTGCGGCTCCGCACAAAGCAATGGTCCGGGGACACCGGCAATTCAGAAATTATACGATCGATCGTTGGATCAAAAGGAGATCGAGCCTATGAAATTATTAGTAAAAAAATTGAGGGGGAACGCTGTGATACCGGCAAGAGCTACTAAGGAGAGCGCTGGATATGACCTTTCCGCCTGTCTCGATTCGCCGCTCGTTATCCCCGCCGGGGAAACTGTCAAGGTGCCGACTGGGATAAGCTGCGCCGTCGAGGATTGCGGTAACTGCGTCCTGCTCATATATGCCCGCTCGTCTACCGCTGCCAATAAATGTCTTGCTCCCGCAAATTGTGTCGGTGTCGTTGACAGCGATTACAGAGGCGAGATACTCGTCCCGCTCTATAACCGCTCCCGCGAGGATAAGACCGTCGAGCCGGGAGAGCGTATTGCCCAGCTCGTCATAACTCCCGTTCTGCTGCCGGAGGTCGAGGAGACCGACCTGCTGAGCAGTACCGAAAGAGGTGCCGGAGGCTTCGGCTCCTCGGGCTGAAATGATACCCGGAGCACACACAGGATATATCACAAAGGAGGAGCTTATGATAATATATAACGCCAGGATCTACACCCAGGATAAGAACAGGAATGTCATCGGGAACGGCTTTGTACGCTTTGAGGGCGGTCTTATAGCTGAGGTCGGCAGCGGGATGCCCGCTTCTGTATCTCCCGGGGATATCGACGCCGGAGGGAAAAGCCTCTATCCCGGATTTATCGACATCCATACCCACCTCGGACTAACCACAGGCGGCACAGGTATCGAGGGGGAGGATTTCAACGAGGAGAGCGAGCCCAATTCCTCCGGGCTGCATATCATCGACGGGATAAATCCTCTGGATGTCAGCTTTGAGAAAGCTATCAGCGCCGGGATAACCTGTGTTCTGGTGTCTCCGGGCTCTATGAACCCCATCGCCGGAGATATCTGCGCTGTATCGACCAGCGGCAGGAGGATAGACAAAATGCTGCTGCGGAGAGTCGGGATCAAATTCTCTCTCGGAGAGAACCCGAAAATGACATATATGGACCGAGACGAGACACCCTGCACCAGAATGGCTATTGCCGCTATGATAAGAGAGGCGCTGACCAAAGCCCGCAGATACATGGATGACCTCCGGGATGCCGAGGACGGCGGAGATATGCCGGATCTCGATCTCGGAAGCGAGGCGCTGATCCCTCTGCTCAGGGGGGAGCTCAAGGCGCATTTCCATTGCCACCGCGCCGACGATATTTTTACGGCTGTCCGGCTGGCAAAAGAATTCTCTCTCCCCTATGTGCTGATCCACTGCACCGACGGACATCTCATCGCTGAGGAGCTGGCTGAGGAGAAAGCGGAAGCGGTAGTCGGGCCGATAATGTGCGATGCCTGCAAGCCGGAGCTGGCCAATATCACCCCTGCCAATGCTGCAAAGCTCGATGCTGCGGGAGTCAGAGTCGCTGTATGCACAGACCACAGCGAGATACCTATCGAGTATCTCCCCATAAGTGTCGGGGTGTGCATGAAGCACGGTCTGCCCTTTGACAAGGCTCTGGATGCTGTCACGATAACTGCGGCGGAGATCGCCGGGATAGCAGACCTGACAGGCTCGGTAGAAGCGGGCAAGCGAGCTGATCTTACGCTCTTTGAGGGCTTCCCCTTCGAGGTCATGAGCTCGCCGGAGCTGACAGTCTGCGGAGGAAAGATCTACACCGGGAGAAAGGTATGACAAGGATAATGTTCATCTGCCACGGCAATATACTTCTGCTTACCATGTGTGAGAGCAGAAGAAATAGACAAATCTCAGGTTGCCGAGCTGATGTGTCAGTATTTTAATCGAAAAATAAAGAGTGGATTGTATGATAAGAAAGATGAAAAAAGAAGATCTGCATAGGTGCGGGGAAATATATGCTAAAGCATTTCCTATAGAACATTGGGGGATCGACTGGGATCCTGATAATGCAAGCGAATATTTGTCAGATTATTTTGAACAGAAAAAATTTTTAGGTTATGTGTATGAAGAGGATGATGCGATAATTGGATGTTTATTTGCACTTTGCAGGATATCAGGAAGCAAAAAGGAAATATACATCAACGAGATGGCAGTGTTACCTGAAAGACAGGGGCAAGGAATAGGGCGACAGTTGCTGAATACGGTTTTAGACTATAGTAAGGAAGCAGGTTTTGCAGGGGTCGTTTTATATACTAGTGAATATGCACCTGCTGCTAAGTTTTATAGAAAAAATGGTTTTAAGTTATCGCAAGGGACCGTTTGTATGTATTACGAGTAATTATTCTCTTGACTCGCCCCTTAGAGGATAAGGCTTTGAAGGGAACTGTGGTCTGAATGGCAGTCAAGAGTGGTCTGCGGAATGGTCTGAACAGGAGATCATAGACCATTTTAGACCGTTTGACGGAATAAAAATGCCGAGATCAGTTAGGAGTAAAAAATAAATGATACGCGTGTTGTTCATCTGCCACGGCAGTATATGCCGCTCGCCGATGGCGGAGTTTATAATGAAAGAGCTGGTGCGCAGGGCGGGCAGAGAGGAAGAGTTCCGGATCTGCTCAAAGGCGGTCAGCACAGAAGAGCTGGGCAACGGTCTCTATCCCCCCGCGAGGTCGGAGCTGGAGCGCAGGGGCATCCCTTACGGAAAGCACTGCTCGGAGCAGCTCTCCCGCAGCGATTACGATAAGTACGATCTCTTTGTCGTTATGGACAGGAGCAATCTCAGGCAGGCGGAGTGCATTTTCGGGGGCGACCCGGATAGCAAACTCAATAAGCTGATGGCCTATGCCGGAGAGGACAGGGATGTTTCAGACCCCTGGTATTCCCGCCGCTTCGATATCGCCTTTGACGACATCATGCGCGGATGCAAGGCTCTGCTGGAAACGCTGTGAAATAAAACCCGGTATCTTTACTTTTGCGGGAAAATATGATAGTCCTCGGCCGGACGGGTCAGTTCGCAGAGCACGTTGTGCCAGACCCGGCATTATGTGCCCGGTATCTTTACTTTTGCGGGAAAATATGATAGTCCTCGGCCGGACGGGTCAGTTCGCAGAGCACGTTGTGCCAGACCCGGCATTATGTGCCCGGTATCTTTACTTTTGCGGGAAAATATGATAGTCCTCGGCCGGACGGGTCAGTTCGCAGAGCACGTTGTGCCAGACCCGGCATTATATGCCCGGTATCTTTACTTTTGCGGGAAAATATGATAGTCCTCGGCCGGACGGGTCAGTTCGCAGAGCACGTTGTGCCAGACCCGGCATTATGTGCCCGGTATCTTTACTTTTACGGGAAAATATGATATACTTGTATTGCCACATTCCCGAAAGGATGATAATAAATGCTTATGAATACCTTAGCCTCGCTTTGTGCGGGCTTTGCCCTGAATATAATACTCGGCTCGCCTCCGGGGATATTCAACCCCGAGAACAGTGTCCCTGCGCTGCTTATGAAAGTAGAGGGCAGGATGAAAAAGTCTTATCAGGATTCCTCCGAAGCGCACCGCTTCGCCGGGACGATACTGATCGTTCTTGTCCTGCTGCTGTATGTCGCTCTTCCGGGAGCGCTGGTATGGCTGCTCTATGAGCCTGCGCCTGTGCTCTCGCTGCTGCTTGACTGCTATCTGAGCTGGGCCTCCTTCTCGATAATGCACGTTCATTCCTCTCTCGGGAAGCTCTCCCGCTTCCTTGCCATAGGCCGCACCGATCTTGCCCGCACCAGCCTTGCCAAGACTATCGGCATCCGCTGCGACGATATGAACGAGGAAGAGCTTATCAGGCGCGGAGCCGAAGCCGCCGCCGACTGCTGTGCTGACAATGCAGCGGGAGTCCTTTTCTGGACGGCTGTCTTCGGAGGGGTCGGCGGGATATTCTACCGCACTGTCTCCATACTCAGGCGGACTTATTCTGTCCGCAGCGCGGCCTCCGATGATTTCGGGACAGCCGCACATATCCTCTGGACGATACTCGATTTCATCCCCGCCCATATCGGAGCCTTCCTCTCTGTCGGAGCGGGAAATATCCTGGGCCTGGAGACCGAGGATTGCTTCGATGTCTTCCGCCGCGACAGAAAGAACCTCTCCGCTTCGGCGCTGGCTCCCTGCCGCTGTGTATTTGCCTCTTCTCTCGGGATAACCCTTACCCCCAAGTCTGTTTTCGAGGACGGCACTGTCAGATATCTGACTATCGGAGACGAAGAGCATCCCGCCGCAGCCGAGGATGTCTTCGCCGCCAACGAGCTTATGTATGCGACGGCTTTCTTTATGTTCCTGCTCTTCGCTGTTATAAAGCTGCTGCTGATCCTTTTCGTTTTCTGAGGGCTCCGGCCTTCGTCTGGAGGAAGATATGAGACCGAAAAATGCTGAATACCGCCTGCGGGCGTTCCTGATAGTTTTCGGCGTCTGCGCGGTCTGCTTTCTGCCGATAATGCTTATGAACGGCGGGCGATTTTTTTACTACGGCGATTATAACAAGCAGCAGATAGTTTTCTACACCCATCTGCACGACGCCCTCCGGGACGGCTCCTTCGGCAGCTTTGATCTCTTTGCAGATCTCGGCTCCGATACTGTCTCCTCCTTCAGCTTCTATCTGCTGGGGAGCCCTTTTTTCTGGCTGACCCTCCCGCTGCCCTCGGCGCTGGTGGTGTCTGTGATGCCGCTGCTGACGGCGGTAAGATCCGGGCTGGCGGCTGTCGGAGCATACTGCTTCGCACGGCGCTTTGTCCGGGATAAGAACTGCGCCCTGATCGCCGGTATCCTCTACGGGCTCTCTTCCTTCAACTCTGCGAATATCATATTCAACCATTTTCACGATGCTGTATTGATACTCCCCTTTATGCTCATAGCTCTGGAAGACCTTATGAACGACCGCAGGCGGGGCTTTTTCGCTCTTACAGCGGCGCTGGGAGCGCTCTTCAACTATTACTTCTTCTTCGGGCAGGTCATCTTCGTCTCGCTCTATTTCGCTGCGGCCTGCATATCGGGGCGCTTCAGGCTGACCCCAAGGCGCTTCGGAAGGCTCTGCTTCGAGAGCATAGCCGGAGTTATGGCGGCGGCTGTCCTGCTGCTGCCCTCGGCAGTGTCTGTCTTACAGAACCCAAGGATATCCGAGCATCTCAGCGGGCTTGGGCTGCTGATTTACGATACCCCGTCTGTCTATCTCTTTATCCTCAAAAACCTGCTTCTGCTGCCGGATATAACTTTGCTGCTGAATTTCGGGATGACTACCTCCCAGTCCTCCGGGAGCTTTGCCTGCTATACGGCATTTTTCTCGCTCTGCGGAGCGGTCGCATATTTCCGCTGCACCAAAGGCCGGGATACTTTAAAGCTGCTGCTCATTGCCTGCCCGGTAATAATGTTCATCCCCGCGCTCAATCAGTCTTTCTCGCTTTTCAATTCGGTCTTTTACGGCAGATGGTTCTATATGCCGCTGCTGACCGTCGCCGTTGCGACAGCGAAAGCCTGCGAGGGCGGCAGAGAAACTCTCCGCAGGGGCTTTGTCCCGACAGCCGCCCTTACCGGGGCTGCCGCCGCCGCGACGGTCATAATAGCCTTAGCCTCCGGAAGCTCCCTCGGCTTCCAGAACAGGAGCTTTGTGTATATCCAGGCGCTCGTCCCCCTGCTGGGGCTGGCTCTCCTGGGGGCGCTGCTTTACGGCAAAGCTGCCGGAGAGGGCTGCGTAAAAGCTCTGCTGGGCCGGACAGTCGCTTTTTCGGCAGCAGGGATGATGATAACTGTCGGCTGCTCCTATGTTTTCAGAGGGCTCTCGGAAGAGAGCGTGATGAACTCTGTCTTTGACTACGCCGGGAGCGGAGACCGCCTCGACAGCGGTTTCTTCAGAGTCTCCTCCGACGCCAACTATCAGAATCTCCCGATAATAGCCGGATACCCGACTGTCAGATATTTCGGCTCGACAGTTGAGCCCTCGGTGATATCCTTCTACGAAGGGCTGGGTATGCAGAGAGTAGTCAAGTCCGACCCGGACCAGACAGATCACCCCCTGCTGACACTGCTTTCCGTTAAGTATTTCCTGGACGGCGCCTATTTCGGCGGAGACGGCAGCCCTCTGCCCGCTGCTGAGTCCCTTTCCGGTACAAACGGCACCTTCCGGCTGCTATACCAGAAAAACGATATCAATTTCTATGAAAACACCGAAGCTCTGCCTATGGGCTTCGCTTATGACAGATATACCACAGCCGAGGCGCTGAAAGACCTCCCCCCCTATACACGGGAGCTGGCTTATCTCGAAGCCCTTGTCCTGACTCCGGAGCAGGCAGAGAGATATTCGGATATTCTGGAGAAATACGATACCTCCGCGCTTTCGGATGCCGGGGAAAGATACCGGGAGATCTGCGCTCAGCGCCGCAGTATGAGCTGCACATCCTTCAAAAGCGGGAGCAGCAGCTTAGAGGCGGAGATCAGCCTTGAAAAGCCTGCGCTGGTGTTTTTCTCTGTCCCCTGGGCGGAGGGCTGGAGCGCCGAGGTCAACGGCAGCGAGGCCCTGGTCGAAAAGGTGGACGGCGGGCTCATGGCTGTCCGCTGCGAGGCTGGAGAAAACGCTGTCTGCTTCAGATACAAAAACAAATGGCTGAGCGCCGGAGCCTTCATCTCGGCGGGAGCGGTGCTGCTGCTCATAGGATATGTCCTGGCAGGGCGTGTCCGCTCAGGAAAAGAAAAAAATAACTCCCCGGAGGGAGAATGATACAAAGGAGGAAACGGATATGCCGTTCATCAATGTCAAGACAAACACAGAGATCTCCGACAGCAAGAAGGAGAGCATCAAGACCAGGCTGGGTAAGGCGATAACAGCTATCCCCGGGAAATCCGAGAGCTGGCTCATGGTAGGCATCCAGCCGGAATGTGATCTTTGGTTCAGAGGAGACCCCTCTCCCGCAGCTATGATCGAAGTCTCGGTCTACGGCTCCGCTTCGTCGGGAGCCCTCAGCAAGCTGACAGCTCAATTGACAGACATAATGGGAGACGAGCTGGCTATTCCCGCCGACCGCATATATGTAAAATATGCCTCCACCGACGATTGGGGCTGGAACGGCAGCAACTTCTGAAAACAGCGGATATCAAGGCTCCCGCGCCGCCGGGCAGCTTTTTACACAAAAACAGGGCGCTCCTTTAGTACGGTACGCATAAAGAAGTTTTAAGCCATAGTATTTCTAATGTCAGGTCAGAAATACTATGGCGTTTTTATTGACAATGAAGTGATGCTGTGCTATAATTGTCACTAATATAAATCGGAATTTTGAGGAGGATTTTATAATGAATGATCTATGTATGATAATAAAAGAAATGGTGAAACCGAATTTCCTGAATATCAGAACATCTATCCAGACCTATGACAGAGATGCGATATGCTGCGGTGCTCCGTGTTGGAGATGGGCATATCATGCACTTCATTCAGCTGATAAATGGTTTATAAATCCTTGTGTATATGATGAACCGCCTTTTCATGAAGAAGGACTTGATAATCCCGACAAGCCTGCCTCAGTTACCTTGTCTGATGAGCAGCTTCTTGATTACCTTGACAGTGTAGAGAAAAAAACATATGCATATCTTGATTCTCTTACAGATGAGATGCTGTATGAATGTCCTGAAAACTGTGAACATACGAGAATGGAACTGGTACTGAGACAATTCCGCCACATATCGTTCCATACAGGAATGCTTAACGGACAGACTGCTGTAGCAACAGGAAAATTTCCGATGTGGGTATCTCAGGCTGACAAATATGTTGATGACGGTATTTTTTTCGGTAGATACCGAAAAGGACAAGTTACAAAATAAGTTATGATAATGTAATTTCTGATTTGGCATAGCAGCCAAACAAACACAATGTCCCGAAGCATTTTGAAATGCTTCGGGACAAAACTTCTATATGGGTATTTGCCTTAAGGGGCGCCCTGTTAGCGTTATCCTGTGACCCGCCCCGATGCCCGGAGAAGGCTCTTATTCTTCCGGGCGGAGCGCTTTAAGAAATCTTGAATACTTCCCGGCAGCGGGAACGTCGGTCTTTATCCCGAGAGAGCAGAGCAGCTCCTCGGCCTCCTTCGGGTATTCCCCTTCGTACTCCGCCTCCAGCTCGTAATCGATGATCCCGAGATAGCGGTTTCGGTCAAGACAGATCTCGACTCCGGGGAAAGTGTGGCAGAGCTTGCGGTTGGTGTAGAGCGCTCCGAGAAGATGCGCTTCGTCCTCGACTCCGCAGATCTCCGACAAGGTCTGCTGCCCGATGACCTCCGGGACGAAAGGCAGCTCCTTTTCCAGCTCTTCCCTGTAAGCAACAGCTCCTTCGTTCTTGATCGGCAGCTTGATCTGGAGAAGATTTTTCCCGCCGACTTCCCGGACACGGATGCTTATCCTCCGCTCGGAGCAGGCAGCGCTGTAATAGTAGTTGTTGACCTGATCCAGTTCGCCGTCAAATTCCAGCGAGCGTTCCAGTGTATGGTATTCCTCTTCGGTAAGCATGAGCTTGATCTCTTTTTCCAGCATAGCGGCCCCTCCTTGCGGCTTCCGGCGGTTCGTTTCGTAAGCCTGTTTTCTGATTATATTATACACTACCCGGCTTTTGTTGTCAATTCCGGCTGCCTTTTGCAGGATTGATCCTCAAATCCTTCATATATCCCGGCTCCTGCTCCCATGGAGAAAGTATGTTTACCGGGCAATTTTCGGACATATACGGCGTTTTCAGCGACATGGGTCGGAAAGTTGTATGAATTTAGCAGAAAAAAAGCTGCAAAAGCCCTTTACAATTTCCGACAGATGTGCTATAATATATCCTGTAATTTATTTTTGGAGGCGATCTTAAATGAACAAAGTAAGGATTGCGATCGCAGGCTATGGCAACCTCGGAAGAGGAGTCGAGCTTGCTGTCAGACAAAACAAGGATCTTGAGCTGGTCGGCGTTTTCACAAGGCGCGACCCGGCTTCGGTCAGGCTTATGACAGAAGGCGTCAAGGCTTACCGCCTCGACGACGCAAAGTCTATGACTGATCAGATAGATGTTCTTATCATCTGCGGAGGCAGCGCCACAGACCTCCCCAAGCAGACTCCCGAGCTGGCGCAGTATTTCAATGTTATCGACAGCTTCGATACTCACGCCCGCATCCCCGAGCATTTCGCAAATGTTGACAAGGCCGCCCGCGAGAGCGGACACCTGGCTTTCATTTCTCTGGGCTGGGATCCGGGTCTCTTCTCCCTGAACCGCCTCTATGCCGAGTCTATCCTCCCCAACGGCAAGAGCTATACCTTCTGGGGCAAGGGCGTTTCTCAGGGGCATTCCGACGCTATCCGCAGAGTCAAGGGAGTTAAGCGCGGGATCCAGTATACCTGCCCGGTAGAGGCTGCTATGGAGGCCGTCCGCAGCGGCTCTCAGCCTGAACTCACTACCCGCGAAAAGCATACAAGAGAATGCTTCGTCGTTGCCGAGGAGGGCGCCGATAAGGCCGCTATCGAGGCCGAGATCAAGGGCATGAAGAATTACTTTGACCAGTATGATACTACCGTTCATTTTATTACAGAAGAAGAGTTTGACCGCGACCATACCGCTATGCCTCACGGAGGCTTCGTTATGAGGAGCGGCCTTACAGGCGACGGCGAGACTACCCATCAGATGATCGAGTATTCCCTGAAGCTGGGCTCTAACCCCGAGTTCACAGCCAGCGTTCTCTGCTGCTACGCAAGAGCCCTCGCAAGGCTCCGTAAGGAGGGCCAGACAGGCTGCCGCACAGCCTTCGATATCGCCCCCGCATATCTCTCGCCTCTTTCCGGAGAGGAGCTCCGCGCTGCAATGCTCTGATCTGGCAGAAAAAGTATATTTTTGGTACTGTTTTTACAAAGAACAGTTGCTCATATTGTACTTTTTGCCTATTGCAAAATATTGCTGTTTATGTTAATATAATTACAAGATAGGAGACCCTGTCTAAAATGAATTGAAAACGGAGATGATTTCAATGATCTGCAGCAATTGCGGAGCACAATTCGACGGAACAAACTGTCCCGTATGCGGAGCACCGGCAGGTGCAGCACCGACAGCAGCCCCCGCAGCAGCACCGATCCAGCAGCGCAGCATCCCCCTGTGTATCGTTCTGAGTATAGTTACCTTCGGTATCTATATGCTCTATTGGGTATACAAGGTAAACGAAGACACTAAGATCGTTGCAAATGATCCCAACGCTACCTCCGGCGGTATGGTTATTCTCCTTACAATCATTACCTTCGGTATCTACGGTATCTATTGGGGCTATAAGCAGGGCGAAAGGATCGACAGAGTTAAGCAGCAGAGAGGTCAGATCCCCGGAAACCTCGCAGTGCTTTATCTCATTCTTATGCTCATCTTATCTGTTGCAGCTATCGCTCTTATGCAGAACGAGCTCAATCAGATGGCAGCCTGATCCTGCAACACGATAAAGAGACCGCAGCTTCACTGAGGCTGCGGTTTTTTGTCCCTGCTATTATAATAGTATAGCAGACGAATTGTGCAATATAGATAAAACAGCGCAGAAAAATACGGAAAATTTCTCCTGCGGAAAATTGTGAATAATTCAAAAAAGGGCTTGCAAAACAGGCCCTTTTATATTATAATATATCTTGCGTGACTGCACAAGGTAAACGGCTGGCGCCGTATACCTGAAAGATATGCGATGAAGCGAAAGGTTGCCGGCGGTTTGCCGGGTAATTTTCGTGGAGTATGTCCGATTTTAAACCGGGCGACTGTAATACCGAACACAGTATGTGCTTATGCTTCTTGCGAAGGGCGGATCATCCGCTTTTGGCATGGGTGCGTCGGCTGCGCTGTTTTTCGAGTCTTCTGTCTTCCGAATACCGAAAGGTAGTCGGATTTTTTAATGGGCAGAGCAGGAAACACACGGCAGAGTGTAAGTCGAATATCCGACGTTTGCAGGATTTTTTGGCGACCACAAGGTATTGCATGGGGATAAGATCCCTGCCCCCATATTTTGATGAAAGCACTAAGGAGGCGATTTAAGTGGCAGTCAATGAAAAGATCAGGATCAAGATCAAGGGTTACGAGCACGCAGTTGTTGATTCGGCTGCAAAGAAGATCGTGGAGGCTGTTAAGCGCAGCGGCGCACAGGTAAGCGGCCCTATCCCGCTCCCCACAGATAAGGAGATCGTAACGATCCTGAGAGCAGTTCACAAGTACAAGGACAGCAGAGAGCAGTTCGAGCTGAGAACACATAAGAGACTTATCGATGTTCTCCGCCCCACAAAGGAAACAACCGCAGCTCTCGAAAGCCTTGACCTTCCTGCGGGCGTGAACATCGTAATGGAGATCAAGTAAGCTCCGACTGAGATCGCGTGCGATCTCAAAACGGTGTAAAGCAGGTCATGTCGGGAAACCGACCAATAACCATTAGGAGGTATAAACAATGCAAAAGGGAATCATCGGCAAGAAGATCGGTATGACACAGATCTTCGATGAGGCGGGTAAGGTAATCCCCGTCACAGTAGTCGAGGCCGGCCCCTGCGTAGTCGTTCAGAAGAAAACGATCGAGAACGACGGCTATGAGGCAGTTCAGCTCGGCTTCGGCGACATCAGAGCCAAGAGAGTAAATAAGCCTCTCGCAGGCCACTTCAAGGTAGCAGACGTTGCTCTCAAGAGAACACTCAAGGAGTTCAGATTTGACGATATCTCAAATCTCAACGTCGGCGATATCGTTAAGGCCGATACCTTCGCTGAGGGCGACATCGTAGATGTCTGCGGGACCAGCAAAGGTAAGGGCTATGCAGGCAACATCAAGCGTCATAACAACGCAAGACTGAAGGAAACACACGGTACAGGCCCTGTTCACCGCCACGCCGGCTCTATGGGCGCCTGCTCTTCGCCTTCCAGGATCTATAAGGGCAAGGGAATGCCCGGACACCTCGGCGCAGAGAGAGTTACCGTCCAGAACCTGAAGATCGTAAAGATCGACGCTGAAAATAACCTTATCGCGATCAAGGGCGCTATCCCGGGCCCCAAGAACGGCACGGTAGTTATCGTTGACTGCGTTAAGAAGGCTTAGTGGAAGGAGGAGTCAGAATGTCACAGATCACCGTATTCGATATGGCAGGCAACAAGGTTGCCGACACTGAGCTTAACGACGCTGTTTTCGGCATCGCTCCCAATACACATCTGATGCACGAGATGGTAATCTGCTACCTCGCAAATCAGAGACAGGGCACACAGTCAACTCTGACCAGAACAGAAGTCAGCGGCGGCGGAAGAAAGCCCTGGAGACAGAAGGGCACAGGCCACGCAAGACAGGGCTCCATCAGAGCTCCGCAGTGGGTACACGGCGGAATCGCCCTCGGCCCCAAGCCCAGAGATTACAGCTATTCGCTCAATAAGAAGGAGAAGAGACTCGCTATGAAGTCCGCTCTTTCTACAAAGGTCATCGATTCTAACCTCGTGGTCGTTGATTCGATCAAGACAGAAGAATTCAAGACCAGAACTATCGTTGATATGCTCAAGGCTCTTAAGGTCGAGGGTAAAGCCCTGATCGTTACCGCCGAGGCAGATCAGAAGGTTATAAAGAGCGCCGGCAACATCCCCGGAGTCAAGACCGCAACCGTAAACACCCTTAATGTTTACGATATCCTTAACTACGATAAGTTCATCGTCGCTAAGGACGCGGTAGCAAAGATCGAGGAGGTATATGCATAATGAGTAAGCTCGCACAGGATATCATCCTCAAGCCCGTTATCACAGAAGACTCTATGGAGAGACTTCCCAACGGCAAGTACACCTTCATCGTTGCTCCCGATGCAAATAAGGTCGAGATCAAGAAGGCTGTCGAAGAGCTCTTCGATGTCAAGGTCGCCAGAGTAAATACTATCAGCGTCAAGGGCAAGCAGAAGAGAATGGGCAGATACGTAGGATACAGGCCCGACACCAAGAAGGCTATCGTTACCCTCGAGGGCGATAAGACTATCGCATTCTTCGACGGAATGTACTAAAATGAAGTAGGAGCCCGGAAAGCTCCGAAGGTGCGGCGGAAAGCTGCACAGCTCCGCAGCAGCCGCAATACCGAGGCTGCGCGGAAAGCGCCTGCGAGGCGGCGAGGGCCGCTCCGGGGGTCCCCCCGACAGTTCCGCAAGACGGAAAAGCCTTTATATATAAAGGAAGAAGACCGCAGGATGTAAGTATGGAGACGCTCTTGGAGCGGATGCTCGGAGCAAAAGCTCAGAGCAAGGCTCTTTGACGGCTTCGCAAAACTAAATTCAAGGAGTGAATTCAAATGGCAATAAAGAGCTATAAGCCTACTACTGCCGGCAGAAGAGGTATGACAGTTACCGATTACTCCGGCCTTAGCAAGGTCGCTCCCTGCAAATCGCTGCTCGAGCCGATGGATAAGAAATCCGGCAGAAACAGCTACGGCAGGATCACCGTTCGCCACAGAGGCGGCGGCGAAAGAAGAAAATACCGCATCATTGATTTCAAGAGAAACAAGCTGGATATGGACGCTAAGGTGCTCACAATAGAGTACGATCCCAACAGATCTGCGTTCATCGCGCTCGTTCAGTATGACGACGGCGAGAAGAGATATATCATCGCTCCCAACGGCCTTAAGGTCGGCGATGTAGTAAGAGCAGGCGACGGCGCAGATATCAAGCCCGGCAACGCTCTTGCCCTCGCAAATATCCCCGTCGGCACCTTTATCCATAACATCGAGCTCTATCCCGGCAAGGGCGCTCAGCTCGTAAGATCTGCCGGCAATATGGCTCAGCTCATGGGCAAGGAAGATAAGTACGCTCTCGTAAGACTTCCCTCCGGCGAGATGAGAAAGATCCCGATAAACTGCATGGCTACAATCGGCCAGGTAGGCAATATCGACCACGAGAACGTAAACCTCGGTAAGGCCGGAAGAAAGCGCCATATGGGCTGGAGACCGACTGTAAGAGGTTCTGTAATGAACCCCTGCGATCACCCGCACGGTGGTGGTGAAGGTAAGTCACCCGTCGGCAGACCGAGCCCTGTAACACCTTGGGGCAAGCCTACTCTCGGCTATAAGACTCGCGCTAAGCATCATCGCTCCGATAAGTTTATCGTTAAGCGCCGCAACGGCAAGTAATGCGAAAGGAGGCAGATGAATAATGAGCAGAAGCGTAAAGAAAGGCCCCTTCGTCGAAGAGAGCCTTATGAAGAAAGTTCTCGCTATGAACGAAGCCGGCGAGAAGAAGGTCGTAAAGACCTGGAGCAGAGCTTCAACTATTTTTCCCCAGTTCGTTGGGCATACATTCGCTGTTCATGACGGACGTAAGCACGTTCCCGTGTATGTAACAGAGGATATGGTCGGCCATAAGCTGGGCGAGTTTGCCCCCACAAGGACCTTTAAGGGCCACGCAGGCTCAAAGACCTCGAACAACGGCAAGAAGTAATCGAAAGGAGAGATACAAGATGACAGAAGCAAAGGCTATTCTCAGAAACGCTCGTATCGCTCCCCGTAAGGTGCAGATCGTTCTCGATCTCATCAGAGGCAAGGATTACGACGTCGCAATGGCAACAGTAAAGCATACACCCAAGGCCGCCTGTGAATATCTGGAGAAGCTCCTCAAATCGGCAGCAGCAAACGCGGAGAACAATCACAATATGGATAAGAACAATCTCTATGTTGCAGAATGCTACGTTTGCCCCGGTCCGATAATGAAGAGGATCATGCCCAGAGCTCAGGGCAGAGCATATCACATTCTGAAGAGAACATCACACGTTACAGTCGTTCTCAAGGAAAAAGAATAAGCTGAAAGAGGAGGTTTATTATGGGCCAGAAAGTTAATCCGCACGGACTCAGAGTCGGTGTGATAAAGGATTGGGATTCCCGCTGGTTTGCAGATAAGAGCACTTTCGGCGACACACTTGTTGAGGACTATAACATCCGCGAGTATGTGATGAAAACTCTTAACAGACGCTCTAAGAATATCAATGATAAGTGCGTCTATGCAGGCGTTCCCAAGATCGAGATCGAAAGATTCAATGACGCTGACGGAAGCCAGAAAGTCAAGATCCATATCCATTGCGCTAAGCCCGGTATCGTTATCGGACAGAAGGGCGCAGCGATCGAAAAGATCAGAGCAGATATCGAAAAGAAGATCGGCAAGAAGGTCGCTATCAATATCGTCGAGGTAAGAACTCCCGATATCAATGCTCAGCTTATCGCCGAGAAGATCGCTCATGATCTCGAAGACCGTGTATCGTTCAGAAGAGCTATGAAGCAGGCCATCGGCAGAGCTATGAAGCTCGGCGCCAAGGGCATCAAAGTAAGAGCATCAGGCAGACTCGCAGGCGCAGAGATCGCCAGAAGCGAGACCTACCACGAGGGCACTATCCCGCTTCAGACTATCAGAGCAGATATCGACTACGGCACAGCCGAGGCTCATACCACTTACGGCAGGCTCGGCATCAAGGTCTGGGTATACAGAGGCGAAGTTCTTAAGGGCGAAGTTGCCGCTTCCGACAGGAAGGATACCGGCGACCGCAACGACAGAAAGCCCCGCAGGCCCCGCCAGAACGGCGACAGACCTAAGGACGGCCGCAGGGATTTCAATAAGGCTCGCACGATGAAAAGAGAAGGAGGTAACGTATAATGCTGCTTCCAAAGAGAGTTAAGTACAGAAGAGTACAGAGAGGCCGCCTCAAGGGCAAGGCCATGAGAGGCAATACCGTCACCTACGGCGATTACGGCCTGCAGGCTCTCCAGCCCGCATGGATCACCTCGAACCAGATCGAGGCCGCCCGTATCGCTATGACAAGATATATCAAGCGTGGCGGACAGGTCTGGATCAAGATCTTCCCCGATAAGCCCGTTACCGAAAAGCCCGCTGAGACCCGAATGGGTTCCGGAAAAGGCTCCCCCGAGTATTGGGTCGCTGTAGTAAAGCCGGGCAGAGTAATGTTCGAGATCGCAGGTGTTCCCGAGGAGACCGCAAGAGAGGCAATGCGTCTTGCAATGCATAAGCTGCCGATCAAGTGCAAGTTCGTCAAAAAAGAAACTGAGGAAACGGTAGGTGAGCAGTAATGAAGGCAAATGAGATCAAGGATATGTCCGTGGCAGAGCTCAACGAAAAGCTCGCCGAACTTAAACAGGAGCTGTTTAACCTTCGTTTCCAGCATGCCGTCAATCAGTTGGAAAATCCGATGAGAATGAAGGCTGTCAAGAGGGATATTGCTCGCGTTAAGACTTTCATTCGCAAGCAAGAGTCCGTTCAGTAATCGGGAAGGGAGGATCAACCTGTGAGCGAAAGAAATCTGAGAAAAAGCAGAGTGGGCAAGGTAGTTTCCAATAAGATGGATAAGACGATCGTCGTAGCTATCGAGGATAACGTTCAGCACCCGCTCTATAAGAAGATCGTAAAGAGGACCGTTAAGCTGAAAGCACACGATGAGCAGAATGTCTGCAATATCGGCGATAAGGTTGAAGTAATGGAGACCCGTCCGCTTTCCAAGGATAAGAGATGGCGTCTTGTAAAGGTTCTCGAGCAGGCTAAGTAAAATTAGCTGAGGAAACAAATCAATATTCAGGACTGACGGCAGACAGGGCTCTGCCGCAGCCCAATGTTTTGAAAGGAGGAACGCACTGTGATACAGATGCAGACTTACCTGAAAGTCGCAGATAACTCCGGCGCAAAGGAGCTTATGTGCATCAGGGTTCTCGGCGGTACACGCAGAAAGTATGCAAACATCGGTGACGTTGTGGTAGCTTCCGTTAAGAAGGCAACACCAGGCGGCGTTGTTAAGAAGGGCGATGTCGTAAAGGCAGTAATAGTTCGTTCAGCAAAGGGTCTCAGAAGAGCAGACGGAACATATATCCGCTTTGATGAGAATGCCGCAGTAATAATCAAAGAAGATAAGAACCCCAGAGGGACTCGTATTTTTGGACCGGTAGCTAAGGAGCTCCGCGAGAAGGATTATCTCAAGATCCTCTCTCTCGCTCCTGAAGTACTGTGATCGGAGGTGTCGTTGAAATGAATAAGGTACACGTAAAAACAGGCGACACCGTCGTTATCCTCTCGGGTAAGGACAAGGGCAAAAAGGGCAAGGTCCTGCAGGTGTCTCCCAAGGAGAGAAAGGTCATCATCGAAGGCCTGAACATCGCGACTAAGCACGTTAAGCCCAGAAATGCGCAGCAGCAGGGCGGCATAGTAGAGGCAGAGGCAGCTATGTATGCCGATAAGGTCCAGGTAGTATGCCCCAAGTGCGGAAAGACTACCAGGATCGCTCATAAGATCCTGGCAGACGGCAGCAAAGTCAGAGTCTGCAAGAACGACGGCTGCGGCGAAGAGTTTTAATCAAGGAGGAGAATTACGATGGCTGCAAGACTTAAAGAATACTATGTTAGCACCGTAGCTCCCGCTCTTATGAAGAAATTTGGCTACGCTAACGTAATGCAGATCCCTAAGCTGGACAAGGTAGTAATCAATGTCGGCTGCGGAGCTGATAAGGACAATAAGAAGGTCATAGACGCTATCATGGCAGACCTGGCCGCGATCACCGGGCAGAGACCGGTCACCTGTAAGGCGAAGAAATCGGTCGCAAACTTCAAGCTCAGAGATGGCCAGATCATCGGCGTAAAGGTAACACTCAGAGCCGAAAAGATGTATGAGTTCGTCGACAGGCTCTTCAATGTCGCATTCCCCCGTGTTCGTGACTTCAGAGGGATCAACGGCAACTCCTTCGACGGAAGAGGAAATTACTCGACCGGTATCAAGGAGCAGCTGATCTTCCCTGAGATCGAATACGATAAGATCGATAAGGTGCGCGGTATGGATATCAACTTTATCACCACCGCAAACACAGACGAAGAGGCAAAGGAGCTGCTCACGCTTCTGGGCGCTCCGTTCGCAAAGTAAGATAAGAGGAGGATATTATAAATGGCTAAGAAAGCTATGATAAACAAGCAGCAGGCTGCTCCCAAGTATTCAACTCGTGCTTACAACAGGTGCAAGATCTGCGGAAGACCTCACGCTTATCTGAGAAAGTTCGGTGTATGCCGTATCTGCTTCAGGGAGCTCGCCCATGACGGACAGATCCCCGGAGTTAAGAAGGCAAGCTGGTAAAGGAGGTTAATGCCATGCAGATCACAGATACTATTGCAGATTTACTGACAAGGATCCGTAACGCCAGTACTGCTAAGCACGCAACAGTAGACGTTCCTGCTTCTAATGTAAAGAAGGCTATAACCCAGATCCTCGTAGACGAGGGCTATGTTAAAGACTTCAAGGTAATCGAAGACGGCAAGCAGGGCGTTATCAGGATAACGCTCAAATACGACGAGAACAGAAATTCCGTAATCTCGGGTCTCAGAAGAGTCTCCAAGCCCGGCCTCAGGATCTACGCAAGCTGCGAGGATATGCCTAAGGTAATGAAGGGCCTCGGTACCGCTATCGTTTCAACATCGAAGGGTATCGTTACCGACAAGAAGGCAAGAGAGCTGAATGTCGGCGGAGAAGTTCTCGCATTTGTTTGGTAAGGAGGACTAAAGACTATGTCAAGAATCGGTTTAAAGCCTATTAGTGTTCCTGCCGGCGTAGAAATAAATGTTGCCGACGGTAATGTTGTTACCGTAAAGGGACCGAAGGGCACACTTACAAAGACATTCAATAAGGATATGCAGATCACAGTCGAGGCCGGCGAGGTAAAGGTAGCCCGCCCGACAGACGATAAGCTCCATAAGAGCCTGCACGGCCTGACAAGAACACTCATCCACAATATGGTAGAAGGCGTGACAAACGGCTTCTCCAAGACGCTCGAGATCGTCGGCGTCGGCTACAGAGCCCAGAAGCAGGGCAACAACCTGGTAATGAACCTCGGTTTTTCGCACCAGGTGATCGTTCCCGAGATCGATGGGATCAAGATCGACGTTCCTCAGCCGAACCAGATCGTAGTATCCGGTATCGACAAGCAGGTGGTAGGTCAGTTTGCCTGCGAGATCCGCGAGAAGCGTCCTCCCGAGCCCTATAAGGGTAAGGGCATCCGCTATACCGGCGAGTATATCATCCGCAAGGAAGGTAAGGCCGGTAAGGGCAGCAAGAAGTAATTAAAAGGAGAGAATAGCTATGGTGAAAAGGCTTGACAGAGCAAAGGCAAGAGCAAAGAGACACCTCAGAGTCCGCAACAAAGTAAGCGGAACTCCCGAGTGCCCCCGCCTGAACGTATTCCGCTCCTCTAAGCATATCTATGCTCAGATCATCGACGATGTAAACGGCGTAACACTCTGCGCTGCATCCTCGCTTTCCAAGGGTTTCGAGGGCAACGGCAGCAATAAGGAAGGCGCACGCAAGGTCGGCGAGATGATCGCAAAGGCGGCTGCGGATAAGGGTATCGAGAATGTCGTTTTCGACAGAGGCGGATATCTTTACCACGGACGTGTTCAGGAATTGGCAGACGGAGCCCGCGAAGGCGGACTGAAGTTCTAAAAGGAGGGTGTAACTTTTGGCTATTATAGATGCTTCTACCGAGCTTACCGAAAAGGTGGTCGCGATAAACAGAGTTTCTAAGACTGTAAAGGGCGGCCGTATAATGAAGTTCTCCGCACTCATCGTTGTCGGAGACGGAAACGGAACAGTAGGCTTCGGCATCGGCAAATCGAGCGAAGTTCCCGACGCTATCCGTAAGGGTATCGAGGATGCCAAGAAGAACCTCGTAAAGGTCTCTCTTAAAGGCACAACTATCCCCCACGAGATCGTCGGCAAGTTCGGCGCAGGCGAGGTCCTCCTCAAGCCCGCTGCAAAGGGTACCGGAGTTATCGCAGGCGGCACAGTCAGAGCAGTCGTAGAGGCTGCCGGCATCAAGGATATCAGAGCGAAGTCGCTTCGTTCAAATAACCCCTGCAACGTAGTAAGAGCTACGGTAAACGGTCTGGCAGCAGTTAAATCTCTGGACGAGGTAGCTGCAAAGAGAGGCAAGACCGCAAAGGAAATTACAGGCTAAGGAGGAGAGTAACATGGCAAACTTGAAGATCACATTGGTCAAGAGCCTTAACAATAAGGTCGAGAAACAGGTTTTGACAGCAAATTCTCTCGGACTTAAAAAGATCGGCGATGTTACCGAGCAGCCCGATAATGCACAGACACAGGGCAAGATCAAGGTCATCTCGCACCTTATAAAGGTGGACGAAGCGTAAAGCAAGGAGGTGCTAAACAATGAAACTGCATGAGTTATCCCCTGCAGCAGGGTCCAAGACCGCTTCCAAGAGAATAGGAAGAGGACATGGCTCCGGCTGGGGCAAGACTGCCGGTAAGGGACATAAGGGCCAGAAGGCTCGTTCCGGCGGCAGCATCAGACCGGGCTTTGAAGGAGGCCAGACCTCGCTCGCAAGAAGAATCCCGAAGCGCGGCTTTAACAATATCTTCGCTACTGAGTATACCGTAGTAAACGTTTCTGATCTGGAAAGATTTGTTGACGGCACAGTTGTTGACACCGAGCTGCTCAAAGCAAGCGGCCTCGTAAAGAAGGAGCTTGACGGTGTAAAGGTTCTCGGAAACGGAGAGCTTACAAAGAGCCTTACTGTAAAGGCAGCAGCATTTTCCGCTTCTGCAAAGGAAAAAATCGAAAAGGCAGGCGGAAAGGCTGAGGTGATGTAAGGTGATAGAGACATTTCGTAACGCCTGGAGAGTTCCTGAGCTGAGAAGAAAGCTTCTCTTTACACTTTTCATCATCATCATATACAGGATCGGCGGCGCCATTCCTGTCCCCTATCTGGATTCTGACGTTATCGCCGATTGGTTCAAGCAGAATGACGCTTCAGGTAACTTCTTCAGCTACCTGAACGTTCTCTCCGGCGGTAATATGGGCAAGGCAACTTTGCTCGCCCTCTCGGTCGGACCTTATATCAACGCACAGATCATTATCCAGCTTCTTACCTACGCTATCCCGCCGCTCGAAAGAATGGCTAAGGAAGGCCCCGAAGGAAGAAAGAAGCTCAATAAGATCATTAAGTATGTCGCACTGGGCATCGCTGTGTTCCAGGGCTGGGCATACTACCGCACCCTCGCCGGCAGCAGCGTAGGCGCAGTTATCTATACCTCCGGCTGGGAAAAATGGTTCTCGATGATAGTTATCATCCTCTGCTTTACAGCAGGCGCCTCCCTTACTATCTGGCTCGGCGACCAGATCAGCGAAAAGGGTATCGGAAACGGTATCTCAATGCTGCTCTTCGCCGGTATCATAGCAAGAGGCCCCTCCGCAGTGTGGAACCTCATCATGCTGATGAAGACAGGCGAGGCTAAGTATATGATCCTCGTCCCGATAATCATCATCATCTTCGTCCTCATGATCGCCTTTATCATATTTATGAACGAGGCGGAGCGGCGAATACCTATCCAGTATGCAAAACGAGTTGTCGGCAGAAAGCAGTACGGCGGTCAGAATACCTTTATCCCGATCAAGGTCTGCATGAGCGGAGTTCTTCCCATAATCTTCGCTATGGCCTTTATGTCCCTGCCTTCGACTCTCGAAATGTTCATCGGAAAGCCTGAGAGCGAAACAGGATTCTATGCCGGCCTTATGCGCTGGTTCAGCTACAGACATCCGTTTTATGCGATCCTGTATTTCTTCCTCATCATCGGCTTTAACTACTTCTATGTCTCGATGCAGTATAACCCCGTCGAGATAGCTAATAACCTGAGACAGTCAAACGGCGGTGTCCCCGGTATAAGGCCCGGTAAACCTACCAGCGACTACTTCAAGAGGATACTCGGAAAGATCACCCTCGTCGGCGCTATCTTCCTCGGTATCATCGCTATCTTCCCCATAATCTTCGGCGCGATAAGCGGCATACAGATCGCTATGGGCGGTACATCTATACTCATCGTAGTAAGCGTAGCACTTGAAACTGTAAGAACTATGGAATCTCAGATGATGATGCGTCATCATAAGGGCTTCCTCGAGTAAGAAAAAGGAGTCTGACTATGAATCTTATTTTATTGGGCGCTCCCGGTGCAGGTAAAGGCACACAGGCAGAGGTCATCTGCAACGCTTTGAACATTCCGACAATCTCAACAGGCAATATGCTCCGCGCCGCCGTTAAGGCAGGCACAGAGTACGGCCTTAAAGCAAAAGCCGCTATGGACGCCGGCGACCTCGTCTCCGATGATATCGTTATCGGTATCCTCAAGGACAGGATCAAAGAGCCCGATGCACAGAACGGCTTTATCCTCGACGGCTTCCCCAGAACAGTCCCCCAGGCTGAGGCTCTCGACGCTATGGGCGTCAAGATCGATAAGGTCATCGAGATCTTCGTTCCCGATGAAACTATCCAGAAGAGACTCTCCGGCAGAAGAGTGTGCCTCGACTGCGGCGCGACCTACCACGTAGATTTCAAGCCCAGTAAGGTAGAAGGGGTCTGCGATGTCTGCGGCAAGGAGCTCGTTATCCGTAAGGACGACCAGCCCGAAACAGTCATCAGCCGTCTTAAAACCTACCACGAGCAGACAGCTCCCCTCAAGGGCTACTATGAGGCTCAGGGCAAGCTCGTTACAGTTGTCGGCCAGGAGAATGTTGAGGATACTTCCAAGCTGACTCTCGAGGCAGTAAATTCGTAAAGAGCTTACAGGCTCGTAGAAAGAAGCAAAATAATGATACTGATCAAATCCAGTAAGGAGATCGCCAAGCTCCAGAGAGCAGGCCATATCACAGCCGAAGCCCTCGCCCTCGCAGGCGAGGTCATAAAGCCGGGGATGACTACTAAGGAGCTTGACAATATCATTAAAAAATTCTATACCTCACACGGCGCGAAAGCAGGCTTCTTAGGCTACGGCGGATTCCCCGGAGCCGCCTGCATCTCCGTCAACGATGAGGTCATCCATGGGATCCCCGGGCCGAGAAAGCTCGTCGAAGGAGATATAGTCTCCGTAGATACAGGCGCTTATATCGACGGCTATTACGGCGATTCCTGCAAGACCTTCCCCGTCGGAAATATCTCCGACTCCGCGAAGGCGCTTCTGAAGTCCACCGAGGAAAGCCTCTATGTCGCTCTCGACATGGCAGCCCCGGGCGTAAGGCTCGGAGATATCGGCGCGGCGATCCAGAAGTATAACGAGAGCAGAGGCTTCTCTGTCGTAAGAGAGTATGTCGGGCACGGAGTCGGGAAAAACCTGCACGAAGAGCCCGAAGTGCCGAACTTCGGCAAGGAAGGGCACGGCATTAAGCTCCAGGCCGGTATGGTCATCGCAATAGAGCCGATGATAAATGAGGGGACAGCAAAGATCAAAGTCCTCCCCGACGGCTGGACAGTCAAAACGCTCGACGGCAAGCTCTCGGCACATTTTGAGCACACGATCGCAATAACGGCAACAGGCTGCGTGATACTCACAAAGCTCTGAGCCGTTGAGCGAAGTGGATAGCATAAGGGTCGGCTCGGCAGTCATCGCCCTGGCAGGCCGTGAGAAAGGTCGCTGCTTCGTTGCTGCGGCGATCGACGGCGGCTTTGTATATCTCGCAGACGGCAGAAAGCGAAAGCTCGCAAGCCCGAAGCGGAAGAATATAAAGCACATTTCACCTGCAGGGGCAGAAATAAAGACCGAAGGGCTGACAGATAAAAGGCTCAGAAAATTCCTCTCGGAGCTCAGAACCCAAGGCTCCGCGAAGAATGACCACCGCTGCAAAGACGAGTGAGAAGGAAAGGAAGAACCTATGTCGAAAGAAGACGTAATTGAGCTGGAGGGCACAGTAACAGAAGCTCTCCCGGGCGCAAAGTTCAACGTGCAGCTCGCAAACGGGCATATCATCCTTGCTCACGTTTCGGGCAAGCTCCGTATGAATTATATCCGTATCGTACCCGGAGACAAGGTAACGGTGGAAATGTCACCTTATGACCTGAACAAGGGTAGAATCACCTGGAGAGCAAAGTAAAGCTCTCGTTCGTATGCGGCAAGTGCGCCGCGGAAAACAAAAGGAGGTATTTCAATGAAAGTAAGACCTTCAGTTAAGCCTATCTGCGAAAAGTGCAAGGTAATCAAAAGGAAAGGCAAGATCATGATAATCTGCCAGAACCCCAAGCACAAGCAGCGTCAGGGCTAACAAACCAATTATGGAGGTGCAGCTAAACTATGGCTCGTATTGCTGGTATCGACCTGCCGAAGGATAAAAGAATAGAGATCGGTCTGACTTATATCTACGGCATCGGTCAGAAAACTGCTTCAAAGATCCTTACAGAGACCGGCATTGACCCTGATATCAGAGTCAAGGACCTTTCTGAGGACGATGTTGCAAAACTTAGAGAGTATATTGACCATAATCTTACCGTTGAGGGCGACCTTAGAAGAAATGTTGCTCTTAATATCAAGAGACTCGTTGAGATCGGTTGCTACAGAGGCGTTCGCCACAGAAGAGGCCTCCCTGTAAGAGGGCAGAGGACTAAGACGAATGCAAGAACCCGCAAGGGCCCTGTAAAGACCATCGCAAACAAGAAGAAGTAAGGAGGGTGTGAAGAATGGCTCAGCCTAAGAAGAAGACGGCTATACGTCGCCGCCGTGAAAGAAAAAATATCGAGCAGGGGCAGGTCCATATCCAGTCGACCTTCAACAACACGATCGTTACCATCACCGATATGCAGGGTAACGCGATCTCCTGGGCTTCCGCAGGCGGACTCGGTTTCAGAGGCTCCAAGAAGTCTACTCCCTTCGCCGCTCAGACCGCAGCAGAAACTGCCGCAAGAGCTGCAAAGGAGCATGGCCTGAAGATCGTTGAGGTGTTCGTAAAGGGCCCCGGCGCAGGCCGCGAGGCTGCTATCCGTGCTCTTCAGAGCGAGGATCTCGAGGTAAGACTTATCAAGGACGTAACCCCGATCCCCCACAACGGATGCCGTCCTCCCAAGAGGAGAAGAGTATAATAACAAACAGATTTGAGTTTTTAAGTTTGCTCAAAGTCGGGCGGCTGTGTTGAAAGAAATACAGCAGAAAGGCCCGATACCAAAATCAAAAACGGAGGTCATTTATTATGGCAGTAAGCAGAGAACCTATTTATAAGAGATGCAGAAGCCTTGGCATCAGCCCTATGGTAATGGGCGTGACCAAGGAGTATACTAAGCGCAACCCCGACGCGAACAAGCGTAAGAAAGTCTCCGAGTATGGCCTTCAGCTCAAGGAAAAGCAGAAGCTGAAGTTCATCTATGGTATGCTGGAAAAGCAGTTCCGTCACCTCTTCGAGATCGCTCAGAAGATGGAGGGCCAGGCAGGTGAGAACCTCATCACCCTTCTCGAGACAAGACTCGATAACGTTGTATTCAGAATGGGTCTCGCCGGAACAAGAAGAGAGGCTCGTCAGCTCGTCGTTCACGGCCACTATGACGTAAACGGCAGAAGAGTCGATATCCCCTCCTACAGAGTTAAGGTAGGCGACGTTATCTCTCTGAGAGAGAACAGCAAGAAGAGCGAAAAATTCAAGCAGATTGCAGAAATAACCGCAGGCAGACTTACCCCCGAGTGGCTCGATGTCAATAAGGACGCCCAGAGCGCTAAGGTAGTCCGTATGCCCGTTAAGGAGGATCTCGATTACGAGCTGGAGGAGCACCTCATCGTCGAGTTGTACTCCAAGTGATCGTTGGCCGCATAACGGCTATCGGATCAGCAGATACGCGACAGCAAAAGTCAGGATCGCGCTGCCTTGCGCGGTCTGAGTTCTGAAACAGGAGGGTTATTAAATGCTTGAAAAGATAGAAAAGCCTGAAATTGAAACAGCCGAGCTCAAAAGCAACGGAACATACGGTAAATTTATCGTTGAGCCTTTAGAGCGCGGCTACGGTACAACTCTGGGCAACTCGCTCAGAAGAGTGCTGCTCTCCTCATTACCGGGTGTCGCAGTTACATCCGTAAAGATCGACGGCGTTCATCACGAGCTTTCAACTATCCCCGGAGTCAAGGAGGATGTAACTGAGATCATCCTTAACCTCAAGGGACTGACCGCAAAGCTCTACGGAGACGGACCCAAGACTGTCTATATCGAGGCAGAAGGCGAATGTGTCGTTACTGCCGGAGACATCAAGACCGATTCTGAGGTCGGGATACTCGTCCCCGATATGCATATCGCAACGCTCGGCGCAGGCGCTAAGCTCTATATGGAGATCGTTCTCGATAAGGGCAGAGGCTATGTCTCTGCTGAAAAGAACAAGATCCTCATGCAGAAGCAGGGCAATGTTCCGATCGGCGTGATAAACGTTGACAGTATATATACACCGGTACTGAAGGTGAACTATACGGTAGATAATACCCGTGTAGGCCAGATCACCGATTACGATAAGCTCACCCTTGAGGTATGGACCGACGGTACTATATCTGCAAAGGAGGCTGTATCGCTTGCAGCCAAACTCCTCAACGAGCATCTGAATCTCTTTATTGACCTGTCTGAAGAGACAAGCAATGTTGAGATGATGGCCGAGAAGGACGATAAGGGCAAGGAGAAGATCCTGGAGATGACCATTGAGGAACTTGACTTATCGGTGCGTTCGTTCAACTGCTTGAAGAGAGCAGGGATCAATACTGTAAATGATCTGATCGGAAAATCAGCGGAAGAAATGATGAAGGTCAGAAACCTTGGTAAAAAATCATTTGATGAGGTCAAGGAAAAGCTCCAGTCTCTGGGCTACGACCTCAGTTCCGAAGAAGATAACTAATTTTAAGGAGTGAATATCTTATGCCAGGCACAAGAAAGCTGGGAAGGGCTACCGACCACAGAAAGGCAATGCTCAGAGCTATGGTCACCTACCTTCTCGAAAACGGTAAGATAGAAACAACTGTTACAAGAGCCAAGGAAGTCAGCGCAATGACCGAGAAAATGATAACACTCGGCAAGGCAGGAGACCTCCATTCCAAGCGCCAGGTGCTCTCTTATATCACTAAGGAGTCTGTAGCTAAGAAGCTCTTTGATGATATTGCCCCCGGATACTCGGGCAGACAGGGTGGTTACACCAAGATCGTAAAGATCGGCCCTCGTCGCGGCGATGCAGCAGAGATGGCAATCATCCAGTTGGTATGATATCAAAAAAAACGCCCATCCGGGCGTTTTTCTTTTTTTAGCGCCGAAACGCGGCGCTCCCGGTGGTCGCTTGCTGCCGTTGCGGAGTCGTCTGTACGGCGTGCGACGCTGCCGATAGGATCAGCGGCGTCTTTCCTTTAGAGGGGCGGAACGTTGTTAGCGGCGGGGTCACAGAACAAGTGCTGTTCCGCACAAAGCGGGTAATATTGCGCCAATCCAAGGGCGCGCCAGCCCTTGGCAGGGGGGCAAGGGGGACAGCGTCCCCTTTGCAGAGCACGAGACAGAGTCTCGTCCGGAACGCAGTTCCGGCAAGGCGCGGCACAACAACAAAAACAAAGGGAGACCAAGTATGGTCTCCCTACATTTTTATGTGGACAAACAAAAAAGCCGCGCCGAAAAAAAGTCTGTCGCCCGCACAAACAGGAAACAGTGAGCGCAGCGAACGATTTTCCGTTTTTTTTAGCGCCGAACCGCGGCGCTCCCGTTGGTCGCTTGCTGTCGTTGCGGGGTCGTCATTACGCCCTGCGACGCTGCCGGGAGGTTCAGCGGCGTCTTTCCTTTAGAGAGGCGGGACGTTTTGTAAAGGGTGTTGCCCCGCCCAAACCAAGTGCGGAGACTTCATAATAGCTCCCGCTTAGTTTCGGGGGCTTTCCGGTCGCCCCCGAGCCCCTTCGGGTGCTTTTTAGCTCCGAAACGCGGCGCTCCCGTTGGTCGCTTGCTGTCGTTGCGGGGTCGTCTGTACGCCTTGCGACGATGCCGGAAGGTTCAGCGGCGTCTTTACCTTAGAGGGGCGGGACGTTGTGTAAGGGGTGCTGCGCCGCTACAGCGGGAGTGCAAACACTGCTTGCACTCCCGCTTAGTTTCGGGGGCTTTCCGGTCGCCCCCGAGCCCTTTCGGGTCCGCATCCACAACAAATAATGGATTCCCCTTCGGGGCGCTCGGTGATTCAGAATTCAGAAATTTTAAGCTGGTGACCATGAATTGTTAATTGAAGCGGGGAGGGGAAATAATCACTGTTTTCCGAAAAAAAACCTTTTTGCTATTGAAATACACAAAGCGATGTGTTATAATAGTAATGTTAAGTATTTTTGTGTATTTCAGGTATACGGCCTCACGCCGGGTCAATGCTATAAAGGAGAATTCATCGGAATGGAGAAGGGAAAAAAGAAAAGATCACAGGCTCCTGTCGCTTTCGTGTATTTTGTTAATCTGCTGGCATTTATGGCGATCTTCTCGTTTATCGCCTACCACCTTATCAAAAAGCTCTCCGTGACAACAGAGAGCGAGGCTCCCAAGGCGCTTAATGCCGACAGCAATTTCAGCATATTCTTTTCCAGACTGGACAGCAAGGGCGCTCTGGCGGATGCGGCAGTGTTCAAGTTCGCTCCCGAAAGAGGAAAGGTCATCATCGTCCCTCTGCCTAAGGAAACTGTCAATGAAGCTACCGGCGAGATGTTCTCGGATATCTACGACAAGAACGGTACAAAAAGCCTTAAAAAAGCCGCAGAGGATACTCTCGGGATTTCGATCGACAATTATATGACTGTCAGCAATTCCGCCTTCGAGAGCGTTTACGATATGATAGGCGGAGTCATCTTTACTCCGAAGGAAGAGCTTTACCGCCTTGTTGAAGGCCAGGACGCTCAGGATATCTCCTACCGCGCCGGCATACCTGTCGAGCTCAGCTCCATACAGGCCACGACTCTTCTCTCGGCTCATATGTTCAGCAACGGAGCGCAGGGCGATCTGGAGCTTATCGGCTCCATCCTTCAGCAACTGACAAACAGCGCTTTCCAGCAGGTAACACTTACCAAGAACAGCCTCGACAATATCTTCGGAAAGCTCAGAGGCACCGGCGAGAACGATTATACCGATAATGTCTACCGCTCAAACAGAGAAACTCTTATGAGTATGCTGGAGCAGAATATAAGGCCGACTCTCCTGCATAAGCCGGATGGCTCCTGGAGAGAGGACGGGCGATTTGTAATCGCCCAGACCTTCAAGAACGAGCTGCAGGAGGTCTACGGAACAAGTAAGGCCGCAGTGCAGCAGACAGAAGAAGACTCAAATCAATAAACCGGGAGGTCATATCATTGAAGCTGATGGTTCTGATCCTTAACAAGCTGGAATCAATGGAATATCTGCTGGAAGGGCTCATCGCAGCAGGGATCAGCGGCGCAACGATCGTTGAATCCTCAGGAATGGCAATGACACTTTCAAAGCTGGACAGCTCGTTTATCAGCACCTCTATCAGAGCGCTGTTCAGCAGCAGCATCGACGAGGATAACCGGACTATACTTTCGGTCATCAAGGACGATCAGCTCGAGATCGCCAGAAAGGTAATATATTCAACTGTCGGCGATCTTTCAATGCCGAATACCGGAGTGCTGTTCACAGTACCTATAGATTTTGCCGAGGGGATAAATAAAAACCGCGGCCCGATCATCTCTACTGCCGCACCGGATGACGAGGATAAATAGGCTGTTTACAAAAAATTTACAAAAACAGTCCCAAGATCTGAGATCACCTCTTGCAAACTGCGGAAAAACGTGGTATAATGTCTATGATATCAGAGAAAGGCTGGAAAAACTTCCGGCCTTTTTTATTGGTGAAGCAAATCAGAGATAAATAATACAAAGCAGGCGCCGCCTGCAGCGAAAGGATCGGTTGAAAAAATGAACAAGGAATTATTTGACGCACTTGGCCTGCTGGCAAAGGAGAACGACATCGAGCTCGATACCCTGATAGAAACAGTTAAGGCGGGTATCATGAAGGCGATCAAAAAGGATTACCCGAACTGCGAGAATATCTCCGTCGAGATCGACCCGGAGAGCGGAAAGTTCGAGATGAAGCTGCTTAAAGAAATAGTCGAGGGAGAGCCGGAGGATCCGGATAACCAGATCAGCCTCGATGAGGCAAGAGCTATCTCCAAGAGAGCAAGGCTCGGTGGGACAGCCGAGATCAGGCTCAACCCCGCTAAGTTCGGAAGAGTCGCCGCGCAGAATGCCAAGCAGTCTATAAAACATGAAATAAAGGGATTTGAAAGGGATAAGCTCATCGAGCAGTATAAGGATAAGGTGTTCGAGTGTGTTCCCGCTACCGTTCAGAAGGTCGAGCCCGCTACACTGAACGCTGTCGTTACTATCGATAAGAACGAGATCTATTTCATCCGCAAGGAACAGATCCCCGGAGAGGTGCTGAAGCCCGGCGATGTCATCCAGGTCTATGTTGTCGGTGTTTCGCAGCCGGATAAAAAGCCTTCGATAAGGATCTCAAGAACTCACAGAGAGCTGGTAAAAAGGCTCTTTGAAAGAGAGATCCCCGAGATCGCAGACGGTATCGTCGAGATCAAGGCTATCTCAAGAGTCGCAGGGTCGAGAAGTAAGATCGCTGTCTCCAGCAACGACCCCAATGTAGACCCCATCGGTGCCTGCATCGGCCCCGCTAAGTCAAGAATAACAGCTATTGTAAATGAGCTGAAGGGCGAAAAGATAGATATCATCCTCTGGAGCGAGGATACAGCAGAGTTCATAGCTAAGGCCCTTGCTCCCGCAGAGGTCAAGAGCGTCGAGGTCTATGAGGACGAGGAGATCAGAGAGTGCAAGGTCATCGTCCCCAATAACCAGCTCTCCCTGGCTATCGGAAATAAAGGACAGAACGCCAAGCTCGCAGCAGGGCTTACAGGATACCGCATTGATATCCTCCCCGAGGAGCCTGTTCCCGAGAGCAGCAGTGAGAATGAGGAATAAGTTATGAAGCAGAAAAAGCTCCCGATGAGGATGTGCCTCGGGTGCGGCGAGATGAAGCCCAAGAAAGAGCTTATCCGGGTAGTCAAAAACAAGGAAGGGCAGATAGCCCTGGACCTGACCGGAAGGATGTCGGGCAGAGGCGCATATATATGTAAGGATAAGGAATGTTTCAGAAAGGCTCGCAAAGCCGGAAGATTCGAGAAGAGCTTTGAGTGCCGGATCGAGCCCGAGATATTTGACAGCATGGAGGCGGAGCTCAGTGAAGAAGAATAAGACCGGATTGCTGACAATGTGCCTTAAAGCCGGAAGGATGACCCTGGGGATGGATCTTGCGAAGGATATGTGCCGGAACGGCGAGGCCTTCGGAGTGTTCGTCGCCAGCGACCTCTCGGAAAAAAGCCTGAAAGAGATAAAGTATTACTGCGGCCGATATGAGACCCCGCTCTATTCCGTCGGGATGACGATGGATGAGCTGGGGACAGCGCTGGGAAAACGGAGCGGGATAATCGCTGTAAGCGATAAGGGCTTCGCAAAGAGCTGTGCCGAGGGGCTTGACAGAATTGAGACCGATCGAATGGAGGACCAGATAAATGGCAGCAACAACTAAGAAATATAAGCTCAATGAACTTGCAAAAGACCTGAAGCTGACAAGCGCAGAGCTCGTCGAATGCCTTGAGGCACTCGGCGGCGAGCGCAAAAAGACAGTCTCGGCATTGACTCCCGAAGAGGTGAGCTATGTCTTTGACTACTTTACACAGAAAAATCAGTCGGATAATTTCGACGCCTTCTTTGCCAATAACGTAAGGCCCGAGGGCGAGCCGGAGCGTAAGCCCAAGGCTGCCAGGAAGACAGAGAAGAAGCCCGCAGAGGAAAAGCCTGCCGCTAAGGAAGCAGCTCCCGAGGAGATCAAGGCCCCCGCAGCAGAGCCTAAGCCCGCCGCAGAGGAAAAGAAGCCGGAGCCCGAGAAGAAGGAAGAGCCGGCAAAGGCTCCCGAGGAGAAAAAGCCTGCGCCCAAAAAGCCGGAAGAGAAAAAGCCGGAGGAAAAGAAGCCCGAAAAGCGCAAGGAGCAGAAGAAACAGGCCAAAAAACAGGAGCACGGCGTCAGGACCTTTATCGGAGGCTCCAAGTCTTCCGCTTCCGAGGAGGGATATACTGTCTCCGAGCAGAACGAGGGCAGCGGCAGAAGAAATGTCGATACCCGCGGCAGCTATATCGAGCTGGATAAGTATAACGAGAAATACGATAACCTTGCCAATACCAAGCAGAACCGCAGCAAGGATAACTTCCAGAAGAAACAGAAGCTGACCCAGAAATCACAGCAGTATAAGAAGCAGCAGAACCAGGGCGCAAGAAAGCGCGAGGCCGAGACCGAGAAGGAGAGGCTGCGCCGCCTTGAGCTGGAAAAGGCCAGAAAGCAGCAGCTCAAAGTCCTTATCCCGGATGAGATAGTCGTTTCCGAGCTGGCAACCAGGCTGAAGGTAACTGTTTCCGAGGTCATCAAAAAGCTGATGGGTCTCGGAGTTATGGCTTCTATCAATGAAACTATCGACTTCGATACCGCAGCGCTGGTAGCCGAAGAGCTGGGCGCTAAGGTCGAGAAGGAAGTTATCGTTACTATCGAGGAAAGGCTCATCACCGATGAAGCCGACGCCGAGGAGGATCTGGAGGAGCGCTGCCCTGTTGTCGTTGTCATGGGCCACGTTGACCACGGCAAGACCTCTATCCTCGACAGGATCAGAAACGCCAATGTCGCTGAGGGCGAGGCCGGAGGCATCACTCAGCATATCGGCGCTTATCAGGTCAAGTATAAGAATAAGAAGATCACCTTCCTGGATACCCCGGGACACGAAGCCTTCACCGCTATGAGAGCCAGAGGCGCCAATATCACGGATATTGCTATCCTCGTAGTCGCTGCGGATGACGGTATCATGCCCCAGACCGTTGAGTCTATCAACCACGCCAAGGCCGCCGGAGTTTCCATCATCGTCGCTATCAACAAGATGGATAAGGAGGGCGCAGACCCGGAGAGAGTAAAGCAGGAGCTCACAGAGCACAGCCTCGTTGTTGAGGAGTGGGGCGGCGACGTTATCGCTGTTCCCGTTTCGGCAAAGACAGGTATGGGCATCGACGACCTGCTGGAGAATATCCTGCTGGTCGCTGAGGTCAAGGAGCTGAAAGCCAATCCCCATAAGGCCGCTAAGGGTACTGTTATCGAGGCTAAGCTGGATAAGGGCAAGGGCCCGACAGCTACAGTGCTCGTCGAGGGCGGTACGCTCCATGCCGGAGATGTCATCATCGCAGGCACTGCTGTCGGCAGAGTAAGAACTATGACCGGCGACAAGGGCCAGAAGATAGAAGAAGCAGGCCCCTCGACTCCTGTCGAGATCACAGGCCTTGCGGAAGTCCCCATGAGCGGCGATACCTTCAACGCCGTTGCGGATGAAAAGCTGGCAAGAGAGCTGGTCGAGCAGAGAAGACATCAGGCCAAGGAAGAGGAATTCAAGAAGGCCAGCAAGGTAACTCTCGACAATCTCTTCAGCCAGATCAGCGAGGGCGAGATCAAGGAGCTGCCTATCATCGTCAAGGCCGACGTTCAGGGCTCCGTCGAGGCTGTAAAGCAGAGCCTGGAGAAGATCTCCAACGAGGAAGTAAGAGTAAGAGTCATCCACGGAGCAGTCGGAGCTGTCAACGAGAGCGACGTTATGCTGGCTAATGCCTCCAACGCTATCATCGTCGGCTTCAATGTAAGACCTGACCCGGTAGCCAAGGAGAACGCCGAGCGCGACGGAGTCGATATCCGCCTTTACAGGATAATCTACGACGCTATCGAGGAGATCACTACCGCTATGAAGGGTATGCTGGCTCCTAAGTTCCGCGAGATAGATACTGCAAGAGTTGAGGTAAGACAGGTCTACAAGATCAGCTCTGTCGGCAACGTTGCAGGCTCCTATGTCCTCAGCGGAAAGATCGGCAGGAACGATCTTATCAGAGTCGTGCGCGACGGTATCATCGTTGCGGATGACAAAATGTCCTCCCTCAAGCGCTTCAAGGACGATGTCAAGGAAGTCGCAGAAGGCTATGAGTGCGGCATAACCCTCGAAAAGTTCACTGATATCAAGGAAGGCGATATCTTTGAAGCATATCAGCTCGAAGAGTATCGCGAGTAAGCATCGGTAATACCGCGTGCATACCCCTGAGGTGAAGACGGCAGCAAGCGACAACGGAGCTGAAAAGGAGATCAAAATGGCAACAGTTGATAAAGTCAGAGAGCTGGCGCAGCCCCTCTGCGACGAGCTCGGGCTGTTCCTCTGGGATGTAAGATTTGAAAAGGAAGGCGCCTCATGGTATCTGAAGGTGCTGATCGACAAGGACGGCGGAGTCGATATGAACGACTGCGAGGCTATGACCCGCCCGCTGAGCAAGCTGCTGGATGAGAAAGACCCCATCGAGCAGAGCTATATCCTCGAAGTAGGCAGCCCCGGGCTGGGGCGCGACCTCAGACGCCCGGAGCATTTCATCGTCTGCATAGGCGATGAAGTAAGAGTGCGCACGATCCGCCCTGTAAACGGCGAAAGGGATTTCATTGGCATACTTTACAGCTATGATAAAAACGAATTCGTCATCGCACAGTCGGAGGATGAGGCCGACAGGCTGACCTTCAAGGTCGCAGACTGCTCCTATGTAAGGCTCAACGACGACCAGTTCTGAAAATGCGTATCATTATCGAGACCGAAAGGCTCATCCTTCGTGAGATGACAGAAGCTGACTTTGATGCGCTTTATAAGGTGCTGGCCGACAGGAGCACTATGCAGTACTACCCTTATTCCTTTGACGAGGAGAGAGTGCGCGGCTGGATAGACCGGAATATCGGAAGATACCGCGTTTTCGGCTTCGGGCTGTGGGCAGTGTGCTTAAAAGATACAGGCGAGCTGATCGGAGACTGCGGCCTGACCATGCAGATGATCGGCGGAGAGACAAAGCCGGAGGTCCGGGGGCGGTTCCCCCATAAAGAATAAGGAGATAATTATGGCATCACATAAAGCAGGCAGAATGGCCGAGGATATCAGAAGGATAGTCTCGGGCAAGATGCAGGATCTTAAAGATCCGAGAATAAAAGGCGGAGATATGCTGACCGTCGTAAGATGCGAGGTCGCAAACGACGGCAGCTTCTGCAAGGTGTATATTTCGTCTCTGGAAGGCTTCGACCGCGCCAAGGAAGCGGTCAAGGGCTTCGAGAGCGCTTCGGGATACCTGAAAAGAGAGATCTCGAATGTTCTGGGGCTTAGAAAAGCTCCGGAGCTGAAATTCGTCGCTGACGATTCCGCCGAGTATTCGGCAAGGATATTTGAAAAGCTGAAAAACATCAGGAGCGAGCAGCCTGAGGAGGAAAACTCCCCGGAAGAGGAAGAGAGCGATGATGAAGCCTGAGTATTACGATATCGGGCTCAATCTCTTTTCCTCGCAGTTCCCCGACCCGGAAAGGATAGCGCAGGAGGCCTTCGATGCCTCGGTGATGTTCATCATAACCGGCTCGGATATGAAGAGCAGCGAGGCAGCCGCCGGGTTCGTAAAGACCCACGATTGCTACGCTACCGCCGGGATACACCCCCATTGCGCTGCCGGAGCCGGAGAAAGCGACTTCGCAAGGCTCAGGGCGCTCCTGGAGAATGAAAGAGTTGTCGCTGTCGGGGAATGCGGCCTGGATTATGACAGGATGTTCTCCCCGAAAGAGGATCAGCTCCGCTGCCTTGAAAAGCATATCGCCCTGGCAGAGGAAACCGGCAAGCCTATGTTCCTGCACGAACGCAGGGCAGCAGAAGATCTTATAAGAGCCTTTTCCGGACATAAGGAGCTTTGCAGACGCTCTGTAGTGCATTGTTTTACCGGAGGACCAGAGGAAGCCGAAAAATATCTGGATATGGGATTCTGTATCGGAGTAACAGGCTGGATCTGCGACGACAGACGGGCTGAGGCCCTCCGGGAGGCCGTCAGGCTCATCCCGCCGGACAGGATAATGGCCGAGACAGACGCCCCCTATCTCATCCCCCGGAACATCAAGGGCCTCGGCAGGCCCAACCACCCAAGAAATGTCAGATATGTCGCTGCCGAGCTGGCAAGATATATGGATATCCCCGAAGCGGAGCTGCTGCCCCGCCTGAGGGAGAATACGGAAAGATTTTTCAGGATAGAACGGATGTGAAGCATTATGGAACTGGAGCTTATCGGCAAATTTCTTGAAGAGCATGACTGCTACACCATACTGACCCATAAGAGCCCCGACGGAGATACCCTCGGAGCAGGCTTCGGCCTCTGCGCTTATCTGAGAGAGATGGGCAAGAAGGCAAATGTCAGGAACAGCGACGGCTTCCCCGAGAGATACCATTTCCTTTATGAGGGCTATGAGCCCCAGGAATTCGAGGAAAAGTGTGTCATTGCTGTGGATATAGCCGACACCGCTCTGCTGGGGAGAGAGCTGGTAAGATACGCCGAGCCCGGCGCTATCGACCTCTGCATCGACCACCATATATCTAACCAGCATTACGCTAAGGAGAGCTATGTTGACGGCAAGGCCTCCGCTGCCTGCCTGATCCTTTACAGGCTCTTCAAGCAGATGGCAAGACCGATAAGCAGGATAGTCGCTGTCTGCCTCTATACCGGCATCGCTACCGATACCGGCTGCTTCAAATATGAGAACACTACCGCTGAGGCGCATATCGCCGCATCCGAGCTCATCGGCCGCGATATAGGCTTCGCTGTCATAAACAGAAAGATGTTCGATATCAAGAGCCGCGGCAGGATCCAGGCCGAGAAGTTCGCTATCGAGAATATGGAATTCGTCTGCGGAGACAAGTGCTCTATACTTGTTATGACGACAGCTATGATGGAGAGCTGCGGGATAGAGCCCGCCGAGTTTGAAGGCATGGCCTCCATACCCCTCTCTGTCGAGGGAGTCGAGATAGGGATCACTGTCAAGCAAAGGCACGAGGATGTATATAAGCTCTCTGTCAGGACGACAGAGCAGCTGGACGCTTCTGCATTCTGCAAGCAGTTTGGCGGCGGAGGGCATATCCGTGCCGCAGGCTGCGAGCTCCACGGCACACTGGAAGAAGTCAGAGCGCAGATACTGGAAGCTGTCGGGAGGCTCGGGCTGTGAGCGAGAGCAGAGAAGAGCTCTGCGGGCTGCTGCCTGTGTTCAAGCCGGAGGGCTGGACTTCCTTCGACGTTATCGCCAAGCTGAGAGGTATCCTCCATATCAGGCGCCTCGGCCACGCCGGGACACTTGACCCTATGGCGACAGGCGTCCTGCCGGTGTTCGTCGGAAAGGCTACAAAAGCCTGCGATATCCTGCCGGACAGCGATAAGGTCTATGAAGCAGGCTTCAGACTGGGCGTTTCTACCGATACTCAGGATATAACAGGCAAAGTCCTCTCCGAATGCCCGGAGGCTGTGTCCGAGGAGCAGGTGCTGGAGGCTCTCAAAGCCTTCCGGGGAGAGATAATGCAGCTCCCGCCTATGTATTCCGCCGTAAAGGTCGGAGGAAAGCGGCTCTATGAGCTGGCCAGAGAAGGGAAAGAAGCAGAGCGCCTGCCGAGGAAGATAACTGTCTATGAGGCGGAGCTCAAAAGCTATGACCCGGATACCCGTCAGGGCAGCCTTATAATAAGCTGCTCCAAGGGAACATATATAAGAACGATAATTCACGATCTCGGGCAGGCGCTGGGCTGCGGCGGTGCGATGTCTTCACTTTGCAGAGTCCGCGCCGCAGGCTTTGATCTCGAAGAGTGCTATACTATGGAGCAGCTCGCAGAGATGCCCCCGGAGGAAGCGCTGAGGCCTTTGCTGACAGCCTTTGAAGGCGTCGCAAAAGCAAGGCTGGACGAGAAGCGCACAAGGCTCTATAAGAACGGCGTTAAGCTCAGCTCGGCTCAGATAGGGCTGGGGCGGACTTATAACAGGCCGGTATGTATACTCGGCAGCGACGGCGCTCTGCTGGGGATAGCCCGCATAGACAGCGCCGAAGACGAGGTAAGGGCTGTAAGGAATTTTTATTAGACGGTGATATAAATGAAGGATATCACAGCGGACAAAACGCCGCTTCTCTGCCCGACATCAGTAGCGCTGGGCGTCTTCGACGGAGTCCACCTCGGGCACAGGCTGGTGATAGATAAGGCTGTCAGCCTCAGCGGAGGCGAGATCCGCTCGGCAGTGTTCACCTTCCGCTCGGATACTGTTGTCAACAAGGGCTCAGAGCGGCTGCTCTCCGATAAGGACAAGCACCGCAGGATCTCTCAGCGGAGAGTGGACTATATCTGCTCCCCCGCCTTTGACGAGGTAAGGGATATGAGCGCCTGCGAATTCGCAGAGAAGATACTGAAAGAAAGGCTCTGCTGCCGCTTCGCTGTCTGCGGGAGGGATTTCCGCTTCGGCAAGGGAGCCGCAGGAGATGCGGAGCTGCTGAAAAAGCTGGGAGAGAGCCTGGGCTTTGAGACTGTGATCCTCGATAAGCTGGCCTTTCACGGCGAGACCGTCAGCTCAACATTTATCAAGGAGCTGATAAGAAAGGGCGAGATAGCCAGAGCCAATGAGATGCTGGGCTACCGCTTCAGCTACCGGGAAAAGGTAGTACACGGACAGGAGCTGGGCAGGACCTGGGATTTCCCGACTATAAACCAGCCGCTCCCGAAGGGAGTAACAGTCCCCCGGTTCGGAGTCTATGCTTCAAGAGTAAAGATAAACGGCCAAAGCTATATCGGGGTCACGAATATCGGCGTTAAACCGACTGTACGCGACCGGGGAGAGCCTCTGGCCGAGACCTATATCCTGGATTTCAACGGAGACCTCTACGGCGAGACAGTACAGGTCGGGCTGGAAAGATTTATACGCCCCGAAAGGCGCTTCGGCTCTGTTGCAGAGCTGAGAGAACAGATCGCCGCCGACACCGCCGAGGCCGCCAGAGCAAGAGAGCTGGGAAGATAGTGCCCTGATTTTCTGTAAGTCATCACAGGGCTGACACATTCCGGTGTTAAGGTTATAATGGAGAAAAATGATGCAGCTTCGGACTGCAAGGGAGGAATAAGCAAATGATCGAGGTGCAGCATCTCAGCAAGCACTACGGTGACAAAAAAGCTGTCAACGATATATCGTTCCGCGCCGAAGACGGCGAGATCCTGGGCTTCCTCGGGCCCAACGGCGCCGGGAAATCGACGACTATGAATATCCTTACCGGGTATATATCTTCAACTTCCGGCAAGGCGCTGATAGACGGAGTCGATATCCTCGAGGAGCCGCTAAAGGCAAAATCAAAGATCGGCTATCTGCCTGAGCTGCCGCCGCTCTATCTTGATATGACTGTAAAGGAGTATCTGAACTTCGTTTACGATCTCAAAAAATGCAAGCTGCCGAGAAACAGCCATCTGAAGGATATTTGCAGCCTTGTCAAGATCGAGCATGTCTATAACCGCATAATCAAGAACCTTTCAAAGGGCTATAAGCAGAGAGTCGGGCTGGCGCAGGCGCTGGTCGGCAACCCTAATGTGCTCATCCTCGATGAGCCTACCGTCGGCCTCGATCCCAAGCAGATCATCGAGATCAGAACACTTATAAAAAAGCTGGGGCGCAACCATACCGTTATCCTCTCTTCGCATATCCTCTCTGAGGTGCAGGCTGTCTGCGATAAGATAATCGTTATCAACGAAGGAAAAATAGTCGCAGACGATACCGAGGATAACCTTTCAAGAAAGCTCTCCTCCGACCATAAGCTGACAGTCAGGATCGAGGGCGACAGAGATAAGGCCCTCAAGCTGATAAAAGATATCAAGGATGTCGTCAGCACAGATATAGGCCCCGGAAAAGAAGAGAATATTACAGAATTCCGGATCGAAGCCAAAGAGGGCAAGGATATACGACGCGAGCTCTTCATCTCCTGCGCGGAGGCAGGCTTCATCATACTTGAGATGAGATCCAGCGAGCTCTCGCTGGAGGATATTTTCCTGCGGCTCACTATGGGCGACGGGCTCCATGACAATGACGGAGGTGAAGACTGATGGGCGCGATATTCAGAAGAGAGACTCTCTCTTATTTCACCTCTCCGATAGGATATATCTTCCTGGCGGCTTTCTATGCTTTCTCGGCTTTCAGCTTTACAACTACCTCCCTCCAGTACGGCACTACCCGTATGGACGGTATGTTCCAGCAGCTTATGGTCATCCTCATCGTCCTTATCCCGATACTTACTATGAGGACCCTCTCTGAGGAAAAGAAAAACAAGACCGATCAGTGCCTGCTGACAGCTCCCGTAAGCCTCGGCGGGATAGTAGCCGGAAAGTTTCTGGCTGCCCTGCTGATCTATATCATGGGCGTCGCTATAACAGTCGTTTATGCCGTCGTTATCGCAGCCTTCGCTTCCCCCGATTGGAACGTTATCGTCGGCAATATCGTCGGCCTGACCCTCCTGGGAGCAGCTTTCATAGCTATCGGCATTTTCTGCTCCTCCCTTACCGAGAATCAGGTGGTGTCTGCTGTTATCAGCTTTATAACTATGGTCGCCCTCTATATGTTCTCTACTATCGGACAGGTCATCCCCGATGACTTCATCGAAGACCTTATGCCGAACCTCGGCCCCGTCTGGAGGACAGTGATAATCGAGCTCATAGTCGCGGCGCTGGTGCTGGGCTGCTTCTTCCTCTTCGGAAAGAAAGCAGGGATACTCATAATCGGTTTTATAGCCGCTATCATACTCGGTGTGTTCGCCGCCAAGGGAGAGCTCATCCCGAAGATCTTTGACAAGCTCTCCTTCAACGAGAGATATGTCGGCTTCACACTCGGGCTCTTTGACCTTTCAAACGCGCTGTATTTCATCAGCACAGTTGTGGTATTCCTGTTCCTTACGGTCAGGGTGCTCGAAAAACGCCGCTGGGCATAAGGAGGGGATAGTATGTCGAATAAGAAGAAAAAGAATTCTCCCTCTCCCGCAGAGAACGCAGCGGAAAATACCGAAAAAGAACTGACTGAACTGGCTCCCGCAGCCGAAGAGGTCTCTGAAACGGCAGAAGCCGCCGCAGAAGAAGTCTCCGGGGAGGCCGCGGAAAAGGTGTCAACTCCTATCGAGGATCTCCTGAAGGATACGATCAAGGCCCAGAAGAACGGCGAGATCAAAAAAGCAGAAAAGCCCTCCGAGGATGAGGACGACGAGGAAGAGCCCGAAAAACCAAGGAAGGAAAAGAAGCATACCAATGTCAAGGTCCTGAAACACGGTATGATGTCAACTGTCCTGACGATAGTCTTCGTCGCGGCAGTAGTCCTTGTCAATGTTATAGCGACGATCATCTTCGAGCGCTATCCCCTGACCATCGACCTTACAAAGGAAAAGAAATTCTCTATCTCGGAAAAATCAGAAGAGTATATCAAGAATATCGATACCGATGTCCTGATAACAGTTTTCTCCTCCGAGGATGAGTTCTCCAACCTCTCGGATTATACCAAGCAGGCGCTGGAGGTAATCAGAAAGTATAAGCAGTATAACGACCGCATAAGCTACCGCTTTATCGAGATAGATTCAAACCCGGATATAGTCTCGGAATACGGCGTCAGCAATATAACCCAGTTCTGCATGATGTTCGAGACAAACCCGACAGAGTCGGTCAAGAGGACAAGAAAGGTGCTGCTCACCGATCTGCTGAAGATCAACGATGAGGTGCTGACAGAAATGGGTCAGCAGGGTATCTCTATGGAGAGATATGTCCAGGCCTACGGCGATTTCAATACCTTCCGCCTCTTTATACAGGGCGGCGGAGTCGAGGCCTCCCGCGCCGACGAAGCCTTTATGTCCGCACTTATGGCTGTTACCGACCCGAAGCCTACCAACGCTGTCTTCCTTACAGGAAGAAATGAGTCGGATCAGCTTGCTTATCTGCATACCCTGCTGGAAGCCAACGGCTACTATGTAAGCGATGTCGATATTACCAAGGCAGAGATCCCCGCAGATGCCAATCTGGTCATAGTCCCCGCTCCCTGCACAGATTATCTCCCCGAAGAGGTGGATAAGCTGGATAAGTATCTGGAAAACGGCGGCGCTCTGGGCAAGCAGATGCTCTACTGCGCATCCGTTCAGCAGCAGGCGACCCCGAACCTTGACGAGTTCCTGGCGGAGTACGGTATCAAGATCGGAGACGGCTTTGTCTGCGAGGACAGCAACACATATTACTATACCCAGCCCTATGAGACCCTGACCAATTACGTTACAGAAGACTTCCTCCAGGATGTCTCCGTAAGCAAGGATCAGATCGTCCTCATAAACGACAGAGCCCGCCCGATAGAGCTCCTGTATGAGACCAGAGGCTTCAACGCTGTAAAGGCTTATGTCACTTCCACCGAGAGCGCCAGCGTCCGCAGCAGGAATATGATAGTCAATTCCGAGGGGCAGCTCGATCTCGAGACCCTTTCGAGAGGCAAGCAGATCTATACGGCTGTCGCTTCAAAGGGCGTCTTCTCCGAGAACGACGCAAAGGGAACTTACAGCAATATCGTCGTGTTCGGCTCCATAGCAGCTCTCAGCGATAAGAACCTGAGCTATTCGCAGTTCACAAACAGAGAGTATATCCTCAGCCTGCTCAACGGCGTTACCAATAAGACCAGAAGCGGCGTCGTTATCGAGCCCAAGGTCATTACAGGCAACGTTTACGACCTGACAGGCAGACAGAGATCTGTTATGCAGTGGACATTCATCCTCATCATCCCCGTTGTTGTTCTCATCATCGGCGGTGTGATCTGGCTGAGAAGAAAGAACAGATAAAAACCAAGGTGATCTGATGAACGGAAAAATACAGGGAATAATAATCGGAGGAGTCGTAGTCGCCGCTCTCGGCGGGACATTGGCTTTCCTCCAGCTTACAGGCAAGGACAGCGGCTCAGCAGATTCCAGCTCTTCACAGGCTGTGGTCTCCAGAGTCAGCGAGGAGTCGGAGCACGCTCCCATAATCTCGCTTGATGCCGCAGATATAATCCAGGTCGAAGTAGCAAACGAGTCCGGCGGGTTCACAGTCGAAAGACCTTCCTCCGGGAAAACAGCGATCAACGTAAAGGAGCTCACAGGCCTCAACCAGAATTTACAGACCTTGTCCGGGCTGATGACAGACCTGGCTTCGCTGGAAGGCTTCAAGACAGTTGAGGAGAGCGCCGCCGATCTGGCAAAATACGGCCTCTCCGAGACAAAGAATACCTTTGAGCTGACACTGAAAGACAACTCAAAGCGCAAGTTCCGAATCGGAGACGTTGCGACAAAAACACGCTACCGCTATCTCTGCGAGGACGGTTCAAAGAAGGTCTATATGGTTGCCACCGCAAACCTTAACACTATGCTGGGCAGCAAGGAGGAGCTTGTCGCAAGAACCCTTATCGGCAGCCAGCCCGCCGGCGGATACGGCAGGCTTGAGATAACAAGAAAGGATCTTGACTATACCGTCGCCTTTGAGGATATCGACGAGGATAAGGCTGTCATTTCCTCGCAGGTAATGGTCGAGCCTATCTTTGCACACCTCAATATAACCTATTCCTCCGACGTTACACACGGGATGTTCGGGCTTACGGCGGGCGCCTGCACCCAGATCTTCCCGACAGATGAGCAGAAAGCGGAATACGGCCTCTCCGACCCTCTCGGAAAGGTGCATTACAAAAACGGCGACATCGAATTTACGATAATCATGGGCAAAGCAAGACACGCTCTGGATGAGAACGGCAAGGAGCTGGATCAGATCGCATCCTACTACTGCTATGTCGAGGGCATCAGCGGAGCGGACTGTATCTGGGAGATCCCCGCAGAGTCTCTCCCCTGGGCGACCTTCCTCCCCGGAGATGTCATCTCGCTCATGACGTCCAATAAGATATTCGATATCAACGCTGTCGATATAACTACCGAGAGCGGCAAGAAAGCCTATACTCTCGACGGCAACGAGGACGACAACGCCGTTTACTGGGTAAAGGAAAGCGGCAAGGATGTGGATGTAGAGCTCTTCAAGGATCTTTATAAGTATATCCTTTCCTTCCCGACCAGAGAGATCTATTTCGATAAGATCGAGGGAGATCCCTTCATAACCATCGAGATAACGAGAAAGGACGGCGGCGGAGATAAGGTCGAGTTCTTCAAGGACAGCTCCAGAAGAGTTCTGGTCAAGCTCAACGGCAGACCATCCTATAAGGTCGAGTCGCGCTGGACAGACACTCTGCTCGAAAACATTGAGCATCTTCAGAAGGGCGAGCCTCTGAAGGAAAACGCCTGATCCCGACATCTTTCGCAGGCCGGACTTGTTATAATGAAAATTGTGCGCAGATCGCAGAAATAATAATTCAGAAGGAGATGTTATCATGGCAGAAAAAAAGTCACCCTTCTTCACCTATAAGGGGATACCGCTGGTAAGAAAGGGGAACGTTATCTATTTTGGGAATATGTACGAGGAATTTGTAGTAATGATCGAGATCCTCGGCACAGAGAAAAAAGGCGAGATCGACGTAGCGAACAAAGTCAGACTCAGAAAGATGGCGACAGACATCACTATCCCGCCCAACGAAGCGATAGTTAAGAAGGCCGAGAAGCAGAGCCTTTACGAAGCGCTGGACATGGCCTGTGCATGGCTGAGAGTATAAGATCATACCCTCCCGCACCGGCACTCCGCAAAGATCAATAAGCACAAAAGCCACACTCCCCCTTGTCAACGGGCAACGGGAGAGTGTGGCTTGTTTTTTAACAATGAATAGCAGATAACTGATAATAGTTGACCGCACCCCCCGAAGGGGTTCGGGGGCGACCGGAAAGCCCCCGAAACTAAGCGTGAGCTATTATGAAGTCTCCGCACTTGGTCTGGGCGGGGCAGCCCCCCTTACACAACGTCCCGCCCCTCTAAGGGAAAGACGCCGCTGAACCTCACGGCATCGTCGCAGGGCATAATGACGACCCCGCAACGACAGCCAGCACCCGAAGGGGCTCGGGGGCGACCGGAAAGACCCCGAAACTAAGCGGGAGCTGATGTGAAGTTCCCGCACTTGGTCTGGGCGGGGTAACACCCTTTACAAAACGTCCCGCCCCTCTAAAGGAAAGACGCCGCTGAACCTTCCGGCATCGTCGCAGGGCGTACAGACGACAAATAAACGACAGCAAGCGACCAACGGGAGCGCCGCGTTTCGGAGCTAAAAGACGGAAAATCGCTTCGCTCTTTCCTGTGCCAGCGGGCTAAAAGGTTTTTCGGCGCGGCATTTTTTGTTTGTCCACATAAAAATGTAGGGAGACCATACTTTGGTCTCCCTTATTTTTCGTTGTGCCGCGCCTTGCCGGAACTGCGTTCCGGACGAGACTCTGTCTCGTGCTCTGCAAAGGGGACGCTGTCCCCCTTGACCCCCTGCCAAGGGCTGGCGCGCCCTTGGATGGGCGCAATATTGCCCGCTTTGTGCGGTGCAGTACTTGTT